>Ga0214471_10003241_pt1 | contig 12635 bp, 7 predicted proteins | sample RVTome_5_FD_207665 | JGI IMG/M metagenome (GOLD analysis project Ga0214471, IMG submission 207665) | Soil microbial communities from uranium-contaminated site in the Upper Colorado River Basin, Wyoming, United States - RVT142D155 | ecosystem: Environmental > Terrestrial > Soil > Contaminated >...
CCGTGCCGCCTTGATATTCATCGCGCCGATGCTCCGGGCATCGGCGGCCGGGCCGAAACGCACATCCAGCACATCGGCCCCGCCGAAGATCTTGGCCACCAGTCCGGCATTGGGGCAGAGCAGGTTGCCGTTGGTCAGAATCTCAACCATGTAGCGCACCGAAGTCTCCACGAAACGGAAGCTGTCTTCCACACTCAGATCCGGGCGGGTCGGCATCACGCCATGGCACATGGCCCCGGTCTTTTGCTTGGGGCAAAACAGACAGACCGAAACACAGGAGCCGAGAATGGTGGCGATCAGGGTGGGCTCCTGGGCGACAAACAGCTCGCCCGGATGCAGATTCACCACCGGGAGATCCGTATCCAGGATGTCCTTCATTTGCGGCATCGATACACCGCCGCCGCAACCCGCTCCATCCGGTCGCCTATGGCTTCCAGGGTTTCCGAATGTCCGGTGAACAGATAGCCCTTGGGAGAAAACTGGCGATAAAACTTTTCAAACAGCGCGCACTGGGTTTTCCGGTCGAAATAGATAATGACGTTGCGGCAAAAGATAAGATCCATCTGCTGTTCAATGCCGAAATCCCGATCCATGAAGTTGAGCCGCTTGAAAATCACCTTGCGCCGAAGCTCCGGCACAACCCGGTGAAATCCCTGGGAACCGCCCTTCCCCTTCATCAGATATTTATTGCGCAACGCCGGGGGAACCGGGGCCACCACTTCATCGGTGTAGATCGCCTCTTCCGCCCTGGCAAGCACCTCGGTGCAAATATCCGTGGCGAGAATGGAATAGTCCAGCCCCGGATAGCGGGAAAAAAAATCATCGAGCACCATGGCCAGGGTGTACGGCTCTTCGCCGCTGGAGCAGCCCGCGCTCCAGACCCGAAGTGTTTTGTGGGACGAATGGGTCATCCGCTGTGCATAATCGGGGAGAACCAGGCTGGTCATCACATCAAAATGCTTTGCCTCCCGGAAAAAATCGGTCTTGTTGGTGCTGACCACGTCGATCATGTGGTTCAGCTCGGCGGCCTGACCGTCGGGGCTCAAGACGTAATCCAGATAGGCGGAAAAAGAATCCAGGCGCAGCTGCCGCAGCCGCTTCTGCAGCCGGGCGGAAAGCATGGTCTTCTTGATGGGCGGCAGCTTGATGCCGCAGGCCTCGTAGATGAAGGCGCTGAAGCGGTTGAAATCCCGATCGGACAAGGTCGGCGAATGCACGGACCAATCCCTCGCTGTTCCCTGATTTTCGGAAAAAGTCATGCGTTCCCCAGATACTCGGCTTATGGCTCTTACGCTTCCAGCCCGGCCGCTTCTTCCGGTGCAGACTCACCCAAGTGGCTCGCAACGGCGCTGTCGATTTCCCGCAGGGTCGCTTCGCCCTCGCTGGCCAGCACCTTGTCGATATCGAGGATGATCAGAAATTTCTCCTCGCTCTGCCGCCCCATGCCCTTGATGAACTCGGTGTTGAGGTTGGTGCCCATTTTGGGGACAGCTTCGATGTCCTCCGGGTTCAGGTCGAGAACCATCTGCACGGAATCGGTCAGCACCCCCATCTCCACCAGATTGGCGTCCACCTCCAGCTCCACGATCATGATGCAGGTGTTCTTGGTGTACTCGATGCTCCCCATTCCCAGCCGCTGGCCAAGGTCCATGACCGGCACCACATTGCCGCGCAGGTTGATGACCCCGCTCAGATACTCCGGCATTCGGGGAATCCTGGTCATGGTGGTGACGTCAAGCACCTCCCGGACCTTGGAAATCTCGATGGCAAAGCCCTCCTCCCGAAGCATGAAGGTGAGATATTGCGTGGCCTGCGACTGAACCGTTTCATTTTTTACGCTCATGATTTTTCTCCCGCGTGTTTTATTCAGTACAAGGCATAAGGCTGAAGGCTCAAGGTGCAAGGTGCAAAAAAATCAGTCCTTTTCCCTTTCACCTTTCACCTTGTTCCTTTTTTTCAGTTGACCAGGGCGTCATGCTCTTCCTGACGGGCGCATTTCATCACATTGGCCACATCGAGAATCAGGGCGACATGCCCGTTGCCCAGGATGGTCGAACCGGAAAGGCCCGTGGCGTTCCGATACACCCAACCCAGTGATTTCAAAACCGTCTGGTGCTCGCCCACCACATCGTCCAACACCAGGCCGAAACGTTCGCCATGAATCCTGCTGATCACCATCTGTTCCAGCGCGGGCCTTTCGCCGGGAATGGCAAAAAAATCCCGCAAGCGCACATAGGGCACGAGCTGCTCCCGCACCGGCAGCATCCGCCGCTCATGGAACCGGGCAATGTCCTCCCTGGTCAGCTCCACGCACTCCTCTACCTGGGAAAGAGGCAAAACAAAATGGGTGTCCGCGACCTTTACCAGCAGGCCGTTGATAATGGCCAGGGTCAGGGGCAGCATGATGGTGATGGTGGTGCCCTGCCCCTTGACGCTGTCGGTCACGGACACCGAACCCTTGAGGGCGTCCACCGTGCTTTTCACCACGTCCATGCCCACCCCGCGCCCGGAAACGCTGGTAACGGTCTTGGCCGTGGAAAGCCCCGGCGCGAAAATGGTATTCCAGATATCCTGTTCGCTCAGCTCCATGTCCGCGCGGAACAGCCCTCTTTCCACGCCCTTTTGCCGGATTCTCTCGGCGTCGAGCCCCTTGCCGTCATCGGTGACGGTAATAACGACATTGGCCCCGGAATGCTGGGCAGCCAAGGAAATCGTGCCTTGGCGCGGCTTGCCGGCCTGCTCCCGCTCCTCCGGCGACTCGATGCCATGGTCGATGCAGTTGCGGATAAGATGGACCATGGGGTCGCCCAGCTGGTCGATGACGTTCTTGTCCAGCTCGGTCTCGGCGCCCTCGGTGACCATGACCACCTCCTTGCCCAACTCGGCGGAAAGATCCCGCACCAGCCGCTTGAATTTGGCAAAGGTGGTGCCGATGGGCAGCATCCTGATGTTGAGCACGCAGTCCCGCAGTTCGGCGGTGAGACGCTCCACCTCCTCCACCGGCTCGACAAGATCCGAATCCTTGTGCTGGCCGGCGACCTGGGTCAGCCGAGCCTGGGTGACAACCAGTTCGCCCACCAGATTGATGAGCTGATCCAGCTTTTCCGAGGCCACCCGGATGCTCTCCGCGCCCTTGGCGACAACACCCTTGCCCTTGCTCTCCTTGACCATTTTCTGTTCGGCCAGGGCGGCGTTGATGCTGGTTCTTGAAACAAGCTGCTCCTCGATGAGCAGTTCCCCCAGCGGCTTCTGCCGCTCAAGAACCTTGCCGAGGGCATCGGCGGAGATTTCCCCTTTTTCCACCAGGATCTCGCCCAATCGCCGGTGCTCCTCGAAATCATTTTCGCCCTCAACGGCCAGGATCTTCACCTTCACCTCACAGCTCGATTCGGCAAAGACCAGCACATCCTCGACCCCGTTGATCCCCTTGTCCGTGGTGAGCAGTATTTCCCACCGGCCCCCCAAGCCCGCTTCCTCTGATTTTCCCTCCTCGTGGAGAAACACCGTGCACTCGCCGAGCTTTTTCAGCTCATCCAGCAGCTGCTCCACCGTGTTGCCGCCGACAAAGAACTCCGGAGTCGGCCTGATATGGATCCGATAATGGGCTCTTTTGCCCACGGTGGGATCCTTCTCCTCCTCTTCCCCCATCTCCAGGACCGAAGGTGCCGATGCAACCTGCTCCTTGTCCGGCCCACTGCCGCCGACCAGGGCCTGCAGCGAGACGATGATCCGCTGGCCCTCCGCGGAATCAACCTCGCCTCCGCCGGTGGCGGCATCGAGCAGGGCGCGGATATGATCCCGGGAGGCCAGGGTCAGATCGATCAACTCCGTGCTCACCGGCACCGTCCCGTCCCGCACCTTGTCCAGGGCCGTTTCCACATGATGGGTGAAGCCGGCGATATCATCGAAGCCGAACATCGCGCCGGAGCCCTTGATCGTGTGCATGGCCCTGAAGACCCGGCTCACGATCTTAAGGTCGGTCGGGTCCTTCTCCAGTTCCAGCAAAGAGGTTTCCAACTCCTCAAGAAGTTCTCCCGCCTCCTCGCGAAAGACCTCCGCATATTCCGAATCCGCCATGGCTCACCTTTCCTGTTCAGCTGTATCTTGCAATATCGCGTTAATAGCGTTCAAAGTCTTCCTGGTCATTCAGGGAAATATTCGCCCCGCTTTCCCGGGCCGGAGCGGCCTTTTTTCCCCGGCCGCCCGCTCCCTTTCCAGGGGGCAGCGCCAGAGAGCTGCCGCCGGTCTTGTAGTAGCCGGAATCCGCCCTGCTCGCCGGACGCCTTTTTCCTCCGGCATCATCGAACTTGAAAAAAGAGATGGTATCCTGGAGCCGGGCGGCCTGGGCGGTGAGTTCCTCGCTGGTGGAGGCCATTTCCTCGGCCGCCGCGCTGTTGGCTTGAATAACCTGATCAAACTGCTCGATGGCCTTGGCGTTTTCCTCAATCCCCCTGGCCTGCTCATTGCTGGCGGCATCGATCTCCTGCACCAGCTCGGCGGTTTTCTGGATCTGGGGCACAATCTCGTTGATCAGCCTGCCGGCATTGGTCGCCGTGGCCACACTGGCCGAAGCAACCCCCTTGATCTCCTGGGCCGACATCTGGCTGCGCTCGGCCAGCTTGCGCACCTCGGAGGCGACCACGGCAAAGCCCTTGCCGTGCTCTCCGGCCCTGGCCGCTTCGATGGCGGCATTCAAGGCCAGCAGGTTGGTCTGCCGGGCAATCTCTTCAATCACCTCGATCTTTTCGGCGATATGCTGCATGGCGGCCACGGTTTCCGTCATGGCCCTGCCGCCTTCCACCGCGTCTTTGGAAGCCTTGCCGGCAATGGCCGTGGTCTGCCGGGCATTATCCGCGCTCTGAGCCACGGTGCTGGCCAGCTCTTCCATGGCGCTGGAAATCTCCTCCACCGAAGCGGCCTGTTCACTGGCGCCCTGGGAGACCTCCTGGGAGCTGCTGCTCAGCTCATGGCTGCCCGCGGCCACCTGATCCGCGGCCATGCGCACATCCTGGATGATTTCCCGGAGCTTTTGCACCATGGCATCCAAGGCCTCGGCCAGCTGGCCGATCTCGTCCTCCTTGTTGGCCTCCATCTTGGGGTGGGCCAGATCGCCCTCGGCGATCCGCTGGGCAATGCCGACCATCTTGCCGAGGGCGGAGCCGATCCTGCCGGAAAATACCCAGGCCAGGACAAGGGTGAAAAGAATGACGGCAAGAAAGAGAATCCCGCCAACGATATTGTTCAGTTGTATCGCATCCATGGCGCCCTGAATGGCGGCGGCGGATTCGGTCTCCATCTCCCCCTCGAGCTCGCCGATGCGTTTGTGGATTTCCGCGGCGTAACCATCCACCTCCGCCATGGACTTATTGCCGAACTCCGGGCCGCCCTTGATATACTGGCCGGCCATCCAGACGCTTTTCTCATAAAATTTTCCAAAGGCCTGGTCCACCTCTTCCAACTGTTTTTTATCATCGGGATGGAGCCCGATCAGCGCCTGAAGATGCTTATGGAAAAGATCGGCCGACTGTTCGGCCTTTTTGAAGCCGTCATTCAATCCGTCAAGCCCGCGGGTGGCGGAGATGTCGGCAAGCCACCCCGCCACCTCCGAAACGTCATGTTTAAGGGACATGGCCAGCTCGTTGCCGGCATAGCCTACATCCCGGGCATAGGTCACGGAGCGGACCACGCTGGTCTGCAGATAAAGAGTAAGGACGAACTGGAGCAGCAGAGCCACGCAGACCCCGCCGAAGGCGAACAGCATCTTGTTCCTGATATTCTTTTTCATTCTCTCTCCCTCGGATGTAAAACTTCACTCTGCCGTCCGATGATCAATAGCGCTGAAAGTCACCGTCCTCCCCCTCCTGCAAGGCAAGACGAATTCCTTCCGCCTTCGCCTTCCGCCCTTGCGCACTCTCGGCCCGACCCGGCGGCAACCGCCGGCCGGCGATCTTGCCGGAAAATCCAGCGGCGGGCTCGCCGCCGGCGCGCTCTGCCTCGTCGGCGCCAACCCGGAAAAAGGTCATAATCTCCAGCAGATGGCTGGCCTGGGCAGTCAATTCCTCGCTGGTGGCGGACATCTGCTCCGCCACCGAACTGTTGGACTGCACCACCTGGTCAAACTGCTCTATGGCCCTGGCATTTTCGGCAATACCCTTGGCCTGCTCCGTGCTTGCCGCATCGATCTCCTGAACAAGGTCGGCGGTCTTCTTTATCTGGGGCACCATCGCCTCGATAAGCGCTCCGGCGCTGGCGGCGGTATCAACGCTGGACACCGCCACCTCTCGGATATCCTGGGCCGAAACCTTGCTGCGCTCGGCGAGTTTGCGCACCTCGGAAGCGACCACGGCAAAACCCTTGCCGTGCTCCCCGGCCCGGGCCGCCTCAATGGCGGCATTCAAGGCCAACATGTTGGTCTGGCGGGCGATTTCCTCGATAACCTCAATCTTCTCGGCGATATGCTTCATGGCCAGCACGGTCTTCCGCATGGCCTTGCCGCCTTCCTCGGCATCGGCGGCGGCCTTGGTGGCGATGGTGGTGGTCTGCCGGGCGCTGTCCGCGCTCTGGGCCACGGTGCTGGTGAGTTCCTCCATGGCGCTGGAGATCTCCTCGATAACCGCGGCCTGCTGGCTGGCGCCCTGGGAAACCTCCTGGGAACTGCTGCTCAGTTGCTGACTTCCGCAAGCAACCTGGTCCGCGGCCTGGCGAACGTCACGGATGATGCTCTTGATCTTTTCCACCATGGCGGAGAGAGAGATTCCAAAGCTGTCGCGGTCGGAAAGCAGCCGCACGCTGACATCAAGATCCCCGGCCGCAATCTTCTTGGCCATCTCGGCCGTGGCCCGGAGATTTTCGACCATGCCTCGCATGGCCTCGAGCATCTGCCCGATTTCATCCCCGCTGCTGCTGGTGATTTCCACGTCCAGATCACCCTGGGCCACCAACCGCACCTTGGCCACCGCCTGAGTCAGAGGTTTGACCATATGGCGGATGGTGCAATAGACAATGACACCGATGAGCAGAACCACCACCACGGCGAAGCCGACGATGCTCAAGGCAATCCGCAGCAGCGCCCCCTTTTGCGCCTGTTGAGCGGCAGCGATCACCTGATTGCCATGGGCCAGGGTTTTTTCGATATTTTTTTCCACCGCGGCGAAATTCAAGCCGATAACCACGGACCCGATCTTCTGCTCCCCGCCCATAATCTCCTTGTCCAGGACATTCCGGGCCGGAAAGGCCTCGGGCCTGACGCTGGAGGTGGTGACGACCTTGCCGTCCTTGTCGTGAAACACGACAAAGGCGATATCCGGGTCATTGGCCGCGCTCTCGACGATCTTCTCCAAAAAAGCATATTCATAGTTGAGGAGAAGATCCTGGCCAACCTTGGCCAGCATCTCGGCAAAGGATTTCCCCTTCAAAACAAGATCCTGCCGCAGCAGCTCTTCTTCGTTTTTCTGCTGCTCCCGCATGGTGCTGACAAAGGCATCCCCCTGCTCGATCAGGGCGCTGCGCACCGCGGAATTGATCGCCACCGTCATGCCGAGCATGAGCAGCAGTACCGCGGCCACAATGGCCAAATTCAATTTTGCCGCAATTCCCATGTGCCTAAATCGTTCTTTCAGCATCCTGCGCTCCTTGTCCACCAAGCATTCCCAGATGAGACTCCGTAAAACTACTCACACAAAATATGTTATACGCATGGGAAACAACCCACGTCAAAGAATAAAAACCAAAAATAGCCGGTTATCTTAAATCAGCAAAACCTTGCTGCATCACGAAAAACGCCCTCGGGCCGAGGGCGTTTTTCGTGATGCAGGGGAAGCGTCCGGAATCAATACCGTTCAAAATCCTCTTCCGGGGTCGTTTGCAGGGCAAGCTTCACGCCCTTGCTCTTGGCGAAGATTGGTTTTTTCCCTGCCCGAGGGGGGGAAATCGGCAGGGAGAGAATCCGACCCTGGGGACGAACAACGCCTGCTGTTTCCACCAGGAAGAAACCGATGGTTTCCTGCATCTGGGCCGCCTGGGCGGTCAGCTCCTCGCTGGTGGAAGCCATTTCCTCGGCCGCCGCGCTGTTCGATTGGATCACCTGGTCAAACTGCTGAATGGCCCTGGCGTTTTCATCGATGCCGCGGGCCTGCTCGTTGGATGCCGCATCGATCTCATGGACCAGCTCGGCGGTTTTCTGGATCTGGGGCACAATCTCCTCGATGAGCTTGCCGGCATTGGCCGCGGTCTTCACGCTGGCCGAAGCGACCCCCTTGATCTCCTGGGCGGAAAGCTGGCTGCGCTCCGCCAGTTTTCTCACCTCCGCGGCCACCACGGCAAAACCCTTGCCGTGCGCCCCGGCCCTGGCCGCCTCGATGGCGGCGTTCAAGGCCAGCAGGTTGGTCTGCCGGGATATCTCCTCGATCAGCTCGATCTTTTCCGCGATATGCTGCATGGCCGCAACGGTTTCGCCCACCGCCTTGCCGCCGGCCACGGCCTCGGCCGCGGTCTTGTTGGCGATGGCCGCGGTCTGCCGGGCATGGTCGGCGGTCTGGGCCACGGTGCTGGCCAGCTCTTCCATGGATGAGGAAATTTGCTCCACCGAGGCGGCCTGTTCGCTGGCCCCCTGCGAGACCTGCTCCGAACTGCTGCTCAACTCCTGGCTGCCCGCCGTGACCTGCTCGGCGGCGAGCCGCACATCGCCGATCACCTGGCGCAGTTTCGCGATCATGGCGGAGAGAGACTTGCCCAGGCTGTCCTTGTCGGAAAGCAGCTCCACCTTCACCCGCAGGTCGCCGGCGGCGATCTGCTCGGCATGGGCCGCGGTCTTTTTAAGATTCTCCACCATGCCGGCCAGGGCTTTTCCCAGCACATCCTTGTCGGAGAGAATCTTTACCTGCACTTCCAGGTCGCCAAGGGCGATCTGCTGGGCCAGCCCGGCTGTTTCCTGGAGCTTGCCGACCATGGCGGCCAGCGATTTCCCCAGCACATCCTGGTCGGAAAGGACATTGACCCGCACATCCAGGTCGCCTAAGGCGATCTGTTCTGCCAGCCTGGCTGTCTCCTTGAGATTGCCGACCATGACATTCATGGAGGCGAACATCGACCCCACTTCATCCTGCCGATCGTTCGCTATGGCAACATCGACGTCCCCAAGCGCCAGTCGATTATTCGCCGCCACCACCGAATCGATGGGCCGGACAATGGATTTTGCCGAAAACAGGGAAACCGTCACCCCGAGAACCACGGCCAGAAGGCCGATGATCACGATGGCGATTCGGGTTATCTTGGCGTTGTGGATCATCTGCTTCTCGGAAAGAATATTCTCCTTGGCCAGCCCGCTCACCTTGTTCAGCAGGGTCTGGACCTTGGCCAGGTTGGCTTGGGTCTCGGTGCTGTAGACGTGCTCCGCCTGTTGCCGCCCGTCCTGATGCTCTTTTTTATTAAAAACCTCTTTGATTGTCGCCGCCGATTCATGGAGTTTCTGGTGGGGGTCGGCAATTTCCGCCAGGGGCTCGCGCAGCAGCGGCAACATGGCTTCGGCCTTCTTCCTGCCCTCGCCGTAATACCATTTGCCGAAGCCGCATTTGGTATGATCCAGCTCCACCTCCAGTTCGGTAACGCTGCCATCGTACACATAGGCGGACACCTGCTTTGCCCAGTTCAGATGATCAACCTCCCGCTGCAGCAACTCCCCACGCAACGCGTTCCCGTTGGCCACCTCGATCCCGTCCCGCACCACAGTGCCCAGGCCCCAAAAGGCCCAGGCCCCAACGACGATTAATAAGAAAAGAATACTGCCGGAACCGATCATCATCTTCTTGCCGATCTTCAAATCGTTCCACCGCATGTCTCCACCTCTTGACGTATCGATTCAGCTCAGGAAAAGTTCCACGTACAAAAAATGATAGGCAGAAAACCGGGACATTCGCAAGATTAAAAAAAAGAGAAAAACGAGTTATCCGGACCGGAACAGCCATGCCGAATCGCGGGATCTTCCTCGATTTTCTTGAGGTTAATCGCGATACACAGCCGGTGCCAAAAGAAATGCCCTCGGGCTCGGGGGCATTTCTTTTGAACGCAGGGAAAACAACGCAGAAGGTCAATACCGCTCGAAATCACCATCACCGGCACCCGGCAGGGAGAGCTTCACCCCTTTGCTCTTGGCGGTGGCTGATTTTTTTCCTGCCGGACGAGATGGGGCAGGCAGAGGCAGGGGCCGTCCCCCTTGGGGCCGGAAGCGAGCTTCCGTCTCCACCTTGAAAAAGGCGATGGTTTCCTGCAGGTGGGCGGCCTGGGCGGTCAGCTCCTCGCTGGTGGAGGCCATCTCCTCGGCGGCCGCGCTGTTGGCCTGGATCACTTGGTCAAACTGCTGGATGGCCCGGGCATTCTCATCGATGCCCCTGGCCTGTTCGTTGGAAGCCGCGTCGATCTCATGGACCAGCTCGGCGGTTTTCTGGATCTGCGGCACAATCTCGTTGATGAGCTTGCCCGCGTTGGAAGCGGTTTCCACACTGGCCGAAGCAACCCCCTTGATCTCCTGGGCCGACACCTGGCTGCGTTCGGCGAGCTTGCGCACCTCGGCGGCCACCACGGCGAAGCCCTTGCCGTGTTCCCCGGCCCTGGCCGCTTCGATGGCGGCATTCAAGGCCAGCAGGTTGGTCTGCCGGGCAATCTCCTCGATGAGTTCGATCTTCTTGGCAATGAGCTGCATGGCGGCCACGGTTTCCCCAACCGCCTTGCCGCCGTCCACCGCATCGGCCGCGGCCTTGGTGGAGATAGCCGCGGTCTGCCGGGCATGGTCGGCGGTCTGGGCCACGGTACTGGCCAGCTCCTCCATGGACGAGGAAATCTCCTCCACCGCGGCGGCCTGTTCGCTGGCCCCCTGGGAGACCTGCTGGGAGCTGCTGCTCAGTTCCTGGCTGCCGGAGGTAACCTGCTCGGCGGCAAGCCCTACATCGCCGATGACCTGACGCAGTTTCACGGTCATGGCGGAGAGGGACTTGCCCAACACGTCCTTGTCGGACGCAATCTTCACCTGCACTTCCAGATCGCCCTCAGCGATCTGCTCGGCCAACCTGGCTGTTTCCTGAAGCTTGCCGACCATGGCTTCCAACGATTTCCCCAGAACATCCTGATCGGAAAGGATATTGACCTGCACATCCACGTCGCCAAGGGCGATCTGTTGCGCCAGCTTAACTGTTTCCTTGAGGTTGCCGACCATGACACCCATGGAGGCCAGCATCAACCCCACTTCGTCCTGCCGGTTGCCCTCAATCGCAACATTCACATCCCCAAGCGCCAGTCGATTGTTCACCGCCACCACCGAATCAATGGGCCCGGAAATGGATTTCCCCGTGAACCGGGAAATCGCCACCCCAAGGATTATGGCCACAAGACCGATGATCACGATGGCGATCCTGGTTGTCTTGGCGCTTTGGATCATCTGGGCATCGGAAAGAATATTGTCCTTGGCCAGTCCTGTCGCTTTGCCCAGAAGAGCCTGCACCTTGGTCAGATTGTCCTGGGTATCGGTATTATAAATGGTCTCCGCCTGTTGCCGTCCGAGCTGGTTATCCTTTTTTTGAAAGACCTGCCTGATTTTCGCCGCCGATTCATGGAGTTTCTGATGGGGCTCGGCAATTTCAGCCAGAGGCTCACGGAGAAGCGGCAACAGAGCTTCCGCCTCCTTCCGGCCCTCACCGTAATACCATTTACCGAATCCGCACTTGGTATGATCGAGCTCCACCCCCAACTCGGTGATTTTGTCGTCGTACACATAGGCAGACACCTTCTTTGCCCAGTTCAGGTGGTCAACCTCCCGTTGCAGCAACTCCCCGCGCAACGCGGTCCCGTTTGCCACCTCGATCCCGTCATGCACTACGCTGCCCAGACCCCAGAAGGCCCAGACACCAACGACGATCAGCAGAAGAATAATACTGCCGGAGCCGATCATTATCTTCTTGCCGATCTTCAAATCGTTCCACCGCATGCCAAAACCTCCCAACGTATTAATTCGCAAAAAAATCCCCGCGAAGAGCAAGCAAAAACCAATAAACCAGGAACATCTCCGTCTCGCGGCGGAATGATGCTCCGAATAGGTGCAAACACCTATATGTCCATATATGAAAATTCAGCAAGTAATGTCAAACACAAAGAATGCGGCATAATCCTGAACAGACTACACCGACAGCTAGGAATACCTGGCGGCAAGGGCAAGACAGCGTTGGCCTTCTTCGCGGCGGCCATGCTTGAGACAGCCGTTGCCGTAGAGCATGGCCTTACGGACCAATTCCTCGCGGGCAAGACGGGATTGAATGGAGGAGAGAGGAGAAGAGGAGAGAAGCTTTTCCAGAGCCCGGATGCGCAAGCAATCCATGCCGGTTTGAAATCGGGCGGAAACCTGATCCGGCCTGCCGCCGTGCTTGGCGGTCAGCGGCGTGTCGAGCAGGAGAAAGGGATGCGCGACACTGGCCCGAAGCCAGAATTCGTAATCCTCGCAGCAGGGAAAGCTCTCGTCGAACAGGCCGACCCGCTCGAACAACTCTTGCCGGACCATGACCGTGGACATGCCCACCAGGCAAAGGGCGAGGCTGCGGACAAAGATATCGCCGCCCGCCTTGGCGTGGTGCTTCTTCTGGTTAAGATGGAGG
>Ga0214471_10003242_pt1 | contig 12634 bp, 7 predicted proteins | sample RVTome_5_FD_207665 | JGI IMG/M metagenome (GOLD analysis project Ga0214471, IMG submission 207665) | Soil microbial communities from uranium-contaminated site in the Upper Colorado River Basin, Wyoming, United States - RVT142D155 | ecosystem: Environmental > Terrestrial > Soil > Contaminated >...
GAGGTCAACGGCGTCGAAGTCTCGGGCGGCTACGACATCCGCCCGCGCAAGGGCTACCTCTGCCTGGAGTCCGAAGGCTCCGAGGTGCACTTCCGCAACCTCCGGATCCGCGAGCTGCCGCCGAGCGGAGCGCCGCTGTCCGCGGAGATGGTCGCCGAGGAAGCACGCGGCTTCCGCAGCCTCTACAACGGCATCGACCTGCGCGATTGGAAGCGCGAACTCTCCGGGACCGAACATTGGCGAGCCAACGACTGGCGCATCGACGGCGACAGCGACGGCGGGCCGTTGTGGCACCAGGGGAAATTCGGGGATTTCGAGATGATCGTCGACTGGCGCGCCGACAGCGGCGGCGGCATCCCCGCGGTCTTCCTGCGCGGCGACCGCCTGGCCTGGACTTCGGCCGAATCGCTCCAGCTCCAGGGGCAGTGGAACCGCACCCTCCTCACCCTTCGCGGCGAGCGCGTCACCGTCGATCTCAACGGCGAGCGGATCTTCGACGGGCCGGTGCCCGATGGAACGCCGGCGAGCGGATCGATCGGCCTCCTCGCGCGCGATGGCGCGGTCCAGTTCGCCAACGTCTACCTGCGCGAACTGGGCGAGGCGCCCGCGGAACGCCGCTGATTCGAGCTGCGCGACGGAATCCAGGGCGCCAGGACCGCGTTCGAAGCGCGGCAGCGGGGCCGGGTGGCCTTCCTGGGCGGATCGATCACGCACAACGCCGGCTGGCGCGACCTGGTGGCGGAAGACCTGCAGAAGCGCTTCCCGGACGTGGAGTTCGAATTCGTCAACGCCGGCATTCCGTCCATGGGCTCGACTCCTGGAGCCTTCCGCCTGCGCCGCGACGTGTTCGGCCACGGCGCGGTGGACCTCTTGTTCGTGGAGGCGGCGGTCAACGACTCCACCAACGACCGCAGCGATCTCGAGCAGCGGCGCGCGATGGAAGGCATCGTGCGCGCGGCAAAGCAATTGGGCGTGCGGAGCGTGGTGTTGCTGCACTTTGCCGATCCCGCCAAGCTCGCCACTTACGGCGCGGGCCGGACGCCCGCGGTCATCGCCAATCACCAAGCGGTCGCCGAGCATTACGGAGTCGTGTCGCTCGACCTGGCGCGCGAAGTCTTCGACCGCATCGCTGCCGGCGAATTCAGCTGGAAGGACGACTTCCGCGACTTGCATCCCTCGCCCTTCGGCCAGCGGGTCTACGCGGAGTCGATCGCGCGGCTGTTCGACGCCGCGTGGCCGGACCGGGAAGCGGGGTCCATCCCGCCTCCGTCCGCGACGCCGGAGCCGCTCGACCCCTACTGTTACTCCGCGGGACGGCTCGTGGCGCCGGACGCCGCCGAAGCGGACGCGGGCTGGCGCCTGGATCCCGCGTGGAAACCCGCCGACGGCGCCGGGACGCGCGCGGGCTTCGTGAACGTGCCGATGCTCGTGGCGGAGTCGGCGGGTGCGAGCTTGCGCCTGCGCTTCCACGGACGCGGAGCCGGCATCCTGGTCGCGGCAGGGCCCGACGCGGGCTTCGTGGAGTGGCGCGTCGACGCGAACGCCTGGCAGGAACTCGACCTCTTCACGCGCTGGAGCGGCGGCTTGCACCTTCCTTGGGCGCACGTGCTCGAAGCCGAGCTCGGACCCGGCGCGCACGTGCTCGAGCTGCGCGTCGGCGAGCACCGCAACGAGGCCAGCCGCGGGCGCGCGGTGCGGATCGTGAACTACCTCGTCAACGGCGACCGGGACCAAGAAGCCGCGGGCGGCTGATCGGTGCGGGCGGCGGAAAAAGGCGCCACCGCGCTCGCGGAACGCGCGAGAGTGGGGGGAATGATCCGCCCCGCCCCCCGCCACCGCCCCGCCCTGGCAACTCTGGTGTTCGCGCTGGCGTCGCTGCTGCCCCGCGCCGCGACCGCCCAAGAGCCGGCGCCGCAGGCCGCGACCGAGGGCACCGCGTTCGTGGGCGTGCGCGTGCTCGACACGCGCAAGCGCACCGTCGCGGAAGACCAGGTGGTGCTGGTGAGCGGCGGTCGCATCCAAGCGGTGGGCGCACGCGCCGGCTTCGAGATCCCGCACGGCTGGCGCACCGTCGCCGGCGAAGGCCACACCTTGATCGCCGGCCTGGCCGAGATGCACGGCCACCTGCCCAACGCTGGCTGGCCTGCGGGCATGAGCGAGGACGTGTTGTTCCTCTACCTCGCCAACGGCGTGACCTTCGTCCGCGGCATGCTCGGAGAGCCGGCGCAGCTCGAGCTGCGCGGGCGCCTGGAGCGCGGCGAAGTGCTCGGCCCGCGGCTGGCGGTCGGCAGCCCGCCGCTGTCGGGCGGCGGGCTCGACGCCGGCCGCGCCGCGGAACTGGTGCGCCAGTACCAGAGCGCGGGTTACGACCACTTGAAGGTGCACGAAGGCCTGCGCCCGGAAGCCTACGACGCCATCGCCAAGACCGCGCGCGAAGTCGGCATCACCTGGGGCGGGCACGTCGCCGACCTGGTCGGCCTGGAACACGCGCTCGACGCCGGCCAGGTCACGATCGACCACTTGGACAACGTGGTCGAGAGCCTCACCGCACAGCTCGTCCTCGGCGCGGTCGACTTGAACACGGTGGTCACGGAGGCCAGCGAAGAGCGGCTCGCCTTGGTCGCTCGCTGGATGCTGCGCAACGATGCTTCGGTGGTGCCGACCATGGCCTTGTGGCGCACGTTCATGGGCGGAATCGCCGGCGCCGAACTCGTGCCCGCGTACGACGAGCTCAAGTACATACCGCCGCAGATCGTCCAGCAATGGGTGGCGCAAGTGCGCGGCGGCGACGCCGAGCAGCGCGCGGCCGGCGAGCGCGTCCTCGGCTGGCGCAACCGCGCGCTCGGCGCACTGAGCGACGCGGGAGTGCGGATCCTGCTCGGCACTGACAGCCCGCAGTTGTTCAGCGTGCCGGGGTTCTCGCTGCACCGCGAGATCGCGGCCATGCAGGTCGCGGGCCTCGGACCCTGGGACATCCTCCACGCCGGCACCACCGCGGTGGCCGACTTCTACCGCTGGAAGGACCACGGCGCCGTGGCGCCCGGCTTTCGCGCCGACCTGGTGCTGGTGGAGGGCGCGCCGGAACAGGACCTCGGCGCCCTCCGAGAGATCGCCGGCGTGATGATCGGCGGCCGCTGGATCCCGAAGAAGGCGATCGACGAGCGCCTGGCCGCCATCGCCGCTCGCTTCGGCGACTAGAATCGCGCATCGTGCGCGGACTCGCCGGCATCCTGCTCTTGCTTCCGCTCGTCGGCTGCTCGGGTGAAGACACACCCAGCCGATCGGACGCGACCGCGACCGAGGGCATGGTCTGGATCCCCGGCGGCAGCTTCGCCATGGGCTCGGCGCTGCGCGGCTCGCTGCCCGACGAGCAGCCGGTCAAGTCGGTGCGCGTGTCCGGTTTCTGGATGGACGCGACCGAAGTCACCAACGCGCAGTTCGCGGCCTTCGTCGCGGCGACCGGATACCGGACCACCGCCGAGAGCCCGGTCGACGCCGAGGCCTTGCGCGCCGCCATGCCGCCGGACGCGCCCGCGCCCGATCCCGCGCTGCTGGTGCCGGGTTCCCTGGTGTTCGTGGCGCCGCCCGAAGGCGAGCGCAGTTTCTGGTGGGAGTACCGGCCCGGCGCGGACTGGCGCCATCCCGAAGGCCCGCAGAGTTCGCTCGACGGCCGCGACGACCATCCCGTGGTGCACGTGTCCTGGGACGACGCCAACGCCTACGCCGCCTGGGCCGGCAAGCGTTTGCCGACCGAAGCCGAATGGGAACGCGCGGCGCGCGGCGGCCTCGACGCCGCGCCGTTCGTTTGGGGCGACGAGAAGCTCCCCGGCGGCGCGCACCGCGCCAACATCTGGCAAGGGCGTTTTCCCTGGAACGACGACCAGGCCGACGGTTTCCACGGCACCGCGCCAACGGGAAGTTTCGCGGCCAACGGCTACGGTCTGTACGACATGGCCGGCAACGTTTGGGAATGGTGCGCCGACTGGTACCGCAGCGACGCCTACGCCTTGCGCGAGGACGGCGCGCGCGACCCGCAAGGCCCGGCCGACTCCTTCGATCCGCAAGAACCCTGGGCCGCCAAACGCGTCACGCGCGGCGGTTCGTTCTTGTGCAGCGACGTCTACTGCATCGGCTACCGGCCGAGCGCGCGCATGAAGACGACTCCCGACACCAGTCTGCAGCACACGGGCTTCCGCTGCGTGAAGGACGCCGAATGATCCTCCATCTGGCCGCGTTGCTGACGCTCGTCGCCGCTCCTTCTCAGGCCGCCGAAGTTCCGCGCCGCCCCAAGGTGCTGATGATCGGCCTGGACGGCGTGCGCCCCGACGCCTTGCGCGCCGCCGACGCCCCCACCTTGCACCGCCTGGCGCGCGAGGGCGCCGTCGACTGGGCCGCGCAGACCTGTGCGCGGACGGTCAGCGGCCCCAGCTGGTCGTGCATGCTCACCGGAGTGTGGCCCGAGAAGCACAACGTGACCGGCAACGGTTTCGAGAACCACCGCTTGCGCGAATGGCCGCCGGTCTTCGCGCGCATCGAAGCCGCCGACGCCGGCCTCGACACGCGCTGCGTGGCGCACTGGCGCCCGATCCACACCTACCTCGGGCCTTTCGCCGACGGCAGCGAAGACGCCAACACCGTGGCGGAAGCCAGCGCACGCGCCATCCGCGTGCTGCGCGAAGAAGACCCCGATTTCCTGTTCTTGCACTTCGACGGCGCCGACCACGCAGGCCACACCTACGGCTACTCTCCGGAGATCCCCGAGTACATGGCGGCGATCGCGCACATCGACGGCGAGATCGCGCGGGCGCTCGCGGCGCTCGCGGCCCGCGACGCCTACCCCGGCGAAGACTGGCTGATCCTGGTGAGCACCGACCACGGCGGCAGCGGCACGTCGCACGGCCGCGACGAACCGGCGCACCGGACGATCTTCAGCATCGCGCACGGCGGCGCGTATCGCGGCGGCGGGCGCATCGAAGGCTCGCAAGTGGTCGACCTGGTGCCCACCGCCCTCACGCACCTGGGCATCGCGGTCGATCCCGCGTGGCAGCTCGACGGCAAGCCCTTGCTCGTCACGGCGCCGCCGGCCGTTGCCGCGCTCGACTCCGCGCCGAGGCGGCGGCCGCCCAACGTGGTGCTGCTGCTGGTCGACGACCTGGGCTGGACCGATCTCGGCGTGCAAGGCTCGGACCTGTACGAGACGCCGAACATCGACCGGCTCGCGAGCCAGAGCCTGCGGTTCTCGAACGCCTACGCCGCAGCTCCGGTGTGCTCGCCGTCGCGCGCGGCCCTGCTCACCGGCAAGGATCCGGCGCGGCTGCACGTCACCGACTGGATTCCGGGCGTCCGCTGGCCGCGCGCGCCGCTGCAGACGCCCGAGTTCACGCTCGCGCTGCCGCTCGAAGAGCGCACGATCGCCGAAGCGCTGCAGCCCGCCGGCTACACGAGCTGGCACGTCGGCAAGTGGCACCTCGGCCCCGAGGGCCGTTACCCGCTCGATCAGGGTTTTGCGGTCAACGTCGGCGGCCACTCGAAGGGCGCGCCGGGCAGCTACTTCTTTCCGTACGAGAAGAACACGCCCGAAACCGACTGGTCGGTGGTGAACATGCCGCCGGGCGGCGCGGAAGGCGATTACTTGACCGACGCGCTGACCGACCACGCCGTCGAACTCATCCGCGGAGCCGGCGAGCAGCCCTTCTTCCTGCACATGTCCTACTACACGGTGCACGTGCCGCTCGAAGCCAAGCCCGACAAGGTGGCGCATTTCCGCGCCAAGAAGAGCGCGCGGCCGGGCACCCGCCACCACAACGCGGTGTACGCGGCGATGGTCGAGAGCCTCGACGAGAGCGTCGGCCGGATTCTCGCGGCCCTTGCCGAGCAAGGCCTCGCCGAGGACACCGTGGTGATCTTCACCAGCGACAACGGCGGGGTCGAAGGCGTCACGCGCAACGACCCGCTGCGCGGCTACAAGGGCTTCTTGTACGAGGGCGGCATCCACGAGCCGCTGTTCGTGCGCTGGCCGGGGCGCATCGCATCCGGCGATTGCGAAGAGCCGGTGACCGGAACCGACCTCTTCCCCACCATCGTCGCGCTCGGCGGCGGCGCACCGGGGTCCGGACTCGACGGTTTCGATCTCGGGCCGCTCTTGCGCGATCCGGCGGCGCATCTCGATCGAAACGCGCTCTATTGGCACTATCCGCACTACCACACCAGCGACCGGCCGCCGTGCGGCGCGGTGCGCGCGGGGAATTGGAAGCTGATCGAGTGGTACGAGGACGGCCGCCTGGAGCTCTACGACCTGGGCGTCGATGCCGGCGAAACGCGCGATCTTTCCGCCGCCCTGCCGCAGAAGGCGCAGGCTTTGCGCGCCATGCTCCACGCGCGACTGGAGGCCCAGGGCGCCCAGATGCCGGTTCCCAATCCCGACCACGACCCCGCCGCTCCGTTCGCGGACTCGTGGACGGCCTGGCAGCCGAAAGAACCGCGCTAGCGTGGCGGCGCCCCGGCCGCGGGCCGGCTGCGTCCGGCGTCGTGGATCGCCAGCAGGGCCGCGCGCATCTCGCGGACGATCTGCGGCCGCTCCGCCCACAAGTTGGTCGTTTCCGCGGGATCCCGGCGCAGGTCGTAGAGCTGGCCGGGCGGCTGCCCTTCCTCCGGCTCGACGACCGCCGGCGGCGTGAAGCCGCCCGACCCCAGGCCTTCGATCAGCTTCCAGTCCCCCACACGGATCGCGAACATGCCGTGCAGCGAGTGGTGGATCACCGGAGCGCCGCGCGGCGCATCGACGCCGAGCAGGACCGGCAGCCGGTCGAAACTGTCTTCCGCCGCGCCGGCCGGCAGGTCTTGGACCGGGACGCCGGCGGCCGAAGCGCAGGTCGCGAACAGATCGGTCAAGCAGAGCAGCGCGGCGCTGGAACTGCCCGGCTCGATGCGCCCCGGCCAGCGCGCGAGGAACGGCACGCGGTGCCCCGCTTCCCAGATGTCGGCTTTCTGCCCGCGCCAGCCGAGGTTGGCGCGATGGCCGAATTCCTCGATGTCGCGAGGCATCCAGTGCGAGCCGTTGTCGCTGGTGACGATCAACAGGGTCCGGTGCGCGCGGCCGGTGCGCTCGAGGGCGGCGAGCACGCGCCCCACCGCCCAGTCGACTTCGGCGACGAAATCGCCGTAGACGCCAGCCTGGCTGGTGCCGCGGAATTCCGGCAGCGGCACCCACGGCGTGTGCGGAGACGGCAGCGCCAGGTACAGGAAGAACGGGTCTTCGCTCTTGGCCGCCGCCTCCAGGAAGCGCTCCGCTTCGGCCGCCATGCGCGGCGTGACGTCGTGGAAATCGAAGTTGGCCGCGATCGGCCCCGGCCGCCAGAAACCGCCGCCGCCGTCGCGCGCCATCTCGGAGCCCTCCACCACGTCGGTCGCCGGCGTCTCCGGACGATCGTCGCGGACGTAGACGTACGGCGGCATGTCGAGCGACGCGGGAATGCCGAAGAAACCATCGAAGCCCGCTTCGAGCGGCCCAGGCCGCAAGGGCTGGTCGTAGTCGGTCTGCTCCGCGTTGCCAAAGCCGAGGTGCCATTTGCCCACCGCGTGCGTGCGGTAGCCGCGGGCCTTGAGGACCGACGCCAGCGTCGCCCGGCCGGGCTCGATCAAGGCCGGCGAGCGGCCCCACAAGACGCCGTTCTTGAGACTGGAGCGCCACGCATAACGGCCGGTGAGGATTCCGTAGCGCGTCGGCGAGCATACCGCCGAAGGCGAGTGCGCGTCGGTCAAGCGCATGCCGGCCGCCGCCACGGCATCGAGGTTGGGGGTCGGAATGCGCGAGTCCGGATTGAGCGCGCGCGGGTCGCCGCAGCCGAGATCGTCGGCCAGGATCACCAAGATGTCGGGCCGCCCGCTCCACAACGGCGGCGCGCGCTCCACCGAACCTTCGCTGCACGCGAGGCCGCCGAGGCCCGCGGCCAGCGCCGCGACGAGGAGCCGCGCGCCGGTCGAAGGACGCCGCCGGTTCAACCGTCCTGTCCGTACGCCGGGCGCAGATCCTCGTCGTACGAGGCCGTGTAACCCCAGCGGATCGCGGTCTTGCCGCCCGGATCGAGCTTGACGCGCCAGCGCCAGATACCGCGCTCTTCGCGGTCCTTCAAGTCCTGATCGCCCGACTCCGCGGTCGGCCGCATGCCGCGCGGCTCGATCTTGATGCGGTCGTCGCGCGAAATCGGCAGGGCTTCCTCGACCAGGACCTGGATCGGCTGCTTGGCCGACGAACTCAAGTCGAGCTTGAGCTCCCAGGCGCGGTAGTGGTGCACCGTGCTGGCGAGGAAGCCGGGGTCGTCGCGTTCGTCGCGCACGCTCACGTAGTCGACCGTCAAGTTGGGGTCGATGCCCAGGTTGAGCGTGGTGCTGTCGCCCTTGCGCAGCATCGGGAAACTCGATTCGCCGAGGAAGTCCGGCCCCAGGTAGATCCGCGCGGTGCCGGGCAGCAGCGGCGCATCGGCGGAACTGGTGACCTTGGCGCGCAAGTAGGCCTCGGAGCTCAAGGAAGGCACCACGTAGCGTTCGGGCAGCAATTCGAGCGGCACCTGCACCAGCGCGTGCGTCTCGGGCTGGCCATTGCCCGCCAGGCTCACGCGCTCGGGGATGCGGTACTGCTGGCTGATGCCGTAATCCTGGACCGTGGCCATCGGCGCGGCGACGGTGAGATTGTCGGCTTCTTCGTCCGCAGCGAACCTCGCCCTGCGCATGGTCGAGCCGTCGATCCCGTTGTCGCCGTCGACGTAGCCGAGCGCGGCGAGCTTCTGGCTCTTGTTCTTGTCCATCGACTGCGGAACGAGCACGTAGCGCTGCGGCAGCGCCGGCGGATCGAGGCCGACGTGCGGCCGCGCGGTCGAGAGCAGCATTTCGCACGAATCCCAGTCCTCGCCGCTCACCTGGCGCACTTCGCCGACCAGGCCGACGTCGACACGCGTGAGGTCGGGATCGAGCCGCACGTCGTACAAGGGCCGCCAGCTCGCGCCGTCGACCAGGTAGTGCACGCGCATCTCGGCGGTGCCGGCGCGCTCGAAGAACAGATTGACGCGCACCTGCCGGTAGGGCTGTGCGCCGCGCCGGCCGCCGAGCTGGGTTTCAAGATCGCGCTTTTCGGCCTCGAGCACGGCGCGGTCGCGCTCGCTCTGGATGCGCTCGGCTTCGATCGAGCGCGTTTCGGCCGACAGTTGCGTGGCGAAGTCGGCGATGCCGCCGGGAACGGAGACGTCGAGCCCGCCCTTCTGCGCCGCGGTCAGCATGGAACTGACCAGCTCCTTGCGCGTCTCGAGCGCCTTGAGCCCCGGATCGAGGTCGCGGATCGCACGCGCGACCACCCGCAAGCGCTCTTCGAGCACGCCGCGCTGGCCCGAATCGAGCTCGCCGCTGCGCAGTTGCAGCGACAGGCCCTGGACCACCACCGGCCCGCTGCCGATGCGGGTCTGGAACGACGATTCGCGCGCCGAAACCGGCATTGGACCGATCCGGACGGCGCGCGGCCCAGGCTGCGCTGCGGTGACGGTGAACATGCGCTCGACCAGGGCCTGGCCTTGGTAGAGGGTCACACGGTCGATTCGCGAAGCGACGTCTTGGGCCTCGTCGGCCTGGAGCGGAAGCGGAGCGAGGAGGAGCAGGGCGAAGAGAGCTTGCATCGTTCGAAAGATTTCCGAGGGCCGGCGGTCCAGCGCGCAGCACCGCCAAGAAGACGGGGAAGACGCAGCCGATCGCCCTGATCTTGGCGGAATAATGGCTCCGGGTCCAATGCAGCACCGCCCCAACCTCGTGCGCCTCCTCTCCGCCACTCTCGTCCTCGCGCTCGCCGGCGCCGCCGGTGCGCGCGCGCAACAAGCCGAGTACGCCAGCCAGTGGGACCGGCGCCCCGACCGGCTCTGGATCGGCGCCGAGTACTGGGCCAACCGCTTGCAGGACTGGCGGCTGCGCGACGGCCGCGCCGAGTGCGTGGGGACCAGGCTGCCGCGCCGCACCCTGCACCTGCTCTCGCACGGAGTGAGCGCGCGCGAAGGCTCCCTGCGGATGGTGGTGCGCACCGGCGTGCTGCAAGCGCCGGCCGAAGGCTCCGATGCGCTGGCCTTCGCCGGCTTCCTGATCGGCGGCGGCGCGGCGGACCTGGATCCGCGCGCCGCGGCGCTGGTGCAGTCCGCGCCGGGCCCCGACGGCGGCTGGGTTGCCGGGATCGACGCCGCCGGGCGGCTGTTCGTGCGCGACTTCGCCGACCCCGACGCCGTCTCGCAAGTCCACCAAGGTCCGGCCACCCCCGTGGCCGACGTGGTGCTCGACCTGCACGCGCTCCCCGCGGGCGACGGCACCTACACCTTGACCCTCGAGGCCTACCCGCCGCGCAGCGGACGCGCGCTCGGCTTTCTGGTCGTCGAAGGCGTGCCGGCGGCGAGCCTGGTCGGCGGCATCGCGCTCATGGCGCATCCCGGCCCGCGCGAGCGCGCCACCACCTGGTGGTTCCGCGACTTCGAATTGCTCGGCGACAAGCTGCAGGAGCGCGAGCTTCGCGCCGGCCCGATCCTGGGAGCGCAGTACACGGTGAGCCGCAGGGTCCTGAAACTCACCGCCCAGCTCATGCCGGTCGCCGCCGGCGCGGGCGAGACCGTGCGCCTGGAGCTCAAGCTGCCCGGCCGCAATGGCGCGTGGGCCGAGGCCGCGCGCGCCGCGGTCGACGCCGACGCGCTGACCGCGCGCTTCCGCATCGTCGACTGGCCGTGCGCGCATGCGGCGCCCTACCGCCTGCTCTACCGCAGCGACGGCACCGAGCAAGTGTTTGCCGGCACGATCCGCAGCGATCCGGTCGGCAAGGATCCCTTGGTGCTCGCCGCGCTGTCGTGCTGCCACCAGAACCGTTTCGGCTTCGGCAACCCCGGTTATCCATGGAACGAGAACGCGCTGTGGTTTCCACACGCCGACACCAGCACGCACGTCCAGGCCCACGCGCCCGATCTCCTGTTCTTCGCGGGCGACCAGATCTACGAAGGCGCGAGCCCCACCTACGCCGACAAGCAGGACGCGCCGCGCGAAGACTACCTGTACAAGTGGTACTTGTGGATGTGGGCGTTCCGCGACCTCTTGCGCGATACGCCTTGCGTGACCATTCCCGACGACCACGACGTGTTCCAGGGCAACGTCTGGGGCGCCGGCGGCCGCAAGACCGACCGCGACAACAAGGGCGGCTACGTGATGTCCGCCGACTGGGTGCGCATGGTCGAGCGCACGCAGACCAGCCACCTGCCCGATCCCTGGTTTTCCGGCACGGTCGAGCAAGGCATCGGCACCTACTTCACGGAATTGGTGTGGGGCGGAGTCAGCTTCGCGATCCTCGAGGACCGGAAATTCAAGTCGGGGCCCAGCGGCCTGGTCCAGCACGACGGCCCGCGGCCCGACCACGTGACCAACCCCGACTTCGACATCGACCGCGCCGACGTGCCGGGCGCCGAATTGCTGGGGCCGCGGCAGTTGCGCTTCCTCGAAGAGTGGGCCGCCGACTGGCACGACAGCGAACTCAAGTGCGTGCTGTCGCAGACGGTCTTCGCCAACGTCGCCACCACCCACGGGCCGGCCCGCGACCGCCTGGTCGCCGACTTCGATTCGAACGGCTGGCCGCAATCGGGGCGCGATGCGGCCCTGCGTGCGATCCGCAAGGCCTTCGCGCCGCACGTTTGCGGCGACCAGCACCTGTCGACGCTGGTGCAGCACGGCATCGACGCCTGGAACGACGCGCCGTGGTCCTTCTGCGTGCCGGCGATCGCCAACTTCTACCTGCGGGCGTGGGAGCCGCAGGTCGCGGGCGCCAACCACGTCGCCGGCCTGCCGGCCTACACCGGCGAGTACTTCGACGGGTTCCGCAACAAGGTCACCGTGTGGGCCGCCACCAATCCCGACGGATCGAGCGGCCACGAGCCCGCGGCGCTGCACGATCCCAAGCCGGGCTACGGCGTCGTGCGCTTCCACAAGCGCGACCGCGCCTACACCTTCGAGTCGTGGCCGCGCGGCGCCGATCCGGCGACCGACGCGCCCTTCGACGGCTGGCCCAGGACCATTCCCCAGCGCGCCAACGACGGCCGGACGCCGGTGGCGTGGCTGGCGACCCTGCGGATCCTGGGACTCGAGCAACCGGAGGTGGCGGTCTTCGAAGCCGACGGCGTAACCCTGGTCTATGCCATGCGTCTTCAAGCCGTGGGCGGTGAAGTCGAATTCCGCCCCTGGGTCTTCGCCGAAGGCGAATATCAGGTGCGCGTGAACGGTTCCCTCCAGCGCCTCTCCACTTCCGAAGGGCCGGACGCGTGCCGCACTCTGCGCTTCGACGCGCGCGACCGCGGCGGCCGCCGCTGACCAAACAAGGAGGCCCCGGCCGAGCGATCGGCCGGGGCCCGTCGAAGCGCGGTGGGCGCTAGAGAGCGACCACGTTGGTGGTCGCGCAGGTGGTCAAGTCGATGGCCTGCACGAACAACCGCCCGCAGGCTCCAGCCGGAGCGGTGGCCGGGAAGCTGATGTTGCCCGCGGCGTCGGCGGTGCGCGTGGTGCGGTGCGTGATGCCGGCCGACGACAGGCCGAGCACGGTGCCGGCGCAGGGGAAGCCCCCGGGAATCACAAAGCTGCC
>Ga0214471_10003244_pt1 | contig 12633 bp, 10 predicted proteins | sample RVTome_5_FD_207665 | JGI IMG/M metagenome (GOLD analysis project Ga0214471, IMG submission 207665) | Soil microbial communities from uranium-contaminated site in the Upper Colorado River Basin, Wyoming, United States - RVT142D155 | ecosystem: Environmental > Terrestrial > Soil > Contaminated >...
TGAAGGACACGCAGTCGGATGAGCTACGGCGCGCGATCAAGGCCGCGGCAGAGGGCCAGGTCCAGCTATCGCCTCAGGCCGCCGCGCGCCTCATGCGCGAGGTGCGCACGCCAGAGATCGCGCCGCCTGACGCTCTGACTGAGCGGGAGAACGATGTCCTGAAACTCCTGGCCCAGGGCAAGGCCAACAAGGAGATCGCGCGTGACCTGTTCATCGGTGAGAAGACCGTGAAGACACACGTCAGCAACATCCTTCTCAAGCTCGGCGTGCAGAGCCGAACGCAGGCGGCGCTCTACGCGGCGCAGAACGGCCTCGCCGAGCTGAGCACGCCGGGTTAGTGATGGGACTTCCGGTATCTCGCCGGGAGCAGAAGCTCGATAGCCTTGGGCTGAAGCTCAACCTGGCGCTTCTGGTGCTCTTCCTGGTCATCGGCGCCGCGACTGCCGCATTCGTCTTCATTGGCTTCAACCGCACGCGCGATAACGCGACCGACCGCAGCCAGGAGGCGCTCGAACAGCAGGGCAAGCTGATACTTCAGGACGTTGCGAATGCTCAGGCCGACCTGGGCTCGCTGCAAATGGAATGGGCGGCGGAGATCGGACACCGAGCAGCCCAGTACATGGCGGAGTTCAAGGCCACCGGCGGCAGCGCACCGTATGACGTTTCGCGTTTGACACGCGCCGAAAACGGCATCTGGCAGGACGTTCACCCGGACAGGCGTGCCGACCTGATCGTCTTACCCAGGGATACCCTGGATGAGGCAGTGCTGGACGACATCGCCTACTCTTCCGCGCTCGAGGCGCTGTTTCCGGCATTGCTGTCCAGGTTTCCTGGGGAGATACGCGGTGACAGCTTCCATCCCATAGCAATCATCTTTGTGGCCACCAGCGGCATGGGACGCTATTACCCGCCAAGAGGCGTTGTGTACGAGACCACACCTCCTGATATTGATCTCGTAGACGTCTTTGATGACACGGACCCGGAGCACAATCCGGACCGCAACACTGTTTGGACTGCGCCCTACCAGGATCGGGCCGGGCAAGGGTTGGTGATTACGGCTCTGACGCCAGTCTACGAAGGAGACAGGTTCCGTGGTTTGTTCGAGGTAGACCTTTTGATTGGCAACCTCGCGGACACCGTCAACGAGATCAAGCCAACGGAAAGTGGATTCGCCTTTTACGTGGATGTCGACGGGAATCTCCTGAGGACTAACGCCTTCGACTTGCTGACGAATGAGCTGGATTCAAAAGACAATGAGGTGCTCGCCGGCGTTGTCGAGAGAATGCAGGCCGGCGAACGCGGCATCGAGCGGGTCCGGATGGGCGGGGCGGAGTTTTTCATCGCCTACGCGCCCATGATCGCGGTCGGCGGGGGCTTCGCCGTGGCCTCGCCGATTTCCGAGCTAACGGCGGAAGCCGCGGCAATCACAGCCGAGATCGATCAGCAGGCGGACCAGACGATGCTCTACGTCCTGGTCTCGATGACGGCGCTGTTCGGTATCGCGCTACTGGGTGCGAGCTACCTGAACCGCCGCGTGCTGGTCCGGCCGATCGAGGCGCTGGCCCAGGGTACACGTGCCGTGGCGCAAGGTGACTTCGGCAACCGGATCCCGGTGAGCGGCGGCGATGAGCTGGCGGCGCTGGGGCGTTCGTTCAACCAGATGACGGCAGACATTCAGCGCGAGGTGCACGAACGTGAAGCGGCCCAGGAAGAGCTGAAGGCGCTTTTCGCCGCGATGTCCGACATGGTGTTCACGGTCAATAGCCAGGGACGTTTCCTCGCCGTTGCGGAGACGAATTCACCGATGAAGAACACCATGCCGCATGGCAGTGTTGGGCAAACGCTCTATGACGTGATGCCCGAGGCAGTGGTGGACACGATACTCGCCTCAATTGGTACCGCTTTGCGGGAGCGGAGGACGGTAACCATTGAGTTCGAGCGGAGGGCCAATGATCGCTCCGAGTGGCATTTAGCGGCGATTTCGCCACTGTCCGACGATTCCATAGTGGCGGTGGTTCGAGACATCACGGAGCGAGTCGCGGCCCGGCAGGAGCTGGAGCGCCAGGTGGCGGAGCGCACGCACGAGTTGACGAGCCTTCTCACGGTGTCGCGCAACATCGCGTCGAACCTGGCGCTGAAGCCGCTGGTGCAGACGATCATCGACCAGGTCAAGAACATCGCCGACTACAGCCGCTGTAGCCTCTTTGTCCTGGATGGCGATGGGCTGGTCATGCTGGACTCGAAAACGTCCGATTCCTCTCAGTCTCCGATCATGCGGGTGGCGCTCGCGGATATCGAAGGGATCTGGGAGCGCGTCGGCGCCGGACAGGTCGCGATCGAGGGCGACGTACGCAACAGCGGCTCGCCGATCGCGGTGGCGTACCAGCGGGGCTCACGGGACCTCTTCGAAACCGCGTATAAGGACATCCACTCCTGGATGGGCGTTCCGCTGGAGACAAACGACCGCGTCATCGGCATGCTGACGGTGTCCCATAACGATCCGAACTTCTACACGGAGCGTCACGCCGGTCTGGTCACCGCCGTGGCGACGCAGGTGGCGGTTGCGATCGAGAACGCGCGCCTTTACGAGCAGGCGCAACAACTTGCGGCGGTGGAGGAGCGACAGCGCCTGGCGCGCGAGCTTCACGACTCGGTATCGCAGGCGCTGTACGGCATCGCGCTGGGCGCGCGCACGGCGAGGACTCTACTGGACCGCGAGCCGGGAAAGGCCGCCGAGCCGGTCGACTACGTGCTCTCGCTGGCGGAGGCAGGCCTGGTGGAGATGCGGGCTCTGATCTTCGAACTACGGCCCGAGTCGCTGGAGATCGAAGGGCTGATGGCGGCGCTCGACAAGCAGATCGGGGCGACCGCGGCGCGCTACGGGATTCAGGTCACGGCCGATCTGACAGAAGAGCCGGAGATGGACCTGGCGCAGAAAGAGATCTTCTACCGCATCGGGCAGGAGGCGCTGCACAACGTGGTCAAGCACGCGCACGCGACGAAAGCGACGGTACGATTTGCCGCCGACAACGGCTCCTACGTCCTCGAGGTGGGAGACGACGGCATCGGCTTCGACACGAGCCAGAGCTTCCCGGGGCACATGGGACTCGTTTCAATGTCGGAGCGCGCCAGTAGCATTGGCGCCGAGCTCGAAGTCGAGAGCCGTCCAGGCCAAGGTACCGTGATCAAGCTGCGCTCCGCCTCGCGCTCGTAGACTCAGCCGCGTAGTAGCGCCTCCAGATCCGCGAGCGTGTCCACGATGTGGGTTGCGCTTGCGGCGGTCAGCTCCTGGCGCGAGCCGGCGCCGTAGGTCACGCCTACGGAGTCGATGGCGTTGGCGCAGGCGCCGATGATGTCGTGCTCACGGTCGCCAACCATGACGAAGCCGGCCGGCGCGTGGCCCGCGTAACGGTCCATTGCCCGGCGAACCAGGGTCGCTTTTTCAGCGTTTGAGAGGTCAAGCCCCGGTCCTATCACCGCGTCGAAGAAGGCGTCGAGGCCGAAGTGGCGCACGATCTGCTCGGAGTAGACGGTTGGCTTGGAGGTAACGACGCAAAGCGCGCCCCCGGCACGCCGCAAGCCCTGCAGCAGCTCCGGGATGCCTTCAAACATTCGATTCTGGAAGATGCCGCGGTCGCCGAAGTACTCGCGGTAGGCTTCGACCGCCCGGCGCGAGGTTGGCTCGTCGAACCCGTACTCGGCCATGAACGAGTGGTGCAACGGCGGGCCGATGAAGGAACGAAGCTGATCCAGATCGGTGGCTATGCCGAACTTCGCGAGCGCGTATTGCACCGACTTTGTGATGCCTTCGGTTGGGTCGGTGAGGGTGCCGTCGAGGTCGAAGAAGATGACGGGGTAGCGCATGATCCCGCGCACCTTAGCACGGAGCGCGCGTCTAGCGGCCAACGACGATGAGGAAGAGCACGGCTGCGTCCTCGGGCTCGCCGAACAGCTTTGCGACCTCGTCGTCGTAGAAGGTGAGGCCCGTGGCACGCAGGCCGAGCGCCGTGGCCTTGAGGTAGACGCGGCCGCCGCGGAGGCCCGCCTCGAGCTGCGCCGCGCGGTAGCCGCGCTCGCCCTGCGTGGTCAGGACGTCGTCGAGGTGCGCGATGAAGTAGACGTTCAGAGCTGCCTCGCCCGCGGCGGGCTGCTCCAGGGCGAGGTGGGCTGCCGCCTCACGGAAGTTGCCGCGTTGAAGTCGCTGCAGGCGCTGTGCCTGCGTGTCTGAGCGATAGGTCCCGACCGGAAGGCCTTCCACGTCATTGACGATTGCGAATGCTTGAGTCAGCGCCGGGAAGTCAGCGGTTATCGGCTGGATGGCGGCCTCCATCAGCTCGCCCAGCTCCGGGCGGGTCAACGGCTCGTCCTTGAAGTGGCGGGCCGAACCGCGCCGGCCGATGATGCGCTCAAGGGCCGCGCTTGTTTGCGCTGAAGCCTTCGGCCGCGCTTCATCGGGCGCGTTATCGAGCCATTGGCGCAGGGCGGGCGCGTGGCGCAGGTTGGTTGCGGCGTGGGTGCGCCAGATCGCCGGGTACTCGATCTCGGTCTTCGACAGCGGCTCCGTCGACTCCGAGAGCGTGTCTATCTCCGGGGTGGCTGCGTGCCGTGCTCCGGCGCCAAACGCAACGATACATGTAGCTGCTTCGCGGTGATCGTCGACGCCGAGCAGATGGTTCACGGTGTCGTCGATGAAGCCGACGCTCAATCGAGGGGCGAGCCCGCGGGCATCCGCGAGGGCGAGCAGGTTGGCCGCGATCGTCCCGCTGTCCCAGAAGGCGTGGCGGTAGGCGCGCTCCTCGTAGCGCCAGGCGTTGCGCCAGAACGTGGCCGTCATGACGACAAAGGCCTCGGGGGCTGAGTCCTCAATGCCCGCGGCGTCGGCGATGGCCGCCCGGTAGTCGCCGTCCCGCAGGCTAACCAGCGTCTCCGCCGGCGCGTCGTAGTGGTAGACGCCGGAACGCAAATCGCCGACGGCGCCGCAGACGACGTAGAGCTCGATGTGGTACAGCGCGCCGGTGCAGGATGCGGCGCGGAACTCGACGTCCTGGCCGTTGATACGGCGCCGGCGGAGGATGCCGGCCGAGTAATGCAATAGCGCCGACAGCGCGGGCAGCGTCAGCGGGCCATCCGGATCGCCGGGTGAGGGCAGACGCATCGCGGGCAGGCCAATGTAGCGCTTGTACTGTTTGGGGATGAGCTCCACGTCGATCAGGCGGCGCTGCGTTGACTCACCGGGGCGGTGTTTGGTCGCCTCGTGGTACTCGCGTGCTGCGCTGGTCTCTTGCTCCATCATGACAAAGGGCGGCAGGCGATTCGCGCCCGCCGCCCCGATTCTCGCTTTCGCGGAGAAAGGCGTCTAGACCAGGACTGCCTTGTCGAACTCAGCCGTACCGGCCTGGTCCTGCGGGAATATTTGCAGATCGAGCATCCAGCGGTGAGTGCGCTCGTACATTTCACGCGTGTAGTCCTCGAAAACCAGGCGCTCGGCCAGGCCGAAGGCCCGCACGTCGACGAGCTCCTTGTAGCGCTCCGGGACGTCCTGCTCGAAGTAGTGCTTGTAGCGCTCGGGCTCGAGGTCGATGTCGACCTGCGCCCGCTGCAGCGCGTTGAAGTACTTCTGGCAGTCGTCGACAGATGCGTCGCCGCTGATCAGGAAGCCGATCATGAATGTCGTGTCCAGCACCTTGCGGAAGCCAAGCTGCTCGGCGATTTCGCGCTGGATGCCGAAGATGTTGGCGGCCTGGGTCTGGCGGTCGATCAGGAGGTCGAGCCGGTCCGCCGGGCTGCCGATGAAGCGGAGCTTCGCCTCGGATGGGGGGACGAATGGCTCCAGCGCTTGCAGCGCCGAGAAGTGGCTGCCGGAGTGATAGCCAACGCCGACCTCGACGTCTCGCAGCTGCTCGGGGCGGCGGATGTCGGATTCCGGCGCCACGTAGATGCCGGCGGGCGTCATGCTGTAGGCGTGGCCCCACATGATGCCGTGCTCGGCGGAGGACGCCATGTTGACGGCCCAGTGGCAGGCAGAGCTGACCTCACAGGCGCGGCCAGACTCCATCGACTCGAAGGCGCCGGTCATCACGGGCGCGGGCGCGCCGTCGGCCGACTGCACGGTGGAGTCGACGGCTCCGAGTGCCTGACGGCCGACGCGGGCGGGCCGGACGAACTCGTACTCGAGGCCTTCGGCTCCGTAGTAGCCTTTTTCTTCGGCGACCCACTCCTGAAGGCGGTTGTGGGGCATGATGCGGAACTTGCTCATGATCTGTCTCCTGTTCTGCCGGGACTAGGCGCCCGGGACGTTACCGAGAATGGCGGGGGTTAACTCCGCGTGCTTAAGGAAGGCTTTGCGCAGTTCGCTGGTGGCATCGATCCAGTCCGCGTCACGGGGGAGGATGACGCCGCCGGTGCGGACGGCGTAGACCTCAGGGTTGTCGACGCCGGGCGGGACTTCGCCGTGGTCGCGAAGCGCCTTCGCGGCCTCGATCAGCTTGCGACGACTACGGATGACCATGGAGTCGCTGGTCGCCAGGTGCTCGTGGGAGCGGTCATAGATGTGGCCCATGCTCTCGGTGATTGCCTGGTCCTGGAGGTGGATGCCGGTGATGCCGGTGTAGCTGTCCTTCTTCTGGGATTCGCGGTCGACCTGGTAGTCGTTGTCCGCGTTTGCTGTCATGCGCCAGCGGCCGAGCCAGCCGGTTGTGTTGGGCTCCATAGCGCCCATGTTGAACGCGGCGCGGCGCTCCGGGCTGACGCTTGCTCCGGGGTTCATGCCACCCGAGAACATGAAGAACATCGTGTGATCGTCATCCATCGGCACCCAGCAACGGACGCTGCCGCCGATGCCAAGGACGCCGACAGGCGTCATCGTGTAGAAGGGGAAGAGGAAGTTGGCGATGCGCCAGTAGGTCGTGTCCTCTTCAGCCGGGCGGTACGCCCCGTACATCGTACCGAAGTCGGTGTCGACGACTGCGTGCTTGGGGGCGCGGTCGGCGAGCGCGTAGTAGGAGAATGTGCCCGGCGTTGCTTCCTCGACCGGGATGGCGCCGAGGTGCAGGAAGCCGAGGTGGGTTGTGTCGATGTCGCCCTCGAGGGCCTGCATCCAGTTGCACTCTCGCTGGATCGAGCGGATCGACGATTCGCCATCCGGAAGCATGTTCTGTTCGAGGTGGGGCAGCTGCGGCGGGACCTCGCGCGGGCCCATGTAGACCCAGACCATGCCGCCGCGCTCCCGCGTGGGGTAGGATTTCGCCCGCACCTTGGTCTTGAAGTTGGACTCGGCGGGCTCAGACGGCATGTCGACGCAGGCGCCGGTGACGTCGAACTTCCAGCCGTGGTAAACGCAGCGCAACCCGTCTTCCTCGTTACGGCCGAAGAACAACGACGCGCCGCGGTGAGGGCAGGCGTTTTGAACGAGGCCGACCTCGCCGGACGTTGCCCGGAAGGCGATCAAGTCTTCGCCGAGCAGACGGATGCGCAGCGGCGGGCCGTCCGGCACGTCAAGCTCGCTGGTCACGAATGCCGGCAGCCAGTACTGGCGCATCAGGTCACCCATCGGCGTGCCGGGGCCGATGCGGCAGAGGAGTTGGTTGTCTTCGTTGCTCAGCATTTTTGCGTCCTTCTAGGTTGTTGCGCTCAGCTCGTCAGAGATGCCCCAGACGTCGCTCGGCAGGATGGCGCCACGCTCGGCCGCGAGCTCTGCCGCGCGGGTGCGGTTGGCACGAGCGCGATCGAGTTGCTCGTCCGAGAGCTTGAGGCCCAGTCCATCCACGATGCGTACGCGGAAGTTGAAGTAGGCGCAGACGTGGACGATGTCGAGGATGTCACGGTCGGTCCAACCGGCATCACGGAGCGCCTGGATGTTCTCCTCCGTCATCGAAGAAGGCGCGATCGTCAGTTGCTCGGTGAACTCGAGCATCGCTCTTTCTACCGGGGTCAAGTCCGCCATTCGCCAGTCGTTCTGAACGTATTCGGACAATAGCTCGTCGCCACCTTGAGCACGCAGGGCCCCTGCGTGAGCAACCGTTCAAAATTCACACCCAGACGCAATCGAAGTGACCGTGGCCACCATTTCGCGCTGGACCGTGGTCAGACCGGACTCGCCGCGCATGATCTCCCACATCAGGTCGGCCGTGTGGCGCATCGCCTTCGGGTTGAGGCTATGCAGGTTGGGCGGTCCGTTGTCGGCACGCGCCTGACCGCGCTGGGCCTTGATGTGCTCGTACACGTCGTGGAGCTCGGGCCCGGCGGTCTCCTCCGTCATCGTTTTGATCCAGGGCATTACGAACCTCCCTAAGCCCGACAACTCAGTTGCAGGCTCATTCCTAATTCGACTTCGCCGCGACGGCTTCGCTTGTAGCCAGCGCATCGAGGAAGTTTGAAAGCAGCGTGGCGAGGTGGGTGGCTTGCTGCGCACCGAGGAGATCGAGGACGAGATGGTTGATGTCCTCGCGGGCGTCTTTGAGGTGACTGACGGTGGGCTGGGCCTGCTGCGTCACGTAGAGCTGATTACGGCGACGGTCGCGGGGGTCCGTGTCGCGGCGCACGAGACCGAGCGTGGTCATGCGGTCGATCAAGATCGAGGTTGAGGCGAGGTCTTTGCTGAGTGAGGCCGCCAGGCCACCTAGGCTGATACCGGGCTCCTGGTCTATCTCGATCAGCGCCTGGGCCTGGACGACGGACAGGTCTTGCTCCGCAGCGCGGTCCTTGAAGTAGAGCGTCGCGCTGCGTGCGGCCCGCGATAGAAGCAATCGAAGATCCTGCGGCATGCCGCCTATGATAGACGTATTACTTTAGTTTGCAAATAGTTTAGCGAATGAAACCAAATAGGGGCTTCGCTGGGAGCGAGGTTGAGATCAGACTCACGCTTCTTCGGCGACGGCTTCGAGTTCGCGGCCCTCGACGGCGTCGAGGAAGGACTTGAGCAGGGCCTGTAGCGTCTCGCTGCGATCATTGCCGAGGGCGTCGTAGACCAGACGGTTGATATCGTCCCGGGCGCTCTCGAGTTCCTCGACGATGGGGTGAGCCTGTTCCGTGAGGTAGAGCTGGGCTCGGCGGCGGTCAGCGGGGTCGGTCTCGCGGCGCAGCAGGCCGAGGGTCATCAGCCTGTCGACGATGATCGAGGTGGACGCTTGGTCTTTGCTCAGGGCGGCAGCCAACCCGCCGACGTTGATTCCGGGACTGGCGGTGACCATCAAGAGCGCCTGCGCCTGTACCACGGAGAGGTCGAGCTCGGCGGCGCGGTCCTGGAAGTAACGGGTGGCGGTGCGAAAGGCGCGTGAGAGAAGAAGGCGTACGTCTTTAGCCATGGCCCTATTCTAACGGCAACGTATTGCACCGCAATTGATTCGTGGGTTTACCAATCTGATCGTGCCGCGACGCGGGTGGTATCCTCAGCCGCGTCACAGATTCGGTCTGAGAGTGAGGCAACGTCATGGAATACCGCCAGCTGGGCACGTCTGGGTTGAAGATTTCGGCGGTGGGCCTGGGTTGTAACCCGTTCGGGAACGAGGTCGACCAGCCCACGGCAACGGCGATCGTCGGCGCCGCGATAGACGAAGGCGTCACCTATTTCGACACCGCGGACAGCTACTTCGAAGGACGCTCGGAGGAACTGCTGGGGGAAGCGCTCAGGGGGCGCCGTCAGGAAGTCCTGATTGCGACGAAGTTCGGCAATCGCACCGGCCCCGGACCGAACGACACGGGCGCTTCGCGCAAGCACATCCTCGAATCGTGTGACGCGAGTCTGCGCCGCCTGCAGACCGACTACATCGACGTGTACCAGGTGCATACGCCGGACCGAAGCACGCCGATCGAAGAGACGATGCGCGCGCTGGATGACCTTGTGCGGGCCGGCAAGGTGCGCTACATCGGCTGCTCGAACTACTTCGAGTGGGAGGTCGCCGAAGCGCAGTGGCAGGCCCGGACGCACGGCCTGACGGAGTTTGTCTCCTGTCAGGATTTCTACAACATCCTGTATCGAGACATCGAGAAGCGCATGGAGCCGTTTTGCATCAAGAATGGGCTGGGCATGATCCCCTACTTCCCGCTCGCGGGCGGGCTGTTGGGCGGCGCGTTCCAGCGCGGTGTTGAGCCGCCGGCTGGGTCTCGTGCCGCGATCCGCCCGACATTCAAGGCGTGGGATACGGACCGCAACTGGACGGTGCAGGAGAAGCTACGCGATTTCGCGGCCGAGCGCGGTTGGGCGCTGCCGCAGATGGCCGTGGCGTGGCTGTTGACGCGGCCGATGATGGCGACGGTGATCGCGGGCGCGGACAAGCCGGAGCACATTCGGGAGAACGTCAAAGCGCTCGAGGTCAAGTTCAGCGATGCGGACCTGCAGCGGATCGACGAGATGACGCTTGTGGATGAGGACCGAACGCAGGCGCCGATCTTCCGGTTCCGGCCGCCGCGAGGCTAGACCGGCACCTCGATTTCGGAGTCGACTAGGGCCGGGAGCGCGAAGCCGACCTCGAGGCCGCCGCCTTCGCGGAGCTTGGCCCAGACGCGGCCACCCTGCGCGTCGACAAGCCGCCGGCAAACCGCGAGACCGACACCGGTGCCGCGCGCCTGGTCGGCGGTTGTGCTGGAACGGAAGAAGCTGTCGAAGATCAGGTCGATCTCCGACTCTTTGACACCGGGGCCGTGGTCCAGGACTCGGAAGAGGTGCTCGCCCTCTTCGACGCTGATTTCGATCTCGATCGGCTGCTCCGGGGGGCTGTACTTGTCGGCGTTCGTGATCAAGTTGAGCAGGATCTGGTCGAGATAAGAGTCCTCGGCCCAGGCAATCTCGGCTCCGGGTTGGATGCGCACATCGACGATGCGGTTGGCGCGGCGGCGGGCGAACATCGCGATCAGCTTTTGGGTTTGCTGGCGCAGCGAGACAGGTTCCTTTTCGACTTCGGTGCGCTCCGAGCGGGCCAGGACCAGCAGGTTCTGCACCAGGCGGTAGAGGCGCTCTGATTCCTGCTCGATATCTGAGATCAGCTCGTCCGCGTTTTCCGAGGAGAGCTGGTCGCGCCTGGCGCCGAGCAGCCTTGCGCCACCGTAGATCGTCGTGATCGGGGTGCGCAGCTCGTGCGACACGATGCCGAGGAAGTCGTCTTTGGCACGAGCGGCTTGACGCAGCTCATCCTGCGCGGCCTGCGACTCGGCGTAGAGGCGAGCGTTGTCCAGCGCGATACCGGCCCAGGACGCGATTCCCAGCGCCAGTCGCTCGTGGGTCTCGGCGAAGTAAGCGGCGTCGGTGTGGCCGAAGATAAGGCCACCGATCAAGCGTCGCTGGCCGGTGAAGACGGGGACCGCGAGCACGCTCTTCACTGCGTTCTCACCGTTGTCGGAATGGAAGAGGCGTCCGATGCGGTCGGAGTACTGGGCCCTCGTCGCGTCGGCCATGCGCAGGGCGCCGAGGCCGGCCGACTGCAGGCTGGCGGTGAGTAGCTCCACGCCCTCGGGCGAGAGGAGTTCCGGCTCTTGTCCGGCGATGTAGAGGCGATGGGGTTCGTCCGGCGCGGTCTGATAGAAGAAGGCGCCGTTCGTTGCCTCGGTGAGGCGGGAGCCGATGTCCGTGATGGCGCGGACCGTCTTCTGGAAGTCGAGGTCGGAGGCGATCGAGGCGGCGGCTTCTTCCAGGCTGCCGAGGAGCTGCGCCTGCTCCACGAGCTGCTGCTCGCGATGCGCCACGGAGTCGCTCATGCGTGAGAAAGCCAGCTGCAGCTCGGCGATGTCCGGGTCAGAGGTGCGGCGGCCGACGTCCATGCGGCGTCCGCTGCCAAGCGCGGCGGCGGCGCGCGCCAACATCGCCAGCGGGCGTGTGATCTGACGCGAGACGACCGTTAGTGCCAGGACCGTGACCAGCATGATCGCAGCGACGGCGCCGAGGTCTCGCAGCAGGTCGCTGCGTAGCTTGTTATCGAGAATGTCCTGCGAGCGCGTGTAGCCGACCGCCCAGCCCATGGTCTGGATCGGCGCCATAGCACCGAAGCGCGCGCCGGTGTCGAAGGGCGTTTGCTGCGAGTCGATCCGCTGCAGCTCTCCAGCCAGCGCTGTCTCGACCAGCGGCGACTCTCCAACGTTGGTCTCCGTGCTTTCGAGCTGCGGGTCCCGCGCGGAGAAGAAGAGGATGCCGTTTTGATCGACGATGACGAAGTTGGCGTCGTCCGGCAGGCCTTCCAGCAGGGTTTCGATCAGGTCTGCAGGGTCGAAGGCGGCGACGAGATACGCCTTCGGTAGGCCGTCGGGGCCACGGATGGTCCGGGCGTACGTCGCGATGACCTGGCCAGAATCGCCGAGGCCAGCGGCCCAGACGCTGTCGAGGTCGGCGCGGAGCGCCTGAATGTAGGCTCGCTGGCTGAGGTCATCGCCAAGGCGGCTGCCGTCCGCGGAGGACGCCTGGATGCGGCCGTCTGTGTCTGTGATGAACATCGCGGTGATGTTGGCGTTGCGTGATGCGAGGCTGCGCAGGTAAGGCGCGGCTTCATCCTGCGTCAGCGCCTGGTTGCCGCTACCCAGGACCAGTGCGGCGGCGTCGAGGAAGCTGTCCAGGTTGCGGCCAAAGCCTTGCAACGCCGAGGCGGCGCCGGTGGCGGCAGACGTGGCCTCCTGCAGTCCGGCGTCACGACGCGCCTTGCGGTCTTCGAA
>Ga0214471_10003245_pt1 | contig 12633 bp, 9 predicted proteins | sample RVTome_5_FD_207665 | JGI IMG/M metagenome (GOLD analysis project Ga0214471, IMG submission 207665) | Soil microbial communities from uranium-contaminated site in the Upper Colorado River Basin, Wyoming, United States - RVT142D155 | ecosystem: Environmental > Terrestrial > Soil > Contaminated >...
GATCAACGCGCTCGGCGGCGTCTGCGATCGGATACTGCAGGTGCTCGTCGCCGATGACGGTGGCGACACCCAAGAGCGCCGAGGCTACGTGAGGTTCTTCGAGGAGCGGGCTTTCGCGCTCGTGGGGCAGGAAGTCCAGGGTGTGATCACGGATATCGAGGAAGCTGGGATGCCTGCCGTGGGCTCGTACGCAACCTCCCGCGACGAGTTTCCGACGACGTGGATCTGGCCGATCCGAGCGGGCAACGATTCGTTCGGCCGGATCGCGGTCGAGCACACCTATGGACAGGCTGCACGGCGATTCGGCGTCGTGTACGACACCACGACGCCCATCGGCACGGAGACGCGCGATGCGGTGGAAGCGGCGATCGCGGAACACGACGACGCCGTGCTGGTCGCATCGATCGGCGTGCAACCCTTCAGGCCGTCGTACAGCGCGGAGATCCAAGCTCTCAACACCGCATGCGATGGTGCATGCGACACGGTCCTCTATGCGATCGAGGAGGAGACCCTTATCACCTGGATGGCCGGCCGCCCGCAACGCGCACGGATCGATGACATCCTTCATCCAACCTTGTTCGGTGAACGCGTCGCGGGCAACTGTGGTTCACCATGCCATGGGATGCTCGCCTTCGACGACGTCCACCCGCCGATCGGTTCCCATCCCGGCGAGGTTGCCCGCTACTGCGATGACCTGCGGAGCGTCGATCCGACGGCCGACTGCTGGAACCCAGCGACGCAAGCCGCGTACGCTGCCACGTTCGTTGCCGCGCGCGCGATGGGAACCGTGGGGGTCAACCTCACTCGCGATCGCCTCCGCGAGGTGCTCGCCACCGGGTCATACGATCTGGCGATGCACGGCGAAGTGCTGTCGTGGGATCATCCACGCCGGCACGCAAACCGTTGGCTGCGGGGCTACTCGATCGTGATGGCGCAAGGGTCCTTCGTGGGATGGCGCACCGAAACGGGCTGGATCGAGGACCCGCGCGGCTGAACCGTGCTCCTCAGGCTGCGAGGGCGGCGACCGCCTCGAGCAACCGCTCGTGGTCGGTCTTGCCGATCACGGTGAGATCGTGGTCGACCTCGTCCTCCAGGCGGCGTGAGAGCTGCTCGTCGAGGCACGCCGAGAAGAAGATGATCGGCCCCAGGTATCCGCGACCCCGGAGGACGCGCGCGACGTCGAACCCCGACACCATCGGCATCCGCTGATCGAGCACCAGGACCCGGTGCTTGTCCGCATCGAACAGACCGAGCGCTTCCTCTCCGTCCGCCGCCTCGTCGACCTTCCAGCCGCAGGCCTCGAACATCAGCCTGAGCATCGTCCGGATGTCTTCCTCGTCATCGACAACCAGGATCCCGTTCATCGCCTCTCCTCGCATCCGCCATCCGCACCGTAGAACTGCGAAGAGCCGGTCGTCTGTGGCCCGGACTGACTATCCGCACCACGACACGTCACGCAACGACACGAGGGCACACCCAAAGTGACCCGACGGCGCCCTCCCCGTTAGGGTTGCGCGCGGGATGTCACAGACGGAGGAGGCGGATCGTGGAGTTCTCGTTCAGCGCGAAAGTCGAGGAGCTTCGCGAGAAGCTGCTCGACATGATGGAGTCGCACGTCTATCCGGCGGAGCCGATCGCGGCCGACCAGATCACCGCATCCGGCAACCCGGCGCATCACCCCGAGGTGCTCGAGGAGCTGAAGACCGAGGCGCGCAAGCGCGGCCTGTGGAACCTGTTCCTGCCGAACGAGCAGTGGGGCGCCGGCCTGACGAACCTGGAGTACGCGCCGCTCGCCGAGATCATGGGCCGCTCCCCCAGCCTCGCCCCCGAGGCGTGCAACTGCTCGGCGCCGGACACCGGCAACATGGAGCTGCTCGCGGAGTTCGGGACGGCCGAGCAGCAACAGCGATGGCTACAGCCCCTGCTCGAGGGTGAGATCCGCTCCTGCTTCGCCATGACCGAGCCGGATGTGGCGTCCTCCGATGCGACCAACATCTCCAGCAGGATCGCGCGCGACGGCGATCACTACGTGATCAACGGCCGGAAGTGGTGGACCAGCGGCGCGGGGCGCGCGCGCACCAAGCTGTGCATCTTCATGGGCGTGACCGATCCCGAGGCGGATGCGTACCGTCGGCAATCGATGGTGCTGGTCCCGATGGATACGCCCGGCGTGAGCGTCGTCCGCAACCTCCCGGTGTTCGGCTACCAGGACCGCGAGACGCACAGCGAGGTGATGTTCGAGGACGTGCGCGTGCCGGTCGGCAACCTGCTGGGGAACGAGGGGGACGGCTTCGCGATCGCGCAGGCGCGCCTCGGGCCGGGCCGGATCCACCATTGCATGCGGCTGATCGGCATGGCCGAGCGCGCGCTCGAGATGATGTGCTCGCGCGCGACCAAGCGCGTCGCGTTCGGGAAGGAGCTCGCGCGGCAAGGTGTCGTGCAGGAATGGATCGCCGACGCGCGCGTGGAGATCGAGATGGTCCGGCTGCTGGTGCTGAAGACGGCGTGGCTGATGGACACGGTCGGCAACAAGGGAGCGCGGATCGAGATCTCCGCGATCAAGATCGCGGCGCCGCGGATGGCGACGCGCATCCTCGACCGGGCGATCCAGCTGCACGGCGGCGGCGGTGTCGCAGACGACTTCCCCCTGGCGGCGATGTACGCGGGCGCGCGCACACTCCATCTGGCCGACGGGCCGGACGAGGTGCACAAGATGGCGCTCGCGCGCCGCGAGCTCGGCCGCTACCTCCCCAAGCGGTCGTGAGGGCGATCAGCCTGCGATAGCATGGATCGGCGCGACCGTCTCCCGGTCGGCCGCTCCCATCGCCCACGACAGCAGGGCGTCGCGCGTGAGCGGTTTGGCGATGTGGTAACCCTGCAACACGTGACAGCCGAGACCGCGCAGCGTCTGCGCGGCCTCCTCGGACGCGACACCTTCGGCAACGACCTCGAGGCCCAGGTTCCGCCCCAGCTCGACCGTCGACCGGACGATCACCGCGTCCCCCTCGTCCTCGAGCATCCCCAGCACGAACGAGCGGTCCACCTTCAACTCTCGCACGGGCAACCGCTTCAGGTAGCCCAGCGACGAATACCCGGTCCCGAAGTCGTCGATCGACAAGCGCACCCCTAACGCATCCAGCGCGCCGAGGATCCGGATGGCCTGCTCGGGATCTTCGAGCAGGCTCCCCTCGGTGATCTCCAGCACGAGAGCCGACGCTGGGATGTTCCACCCACGCAGCATCCCGGCGATCTGATCGGGAAGCCTGTCGTCGCGCAGCATGCGCGCCGACAAGTTCACCGATACGGGCACGTCCAGGCCGCGCTCACGCCACCACCGGTAGGCCTCGAAGGACTCCGCGAGGACCCAGCCGGTCAGCGGCTTTACCAGCCCGGTGTTCTCGGCGATGGGGATGAACACGTCGGGGCCGATCGCACCCTGGCGAGGATGCCGCCAGCGGCACAGCGCCTCGACACCGACCAGCTCGCGCGTCCGCGCATCGACCTTGGGCTGGAACGCGAGGGTGAGCTCGTCGCTGCCGATCGCCCGCCGCAACTCACCGGCCAGGGCCAGCCGGCGTGGTGAGAATCCGTCGCGCTCGGGTGCGTACACGGCCGTGCCGATGCGCTCCTCTTTCGCGAGGTACATGGCGATGTCCGCTCGCTGAACGAGCGTGTCCGCATCGCCGCCGTGCGCGGGATAGGCTGCGATGCCGATGCTGGCGCCGAGATCGAGCATCAGGTCGTCGAGATTGAACGGCTCCTGGAGCACGTTCAGCACGCGCCCGGCCGTCTCGCGCGCGGTCTCCAGGTCGTCCAGCTCGCCGATCACGATCCCGAACTCATCGCCGCCGAGTCGCGCCACCGTGCCGCCGGACTCGAACAGCGAGCCCAGCCGGGTCCCGATCTCGCGCAGCAGCATGTCTCCGGTCGTGTGCCCAAGCGTGTCGTTGACCTCTTTGAAGCGGTCGAGGTCGACGAGCATCACGGCGACCTTGCGGCCGGACGCGTGCGCGCGCGAGATCGCCTGATGCACGCGAGTGCGGAATAGCGTCCGGTTGGCGAGTCCCGTCAGCGGATCGTGCAGCGCGAGGTGCTCGTTGCGCGCCGCCTCACGCTTTAGCTCCTCGATCAGGCGAACGTTGGCAACCTCGATACCGGCATGGTTCGCGAAGGTCTCGAACAGTCGCAGATCGTGGTCCGCGAACGTCGTGGAATCGAGCTGCCGCCCTCCGACCACCATCACGCCCATGACTCCGCTGGGACCTTGCATCGCCGCACCCATCAAGTCACGGACGCCGCGCGCCGCCGACGACTCCGAGCACATGCCGGCCGGCACCATCACAGGGCTGGTCGTGGCGACGATCCGCTCAATCAGGGGGTCGTCGGCCCCCACGGCCACCGACCACGAGACGCCGTCGTCGTCCATCCGCGCGGACAGCGCCGTTCCGTCCCGTTCGAGCAGGACGACCTCGGCCACCCGGACCCGGAACGTCGCGCGTGCGTGCTCGAGGATCGGCGGGAGCACGCCATCGAGCGTGGTCGCGCCCCTGCCGAGCTGCGTCGATCGGTACAACGCGCTGAGTCCTTCCTGCCGCTGCCGCAGCGCTGCGTACGCTCGATAGCCGGCCAGGAGCGTCCCCGTCGACAAGGCCAGCAACCAGAGAGCGCGCGGATCCTGCATCAGCAGCGTCACCGCCATCAGTCCGACCGCGGTGTTCACGACGGTGCTCACGCTGCCGACGGCCAACGCCTCGCGCGTCCCCGCCGCATCGCCACCACCTCCCGCCAGCCGGATCACGGCCGTGACCGTGACGGTCGCGGTCAGGTCCGCCATGGCGGTCGCCAGGAACGCGGCGAGCCATCCGATGGGCCCGAACGGGTCGGCCGTCGGCACGATCATGTGGAACACCACGAGTGCCACCGCCGTTTGCGCGGCGAAGTTCGCAAGGTTGAAGGCGATCTTGCGCGCGGGCTGACGCCGATTGACGAGCAGCGCGCACGCTGACCCGGCGAGTCGCCCGAGCAGTAGCACGTGCGGCGCCGCGAAGAAGAGCCCGAGGACCAGCGGGATCTCGGACAGTGAGAAGGTGTGCGCGTCCCGACGGAACTCCAGATGCACGACCACGCTCTCCGCCAGCCAGAATGCGACGGCCAGCATCGCCCATGGGATCAGCGGACGGGCGGGCGAAAGGTCCGCGTCGAGCGCGATCGCGCTCAACGCGGCGGCCCCGGCGGCCAGCCCGCCCGTGAGCAGCCAGACGCGCGCGGCGGGCGGCCTCGCGTCGGCCGCGCGCTTCGGGCGCGCGCGGCCGACGCGAACAGCCGTTCTACGAAGGATCGTTCCCCCAGTACTCGCTCGACCAGCTGTTGGACGACCAGCTCCGGCCCTCCCACGACGAGGAGCTCCACGACCTGCCCTCCCAGGTGGTGCCGCTCCATGAGTCGCCGCTCCAGGAACGACCGGACCAGCTCCGGCCGCTCCAGTCCGTCCCGCTCCAGGAACGACCCGACCAGCTCCGGCCGCTCCAGCTCCGGCCGCTCCAATCGCCGTTCCACCAGAAGTAAAGGTCGTCATCGTGGTTCAGGTCGGCGATACCGTCGAGCAGATCCCAGGCTGCGACGAAGATGTCCTGCTCGCCCGTCAGCGCGACGCCGCTCTCCACCACGTGAACGGTGCCACGCGCGAGCTCGAGTGATCCGAGGCCGGTGGCCGGCAGATGCAACTGTTTCGCGAGCAGCGACGAGGGCGTTTTCGCGCGCTTGGCCGCATTCAGATCGATCAACCCAGCGCCCTGTTCCCGCGCGGACGCGCTCGGGATCGAACGCGCGGTCGACCGCAGAATCGCCTTGACCTGGTCCGGACCGAGGCCGGGACGCTGCTGCAGCAGCAGCGCCGCCGCGCCCGAAACCATCGCGGTCGCCTGCGATGTACCGCTGCCGCGGAAGAAGCGCTGATCGATCACGCCGGTCGGGTAGTTCACGTCGATGGCCGACCCCGGGTCGCGCAGGCTCTGGATCGACCGGCCCGGTGCCACCAGGTCGGGCGAGCGCAGCAGCGTTCCGTCTGCCGACCATCCGGGGACGGTATGTCCCGCCGTATCGCTGGTGCCGTCGGTCTGGGCTGCGCCGACCGCGATGACGAAAGGATCGGTCGCGGGGTTGTTCAGCTTGTCGTCGCCGAAGTTGCTGTTCCCGGCCGCCACCACCACGACGATCCCGGCCTCCCACGCCTGCTCGACGGCGTAGGCCAATGGGTCGGTCGCGTACGTCTGGAGCCCATCGGTTCCGAACGCGAGGTTGAGCACGCGGATGTTCAACCCCATCGCGGCGTCGGCGCGATGCTTGATCACCCAGTCGATCGCCGCGATCACCTGAGAGACGTCGGTCCGGCCTTGCGAGTCGGCGACCTTGACATTCACCAGGCGCGCACCCGGCGCGATCCCCTGGAAGTGAGGCGCCGAGGGCACCACGGGCTGAGGCGCGGCGTCGTCGCGGCCGGCGATGATCCCCGCCATGTGCGTCCCGTGGCCGAAGGTGTCCAGGTGGCGCGTCTCGTCGAACTGCGAGTCGTACGAGAGGTCCGGCCCATCGACGATCTTCCCGGACCGGGCCAGTCCATCCACCGGAACCACCCCGGTGTCGATCAGCGCGACATCGACACCGGCGCCCGTCACACCGGCGCCCCAGAACGAGTCGGCGTTCACGACGTCGGCGGCGATGCGGTACATCGAGTTCACATCGGTCGCCGCGTCGTACGTGCCACCGTCGCCGCCACCGTCGCCACCACCACCACCGTCGCCACCACCACCACCGTCGCCGCCGCCCCCTCCTCCACCCTTCCCGCCACCTTTGCCGCCGCCGCCGCCGTCACGTCCCGGCTTCCCGGCGAACACGACACGCTGGTCCGGCCAGAGCGAGCGCACCGCCGGATCGGCCGCGAGCGAGTCCAGCGCCTCAGGGGGAACCCTCGCCGCGTACCCGTTGAGCAGCTCGAGCCGCAGACCGACAACACCGCCCGCGGTCTCGACCGCGCCCGCGACCGCCTCGGTCCCACCCGGACGCCCACCGACGATGATCGAAACCAGATCGCTCCCGACGGCGGACGGAGTCACCGTCAGCGCAGCTCCCGCCAGCGCAACAGCGACGAGGAGCACCTTCGTTCGTCCCTGCTGGATCATGGGGGCGTGCTGGTCGAGCATTCTCAGACCTTCCTCGTGTGCCACCCGAACCCGAAGTCACGGATGGCGCTTTGGCGACCACGTTGAGTGTCGGGGAGTAGGCAGGCTCATGCCATCCTCATTCCGGTGGTTTCGCGCTAGCCATCCCTGGCCACCGCCGAGCTGGTCCCTACTTAGTGGTCGCCGCCGGCTGGGAGATGGCGCAGCCCGAGATGCAGGTAGGTCTCAGCCGACCTCTTTGAGCTCTCGCTTCAGCTCGTGGATCTCGTCGCGCAGCCGGGCCGCGTACTCGAAGCGGAGCTCGCGCGCGGCCTCGCGCATCTCCTCCTCCAGCGCCCTGATGAGGCGCGGCAGCTCGTCGGCGGGCAGGCCGGTGAGATCTCGCTTCGCCTTCTTCCGCTTCTTGGCTTGGTACGGCGTCGATGCCTCGGAAGCGATGCCGGCCGCGGACAGGATGTCCGAGACCCGCTTGCGGATGGTCTGCGGATCGATGCCGTGCTCGGCGTTGTGGCGGGTCTGCTTCTGCCGCCTCCGCTGGGTCTCGCTGATGGCGCGGCGCATCGAGTCGGTCACATCGTCGGCGTACATGATCACCTGACCCGAGACGTTGCGTGCCGCGCGCCCGATCGTCTGGATCAGCGACGTCTCCGAGCGCAGGAACCCCTCCTTGTCGGCGTCGAGGATCGCGACGAGAGAAACCTCCGGCAGATCCAGGCCCTCACGCAGCAGGTTGATCCCGATCAGGCAGTCGTACTCACCCAGCCGCAGGTCGCGGAGCAGCTCGATGCGCTGGATCGTGTCGGTCTCCGAGTGCATGTAGCGAACGCGGAGTCCCGATTCCTGTAGGTACTCGGTCAGGTCCTCGCTCATCTTCTTCGTCAGCGTGGTGACCAGCACGCGCTCTTCGTTCTCCGCACGCTTCCGGATCTCCTCGATCAGGTCATCGATCTGACCCTTGGTCGGCCGGACGATCACCTCCGGGTCGATGAGACCGGTCGGGCGAACGACCTGCTCGGCGATCTGCTTGGAGACCTTCAGCTCATACGGGCCCGGCGTCGCGGAGAGGAACACGACCTGGTTGGTCTTCTGCAGCCACTCGTCGAATCGCAAGGGGCGGTTGTCGCGCGCGCTCGGGAGCCGGAACCCGTGATCGATCAGGGTGCCCTTGCGCGACATGTCACCCTCGTACATCCCATTCAGCTGGGGCACGGTCACATGCGATTCGTCGACGACGCACAGGAAATCGTCCGGGAAATAGTCGAGCAGCGTGTACGGCGCCTCGCCGGACGCGCGCCCGTCGATGTGGCGCGAATAGTTCTCTATCCCAGAGCAGAAGCCCATCTCGCGCATCATCTCGAGATCGAAGTTCGTCCGCATCCGAAGCCGTTGCGCCTCGAGCAGCTTCCCCTCCTTCTCGAATCGGGCGAGGCGTTCGCCCAGCTCGACCTCGATCGTCTCCATCGCGCGCGCCATCCGCTCCTGGCTGGCGACGTAGTGGCTGGCCGCGAATACGGTGGTGTCGGGGACCTCGCCGGTGATCTCACCGCCGACCGGCTCGATCGTGGTCATGCGCTCGATCGTGTCGCCGAACAGCTCGATGCGCAGCACCTGCTCCTCGTAGGCGGGGTGGATCTCGATCGTGTCACCGCGGATCCGGAAGCTGCCGCGCTTCAAAGAGAAATCGTTGCGGTCGTACTGCATGTCGACGAGGCGCTTCTTGATGAACTCCATCGGGACGTCGACGCCTTGCACCAGGCGAAGCATGTGACCCTCGTACTGCTCGGGCGATCCCAGGCCGTAGATGCAGGACACGCTCGCCACGATGAGGACGTCCCGGCGTTGCAGCAGCGCCGCGGTGGCCGAGTGGCGCAGCCGGTCGATCTCGTCGTTGATCGAGGAGTCCTTCTCGATGTAGGTGTCGGACTGCGGGACGTAGGCCTCGGGCTGGTAGTAGTCGTAGTACGAGACGAAGTACTCGACCGCATTCTCGGGGAAGAACTCCCGGAACTCGTTCGCGAGCTGCGCCGCCAGCGACTTGTTCGGCGAGATAACCAGGGTCGGCCGCTGGATCTTCTCCACCACCCAAGCGATCGAGGCGGTCTTCCCCGACCCAGTCACACCGAGCAGGGTCTGGAAGTCGAAGCCCTCCTCGACCCCGCGCGCGAGCGCGTCGATCGCCGCGGGCTGATCGCCGGCGGGCTGGAAGTCCGAACGGATCCGGAAGGGCGGCACGGCCACATGCTAGCGCCGGGCGCAGACGGCACACCCGGAGTGGCCGAAGCAGGAAATCGGACATTTCCGGCGAAGTCTTCCAACGTCGGAACCCACCTCGACCATGGAGGATCACATGCGGAAGCTGCTCGTCTTCGGGATCCTTGGCCTGGCCCTCGGCCTTGCCCCCGCCCACGCCGCAGACCCCTACTGCACCATCGCCGACGCCAACACGGGCGACGACGGGGCCGTCGGCGCAACCTGCACCATCACCGCCGACGACCTGCCGCACGGCTATCTCCTGCTGACCCCCAACGATGTCAGGATCTTCCTCGACGTCGACGGGAACGGCCAGCTCGAGCCCGTCGAAGGCGACTCGATCGTGATCGAGGTTTCTCCCGCCGGCGCAGACCCGCTGGCGGGCCCGCTCGATCTGACCACAGGCGCGAACTACACGATGCAGATGATGAACGGCTGCGCGGGCGTGTGCGGCCACATCGGGTTCGCAGGGCTCAAGTAGGCCGCGTGAAGAACAGGAGGGCCTCGCGCAGCGAGGCCCTCCGACGTTTCCGCTACAGGGGCCGGCGACCGGCGAAGCCGGTCTCCGGCGGGTGCCACCACGCAACCTCCGCCTCCCCGAGCTGAAAGCACAGGAGGACGGCCTCCCCGTCGCGCTCGGCCGGGAAGTCGATCAAGCCCGACTCCGGATCGCGCACCACGATGCTCTCCGCTTCGAGCTCGCCCAGCGCCTTGGCGGCCGCCATCGACGCCTCGAGGAACGCTTGGTGGGTCGCGCCGCCGCCGTTGGTGGCCGCCGAGGTCACGACATCGTCGTGGTGCTCCTCCATCTCGGCGTTGGCGTCACGCAGCCGCTCGAGGAGCGGGATCACCGTCGGCAGCATCGCGTTCGCTTCCTCGACCGTGAACCGCCGCTGTTCGCTCACCGCGACGCCCCCTCCACCCGCTCCCAAAGCGTATCGACCTGCTTGCGGAGGTCCGCCTCGTCGTCGTCGTTGCGGATCACCACGTCGGCCAGCGCCGCGCGCTCCTCTGCGGTCGCCTGCGCCGACATGCGCGCGCGCGCGTCCTCGGGCCGCATCCCCCGGTCGCGCGCCAGGCGCGAGACACGAAGGTGCTCCTCGGCCTCGACGACCACGATCAGGTCAAGCCCCTCTCCGCCGCCGACCTCGACCAGCAGCGGCACGTCGAGCACCACGACCGTGTCGGTGTCCTTGAGCTGCTCGATCCGGTCGGCGATGACCAGCATCACGTCGGGATGGATGATCGCGTTGAGGGCGGCTCGCTTCTCCTCGTCGGAGAACACGATCTCTGCGATCGCACCGCGGTCCAGATCGCCGTTGGGACGAACGACGGACCGGCCGAGCAGCTCGACGATGCGCCGGTGCACCTCCGTGCCGGGACGCTGCAGATCGCGCACGATCGAATCGGCGTCGATCACGATCGCCCCACGCTCGGCCAGGAGGGCGGCGACGGTGCTCTTGCCAGCCCCTATCCCGCCCGTCAGGCCGACGAGCAGCACGGCGCTACTCCCCCTGTTGCTTGCGCTTCAGGTCGGCGATGATCGACTCGATCGTCTCCTCGGCAAGCGGCGAACCCTCTCCGTCTTCGTCGGTGGAGGGGGCCTCGTCCTCCGGAGCCTGCTCGGCTTCGGGCGTGCGCTCGGGCTCGGGCGTACGCTCGGCCTCGGGCGCGCGCGCGGCCTCGAGCACCTCGTCGCTCGTCACCCGCGCCACCGGCTCCTCCGCGCCCTCCTCGGCCTCCGGCTCGAGCGTCATCTCGTCCTCGGGCTGCTCGCCGAATCCGGGCATGGCCTGACGGACCGAGAGGGAGATGCGGCGGCGATCGCCGTCGATCTCGATGATCTTCACCTGGACCTTCTGGCCGACGGTGATGACCTCTTCGGCCGCCTCGACGTGGCGGTTCGAAAGCTCCGAGATGTGCACGAGCCCTTCGACGCCCTCGCCGACGCGCACGAACGCGCCGAACGGCACCAGCTTGGTCACCTCGCCGTCGAGGATCTCCTCGGGATGATGCTCACGGGCGAACTGGTGCCAGGGGTCCTCCTGCGTCGCCTTCAGCGAGAGCGAGATGCGCTCGCGATCCAGGTCGACGTCAAGCACCTCGACGTCGACCTCCTGGCCCACCTGCACGACCTCACTGGGATGCTCGACGTGCTTCCACGATAGCTCGCTCACGTGGATCAACCCGTCGACGCCGCCGAGATCAACGAACGCGCCGAAGTTCACGATGCTCGACACCGTGCCCTTGCGGCGTTCGCCCTTGCGCAGGTTCTCGAGGAACTCCTTGCGACCCTCGGACTGCGCCTCCTCGAGGTACTTGCGGCGCGAGAGGACCACGTTGTTACGGTTGCGATCAAGCTCGATGATCTTGCACTCGAGCTGCTTGGTGACGAACGGATGCAGATCGCGGACGCGCCGAAGGTCCACCAGGGATGCGGGCAGGAACCCGCGCAGGCCGATGTCCAGGATCAGGCCGCCTTTGACGACCTCGATGACCGTGCCGGTCACCACGCCGTCGGACTTCATGATCTCCTCGATCTTGCCCCAGGCGCGCTCGTACCTCGCCTTCTTGACCGAGAGGATCAGCCGGCCTTCCTTGTCCTCCTTCTGGGTGACCAGCGCCTCGATCTCGTCGCCGACGTTGACCACGTCGCGCGGGTCGACGTCGTGCTTGATCGAGAGCTCGCGGGCGGGGATCACGCCTTCGGACTTGTAGCCGATGTCCAGGAGGACCTCGTCCTTGTCCACCCTGACGACCTTGCCCTGAACGAGGTCCCCGTCGTCGAACTCCTTGATCGTGGCCTCGTAGGCCGCCAGGAGCTCCTCGGGCCCACCGATGTCGTTCTCGGTGACCCCGGATCCTTGCATCGCGTCCGACACGTTCCCTACCAGTCCTTTCGTCGGGTACTCCTACGGCACCCGAACACCATGATTACCCGTGCGAACAGGGGGTGGCTTGGGCGGCGCTGCGCGCGCACCCGGGAAGGCCGCTGACCTGCCCAAACGGGCGCAGGGAGTCTAGCCACGGGGCCAGAGGGTGTCAACGGAGCCGCCGCGCCGCCCACGGGTCGGCTCCCGGCCGGGGGCCCGATCGCGTTCTGGGATCGTGTGCGTGTGCAACCCGAACGGCACACGCACACGTTCCCGGGATCGACATGACCAGGGGCCCGGAACGACTACTTGCCGGCCGTTCTGGCCGACGC
>Ga0214471_10003247_pt1 | contig 12630 bp, 9 predicted proteins | sample RVTome_5_FD_207665 | JGI IMG/M metagenome (GOLD analysis project Ga0214471, IMG submission 207665) | Soil microbial communities from uranium-contaminated site in the Upper Colorado River Basin, Wyoming, United States - RVT142D155 | ecosystem: Environmental > Terrestrial > Soil > Contaminated >...
GCCGGTGCCGTACTCCAGTACCGGGCCGCGCGTGGAGCGCCCGAGCTCGAGGTAGAAGTCGACGTCGCGCCGGCGGCGCCGGTAGGCGCGCGCGTAGTATGCGGGATCGGCGTAGTGTGCCGTCGCGCCCGCGTCCCCGGCGCGACCGAACGACTCGATGGGCGGCAGGCGCCGCGGCGAAAACTCGAACGTGTTGGCGCCGCGCACCGACGAGCAATCAGGCGTAGCGCGCGTTGAGCTCGATCAGGTACTCGGCCACGACGTCGGCGCTATCGCGGTGGAAACGGACCTTGCCGCCGGCGATCTCGCGCAGGGCGGTGACCGCCGGTTTGTTCTTCGAATGCACCAGCGTGGGCGCCCCCTTCATCAGGCTTCGCGTGCGCTCGGCGGCGAGCACGACCAGCGCGAACCGGTTTTCTTCCTGTTCCAGACAATCTTCTACGGTGACGCGTGCCATTCGGGGGACCTCGGTTCGAAGGGGGCGCGAACCCTAGCAAGCCTTTCGGCGGCCCGCCAGAACCCCGATGGGGTATACCGGCCCGATGCTCGACAGACTCCAGACCACGACGCTCCGGGGCGCGGAAATCGGGCTCTGCATCGTCCGCGTCGGCTTCGGGATGACGCTCTCGCTTTCCCACGGCGTAGGTAAGCTCGGCAAGCTCGAGAGCTTCACGGACAAGGTCGCGGCGCAGGGAATCTGGCTCGCGGAGGTGACCGCCCCCGCGGCTGCCGTGAGCGAAGCCCTGGGCGGCCTCTTGCTCGCCCTCGGCCTGTTCACGAGGCCGGCGGCGGTCTTCGTCGTCGCGACGATGCTGGTGGCGGCTTTCGTCGCCCACGCGGGCGACCCGTTCAGTCGCCGCGAGCTCGCGCTCGCCTACGCCTGCCTCGGCGTCGCGCTCGCCGTGGCGGGCCCGGGACGCTTCAGCCTCGACGGGCTCTGGCGAGCGCACCGCCGCGGAGGTCCCGCGTAGAATGGCACGGCGCGAGACGGCGCCGAGCAGCGGCCCCGACTGCGAACGCGGTGGAAACGCCGGATGCCCCGGCGTAATACGTTCGAAATGCGAACCGCGCTGGTCACGGGGGGCGCCGGTTTCATCGGTGCGAACTTTCTCAACCGATCGGTGCCGGAGCGGCCCGACGTTCGTTTCGTGAACGTCGACTGTCTGACCTACGCCGCCAACCCCGCGAGCCTCGAAGCGGTGGCGGGCGCGTCGAACTACCTCCACGAGTGCGTCGACATCGCTGACGACGACGCCGTCGAGGACGTCTTCGACCGCTACACTCCGGACCTGATCGTTCACTTCGCGGCGGAAAGCCATGTCGATCGCAGTATCGTCCGTCCGCGCGCCTTCGTCCGCACCAACGTCGAGGGCACGCTCAACCTGCTCGAAGCTTGCCGCAGGCACTGGGGGAGCCGCCGAGGGCTCTTCCACCACGTGAGCACGGACGAAGTGTACGGCGCGCTCGGGCAGAGCGGCCGCTTCAGCGAGACCAGCCGCTACGACCCGTCGAGCCCATACTCGGCTTCCAAAGCGGCGAGCGACCACCTGGTACGGGCCTGGGGACGAACCTTCGGCCTGCGCTTCCGGCTCACGAACTGCTCGAACAACTACGGGCCGTATCAATTCCCCGAGAAGCTCGTCCCACTCATGATTTTGAACGCGCTGGAGCGAAAGCCGATGCCCGTGTACGGCCTTGGCGAAAACGTGCGCGACTGGCTCTACGTCGGCGACCACTGCGACGCGATTTGGGCCGTCGTCGAGCGCGGCCGCGACGGCGAGACGTACAACGTCGGCGGAGGAGCCGAGCTTTCCAACCTCGAGGTCGTGCACCGGATCTGCGCCAGCGTCGCTCGGCGTACCGGGGCCGACGAGACGGAGCTCCGTTCGCTGATCCGTTTCGTGGAGGATCGGCCGGGCCACGATTTTCGCTACGCCGTTGATTCGACCAAAATCCGGCAGGAGTGCGGCTGGCAGCCGGCAACGAGCTTCGACCTTGCCCTCGATGCCACGGTTCAGTGGTACCTAGAACATGCGGATTGGGTCGACGGAGTTCGCACGGGCGAATACCGGCGCTGGATCGAGCTCAAGTACGGAGCCGCCGTCGCGCAGGGTCCGGAATGATGCGTCGCGCTGTCTCCGTAACCTGTGGTAATCGTTGGTACTTGTGGCAACGGGACGTGCTTTCGGATTTTGAAGGGAAAAATCCCTGCTAATACGCCGCGCGCCCGCATAGCGTTTGACAAGCAAAGGGGCCGAGCCATCCTCCCCGCCCGGCCCCAGCCTCGGGGCTTCGCGGTCCCTTCTCTTGCCCCAGGGCGTGCCGCCGGTCCTTTGCAGAAACGGTTCGCCGCAGTGTCCAAGTCCCTCGTCATCGTCGAATCTCCCGCCAAGGCGCGCACCATCGCGGCGTTCTTGGGAAAGGGCTTCGTCGTCGAGTCGTCGATTGGCCACATCCGCGACCTGCCACGCCGGGCGAACGACGTCCCGCCGGCCTACAAGAAGGAGCCGTGGGCCCGGCTCGGCGTCGACGTGGAGCACGATTTCAAGCCGCTCTACGTCGTCGACGCCGACAAGAAGACGCAGATCCAGAAGCTCAAGGGGCTGCTCAAGGAGGCGGACGAGCTTTTCCTCGCGACGGACGAGGACCGCGAGGGTGAGTCGATCGCCTGGCACCTGCTCGAGGTTCTGAACCCCAAAGTCCCCGTCAAGCGCATGGTCTTCCACGAGATCACGCGCCGCGCGATCGAGGAAGCCCTGAGCCACCCGCGTGAGGTCGATCGCCGGCTGGTCGACGCCCAGGAAGCGCGCCGGATCCTCGACCGACTCTATGGCTACGAAGTCTCGCCCGTGCTGTGGAAAAAGATCATGCCGAAGCTCTCGGCGGGGAGGGTGCAGAGCGTGGCGACGCGCATCATCGTCGAGCGCGAACGCGAGCGGATCCGTTTCACGGCCGCCAAATACTGGGACATCGAAGGCCACTTCCGAACCGAGGCGCAAGAAAACCTGAGCGCGTCGCTGCTCGAGCTCGACGGCAAGCGCGTCGCAACCGGCAAGGACTTCGACGAGAACGGCCGGCTCACGCGGCCCGATCTCGTCAGCCTCGATCGAGCGACGGCCGAGAGCCTGGCCGAAGCGCTCGCCGCGGGCAGCTTCTCCGTGCGCTCCGTCGAGCGAAAGCCGGCACGCCGATCGCCGGCGCCGCCCTTCATGACTTCGACCTTGCAACAGGAAGCCGGACGAAAGCTGCGCTTCTCGTCGTCGCGCACCATGAAGGTGGCGCAGACGCTCTACGAGAACGGCTACATCACGTACATGCGCACGGACAGCACGACGCTGAGCGACACCGCTTTGCGCGCCGCGCGCAGCCAGATCGAGACCAAGTACGGCAAAGATTACCTGCCGGACAAGCCGCGCGTCTACGCGAAGAAGGTCAAGAACGCGCAGGAAGCCCACGAGGCGATCCGCCCCGCGGGAGACTCCTTCCGCCTGCCGGAAGAAGTGGCGGGAGACCTCGCGCACGATCAGGCGCGGCTCTACGAGCTCATCTGGAAGCGCACCGTCGCCTCGCAGATGCGCGACGCCGAGCTCCAGAGCGTGAACGTGCGCATCGCCGGCGCCGCAACGGATGGGCGCAAGGTCGAACTTTCCGTCAGCGGGCAGACGATTCAGTTTCCGGGTTTCCTGCGCGCCTACGTCGAAGGCAGCGACGACCCCAACGCCGAGCTCGAAAACCGGGAACGGCCGCTGCCGCCGCTCGCGGTCGACCAACGGCTCTTGCCGCAAGGCTTCGAGCCCAAAGGGCACGAGACCCAGCCGCCCGCGCGCTTCACCGAGGCGTCGCTAGTGCGCCGGCTCGAAGAGCTCGGGGTCGGCCGCCCGTCGACCTACGCTTCGATCATCACCACCATCCTCGATCGCGGCTACGTGTGGAAAAAGGGCTCGGCGCTCGTCCCCTCGTTCCGTGCTTTCGCGGTGATTCAACTGCTCGAACGTCACTTCGCGGAGCTGGTCGACTACGCCTTCACCGCGCGCATGGAGGACGACCTCGACGCCATCGCGCAAGGACAGGAGCAGGCGGTGCCGTGGCTGCATCGGTTCTACTTCGGCGCCGGCAAGAACGGCGGCGACCCGAACGACGGCCTGCGCTCGCTCGTTGCGGAGCAGCTCGGCGTTATCGATGCGCGCGCCATCAACTCCCTGCCGCTCGGCAGCGACGCCGAGGGTCGTGAAATCGTCGTTCGCGTCGGCCGCTACGGCGCCTACCTCCAGCGCGGCGATCAAAACGCCAGCGTTCCGGACGACCTGGCTCCGGACGAGCTCACCCTCGAACGCGCCGCCGAGCTACTCGAAGCGCCGAGCGGCGATCGCGAGCTCGGCCCGCACCCCGAAACCGCTCAGCCCGTCTTCGTCAGGAACGGGCGCTTCGGCGCGTACGTCCAGCTCGGCGCAGCCGACGGCGGCGAAAAGCCGAAGACGTCCTCGCTCTTGAGCACCATGACGCCCGACAACGTCACGCTCGCAGACGCCGTGGAACTGCTCGCGTTGCCGCGCACCGTCGGCCAGGTCGGCGGCGAGCCGATCACCGTGCAGCTCGGCCGCTACGGGCCGTACGTCACCCACGGCAAGGAAAATCGCAGCCTCGAGAACGAAGGACAGCTCTTCACGCTCACACTCGACGAGGCCAAGGCCCTGCTCGCGCAGCCGCGGCAACGCATGCGCCGCACCGCGCGCGAACCCTTGCGCGAGATCGGGCAGGACCCGGTCTCCGGCAAAGCGATCACCTTGCGTCAAGGTCGTTTCGGCCCCTACGTCACCGACGGCGAAACCAACGCCTCCTTGCGGCGCGGCGACGTGCCCGAACAGCTTGCCCCCGAACGCGCCTTCGAGCTCCTCGCCGAACGCCGCGAGCGTGGCCCCGCTGCGCCTAAGCGCGGCTCGAAGAAACGTGCGACGAAAAAGCGCGCCGCAGGGGACGCCGGCGGCGCGAAGAAGACCCGCGCGAAGAGCGGCGGCGGCAAGAAAAAGGCGGGCAAGAAGCGCGCGGCGGCAAAGAGCGGAAGCAGCGCGAGGAAGACCGGAGCGCGCTCGGCACCGCCGAAATCGAAGACGACACCGGCAGCCCGCGCCTCGTCGGGCAACGGCGGCGCGAGCGCGGCGGCGTCACCGCGACGCAGCAAGCCGCCGGAGTCCGACGTCAGCGCGCACGATTGACGGCGAGGGGTGGGGCCGGGGTGGCGCGCGCGTAACCGGCGCGCGTCGACGGTTTTGGTGGCGTGGAGGAGGCTGCCCTGGTCCGCAAGAGACGATTCCGAACCGCCTGACCCGAGTCTTCCGCAAGGGCGAGCGCATCATGCTCTCTGCCGTCGAAGACGTCACGGTCGACGTCGACGCCGTGTGGCCGTGAGCGCCCGTCGCCCTGGGGCGCGGGATATGACACGAGGGATGCGCGGAGGCGGCGAACGAGCGATAATGACGGGCTAGTCGAATCGATTCTTCGGAGGAGTGGCCGAGCGGTTTAAGGCACCGGTTTTGAAAACCGGCGTACTCGCAAGGGTACCGTGGGTTCGAATCCCTCCTCCTCCGCCCGACGAGCGCCAGAGCCGCGCCGACGCGACGCGCTCGCTCGCTCAGGACCGGATTACCCCTTCGCCCTGACGTGAAACTCGATGAGCTCTCGCTTCGAGTTCCTCTTGCGAATCGGCGTCGCCTGGGCGTCTTTGAAGCCCGCGCGCTCGAGCTGATCGGCGTAGAGGCGCTCGGCCGGCACCAGATGGCCGTAGAAGCTCGCGTTGCCGACGATGTAGTGGACGCTCGAGCCGCGTTTCATCAGGGCGCGCATCGCGACGAAGTGATGGAACATGTCGTCGAAATACTTGTGAAGGTAGCGCGCCATGAGCTCGCCGTTCTTGGCGGGCGCGCGCCGGATCTTCGCGAGGATGGTGTATAGGTATTTCGGCACGAAGGCGTCGGTGGGCGTCCACGCCGTGAGGCGGCTCGTCGCGATGCCCCAGGTTCCGCCGATGGCTTCCCAATCGAGCTCGCCGGCCTGTTTTGCTTCTTCGAGGTAGCCGAGCCAGTACATGTACGGCCGGAGCTCGCGGATGTACGACATTCGATTCGGGTACGGCGGCGAGGTGACGAGCAGATCGAAGGAGCCGGCGCGACGACCGTGGCCGTTCACGGCGCGGGAGTCCGAGAGCTCGACCGTGGCCGCGCCTTCGGGGTTGTCGAGGCACGACTCCTGAACGGTGCCGGCATCGAGGCGGAACTGCGCGACGCAGCGCCGCCAGACGTCCCGCGGCGGCAGGGCACGCCCGCGCGCGCCCTTGAACGACATGGACTGGTGATTGAAGGCCGCGTTGGAAAGGGCGATCATGCTGCGGCAAAAGGCGATGCGCAGTAGGTCGCCCAGCTTGCCGCGGCGCCGCGAGACGTCGTGGCAAAGGGCGGTGACGAAGCGGAGCTCGGTTTCGTCCCACCAGCGCTCGATGTTCTTGAGTGGCGGCGAGCAGCCACGCCGCGTCGCCGGATCGCGAGCAAGGTCCGCGGCGATGGTTTCGGCCGCGTCGGCAAGCGCACGCGCGATACGCGGCGTGTAGGAGCCGATCTTCACTCGGCCGAGCCAAACCAAGAACGGATTGATGTCGGACGAGACGGCGCTTAGGCCGCGGTAGGCGGCGCAGAGCGGCGTGGTTCCGGTTCCGCTGAACGGCTCGAAGACGCGCGTCGCGTCACGGCCGAAGGCGTCGAGAATGTCTTCGACGACCTTGACCGAATAGGCCGGCGTAAGCCGTAGCCAGCCGTGGCGGCCATGCAGGCGGTTGTGCTTGAACGTAAGCTCGGCGCGCTGACGGACGGCGACGGACGAGCGCGCATGCATCGCCGCCACCATACTGCGCTTGCGTTCAGGCAGCTAGGCGCGCGATGCTCTCGGCCGTGCCGGTACAGGTTCGCGGTATCTCGGCGTTTCGGCTCTTTGCGTACCCCGACTTCTGGGAAAAGACGCGCGACTTCTATCAGGCCACGCTCGGACTCCCGCTCGAGTTCTCGAACCCCGAGGGCGGCGTCGCACTGTTCAGGCTCGGTGGTGTCGCGCTGCTCGTCGAACGGATCGACCGCGAGGAGCCGGAGAGCGCCGAGCTCGTCGGGCACATCGTCGCCATCAATTTCGAAGTAGCAGACGCCGGGCACGCGGCCCGGGTGCTCGAAAGCGAGGGCGTGCCCATCACAGGCGGGCCCGAGAAGCAGGGTTGGGGCGGGACGCTGCTCTTCGTCGAGGATCCGTCGGGAAACGGCATCACGCTGGTCGAGCTGCCCCGCGGTTGACGGCCAGTCGACGAAACGTCGACGGTAATTTGACGGCACCGAGGCGCGGCGGCAGATATCGCCGTCGATGGGCGAGAGCAGCGAGTCGTTTGCGGGCGCGGAGGGTGAGCGACGTTTGAGCGCGCGGTCTGCCCATGTGTTCGCGTGGCTCGGCGTCGCGCTCGTGAACGCGCTCAACATCGCCCTCTCGCCTTGGCCGTACACGGGCGCGACGACGCGGCTCTTGCACCATGCTTTCGACCTCGGTCACGCGGTGGCGATTGCATTCGGCGGCTACGCGCTCGCCCGGCTCTGGCGACGCGCCGTTCCGCCATCGCGGGGCCTCGCTTTCGCCGGTTTCTCGCTGCTCGCGGCGGGCGCGAGCCCGCTCTTGCTCGCCGGCGATTTCGCCAACTGGGCGGAGCGTCACGAAAGTGAGTGGCTCATGTGGCCGGCCGCGGCGGGTGCGAGCCTCGCGGTGCCGGCGGCCTTCTGGGCCGGTCAATGGCTCGCCCGGCCGGCGTGGCGCTGGCTCGCCGTCGTCGCGAGCGCCGCCGCGGCAGCGCTCAACCACCACGTGCTCGAGAACGACTACCCGGGCCTCCATCTTTATTTTTTGTGGGGGGCCGCCACCTTCGCCACCGGGGCGCTCGCCGGAGCGCGCTTGTCCGCCCGGCTCCCGCGCGAAGAACCGCGTGCGGCTCGAAGCGCGGGCGCTCTCTTCGCGGCCTTTTCCGTCGCGACGCTCGTCGTGTGGCCGCCGGCCGCGGTGGTCACCGAAGCATTCAAGACCGAAGGCTCCGTGCTGTTTCCGTTCTTGGCCGGCTTGCACGGCAAGGACACCGTCATGCTTTCCGCGGAAGCGGCGGGTCGCCACGTGCATCCGGAGTGGCTCGAGCCGCGCGGCACGGTCCCGGCCATCCCGCCCAGCGAACCGAGCCTTTTGCCGAAGACTCCCGTCATCATCTTTTTGACGATCGACGCGCTGCGCGCCGAGCTTCTCGGCGCTACGGCGCTACGGGGGCGCTTGCCGAACCTCGCGAGGTTCGCCGACGAGAGCGTCGAATTCACGAACGCGAGAACGCCGGGCTCGACGACGCGCAACTCGCTCGGCTCGGCTTTCGCTTCCAAGTACAGCTCGCAGCTCGAGTGGACCAAGGTCGGCCGGGGCCGCACGCTGAGCCGGGACCCGACGCCGCGTTTGGGCGATCGCTTGCAAGCGGCGGGGTTCTTCACGGTTTACCTCGCGCCCTACGGGCCGATCGCGGGCAAGAGCGGCGTGCTCGGCAAATTCCGGCGCGAAGTGCGGTTGCGTCCGACCCGAGCCGGACAGCGCTTTCCGCTTTCGGAAGAGACTGTCGACGCGGCGCTCGAGAAGATCGAGCGGCTGCGCGAACGCAAGCTCTTCGTCTACATGCACTGGATGGATCCGCACGAGCCGTACGACGCCGCCGGCGACGGCGGCTCGGAGTTCGAGCGCTACGTCCGCGAGGTCGAGCTTTGCGATCGGAGCTTCGGGCGGCTTTGGAAGAGCCTCGAAGAGCTCGATCTGCTCGACCGCACGGTGCTCGTCCTGAGCGCGGATCACGGCGAAGCGCTCGGCGAGCACGGCATTCCGCACCACGGGGGCTCGCTCTACGAAGTGCTGCTCCGCGTGCCGCTCGTGATTCGTGTGCCCGGCGTCGAGCCGCGACGCGTAGCGGCGCCGGTTGCCTTGATCGACATCGCGCCCACGCTGCTCGATCTGGTCGGTGCAGCGACGCCGGGACAATACATGGGACAGAGCCTGGTGCCGTTCTTGCGCGGCGAAGCGGCGCGGCTCACCCGTCCGATTGCCGCCGATCAGGTGAGCGTCAAAGCGATGCTCTTCCGGCGCTTCAAGGTGATCGACAACCGCCGGCGCAACACCGTCGAGCTCTTCGATCTGGAGACCGATCCGAACGAAAAGCGGAACCTCTACGGCGAAGTGCCGGAGCGGGACACGGCGCTGCTCGGCGCGCTCCGCAACTTCTTCGCCGTGCACGAGCGCGGCGACGTCGAAGCGGACGACGGCGACGAATAGCCGCGCGCGGCGGCGAGACACACGGGCGCGGCTTAGCGAACGACTTTGACGTTGAAGTCGGCGGTGCCGAGGCTGCCCCAGAGCCGCACCCAGAGCAGCACGTAGGACTCGGTGCCGCGCGCGGTGGTGATGTCGCCGAGATCGATGACGCTCTTCCACCCGAACCATTCCTTGAGCATGCGCGTGACTTCCGCCTTGGCGTCCATGTCGTCGCCGCTCACGAACACGTCGTGCTCCCCCGGGATGCGCGCGGGATCGACCATGACCTGGCAGTTGACGGTGTTGAGCGTTTTGACGACCTTCGCGTCGGGAAACGCGCGCTGAATGCGCTCGCCGAGCGAATCGCCGCTGCCGGTAAAGAGCATGGGCGGCATGCCCTGCGAAAAATCGAGCGGGTTCGTGATGTCCACGAGCACCTTGCCGCGCAGGTTGTCCGCGCCGGCGGCGTTGAGCGCATCGAGAGCGGCGGCACCGCTCGTGCAGTTGAAAACGACCTGGCCGTGCGCGGCCGCGTCGCGGAACGTCCCGGCCGAGGCGCGCACGCCGTTTGCTTTCACCCAGGCGACGGCCTTTTCGTTTTTGGCGTCGCGAGCGCCCATCATGACTTCGTTGCCGACGGCGACGACCTTGGTCGCGATCGCCTGGCCCACCATTCCGGTACCGAGGACGGCTATTTTCATGAGGCTCTCCTACGAGGTAGGGGAGAGCCATTAGGGCGCCTCCCGGCGCGCGGCAAGTCCCCGAGGCGGCCCCCGGTGTCCGCGCCGCTCAATCGAGCAGGTCGGAGATGTCGACCCTGCCGCGACTCCGAGCATCGAGCCGCGTGGCGAGCGCGTCCACGAAGGGGCGCGCGCCGTCGAATTTTCGGAGATCGCCGAGCACGAGGTGCGCGTTCGAGCGGTCCCCGAGCGCGGCCAGGGCCAGCGCCTGCTCGCGGCCGCGGCGGTACAGCACCTGAAGCGTCGCCGCGTCGGCGTGGGCCGGATCCAAGGCGCGCCGCGCCACGCGGCGAAATGCCGTCCGTACGCCTTTGAGGGCTTCAACGCGATCGGACCGGCCCAGGGCGTGCGGCGCGAAACGTAGCCAAAACGCCTCGGGGATCAGGTGATCGAATAGGCGTGGATCCCAGCTCGGATCGAACTCGACGAACAGCGGGCGCGCGTCGGCCAGGGAGGACAGCGCATACTCGGTAGGCTTGCCGTGCACGGCCATCTGGCGCACCAGGGGCCCGAGCGCGGGCTCGAGCGCGAGCAAGTCCGAGGCGAGCGACGCGCTGTCGAGCAGCGCGGTGGGAACGACGACGAGATCCGGACGCGCGCCGCGCGCCAGCGCCGCGCCCCAAAGGCGAAATGCGATCGACGGCGACCGCGCGATGACGACGCTGCTCGGCGGCAAGCTTTGCAGCGCCTCGTCCGTCCACAGCTCGGCCGCGTCGCGCCGGGAACGATCTGCATCGCGGCCCGAGGTTTCCCAAGTGACGATCACCGCCGCGAAACCGAGCGACGCCGTGAGCGCGAGCGCCGGGCGAGCGAACGGCAGCCGCGCCCGAAGCAGCCATGCCGCGACCCGATCGATCGAAAAGGCGAAGCCGGCCACGCTCGCCACGGCACCGAGCAGGAGCCAGGTCCGGCCGGGCCAGGGCAAGAGTGCGCCGGCGGGCCCCTCGCTCACGGCGAGCGACCCCAGCACCCAGCAGCACAACCCGAGCGAAAGCGGCCGGCTCGAGCGCGACAGCGCGGCAAGGGCAAGGGCAAGGCCGGCGGCGGCAGCGACGAGCAGCGGCCAGTCGAAGGCGACCGGTCCCGCGGACCCTTCCAACCCGTGCCAAGCACCGGCCGAGCTCGCCTGAACCGCGAACGGCGCGCTGAGCACTTCGGAGCCGGTTCGCACCGCAAACGGCAGCACGACGAGAAACGCGGCGGCCACGGCCGCAGCGGCAAAGACGGCGAGCGAGGCGGGGCTTGGCAGGCGAGCGATGGCGAGCCGTGCCGCGCCCCAGGCAACGAGCCCTGCCAGTCCGGCGCTGCGGCTCTCGACGAGCGCCAGCGAGAGCGCGACACCGCTCGCTCCCCAGGCGACCGGAGAAAGACCGCGGCTCGAGCCGGCCTGCAGGCAGAGCAGACAGAGCACGGCTCCGAGGGCTCCTCCTCCCGCGAGGGTCGCTTCCTCCTGCCAGGCGGCGCCGAGCACGGCAAGCAACGCCGCGCCGAGCGCGAGCAGCGGAGTCATCGCGCTCCTCCGCCGCGAAACGCCGAGCAGGCGCACCACCAGAAAAAAAGCGAGTCCGCCCGCCGCCGCCGCGGCGACGGCTCCGACGAGCCCGACTCGCAGCCAGACGCCGCCCAGAGGCAACAGCCCGAGTGCGCGGCCGAGGATGGCGGAAACCAGCCCCTCGCCGCCGATCGGGGCCAGCGAGAGGCTCCGGATGACACCGAGGTCGTCGCGCCAGGCCGTGACGGCGCTGGTACGAAACAGGGTCACGACGAGCGGCACCCAGACGGAGAGCGCCGCCGCGGAGCGAAACAGCAAACCCAGCTCAGCGGGCTGGCGGCGGTCGACGAGGTCGCTCACGGCCCGGCGAGAAGTGCCACGCGAAGTGCGTTTCGGGCCAGTTTTCCGGGCCGATCGCGTCAGGCGGCGCTGCCGCCCCGGAGCCGGCCAAGCCGGAGCCGGCGAGGTGCCGCAATTGAGAAGGCAAGCGCTGCGGGGTAGAAACCCGGCGTCCGCTCGAGGACGGGCGGCTTTTCTTGCGGAGGACGGATCCTGTGTCCCGTTTCATCGACGAGCTGAAAAGAACCCACGATTGCGGCGCTCTGCGCGCCGCCGACCTTGGCCGCGAGGTCACGCTGTTCGGCTGGGTCCACAATCGCCGCGATCACGGCAGCATCGTCTTCGTCGATTTGCGTGACCGCGGGGGGCTGACGCAGGTGGTGTTCGATCCAGAGGTCAGCGCCGAGGCGCACCGTGTCGCGGACGCGCTGCGCTCCGAATGGGTGATCGGCGTGCGCGGCCGGGTGCGGTCACGCGGCGAGCAGTTCAGCAAGAAGGAAGGCCGCACGGTGAGCGCGGCGAACCCCAAGCTCGCGACCGGGGAGATCGAAGTGGAGGCGTTCGAGCTCGAAGTGTTCAACAAGAGCGAGACCCCGCCGTTCCTGCTCGACGACGAGATCGACACGCGCGAAGAGGTGCGGCTCGAATACCGCTTTCTCGACCTGCGCCGCGCTCCGCTCCAGCGCACCATGCGGCTGCGCCACGAGGCGA
>Ga0214471_10003248_pt1 | contig 12627 bp, 10 predicted proteins | sample RVTome_5_FD_207665 | JGI IMG/M metagenome (GOLD analysis project Ga0214471, IMG submission 207665) | Soil microbial communities from uranium-contaminated site in the Upper Colorado River Basin, Wyoming, United States - RVT142D155 | ecosystem: Environmental > Terrestrial > Soil > Contaminated >...
CGACCTGCGGCCCGTTGCCGTGGGTAAGCACGATGCCCCAGCCGGCCGATACGAGCGACGCGATATGGCGGGCCATCTCGACCGCGTTGCCGTACTGCTCGGCAATCGTGCCCTGCTGGCCGTCGAGAATGAGGGCGTTCCCGCCGATCGCGACGACGGCGCGGCGATCGCCGGCCGATCCGCGGGCCGTCACGCTGCCACCTCGAGGTCGAGGGTCCGCGCAAGCGCCCGCAGGCCGGCCTCGAAGCAGGCGAGCGGCGCGCGGGCGATGCCGGCACCGATCTGGCCCACACCGGCCTCTTTGTGGGCGATGCCGGTGTTGATCACCGGCGCGACGCCGGTCTCGACCACCCGCCGCGCGTCGATTCCGGTCGGCGTTCCGGCGAAGCCGAGCGACGGCAGGGCGTACCCTGTGTTCCGGGCGACGGTGATCCGCCACATGAGCCGGGTGAATGCGATCGCGTCGGCCGGTGTGCCGCCGACGAACCGGACGATCGCCGGCGCCGCGGCCATCGCGAAGCCGCCGATCCCGAATGTCTCGGTGATCGAGCTGTCGCCGAGATCCGGGTTCGCGTCGTCCGGGCCGTAGCCGGGGAAGAACAGCCCGTCCGGCACGCCGACCGGCGTCGTGAACCACGCGTCGCCGGTGCCGGACAGGCGGATCCCGAAGTCGACACCGTTGCGCGACATCGCGGTCACGATCGTCGACCCGGGGATCCCGTGGGCGGCGTCGAGGGCGGACTTGCAGGCGGCCATCGACAGATTGAGGAAGAAGTGATCGTTGCCGCGCAGGAAGGTCAGCACCGCCTCGGCGGTCGCGCCGTCGACGGCGCGGACGACGGTCGGCGCAATCGTGCGGGTGAGGAGCGATGTCGCGGCCACGTTCCGGTTGTGACCCTCGTCGCCCATCTGAAGGGCCTGCGCGGTGATTCCCTTGAGGTCGATCGCGCCGCCGGCCTGGACGACCGATGCGAGCGCGGGACCGAGGGTCGACGCGATCCAGCGCAGCCGCTCGAGCACCGACTCGTCGTACGCGCCGAACCGGAGCACCTTGCCGAGCCCCTCGTTGAGCGTCGCGTACGAACGCGTCCCGGCGGCGAGGTTCTCGACCACGACGACGGGCATCGACGGTGACACGACGCCGGCCATCGGTCCCACCGCCCCGTGGTGATGGCACGGCTCGAACCGGACACCGCCGCGGTCGACGAGCGCGCGGGCGTCGTCTGCGGTCGCCGCCCAGCCCTCGAGGAGCACCGCACCGATGACGGCACCCTGGACGGGGCCGCACATCCGGCCCCACTCGATCGGCGGCCCGGAATGAAGGAGCAGCCGCTCTTCCGCCAGGGCCGGGATCGCTTCTCTCGCGGGCCGCACGTCGACGAGGGCCGGGTGGGCCCCGAGCAACCGCGACGCCGCCTCCGCGTTGGCCGCCGCGACGACGGACCCGATCGGATCGTCGGGATCGTCCGCGAGCCGGGCCGCGAGCAACCCGAGATCGCGGTCGCCCGCCGCCGGTGGGCGCCAGTCGAGGCTGACCGCGGGAGCGTCGTGGGCCCGGATCGGGTCGGCGAACCCGGCCAGGCCCACGTTGATCGCCCGGACACCGGTCGCCAGGAGGTCGGGTGCGCTCATCTGCCGGCCGGCACGGCGCTGCTCGGCGACGGTGCTCCCGCCGCGATCCCGGCCGCGAGGCGCGCCGCGCGCGCATTCGACGAGGCGAGGAGCACGCCCGCATCGGCGAGGATCTGCTCCTGCCGGCCGAGTCCCTGCGGGTCCGCCTCCGTGCCGCAGACCGAGGCGACGACCGCGAGGTGCCGGCCGGCCGCGGCCGCGCGGCGGCGCGCCTCGACGATCGTCGGCGCGAGCGCCCCGGCCGGGTCGAGGTGCGAGCCGTAGCCGAGGACGACGTCGAGCAGGAGCACCGCGACGGCCGGGTCATCGGCGAGCGCCGCGATGTGCTCCGTGCGCAGGCGCGGGTCGATCATCGGGTGCGGCCGGCCGACGGTGAACTCGTCGTCGCCGAGATCGAGGATCCGATCGTGGCGGTCGGGACCGAGGAGCCGCTTCACGAGCAGCTTTGCCTCGCCGGCGAGCGACCCGCCGGAGAACAGCCCGCGGATCTCCGACTGGCCGGGCGCGAGGCGCCCCGCTGCATCGGCTGCCAGCGCAGCGAGCGCCGGGTCGTCAGCTCCGTCGGTGCCGTCGATCTCGTCGCGGCCGCGACCGTCGGACGACCCGGTCGCCCCACGGGCGAGCGCCGTCGCGATCCGGGCGGCCGCCTCGAACGTTGCCGCCGGGTGTGCGCCCGCGGCCCGGACCGCGTCCGGCTCGCCGCCGAGGAAGTTGACGACGACCGGCTTGGCCGCCCCGCGCACCGCGTCAAGGACGCGGGCTGCGACGCTCTCCGACGGCGGCTTCGAGATGAGGACGAGGACGGCCGTCGCCGGGTCGGCGAGGAGCCGGTCGATCGCCGCGAGCATGGTCCGGCCGCCGACCCGTTCGTCGAGGTCGCGCCCGCCGGTGCCGAGCGCGTGCGACACGCCGGACCCGAACCGGTCGATCAGGCAGGACACCTGCTGGAGCCCCGTCCCGGACGCGGCCGCGAGGCCGATCGGACCCTGCCGGACCGCGTTGGCGAAGCCGAGCGGGACGCCACCGACGATCGCGGTACCGCAGTCCGGGCCCATCACGAGCAGGCCCTTGCGGCCGGCCAGCGTCTTGAGCTCGACCTCGTCCTCGACCGACACGTTGTCGCTGAAGAGGAACACGTGGAGCCCCGCTTTGAGCGCCTTGAGCGCCTCGGCCGTGGCGTAGGTCCCGGGCGTCGAGACGAGCGCGATCGTGGCATCGGGCAGCTCGGCCAGCCCCTCGCCGATCGTTTCCGCCACGCGTGCCGCGGCCGGACCGTCGTCGCCCGAGCCTTCGCCCCCCGACGTGAGCGCGACGCCCGCCCGCGCGAGGGCCGCATCGGCCGCGCCCTGCTCGGTCGCCGCAATGGCGACGACGAGGTCATTCGGGCCCGGATCACCGTCCGCCGCGGCCGCCAGGCCGGCCCCGGCGAGGACGGCGAGGTTGGCCGGCGTCGCCATGACCAGCCCGGCGCGGACGATGCCGGGCAGCTTCTCGAGCTCGGCGGCAATGCCCATCAACTCGACCGAATCGCGGTACGCGTTGCGATACACCGCGCCACAGATCGTCTCTGCCATCAGGCGGCTCCGGCCACGACACGGACCGCCACGACTGCGCCCTCGAGACCGATCAGCACGCCGCGCAGCGTGTCCGTCCCGGACGTCGCGCCCCACGCCGCGGCCCGCGCGGCCGCGGCGGGGATCCCGTCGATCGGCCCGGCGAGAACCGCGGCGAGCACGTCGTGGAGCCGCTCGGCGTAGGCGCCGTCGGCCGCCGCGCGGTGGAAGTCGACGGCCACGTCGGTCGTCCGTCCGTCGGCCCAGGCGGACCACTCGCCCGCACGGCGGGCCCCCGCTGCGTCGCCGATCGCCGCCCACGCGGAGCTCAGCCCCACGAGGATGTCGTCGCCGGACGGCGTGAGGCCAATGCCGAGACCGACGAGCGAGCGGCCCGCCGCCGCGATCGCCGCGCCGTCGCCGCGCCGAACCGCAGAGCGCAGGCGTCGGACGCGCGACTCAAGGACGTCGTCGATCTCACGCGGAGTGGAGGCGGGTCCGGTCGGCCGCCGACGGTCCGCCGCGCGGAGCGGTGCCCTGCCGGCTCCGCGCGGTTCGACGGCCGACCGGAGGACCGCCGCGCGCTCGGCGAGGTCGACCGGGATTGGACGATGGGGGAGGCGTGGAGACCAGGGACGGGCGCGGGCGAGGTCGATGGCGAGGGGGCCGATCCGGATGATCGGACCCGACACGGCGACGGGATCGTTGGGTCGAACGCCGGCGGCGCGTGGCGCAAAGCCGTCGTCGACGCCGATGCCGGTCGGCAGCCCGCCGACCGATGCCCGCGCAATCGTGACGAGCGTGTCGCCGATCCGCACGTTGACCGCGCTCGCGTGGACGGCGACCACGCGGCCGACGACGGCGCCCTCCCGGGCGTCTGCCTGCTCGAGGACCGACCGGACGCGCGTGCTCACGGCCACGGCAGGGGAGGGACGATCGAGGCGGCGACGCGACTCCATCGCGGTCCATCGTATGGCCGGCTCGCCGGGCGCGTCACTGTCCGATCTCGACATTGACACCGCGATTGGATGTCCGCATCCTCCAATCGCCATGATCGGTGGTGTTCCCCTCCGTGAGGTCCTCGCGCTCGCGCCGCTCGACGGTGCCCGCGTCGTAGCCGGCGCGACCGGCCTCGATCGCCGGGTCCGCCATGTCAACGTCATGGAGGTCCCGGACATCCTGCCGTGGGTCGAGGCGGACGAGCTGCTCCTGACCACGGCCTACCCGCTGCGCGACGATCGGGCCGCCCTCGACGAGCTCGTTCCCGGGCTCGCCGGCCGGGGCCTGGCCGGCCTTGCGCTCAAGCCCGCCCGGTACATCGACCGGATCCCGGACGAGATGGTCGCCGCCGCGGATCGGCTGGGCTTTCCGCTCATCGAGCTGCCGCCGGACAGCTCGTTCAACGACATCATCAACTCTGTCCTGACGGTCATCCTCAATGCCCAGGCCGTGCGCCTCCAGCGGACCGCGGCGATCCACGAGCGCTTCACGGCGATCGTGCTCGGCGGCGGCGGGCTCCGCCAAATCGCCGAGGCGCTCGCCGAATCGATTGCCCGGCCGGTCGCCATCGTCGACGCGGCGGGGGTGATCCAGACCGGCTCGACCGGCTCGGAGGCGGTCGGGCGCGCGGGCAGGGCACTGTCACTGCCCGGCCCCGAGGACGGCCACGACGACGCGCACCCGATCGGCATTCGCGCCGGCGAGCGGGCGCTCACGGTGCAACCGATCCGGGTCGGGTCGGAGCGATTCGGTGCGCTCGTCCTGCTCGGCGACGCGAGCGCCCTCGGGGAGGGCGACGTGGAGGCGATCGAGTACGCCGCCACCGTGGCGGCGCTCCGCCAGGTCCAGGCTCGCGCCGTCGCCGAATCGGATCGACGGTTCCAGGCGATCTGCCTCGAGGAGCTCGTGACCGGTCACGTCGACCGAGCGGTGCTCGCAGAGCGCGCCGTCGCATTCAGCTGGGACCTGAGTCTGCCGCGAGCGGTCGTCATCGCCCGGATCGAGGAGATCGGCGATCGACCGTTCGCCCAGGTCGCCGGGACGGCAGACGAGACGAGCGCGCGTCGGCGGCTCGCCGAGGCGGCCCGCGTTGCCCTCGGCCGGAACGCGATCATCTGGGAGCGCAGCGCGGAGGTCGCCGCGCTCGCTCCGGCGGGGCCGGGTGAGGCGGACCTCCGCGACCTCGGTGCGCGGCTGCTCGAGGAGGCGCGACGCGCCGTTCCCGACGGGCTCGTCGGCATCGGCGTCGGCCGATCGGTCGCGGACCCGCTCGCACTCGCCGAATCGTGGATCGAGGCGCGGCGTGCCCTCGAGATCGGGCGCTGGGGGAAGGGCGCCGGCGGCGCCACGGTCTACGAGGACCTCGGTGTCGACCGGCTCCTCGTCGGCCTGCCGGAGGCGGACCTCGTCGAGTTCGCGTCGTCGCTGCTCGCCCCGCTCGTCGCCTACGACGAACGCCATCGGACGGACCTCGTCGGGACGCTCGAGGTGTTCCTGGAGACGCGGAACGCGGCACTCGCCGCTCGCCGGCTGTTCGTCCACTACAACACCCTGAAGAACCGGCTCCGGCTCATCGAGGAACTTGTCGGCTCGGTGTCGACCGACCCGGGTCGGGCGCTGGGCCTCGGCGTCGCCCTCCGCGTCCGGCGCCTGCCACGCGGCTGAGCGGTTGACCGGGCGGGACGTGGACGCGGCCCTCTCGGTCGTCCCCCGCTGGGGCGCCGACCACGCGGCGGCGGCCGTCGTCCTGCCGCAGGGCGTCGTCGCGACGGTGGGCGACGTCGATCACCCGTTCCGCTGGGCCTCGGTCACGAAGCTCGTTACCGCGCTCGCCGTGCTCTGTGCCGTCGACGACGGGCTCGTCGACCTCGACGAGCCGGCCGGGCCGACCGGGGCGACGGTGCGCCATCTCCTCGCCCACGCATCCGGCCTGCCGTTCGAGGGCCGCGAGCCGATCGCCGCCCCGGCGACGACCCGGATCTACTCGAACGCCGGCTTCGACCTGCTCGGCGAGCTGCTCGCGGACCGGCGCGGCGGACCGATCGGCCACGAGCTGGCACGGGCGGTGCTCGACCCGCTCGGGATGACGGCCACGCGGCTCGACGGGCGACCCTCCGAGGGGCTGGTGGGCCCGCTGCGCGACCTCGCGGCGCTCGGCGCGGAGCTGCTCCGGCCCACGCTCCTTCGGGCAACGACGTTCGCCACGGCCGCGTCGGTCGCCTTCCCGGGCGTGCGCGGGATCCTGCCCGGCTTCGGCCGTCATAACCCGCAGGACTGGGGCCTCGGGCTCGAGCTGCGCGACGGCAAGCAGCCGCACTGGACGGGCGCTCGCAACGCCTCGTCGACGTTCGGCCACTTCGGCGGCACGGGCACGTTCCTGTGGGTCGATCCGGTGGCCGACGCGGCTCTCGCGGTGCTGACCGATCGCCCCTTCGGTCCGTGGGCGGTCGATGCGTGGCCGGCACTGTCCGACGCGGTGCACGAGGCGCTCGTGCGCCTCGCGGACGGGCCGAAGCGGCCGAACCCGATGAACCCGTCGAACCCGTCGAACCCGTGACGAATGTCCATGCCGATTGGCGACCTTCGGCCGGTTCGGGCCCGCGCGAGCGCGGGCTACACGTGTGGTCAACGCGAACGGACCGCCGGACACCGAGACCTTCGACCGGCGGCGCGCCGACCCTCCGGCGGGATGCCGGGCGGCGGCGGAGCCGGCATCCTGCCTCAACGGCGGTCCGTCGCTTCCCCTCCCGCCCGTGTCAGGGCCGCTGCGTGCCCTCCCCGCCGCGCTCGCGGAGGAACCGCTCGATCTCGCTGATCAGGTCGTCGCCGGACGGCAGGCGCGCCTCGTCGACCATCGCCTCGAGCCGCTCGACGTACGTGCGCGTCCCGTCGTCCGCCGCGGTGGCGACGTTGAGCCGTGTCCGGAGTTCCTGCGCCTCGGTCTCGAGCTCGCCGAACGACGGCTCACCGTCGAGGTGTCGCCACACCGCCCGAAGGAGCTCCACGGCTGCGGCCGGATACGGCCCCGATACGTAGTGGGGGATCTGCGCGTAGTACCCGAGCGCGTCGAACCCGGCATCGGCCACCGCGTGCTCGAGCACGGAGATCGCGGCGGCAGGCACCCGCAGCGTCCCGTCCGGGCCGGCGCGCACGTCTCCGCGGAGGAGTCCCGGTCGTGACGCGGACCCGAGGATCGGCACCTCGCGCGTGTGCGGAACCGCCGCCGGGATCGAGCCGATGCTGATCCACGCGGCGACATCGAGCCGCTTGGCCAGGTCCACCGCGGCGCGGGCCAGTTCGTTCCAGCGATAGTCCGGCTCCGCCCCGGTCAGGACGAGCAGGTCGCGCTCCCCGATCCGCACTCGACGGATCGTCAGCTCCGGCCAGGTCAGCTCCGCCAGGCGCCCGTCGACGATGTCGAGCGTGGGCCGGCGGGCGCGATAGTCGAACACGGCGTCGCCGTCGAACGTGACCATGGCCTCGCCACCCTCGCCGAGGTGCGCGGCGGCGGTGGTCGACGCGGATCCGGCATCGATCCAGCCGTCGAAGGCCGCGATGAGCGTCGGTGCGACGAGATCGTCGGGCTCGTCGAGGCGATACAGGCTCACCCCGGAAGCATAGGCGCTCGTCGGGCTACCCTTCGCCGAGTGATGGATCTGCGCCTTCTCGGCCGGACCGGGCTGGCGGTCACGCCGATCGGTCTCGGGCTGGCCGCGATCGGCCGCCCGGCCTACATCACGAGCGGCCGGGCCGACGACCTGGGGGCCGACCGCGACGTCGACGCGCTCCGGCGCCGGAGTCATGACCTGCTCGACGCGGCATACGCGGCGGGCATCCGGTACGTCGACGCCGCGCGCTCGTACGGCCTGGCCGAATCGTTTCTCGGTACGTGGCTGGCGGCGCGCGGGCCGGCGGTCGCCGACCTGACCGTCGGCTCGAAGTGGGGCTACCGATACGTCGGCGAGTGGCGACTCGACGCCTCCGTCCACGAGATCAAGGATCACTCGGCCGCCGCGCTGGACGCCCAGATCGCGGAGAGCCGAGCCATCCTCGGCCCGCGCCTCGCGCTCTACCAGGTCCACTCGGCCACGCTCGACAGCGGCGTGCTCGACAACGCCGCGGTGCTCCGCCGCCTCATCGGGCTGCAGGCCGACGGCATCGCCGTGGGTCTCACGGTCAGCGGACCCGCGCAGGCGGCGACGATCCGCCGGGCCCTCGAGGTACGGGTCGACGACGTGAACCCGTTCGGAGTCGTCCAGGCGACCTGGAACGTGCTCGAGCCGTCGGCCGGACCGGCGCTCGCGGAGGCTGCGGCAGCGGGCTGGGGTGTCATCGTCAAGGAAGCACTCGCGAACGGGCGCCTCGCGACGGTCGGGGAGGCGCCGCCGGCGGTGGCACGCCTCGCGCGCCGTCACGGGGTCACGCCGGACGCGCTCGCCATCGCCGCAGCCCTGGCGCAGCCGTGGGCGACCGTCGTCCTGTCCGGCGCCGCGACCCTCGCGCAGCTGGCCGCGAACGTCCGCGCCGTCGATGTTGCGCTCGATGCCGAGGAGGCCGAGGAACTCGCCGCATCGGCCGAGCAGGCGGACGCCTACTGGGCGGCCCGAAGCACTCGTGCGTGGGCATGAATCCGGGTGATTCCTGACAGGTCCTGGCAGGTTCTTGCGGTATCGTCGGAGACGTCAGAACGAGCCGTTGCGCGAGGTCCGCGTCCCATGTTTTCACCCGAACTTGCCCGAGCCATCCACGCGGATCGTGAACGCGAAATTCGCGAGCACGTCCGGGTCAGGACGCTCCTGAAGCGCGCGCAGGAGGACGGCGTCGATCCGTCGCCGACCGCGCGCGCCGAGCTCCGCCCGATCCCTCGCCACTCGTCCGCGGCACGAGGCGCCGTGCGATGAACGACCTCGGTGCCCTCGTTGCGGCCGCCCTCCTGCTGCTCCTCGGAGCCATCGCGAGCGGGCTGTTCGGCCTTGCCGCGATCCACTTCGGCGTCGACTCGCGCCGCTCGGCGGACGAGGATCGGCTGGGCCGCCCGACACGCTGGATCTGACGGGAAGGAGACCGGCGCGCGACCGGCGCCCCGGCCGGTCAGCCGGCCTGCGCGCCCGCGTACCGGTCGACGATGTCGCGCGCCGTCGCGACGATCCGGGCCCGGACCTCCGGTGGCCCGACGACCTCGAGGTCCCGCCCCAGCTCGAACAGCATCCGCGGCACCTCGTCGTCCCAGGCGAGTCGAAGGCGGAGGCGGGCCCACCCGTCCGGATCGCCCCCGCGCAGGCGCTCGGCCTCGTCGACGACGCGCCGCCCCACCGCGTCCGCGAGGCGGTCGATCGCCTCCGGTCGCACCCGGACGTCGACCTCGACCCGCGGCGCGTCGCGCTCGAACGCCGCGCTCGACTCCGCCCAGTACGCGGCAAGATCGAAGCCCGGCGGGCGCTCGAACCGCTCGCCGAGCGAAGCGACCCGCGAGACCCGCGCCACGCGGTACGTCCGCAGCTGGTCGCCGGTCCGGCCGATCAGGTACCACAGCCCGGCTTTCAGGACGAGGCCGAGCGGATCGATCGGGCGTGTGACGCGCAGGTCGCCGCGGTCGTAGTCGATCTCGATCCGGCGCCCCTTCCAGACAGCCTCGGCGACCCCGGCGAGGTGCGGCACCACGTCGCCCTGGCGGAACCAGCCGGCCGCGTCGAGGTGAAAGCGCTCGACGAGGCGCGACGCCCGCGCCCGGAGCTCCGGCGGGAGCGAAGCGAGCACCTTGAGCCGTGCCGCGGCGACGACCGTGCCGAGTCCCAGCTCGGCCGCCGGCCCGGGCATGCCGCCGAGGAACAGCGCCTCCGCCTCCTGCGCGGTCATCCCGGTCAGTCGGGTCCGGTAGCCGTCGACGAGCCGGACGCCACCGTGGGGCCCGCGTTCCGCATAGATCGGGACGCCGGACTTGGCCAGCTCCTCGACGTCGCGATGGATCGTCCGGACGGACACCTCGAGCTCGCGCCCGAGCTCCGCGGCGGTCATCCCGCCGCGCGCCTGGAGCAGCAGCAGGAGATTGACGAGACGAGACGCGCGCACGATGCGAGTGTAGCGCGAAACATGACATGCTACGTCATGTTACAGCGCGGCCCGTCGGCCGCAACACGGCACGCCCGGGAGGAAGGTCCCGACTACCGTTGCGGCGATGATCCGGACGACCCCGTTCCACGAGCGGACGAGCGCGATCAACCGGACCGGCCTGTGGGAGCACTGGTCCGGCCATCTCGTGTCGACGAAGTACCAGATGAGCGAGAAGTTCGAGTACGTCGCGCTGCGCAACGCGGCCGGCCTGTTCGACACCTCGCCGCTGTACAAGTACCGGATCCACGGCCCGGACGCCGAGGCGTTCCTGGCCGGCGTCCTCGCTCGCGACATCCGTCGCTGCCGGCCCGGCCACGCCCAGTACACCGTGTGGTGCGACGATCGCGGCTTCGTCGTCGAGGACGGCGTCGTCCTCCGCCACGCCGACGACGTGTTCCTGCTCACCGCCGCGGAGCCCAACCTCGCGTACCTTCGCGTGCTGGCCGAGACGGCACGCGGCGCCCGCCGGGTCACGATCGACGAGGTGACCGACGAGTACGCCGTCCTCGCCGTCCAGGGCCCGCGGTCGCGCGACATCCTTGCCGCGCTCGATCCCGCCGTCGCGGCCCTGCCGTACTTCGGCCTCACGACGGCCACGCTCGCCGGTCGCGCGGTGACGGTGTCGCGCACCGGCTACACGGGCGATCTCGGCTTCGAGCTGTGGATCCCCGCCGCCGACGCGATCGGCGTCTGGGACGCCGTCGTCGAGGCGAGCGATGGCCGCGGGGTCCTGCCGTTCGGCCTCACCGCGCTGTACATGGCCAGGATCGAGGCCGGCCTGCTCCTCCTCGACGTCGACTTCCGGTCGAGCCGCTTCGCCTGGACCGATGCCGAGCGATCCACGCCGATCGAGCTCGGATTCGGCTGGATGTTCCGCGACCTGGCCACCGACGACCGCGCGTTCGTCGGCCGGCGGGCGATCGAGCGGGAACTCGCCGAGCGGACGACGCGCTGGAAGATCGTCGGGCTCGTCCTCGACTGGGCCGATTACGACCGCCACTTCACCGCCGCCGGCCTCATCCCGCCGAAGGACCACACCCCGATCCAGGACGAGTACTACGTCTACGACGACGACGGGGCGCAGCTGGGCTACGCAACGAGTCTCATGTACTCGCCGATGCTCCAGCGCCACATCGCCCTCGCGCGCGTGCCGCTCGCGCTCGCGTCGCCGGGCTCCCGGGTGCGCCTGGAGCTGCCGGTCACCCACCACTACGAGTACTTCGACGCGCACGTCGCGCGCCTGCCCCTCTACAACCCGGAACGAAGGACGGCCTGACATGGCGAGGACGACGCGACCGACACGACCGACGGCGGAGCAGACGGGGCGCCCGACCGGCGGGCCGAAGGTCGCCCGAACGGCCGACCGGACGTACGACGCGATCGTCATCGGCGGCGGCCACAACGGCCTCGTCAACGGCGCCTATCTCGCCAGGGCCGGCCTGCGCACGCTCATCCTCGAGCGCCGCCATCTCGTCGGCGGCGCGGCGATCACCGAGGAGCTCCGACCCGGGTTCTGGTTCACCACCTTCTCGTACGCCCTGAGCCTGCTCCGGCCGGACATCATCCACGAGCTCGATCTCGTCAAGCACGGCTTCATGCCGTTGCTCATGCCCTCGACGTTCGCGCCGATGGAGAACGGCGACCATCTCCTGCTCGGCCAGGATCGCGGCGAGAACCTGCGGGAGATCGCCCGCCACTCGCAGCACGACGCCGATGCCTACGAAGCCTTCGAGCACGATGTCGGGCGCGTCCTCCAGGCGATCAAGCCGCTCCTCGACCAGGTTCCGCCGGACCTGTTCAGCGACGATCCGGAGGAGCTCGTCGCGCTGGCCGCCCTCGGTTCGCACTTCCGGCGGCTGGACCGCAAGGTCCTCCACGACGCCGTCCGCCTGCTCACCGGATCGGCCGCGGACTTCCTCGATGACTACTTCGAGTCGGACATCCTGAAGGGCTACCTCGCCTCGTCGAGCATCATCGGCACGAAGGTGGGGCCGTACTCGCAGGGCTCCGGCCTCGTGCTGCTCTACCACTTCATCGGCGAGCACGACGGCGTGTTCGGCGCGTGGGCGTTCCACAAGCGCGGCAACGGCGGGTTCACCCAGGTCCTCGCCCGGGCGGCCCAGGCGTTCGGGGCGGAGATCGCGCTCGAGGCGCCGGTCGAGCAGGTCATCACCCGGAACGGCCGGGCGACCGGCGTTGCGCTCGGGGACGGGTCGGAGTTCCACGCGCCGATCGTCGTCTCGGCGATCGATCCGCGGCGGACCTTCCTCGAGCTCGTCGACCCGCGCGAGCTGCCGACCGACCTCGTCGACACGATCCGCCGGTTCCGCTT
>Ga0214471_10003249_pt1 | contig 12626 bp, 7 predicted proteins | sample RVTome_5_FD_207665 | JGI IMG/M metagenome (GOLD analysis project Ga0214471, IMG submission 207665) | Soil microbial communities from uranium-contaminated site in the Upper Colorado River Basin, Wyoming, United States - RVT142D155 | ecosystem: Environmental > Terrestrial > Soil > Contaminated >...
CCCGGCAGCGAGCTGAACCCGACCTGGACGTTCACCACCGAGCTCGGCGCCACCACCGAGTGCGAGCTGGTCCGCGGCGGCGTCACCGTCAGCCCGATGGCCCCCTGCACCAGCCCCGCCGGGTTCGACCTGAGCTTCGAGCCCGACGACAACTACACGTTCCGCGTGCGGGCCACCGATGCGGTCGGCAACACCGGCGCCGTCTCGACGGCCGGCTACACGCTCGACACGACCGGCCCCGCGGCGCCGTCGATCGACGCGAGCCCCGCCACCCCCGGAAACGTGCGGCTCGTCGCCTGGTCCTTCTCCGCGGAGCCCGGCGCGACGACCGACTGCGAGCTCGTGCAGGGAGCGGTGGTCGTGTCACCGGCGGCGCCCTGCTCGAGCCCGGTGGCGTTCGACCTCTCCGGCCAGCCCGACGGCGCGTACACCTTCGAGGTGTGGGCGACGGATCCGATCGGCAACGCCGGGCTTCCGGCCTCGTCGACCTACGTGCTGGACACGACGGCCCCCGTCGCCTCGTTCACCTCCTCACCGCCGAGCCCGAGCCGCGACGTCACCCCGACCTGGGCGTTCACGGCCGAGCCCGGCTCGGCGACCGAATGCGCGCTCGTGGTCCCGGGCCTCGGCAGCGGGCCGTGGAGCCCCTGCCCCAGCCCCGTGACGCCGGACCTGACCGGAGCGCCCGATGGCATCTACCAGCTCTGGGTGCGCGCGACCGACCCCATCGGCAACGTCGGCCCGGTCGCCAGCGGCACCTTCACGCTCGACACCACCGCTCCCGCCTCACCGGTCGTGACGAGCGCCCCGACCGACACGAGCGACACCTCCCCGACATGGGAGTTCACGACCGAGCCCGGAGCGCTCGTCGAGTGCCAGCTCTCGGTGGGAGCGCTCGTCCTGACCCCGTACGAGCCGTGCACGAGCCCCGCGACCTACTCGCTCGCGGGCCAGCCCGACGGGACCTACACGTTCCTCGCGCGCGCGACCGACGGCGCGGGCAACGTGGGCGCGGCCGCGACCAGCTCCCACACCCTCGACTCCTCGACCCCGCCGCCCCCGGCTCCCACGCCGACCCCGTCCCCGTCGCCCTCCCCGACCCCGAGCCCTTCTCCCAGCCCCTCTCCCAGCCCTTCTCCGAGCCCAAGCCCGTCGCCGACGCCCGAGCCTTCACCGGCCCCCGAGCCGACGCCCGAGCCCTCACCGGACCCCGAACCCGGGCCTGCCGAGGATGGCAAGGGTCCCGAGCAGGGTGGTCCCGGTCCCGGTGCCGGCGGCGAGCCCGGCGGGGTCGAGCCCACCTCCAGCGAGACCTCGGCGACGGAGGAGTCGCCGGCCTCGGATCCCGCCGACGACGAGCCGGCCGGCCAGCCGGGCGACCTTCATCCCGATCGCGAGCGAGGGGGAGAGGTGCCGCCCGACCAGGCGGCGTCCGAGGAGGCCTCGCCGGCGGCCGCCACGACGGGGACGGGCGACCCGTCGCTCGACGGTTCCGACGGCGGCGGGATCGTGAAGAAGGCCGTCCGCGCGGCGAAGGTCGTGCTGAAGAAGGCGGTGTTCCCGGCCAGCCTGCTCATGATCTCGCTGGGATTCCTGACCGTGCAGAACCAGATCGACCGGCGCGACCCGAAGCTCGCGCTCGCTCCGGTCCACCCCGACCCTCACCTGGAGTTCGGGCCCGAGATCACCCAAGGAGACGAACGATGAAGAGATCGAAGGTTGCGGCTGACGAGCTGGTCGCGCTCGGCCAGCGGGTACGCATCATGCAGGCGTTCCGGCTGGCGCTGGCGCTGGGTGTCCTCGTCTTCGCGGTCATGGCGTCGGAGACCCTGGACACGGGGGTGCTGAGCGTGGCCAAGGTCACGGGCGCGTACCTCGTGCTGTCGTTGGCGGCCGAGGGCGTGTGGCGGGGGCTCGGTCAGCGCAACCTCGGCCTGTTCGGTGCCATGCTGATCGTCGACGGCGTCTACCTGGGCTGGCTCGTCTACGTGACCGGCGGTCCGGTGAGCGCGCTGCTGCCGCTCATCCTCCTGCACCTGATCGCGGTGACCCTGCTGGCCTCCCACCGCACGGGACTGAAGCTGGCGATGTGGCATTCGCTCGTGCTGCTCGCGGTCTACTACGGGCAGGAGGTTCGCCTCGCCATCCCGCTGGTGGACGAGCGGCCGGCTCTGCCGACCGGTGGCTTCGCCCGACTGGTGGGCTTCATCGCGATCTTCTGGCTCGTGGCGCTGGCCACCACCACCTTCTCGGCCGTGAACGAGCGTGAGCTCCGCCGCCGCCGCTTCGACCTCGAGGCGCTGGCCCGGCTCGCTGCATCGCTCGAAGGAGCCGAGAGCCCGCCGGCCGTCGCCGACACGCTCCTGTCGAGCCTCATCGACACGTTCAACCTGTCGCGGGGCCTCGTCTTCGGCGTCGTCGACGTCGTCTCGGACCCCGAGTCGTCCGACGGCGTCGTCGGAGAGGGGATCCTGCCCGTGGCCGCGCTCGGAGGCCAGGGCCCGGGCGTCGCCACCGCGACCGGCGGCATCGTCGGCCCCGCCGACCGGGCGATCCGCACGGCGTGCGAGGCGAGGCGAACCGGGCTCATCTCCGACCTCGACCCCGAGGCGAACCCTCGCGTGTCGAACCTGCTGCCGAACGCGCGCAACATCCTCGTGGTGCCGCTCACCGCCGAGGGCCGCTCGGTCGGTGCGGTCGTCCTGGAGCACGGCCTGCGCTCGGGCTCGCGCATCGAGCGCCGGGTGGTCTCGATGGTCGAGCGGTTCTGCTCGCACGCCGCCCTGGCGCTCAGGAACACCACCCTGGTCGACCAGCTCCGCGACCTCGCCACCACCGACGGCCTGACCAAGGTCGCCAACCGCCGGACCTTCGAGACGTCGCTCGAGCTGGAGCTGGAGCGGGCGGCTCGGACCGGCGGCGCGGTCAGCCTCCTGATGCTCGACCTCGATCACTTCAAGCGGCTGAACGACGAGCACGGGCACCGTCGGGGAGACGAGGTGCTCCAAGGCGTGGCCGAGATCCTCCGGCGCGAGTCCCGCAGCTTCGACGTCCCGGCTCGCTACGGCGGGGAGGAGTTCGCCGTCATCCTGCCCGGCTGCGAGGTGGACGACGCGATCCGGAGCGCCGAGCGTCTTCGCAGAGCCATCGCGGCGATGGATGACGAGACCCCGGTGACCGTCAGCGCCGGCATCGCGACGTTCCCGACCCACGCCGCCGACGCCGAGTCCCTCGTCAAGACCGCCGACCGGGCCCTGTACCAGTCCAAGCGAGCCGGGCGGAACCAGGTGAGCATGGCCCCGAGGGAGCTGGCCGACGAGGCCGCGGAGGGCCTGTCGCGCATGCTCGACGGCGCCCCGGAGGGGCCGGCGGAGGCGACGTCCGACCCGGATCCCGAGCCGGCGATGCCGGATCCCGGGCCGGAGCCCGCTCCCCAGCCGGCGGAAGACGCGTCCCCCGAGCGGGCGCCCGAGCCGCCCCCGCCCCCGGGGCTCTAACCTCCTCGGGCGCGGCCGGCCTCAGGTCGTGGGGTCGGTCCAGCGCGGGACGCCGTCGGTGCCCCGGAGCACCTCGGAGAAGTGCCGGGCGCCGCCCTGCATGTTCAGCTCGAGCGCCAGGTCCTCGGTCGTCCCGGGCCCGAAGCGGCCCCCGTCGACGTTGAAGCTCCAGCCGTTCGCGCCGGAGTCGAGCACGCGAACGTGACTCCAGAGGGGAGCGAGGTCCCTCCCGTCGAGGGCCGCCAGATCGAACCGCGTGGTGCTCGCATCAGGGTGGTACGCATCGACCGAGGCGGCGTCGTCGCCGCCGTCGCCGGTCAGGTCGGCGAATACCGGCACCATCCAGGTCCCCCCCAGCGACTCGCGCTGCCAGAGGGCCGCGCCCGTTCGCTTGGACACCCCCACCGCGAGGTCGGGGCCCGAGCCGGTTCCGAGCAGGACGAGCGCGTCCTCGACCCCGTCGCCATCGAGGTCGCCGCCCAGCGGCCACCACGCGTACCCCAGGTCCGAGATGGGCGTCGGGTAGCCGGGCCCGGACGTCCAGATCGCGCCCCCGCGTCCGATCGCCTCGAACAGGACCTTCACCGCGCCCTCGCCGGGGCTGTACACCGCGCCCGAGAAGACGAGGTCCTTGCCGCCGTCGCCGTTGAGGTCGCCCGGCGTCTCGAGCACCGAGGGGAAGCCCTGGAGCGTGAAGGACCCGACCGGGTCGAGCCCGGCGGTGGTGCCGCCGTCGCCGTCCACGATCGTGACGACGTCCTCGGTGGGGGTGGCGCCGTCGGCGCCGAGCCACTCGGAGAACACGACCGCGTCGCCCGTCCCGTCGCCGGTGACGTCGGAGCCGTCCACCAGCCAGGCGAAGTCGCTCACCGGGACCGCCACCGGCGCCGACCAGATCACCGAGGCGCCGCGCGACCCGACCGCTTCGAGCATCCCGCCCGCGTACGCGGAGAACGAGTAGAGCGGCGCGAGCGTGAAGACGTCGCCCACGGCGTCCCCGTTCAGGTCACCGGCCAGCGCCGCCGACGGGTAGTCGCCCTCGCCGTCGATCGTCCTGGTCCCGCGCGTCGTCCCCGTGGCGAGCGAGCGGAACTCGAGCTGGAGCCGAACGACCTGCGGGTAGGGGAACGTCCACGCTCCGACGACCAGGTCGCCGCCGTCGGGGCTCGGCGAGACGCCCCAGTAGCCGATGTAGTCGCCGGGGGGGAGCGACCGGCTCCACAGCTGCGTCCCCGTGGCGGCGTCGATGCGCTGCACGGTGCCCGAGACGAAGACGAGGAGGTCGTCGTTGCCGGCGCCGTCGGGGACCAGCCGGAGCGCGAAGGCGTAGCTCGACAGCGAGCGGCTCCAACGCAGCGCGCCGGTCGCCCCGTCGGTGAGGGCCAGCTTCGGCGCGGTGACGAGCCCGCGCACCTGCACCAGCTCCTGCGTCCCGTCGCCGTCCACGTCGAGCACCTGCAGCGTCTGCGCGGCGCCCGTCGCCAGCGGAGCGGGCGTCTCGTCGCCGACGAGGACCGTCCCCTCGGGGAGCGTCCCGCGCTGCAGCTGGCGCATCCCGCGCAGCATCGAGGGTGCGGACGAGCCCGCGGTGACCGGCATGTCGGTGAAGGCGCTCGTCCGGAGCCGCGCCTCCAGAGGCCCGCCGGCCACGGCCGAGCCGGCCGGCATTGACAGCGCCGCCGCCATCGAGGCGGCGAGCAGGACGCGTGATCGCATGAGAGCTCCTTCCGGTGACGTGTGGCAGTCCGCACCCTGCTTCTGTCATGCGGCCGTTGGTTCCTTTGTGCACGAGCCCAAAGATGCGGCCAAGACCGGCGCCCGATCGCCGAAACGGCGAGGTCGGGATGGGTAGACTGCGCGGGAACGGCGGCGGAAGGAGCGGGTGATGGACGAGGAGCGGCGTCGCGAGCGCGAGCGGGAGGGCAAGGCCGATGAGCCGCGCGCTCCCCATACCGGCGGGCCCGGCCGGGGCCCCGACGAGGAGGAGCGAGATCACGCTCGCAGGATCCAGCGCGACCGCCGGGCGCGCCTCGCCACCGCGCTGTCGGTGCTCACCCTCGTCGTCCTGTTCGTCGTCTTCATCTCCCAGAACATCGACGAGAGGCCCACCATCGACTTCCTGCTCTTCCACTTCCAGGTGAGCGTGATCTGGATCTTCCTCGTCGTCGCCATCCTGGGCGGGGTGGTCGGCTACCTCCTCGGGCGGCCCAGCCGCCGGCTGCGCCTGCACGATCGCAAGGGCAAGGGGTGAGCGCGGCCGCCTCGGCAGACGAGGACGAGAAGGAGCGGTTGAACCGCAAGCTCGGCGAGCTGATGCAGGAGCTGCGGGTCGCGCTCCCCGGCGTCCAGGTCCTGTTCGCGTTTCTGCTCACGCTCCCGTTCACCGGCCGGTTCCCGAAGGACAACTCCCTCCAGCGCGGCACCTACTTCACGGCCTTCCTGTTCGCCGCGCTCGCCTCCGCGTTCCTCATCGCGCCGTCGGCCTACCATCGGCTCCGGTGGCGCTACACGGATCGGGAGGAGCTGGACCAGAAGCGCCGGATGCTCGTCACGTCGGGCCGCCTCGCGAGCACCGGGATCGTGTTCCTCGGGCTCGCGATCACCGCCGTCATCTTCCTCATCTCTGATCTCCTGTTCGGCGTTCCCACGGCCTCGGGGGTGACCGGGGCGATCTTCCTGGTCTTCGCGTGGCTCTGGTACGCGTTGCCGCTTTCGCGCAGGATGCGGGGCCGGTAGCGAAGCGAGCCGGGCGCGGCCCGATCGGCCCGTTCGAGTATCCTGGGCTCCCCATGCAGCAGGCTCGTCTCGATGACGACCTCCTCGCCCGCATCGAGGCCGCGGCGTTCACCGCCGACCCTGCGGGCGTCATCTCTCGGTGGAACCCCGCCGCCGAGCGGCTCTTCGGCGTGTCCGGAGAGGCCGCCGTGGGCCGCGACTCCGGCGAGGTGCTCGGCCCTCTCCTCCACGGCGAGGAGGCGGCCGGGGTCCTCGCGGCGATCCGCCACCCCGCAGACCGTGAGGCCGAGGTGGAGGTTCGGACCGCCCGCGGACCGCTGACCTGTTCCCTGCGGGTCTCCACGGCCGGCCACGACGGGGCGGATCTCGGCACGGTGGTCATCGCGGTCGATCTGACCGAGCGCGTGCGCGCCGAGCGGCGGCTCGCCGCCCAGTACGCGGCCGTCGGCGTGCTCGCGTCGGCCGAGCGCTTTTCCGAGGCCGGGCCGCCCCTGCTCGCGCGGGTCGCGGAGAGCATCGGGTGGCACCTGGGAGCGCTGTGGATCCTCGACGAGGGGTCCGGGCTGCTCCGCTTCGTCGACCTCTGGCACGCGCCCGATCTCGACGCGTCCGAGCTCAAGTCACTCAGTCGCGGGCTGGCCTTCGCCAGGGGCGAGGGGTTCCCCGGCCGCGTCTGGGACGCGGGAGGGCCCCTCTGGGTGGAGCACGTCCCCTCCGACCCCGGCCTTCCCCGGGCGGGCGCGATGGAGCGCGCCGGGCTGCGCGCGGCCATGGGGTTCCCGGTCCGCCTCGGAGAGCGGGTGTACGCCGTCCTGGAGTTCTTCACCCGCGAGCCCGTGGCCAGGGACGAGCGTCTGCTCGAGGCCATGGACGCGGTCGGGAGCCAGGTGGGCCAGTTCATCGAGCGGGCGCGGGTGCAGGAGGAGGTGCGCGATCGTGAGGCCCGCCGCAGCGCGATCTTCGAGGCCGCGCTCGACGCGATCGTGGCGATGGACCACCGCGGCCGCATCACGGAGTTCAACCCGGCCGCGGAGCGCATGTTCGGCTACGGGCGCGAGGAGGCGATCGGGCGCGATCTGGCCGAGCTGCTCATCCCGCCGTCGCTCCGCGAGCGGCACCGGCGGGGCCTCGGCCGGTACCTGCGGACCGGCGAGTCCGGGCTCCTGGGACGCCGCGTCGAGCTGTCGGCCCTGCGGAAGGACGGCTCGGAGTTCCCCATCGAGCTCGCGGTCACCCGCGTCGCGCTCCACGGGTCGCCCACGTTCAAGGGGTTCATCCGCGACCTCACCGAGCGCCAGGAGGCCGGCCGGGCCCTGGAGGAGAGCCAGGAGCGCCTCCGGCAGGCCCTGGCCGCCGGGAGCATGGGCGTCTGGGAGTGGGACCTGTCCACCGACGCGGTGCGCTGGTCGGCCAGCCTGGAGGAGATCCACGGCCTCGCGCCCGGCGCGTTCCCCGGCACCGTCGAGGCCTTCGCGAAGAGCATCCACGCAGACGACCGCGAGCACGTGATGACCGAGCTCGCGCGGGCGGTCCGCGAAGCCGACGCCTATCGGGCGCAGTACCGTCTGGCCGGCGGCGAGGGAGCGGCGCGCTGGATGGAGACGCACGGACGGGTCGAGCGCGACGAGACCGGTGCGGCCGTGCGCGTGACCGGCCTCACCACCGACATCACCGAGCGCCGCCACGCCGAGGAGCTGCGCCTCGCCCTGCTCGAGCGCGAGCGCGCCGCCCGCGAGCAGGCCGAGGCGGCCCGAGAGCGCCTCGCCTTCCTGGCCGAGGCGAGCGCGATCCTGTCGGCGTCGCTCAATCAGGACCGGACGCTCGAGAAGATCGCCAACCTCGCCGTCCCCCGGCTCTCCGACTGGTGCGTCGTGTACCTGCGCACCGAGGAGGGTGCGATCGAGCGGGTGGCGATGGCGCACGTCGATCCCGCGCGGGCGGCGCTCGCCGACGAGATCCGCGGGTTCCACATCGACCCGGACGCTGCCGGCGGCGTGCCGCTCGTCCTCCGCACGGGCGAGCCCTCCCTGATCCCGGTCGCCACCGCACGCGACCTCGCGTCCGACGTCGACGATCCCGAGCGCCTCGCGCGGCTCCTCGAGATGCTCGGCATCGGGTCGTGGATGTGCGTGCCGCTCCAGGCGCGCGGCCGGATCTTGGGAGCCATCTCCTTCATCTCCGCGGAGTCGGGACGGCGGTACGGCGCCGACGACCTCGCGCTCGCCGATGAGCTGTGCGGGCATGCGGCGCTCGCGGTCGACAACGCCCGCCTCTACGAGGAGCGGAGCCACGTGGCCCGGACCCTCCAGCGGAGCCTCCTGCCCGCGTCGCTTCCCGAGATGCCGGGGGTCGAGGTCGCCGCGCGCTACGAGGCCGCCGGAGAGGTGATGCGGGTGGGCGGCGACTTCTACGATCTGTTCGAGGGCGACCCCGGCGCGTGGTACGTGGTGGTCGGCGACGTCCAGGGGAAGGGACCCGAGGCCGCCTCGCTCACCGGCCTCGCCCGCCACACCGTCAGGGCCGCCGCGGCCGACGGGCGTCCCCCCGCCGCGGTGCTCTCGGCGCTCAACGACGCGGTCGGCGCCGAGGGGACCGAGCGCTTCTGCACGGTGGCCTGCGCCCGCGTGACCGCGGCCGACGGGGGGCTCCAGGCGGTGGTCTCGTGCGGCGGCCATCCGCTCCCGAGGGCCATCCGGGCCGACGGCGCGGTTGAGCCGATCGGACGTCACGGCACGCTCCTCGGGCTGTTCGACGACCCCGAGCTGCACGACCGGGAGGCCGTCCTCGGGCCGGGCGACGCGCTCGTGCTGTTCACCGACGGGGTCATCGAGGGCCGGCCCGACGGCGACGGCTCGCTCGACGACTTCCTCGGGTCGCTGGCGGGCAGGGACGCCGCGGGCATCGCCGCGGGCCTCGAGGCCTGGGCTCGAGACGTCTCGGGGGAGTCCCTGCGGGACGACGTCGCGATCCTCGTCCTGCGGGTGAGCGAGGAGTGGGGCGCCGGGGGCGCTCGATGATCCCCTCGGTCGACCTCGAGGTCGCGTGCGGGCCCGAGGCGGCCGCCCGGGCACGCGACGCGCTCGATGGGCTCGGCGACCGGCTCGAGCCCGAGCTGCAGGAGAACCTCCGTCTGCTGGTGAGCGAGCTGGTCACCAACAGCGTGCGGCACGCCGGCCTTCGCCGGGGGACGCCCATCACGATCACGGCCGACGTGGGCCGCGCCGGCGTTCGCGTCACGGTGATCGACCCCGGGCCGGGCTTCGTTCCGCCGGCCGGCCCGCCCGAGCCCGACGCTGAGGGAGGCTGGGGCCTCTATCTCGTCGACAGGATCAGCGACCGCTGGGGGGTCGAGCGCGACCGCGCCACGCGGGTCTGGTTCGAGATCGACCGGGCGGGGCCCGCCCGATGACGCGCCGGGCCGCGATCGCGACCGCCGTGGCGCTCGCCGGGTCCCTCGCCTGGCTCGCGTACCTCCTCCCGCCCGGCGGCTCGTTCGAGGTCGCCGGCGACCAGCGGCTCGTCCTCCTCCTGTTCGTGGCGGCGTCGGGCATCGCGATGTGGGGTGTGGCGCGCGCCCGGGCGGCGGTGCGAGCCCGGCGCCGGATGGCGGCCGAGCTGGAGGCCTCCGAGCGCATCCACGCCGAGCTCGGCGCCATCCTCGACGGGGTGGCCGACGGCCTCACCGTGCAGGACGCGACCGGCCGGATCCTCTACGCGAACCGGGCGGCCGCCGAGGTGCTGGGCTACGGCTCGGCCGAGGAGCTGCTCGCCGCCCCGCTCCCGCGCCTCGTCGAGGACTACGAGATCCTGGACGAGGACGGCAACCTGTTCCCGCTCGAGGACCTCCCCGGACGGCGGGTGCTCGAGGGCGAGCAGACCGAGGGCGTCACGCTGCGGTACCGGGACCGGCGCTCGGGCGTGGAGCGGTGGTCGTTCGTCCGGGCGGCTCCGCTGGCGACGGGTGGGTCGTCACCCGTCGTGGTCAACATCTTCCAGGACGTCACGCACGAGCGATGGACCCGAGAGGCCGCCAGCTTCCTCGCCACCATCAGCGAGGAGCTGCTCGCCACCGCGCTCGACTACGAGGGGACGCTCCGCCGTCTCGCCGAGCTGCTCGTGCCGCGGCTGGCCGACCTCGCCGCCGTGTACATGGTCGAGGAGGGGGGCGTCCGCAGGGTCCAGGTCACTCACAGCGACCCCGCGATGCAGCAGCTCGTCCGTCGGCTCGGGTCGCAGCTCGGCTCGGCCCCGCTGCCGGCGTCGCCGATCCACCAGGTCATCGAGACCGGCGAGCCCGAGTTGGTGCCCGAGATCACCGGCAAGGAGCTCAGCGACGCCGCCGTCGACACCGCGCACCTCGCCGAGCTGCAGCGGCTCGACCTTCGTTCGGCCATGGTCGTTCCGCTGACCGCCGGCCCGAGGCGGATCGGCGCGATCTCGCTGATCACCGCCGGCTCGAGGAGGCCCTACGGGCAGGAGGACCTCGAGCTCGCGATGGACCTCGCCGGCCGCGCCGCGGTCGCCGTGGAGAACGCCCGTCTGCACGAGCGGGAGACGGCCGCCCGGCTCGCGGCCGAGGAGAACGCGACCCGCATGGCCCGCCTTCAGCGCGTGGCGGCCGCGCTCGCGAAGGCGGGGACGATCTCGGCGGTGACCGAGTCGGTGCTGCCGATCGTGATCGACGTGACCGGCGCCGCGTCCGCCTCCCTCGGCGTGTTCGACGAGGCCGGCAGGCGCCTCAGCCTCGTGGGGGCCGTCGGCCTCGACGACGAGACGCTGGCGCAGTGGAGCGCGCTCCCGGTCGACGCGCCGCTGCCGGTCACCGAGGCCGTCCGGTCGCGCCGGCCGGTCATCATCCCCGACCCGGACACGCTGGCCGCCGAATACCCGCACCTCGTCGGGCCCGAGGGTGGCCCGGCCGGCAAGGCCTGGGCCGCGCTGCCGCTGACGCGCGACGACGACGTCGTCGGCGCGATGGCGCTCACCTTCGGCGAGCCGCGGGAGTTCGATGACGAGGACCGGCGCTTCCTCGCGATCGTCGCGCAGCAGTGCGGCGAGGCGCTCGAGCGGGCTCGGCTCTTCGAGGCCGAGCGCGCGGCCCGGGAGGAGGCCGTGCGCCGCCAGGAGCGGCTCAACTTCCTCGCCGAGGCCACCGAGATCCTCTCGGGGTCGCTCGAGTGGGAGGAGACCCTCCGTCGCCTGGTGAAGCTGTGCGTCCCCCGGCTCGCCGACTGGTGCATCGTCGACGTCGCCGAGCGGGACGGCACGCTCCGCCAGCTCGCGGTCGGACACGTCGACCCGGCGAAGGAGGAGCTGATCCGCGAGCTGCGACTCCGCTTCCCTCCCGACCCCAAGGACCACGTGATCCCGCGCGTGATCGCGAGCGGGAACCCCGAGATCGCGACCGAGATCGCCGAGGGGGAGGTCGCCCGCGATGCGCAGGGCCCCGAGCACCTCCGGCTCCTTCGGGAGCTCGGGGTCTCGTCGCACATGGTCGTCCCGCTGCCCGCGCGCGGCCGGATCCTGGGGGCGATCTCGTTCATCGGGACCGGCGCGCGTCGCTACGCGTCGGCCGACCTCGCGCTCGCCGAGGACCTCGGACGCCGCGCGGGGCTCGCCCTCGACAACGCGCGTCTCTACCGGGAGCGGACCGAGCTGGCGCGCACGCTCGAGCGCAGCTTCCTGCCCGGGCGTCTTCCGGAGGTCCCCGGCGTGGAGGTCGCCGCCCGCTACGAGCCCGCCGGGGAGGGGAGCGAGGTCGGGGGCGACTTCTACGACCTGTTCGAGATCGGCGACGGCACCTGGGCCGTCGTGATCGGCGACGTCTCGGGCAAGGGCCCGAAGGCCGCCGCGATGACCGCGCTCGCGCGTCACACGGTCCGAACCGCCTGGCTCGAGCAGGCCCGCACGCCGACGGAGATCCTCACGATCCTCAACCAGGCCGTGCTCCGCGAGAACGTCGAGGAGTACTGCACCGTGGCGCTCGGCCGCCTCGAGGCGACGGACGGCGTGCGGGTCACGCTCGGCACCGCCGGGCACGTGCCGCCGCTCGTGCTGCGCGCCGACGGCTCCGTCGAGCGGGTCTCCCCGCCCGGCAAGATGCTCGGCGTCGTCGATGACCTCGACGTCGAGGAGGTCACGGTCGAGCTCGGCCCGGGCGAGTCGCTCCTTCTCTACACCGACGGGGTCGTCGACCCGGGCCGGACGGCGCCCGTCCCGCCCGAGGACCGCCTCGCCGAGTTCGTCGGGCTGGCAGGCGGCCTCGACGCCGACCTCATGGCGGGCCGCATCCTCCGCCACGCGGCCGGCTTCCACGCGGGCCCGCGCGAGGACGACGCCGCCCTGCTCATCATCCGCGCCCGCCCCCGAGCGTAGCCCGCTCGGGTGCCGGGA
>Ga0214471_10003250_pt1 | contig 12626 bp, 12 predicted proteins | sample RVTome_5_FD_207665 | JGI IMG/M metagenome (GOLD analysis project Ga0214471, IMG submission 207665) | Soil microbial communities from uranium-contaminated site in the Upper Colorado River Basin, Wyoming, United States - RVT142D155 | ecosystem: Environmental > Terrestrial > Soil > Contaminated >...
CCCTCGGCAAGACGCTGCGCGTGCAGGCGGAGGCCTCGCGCGTCCAGCGGCGGCATCGGGCCGAGACGCGAGCCCAGCTCGTGCCGTTGCTGATGCTGGGCCCGACCATCCTGTTCCTGTTGCCGTCATTCATGCTCGTGGCGATGGCGCCGTCGCTCCTGCTGATCTTCAAGATCTTGAGCGGTATCGGAAAGTGAGGGGACCTCGATGATCCGGAACGGACTGATCATTGCCGCGGCCGCGCTGGCCGCGGTCGTCACCCATGCAGCGCCGGCGCGGGCGCAGGCGCCGAGCGCCGAAGTGCGCACCTGGACCGGCCAAGTGTACCAGCTGGCCGATCCCTCGCTCGAGGTGCTCTACACCATCATGCTGCCCGGGAAGGACGAGGGGCCCGCGCCGTCCGAGAGCGCGCCATCGACGGGCGCCAGGACGCCGATGCTGTTCGGCTCGACCAGCTCCATCAGCCAGTTCCTCGACAAGCAGCCGGAGCCGCTGCAAGGCCACCGGCAGGGCGAGGCGATCACGCTGCGCAAGGAGGGCGCCGAGATCCGGCTACCCCTGGCCGGGATCGTCGCGCTGGTCTTCGCCCGCCACCCCGCCCGCAGCACGTTGCCACCGTACGTCGCCCCCACGTATCGCTATTCCGCCATCGCCCTGCTCGACGACGGCTCCCGGATCGAGGCCGATTACGTGAGCCTCGGCACGACGTTCCTCCGGGGGCGCACGGCGCACGGGCGCATGGACATCCCCTGGGAGCAGATCGAAGTCGTGCGGTTCACCCGATGAGCGGGCGCCGGAGGGGCCGCGTCACGATTCGGCAGGTGCTGCGGGATCAGCGTGGGACGGCGGTCCTCCTGACGATCGGCTTCATGATCTTCCTGCTCGCGATGGCCGGCTTCGCGGTCGACATCGCCTACCAGATGGCCGCCATCGGCGAACTCGAGCGCAGCATGGAGGCGGCCGCCCTGGCCGGCGCCGGCAAGCTCGGCTTCGATGACACCGCCTTTCCGACGGCTCGCCAGTTCGCCCGGCAGTATGGCCAGTTCAACCCCCACCACAACACCCCGTTCGGGAGTCTCATCAACCTCGATCTCAACGAGGGCAACGCGGCCGGCGGCCACATCGTGCTGGGCACCTGGGACAACAACGGCTTCACGCCCTCGCTCGATGGCACGATCGTCAACGCCATCCGCTGTCAGTTCGCCTCGCAGGTCCAGACCGCGTTCTTGCGGGTGCTGGGCATCCCGACGCTGCCGATCTCCGCGTCGGCGATCGCGGTCTCGAATCCGCCGCTGGCGCCGACGCAATACGAGGACGCCTGCCCGTTCCCGGTCGGGGTCGGCAGCTGCCCATTTTATGGGAACACCTCGCTGGGCTGCGGGGCGCCGATCACGTTCATCACCAGCAGCGGTCAAGGCGACGCCGGCGCCGGATGCCTCTCGCCTCCGTGCACGAACACGTCCGCGTGGGTCAATCTCGAGGGCGGAAGCACCAACGCCGGCTACCTGCGCAATGCCATCACCGGAGCGGGCTCCGGGAATTGCCCCACGACGACGGTCGAGACAGGCGACCCGATCGAGACCAACAACGGCATGGTCCAGAGCGTCATGGATACACTCGAGACGGTCTTCGTGCAGAAGTACAACGAAGGAACCACCCACGAGATCACCGACGCCGACGGCAACGTCACCTACCAGGGCCAGGGCTGGAAGGTGTTCGTTCCGGTCATCGAGACCGCTTGCCCGAGCGGCGCCATCTCTGGGACGCACAACGTCATCGGGTGGACGGTGATGGTCATTGCCCAGGTCGTCAACAAGGGCAACTGTGCGGTCAACAACCCGAACCCGGCGGGGGGCAACCCCTGGACGCCGGTCGGGTACGGAAACGGTTGCACTGCGACGAGCCCCGAGACCGCCATGCGGGCGATCTTCGGATACTATTCCTGCCAGATCATCCCCGGCAATCCGGCTCCGGTTGTGGGGCCGCGCTCCGCGCTGGCGAGCCGGCTGCGTCTGGTGAAGATGCGATGAGCGCGCTCGCGCGCACCCTCCCGCGTATCCGAGATCTGGCGCTCGGCATCGTCGTGGCGCTCACCACCTCCGGGTGCGTCGCGGCCGGGCTCGCCACCGGCCCTCTGATGAGCGCCGTCCAGCTCATCGGCGATCGTACCGTCGAGCGGACGGTCGCCGCCGAGCTGTCGGAAGCGGTGGGCGCAACGGAGGTGGTGCTGGCGCGCATGGCGTTCAGCATCGAGAGCCGGGAGCGGGACGACAGCAGCCGGCGCCTGCGCGCCGTGGCGGACGGCGTGACGGTGCACGCCAGGCTCGAGCGTGTGACCGCGCGGCTGACCCGGGTGGGGCTACGGGTGGAGGCGGGCAGGGTGGGCGCCGATCGCGACACCGGTTCCCAGATTCACGAGCAGATCGCCGCCGTGCTCGCGCCGGCCCCGCCCCGGCCGCCCCTGGGGGATGCCGGCGCGGCCGAGGCGCTGACCACTCTGCACGGCGAGATCCGCAAGCTGCGCTCGGAGATCGAGGAGCGGCGAGCAGCCGAGCGTCCCGCCCCGGCCAGCGAGAACGGCGGGAGCGTGCGCCTGGAGCCGGGCGCGGTGGTCGCCGTCCCGATGTCGGCCGCGCTGCCGACGGTGGGCGGCCCGGCGCCGTCCGTCTCGGTGCCGGTGCCGGTGCCGGCGGCGGCCAGCGCTGCAGTCCCGATCGCGCAGTCGGCCTCGTTACGGCCCGAGGCGTCCCCGACCACGCTCGAGGCTCGCACCGCGCCGCTTCATCCGGCCGGCACACTCACCCCGATCCCGCCCGCGACGGGCGTGGGGAGCGGCAAGTAGGCGTATCCGGCCGCAAGCATGAACCGGACGCCGGGGCGGTATTTCTCGAAGCCGACGCCGCAACCGCGCCGGACGACCGAGCGGCATCCGCCCCCGGCGCCGTCCCCGCCGCGCTTCCGGGCCGGCCTCGTGTCCTCCGTGGTGCTGCACGCGATGGTGCTGGCAGCCCTGGTTCGTCTCGCGGACCTTGCCCCGGCGCCCGTGAGGTTCGAGGTCTTCGCGGCGGAGCCCGTCGCCGCCGCAGCGGAGCCCACCGTCGTGCGACCCGCCCCCGGGCCGCCGCGGCCGCGCCGCGCCGTCGTCCCGCGCCGCGGCAGCGCGCCGCGACCGGCACGATCCACCGCCTCGCGCGCGCCGGTGGTCGCCAGCACTCCACCACGTGCCGCCGTCAGCGCCGCGCCGCCACGGAGTCCATCACCCAGTCCTGAGCCCGCCGTCGGACGGGCAGCGGCGGCAGCACCGGAGCCTGCGGCCGTCACGGCGCTCCCCCCATCACCACCGAGTGCTCCGTCGCCGCCGCAACGCACGGAGGTGGCGACGGTGCCGGAATTCACTGCGCCGGCCGCTCCGGCGCAGGGCGAAGCTCAGCCGGCGCCGCCGGCGGCGGCCGTTGCGGTCGCCGGCGAATGGCTCCCGGATCTGTCCGCGCACGAGTCGTTCGCGGCGCTCGAGCCGCCCGCGAAGGCGCCGGCGGTTGCCCAGACGCTGCCGGTGCCGGCGCCCGAGGACGCCGAGCCGCCGGCTCCGCTCGCGGATCCCGCACCCCCGCTGGAGCCGGCCTCGCCGGTGCCGGGGGTGCCGCTGCAGCCGGCGCCCGCCACCCCGCTGACAGCCGTATCGGTGGCCCTGGCGGCACGTTCGCCGGAGCCGAGCGCGGTCGAGCGGCCACCAGCCGAGCCGGCGCCTGACATCCCCGTCGCACCGCCGCCGCCGGAGCCGGCGTCTGAGCCGGCGACAGCGGCTGGCGCGCCGGCCCCGGTCCCGGTTCCGCCATCGGCTCCGATCGCGATGCCGGAGGCCGCGCCGGAGCCCTTTCGCGTCCGGGCCGTCGAGCCACATGCTCTGGCGGCTGGTAGGCCTGCCGACGCGCCGGTGCCGCCACTGGGGCCGCCTGAGCCCCCGCATGCGAACGAGCTGCCGCCCGCACCGGCCGCTGCCGCCCGCGTCGAGCCGCCGCCCGCGCCGCCGGCCGTCGTCCGCGACGCGCCGAGTGCAGCGCGCCACGCCGACCCGCCCGCCACGAGGGCCGGCTCGTCGCTCGGGCTCGGCCTCGGCCGCCTCCGGATCCGTCTTGACGGAGCCACGACGCGCACGACGGATCGCGACACCGACATCATCTCCGGCACGCTCGTCGGTGGCGAGCCGGAGCGCGTGGTGGTGGAGATCGACGGCCAGGCGAGCGAGCCGATGCGGGCCGGGAACGCCTTCACGGCGGCGGTGAAACTGTCACCCGGCGTCAACCGGGTGCGCGTGCTCGCCATCGACGCCCAGGGCGCCGAGGTCGAGGAGATCGTCACCGTTCAGTACACGCCGCCCGTGGCTTCGGACGTGACCATCACGAGCCCGCGCGACGGGCATACGCTTTCGCGCGACGATCCGCCCCTGGTGGTAGTACGAGGGCAGGTGGGCGACCCCGGTGTGTCGGCGGTATGGATCGTCGCCAACGACCGCCGCGTGATGGTCCCGGTCACTGCCGCGAGCTTCCGGTACATCGTCCCGGTCCTGGAGCCGACCGTGCGCGTGCGGGTGGAAACCGAGAGCGAAGGGCGTGGCAGCCCCACGGTGACCGTTCACGCCGCGGCGGCCCTGCCCTCGGTCGGGCTCTGGCTGCCCGACTGGCCGCGGGGGACGGTGGGGCCGGCCCAGGTCACAGTCAACTGGCGCCCGAACCCCGGCCGGCTCGACGGTGGCGTTCAGCGAATGCCGCTGTCCGGGGTGGCGCTGGACACCGGCGAGGCGGGTGGCGACTTCTTCTATCTCCGCAACGCGCGGTCCGGCGTGTACACGTTCGTGCTGACCTACCGTTCCGGTGCGGCCGCGGCGGTCCGTCCGGTCCTCTATGTCGCGGGCGGCGGCGTCCCCCGGCTGCTCGAGCCCGTGAACCTCAACGGAGCCGGGCGGGCGGTGCTCGCCAGGCTCTTGCTCCCACAGGGCGTGCTGTGGGAACAGGACGAGTGGTTCACGGGGCGCAGCGCGAGCGGCGACACCGTCACCAAGTTCCGGTTCCCGGACGGCGTGAGCTGGACCGAGCGGCTCGGGGTCCTCGGCCGATGACGCGGCTGGTGGCGGAGTACCTCGTCGCCGGTCAGAACGGCGACGGCGGCTGGGGGGCGCAGCAGGGGCGTGCCAGCAGCACCGAGGTCACCGCGCTGGCCACGCTCGCGCTCGCGCGTCTCGACACGCCGGCCACGCGCCGAGGCGCCACGCACGGCTTGCGCTGGCTGGCCGCGCGTCAGCACGACGATGGCGGGTGGCCGGTGAGCGCACGCGTGGACGACAGCTCATGGGCCACCGCACTGGCCGTGCTTGCACTGGAGGCGCTCGGGCGCGAGCCGGCGCGCGCCGTTCGCGGGGCCCGCTGGCTGCTGCGCCGCTTGCCGCGCGCACCGGGCGCGGCGGTCTCGCTGCTGCACAGGTTCGCGCCGAGCACCTTGGCCGTCCGCCTGAACCCTCACCTCAAGGGCTGGGCGTGGACGGCGGACGCCGCGAGCTTCGTCGAGCCCACGTGCTACGCGCTGCTCGCCCTCAGGCGGCTGCGGCGCCACCTCCCGGGCGCCGCCGCGGAAGAGCGGATCGATGAAGCCGAGCGCATGGTCTACGACCGCATGTGCCGTGACGGTGGCTGGAACTACGGCAACTCGACCGTCCTCGGAGCCGAGCTGTGGCCCTACGCGGATGTCACCGCCCTCGCCCTGCTGGCGCTCGCCGACCACCCCCAGCGTGAGGCCAACCAGCAAAGCCTGAGTGCTCTGCGCGGGATGCTGCGGCACGTGGACTCCGGGCTCAGCCTCGCGTGGGCAACGCTCTGCTTCTCGGCCTACGGCGAAGATCCGTTGCCCTGGCGGGGGCGGCTGACCGAACGCTACGCGCGCACGGGATTCCTCGGGGAGTCGAGGGCCGTGGCACTCGCGTTGCTGGCCCTGACCGGGGGGGCCGAGGTATTCCGGGCGTGAGGCTCGGTCGCCGCGCCTTCCTCGGCGCCGCGCTGGCGGCGGGCGCGGCCGCCGCCGGGCACGGCTGCGCAGAGGCGCCGCGATGGGAGCGGAGGGCCGTCCGGCAGCCGGCGCGCTCCCGGGTGGCCATCCTGCCCGCCGGCTCCTACGACGGCGACCTCGTCGAGACCGTGCTGCGCGGGCTCCGGCTCTTCGCGCTGCCGCTGGCGGGCAAGCAAATCGTGCTCAAGCCCAACTTCGTCGAGCATGACCCCAACGGCGTGGTAAACACGCATCCGGCCCTCGTGGCCGCCGCCATCGAGGCCTTCCGGCGCGCCGGCGTCCGGCAGGTGGTCGTCGCGGAGGGGCCTGGTCACTACCGTGACACGGAGCACCTGCTGACGGCCACCGGCCTGCACGCGGTTCTGCGGGAGCATCGCACGCGGTACGTCGATCTCAACAACGACGATGCGCGGCCGCTTCGCCTCGCCAGCCACTACACGAAGCTCGCGCACCTCTACCTGCCCGAGACGCTTCTCGAGGCCGACCTCCTCGTCTCGATGCCGAAGCTCAAGACCCATCACTGGGCGGGAGTGACGCTGTCGCTCAAGAACATGTTCGGCTGCCTCCCGGGCGCCATCTACGGCTGGCCCAAGAACGTCCTGCACTGGGCGGGCATCCACGAGAGCATCGTCGACATCAACAGCACGCTGCCGGTGCCTCGGTTCGCCATCGTCGACGGCATCGTCGGCATGGAGGGGAACGGGCCGATCCAGGGCGACGCCAGGCGGTGCGGCGCGCTCGTCTTCGGCGACGACCCCGTGGCCGTCGATGCCACCGCCGCGCGGCTGATGACGATCGACCCCCGAAAGATCCGGCATCTGGCGGAGGCGGGGCGCTTTCTCGGCAACGTCGCCGAGGAGCGCATCGATCAGCTGGGCGAGCCGATCGACCGCCTCCGCCAGGATTTCCGCGTGCTGCCGAGGTTCCACGGGCTCAAGAGCTTCGCATGATGGCGCCGCGATTGCTGGCGCTCGCCGCGCTCCTGCTCGCATGCACCGGCGCCGGCTGGCTCCAGCTCAACGACGCGGGCAAGGCCGCCTACGCGCGCGGTGAGTACGCCGAGGCGGAGCGCCTCTTCCGGCAGGCGCTCGCGGCGGCGCCCGATGAGCCGGTGGTCCACTACCACCGCGGGGTGGCGCTCACCCATCTGCATCGGTGGGCCGAGGCGGCGGCCGCCTACGAGAAGGCGCTGGCGCTGCGGCCGCCGGCACCGCTCGCGGCGGCGGCGCGCCAGGGGTTGCGTACGGTGGAGCCCATGACGCGCCCACGGGCCCCGGCGCCGGTACCCGAGGCCGGGGTCGCCCCGTCCCCGCGGCCGAGACCGCGTCGCGTCGAGCTGCCGCCCGACACCGTCCGCGTGGCCCGACACGGCGGCAACTGGTTCGTCGAGGTGACACTGAACGACATGCAGCAGGCGACGTTCCTCGTCGACACGGGGGCGTCCGCGTGCGCGATCACGCCTGAGCTTGCCGAGGCCGTCGGGATCGTTCCCGATCCCGACGTGCCACCCGTACTGGTGCGCGGCGTGACCGGCAGCACGTGGGGGCGGCGCGTCAAAATTCCTTCCATCCGGGTGGGGGAGACGGAGGCCCACGACGTCATCGCGTTCGTGATCCCGCTGCCCGGTATGCAGGGGATCCTCGGGAATACCTTCCTGTCACGCTTCACGGCCACGCTCGATCCCGCGCAGGCGCTGCTGACGCTCCAGCCGCGCTGAGCGGGCCGTGGCCAGGCCCATTCAGCGCGGGCGCGGCGCGGGTCGGTACTCGCGGAGTCGCTCTTCGAACTGTATGTCGCCGCGCCGGCCGAGCCAGCGCGCGTGCCAGCGGACGTCGGGCGCGTACCAGTACTCGTCGGCGTCACGGCGATTCGTCTCCCGCACGAGCTTCACGGCCTCGTAGCGGCCGGCCGGCACCTCGACCGTCTCCGCGCCGATCACCGCGAACCGGTCGTCGTACGCCACGACGCCCTCCCGCTGCTCGAACCGACCTTGATGGGCCCAGCGCGCCCCCGGTACGAGCGGCCACGCGAACCAGGGCAGGGGTGGCAGCATGCGCGCCTCGACTCGTCCCTCGCGGACGGCGGCCGCCCAGTGCAGCGCGGGCGTGTAATAATGCTCGGAGTCGCCGAGCCGCACGACGTAGTACCGCACGCTGTCGAGGTCGCGCACGTCGATGACCTCCAGCGTCTTCGTCCCGTTCTCCTTGCCGCTCGTCCACTCGTAGACCCAGCGGTCGCCAATCCGCCAGTCGGGAGCGACGAGTGGACCGGCCGGCGCCGGGCGTGCCGGGCCGGCGTCGGCCGGGACGGGCGGTGGCGATCCGGCGGCGCAGCCCGTAACGACCAGCGCGGCGGCCACGAGAGCCAGCTGCGAGCGCAGACTGATGAATGGCATCGCGCCATCGTACACCGACAGGTGCCCGGGACCTGAATACCTGGATGGCCGGCGCCCCCCACCCGCAAGGCCGACGACACGTCGCGGGCCCAGCTGCACGAGGTGGTGGCGGTCGAGGATATCGGGCGCGATCGTGGTGGCCAGGCCCGAGATGGCCAGGAGCCTGAAGCGTCCGCTGAGGGCGGAGTCGCTGGCATCCACATTTCGCGGTTGGGCGGCCGTGAGTGGCGCCGTCGTGCTCCTTCGTCCCCCGGGCTACGAGCCGCCCAGCGAGCACGAGGCGGCCACACAGGCCGCGGTGGTGCGGATGCTGGCCGAGCTCAAGGGCTACAAGTTCGCTGGCGTCCACGACCGCGGCCGCCGCTACCCGGGCCGCGTCTTCTTCGTGCCGCCCGACGTGCTGATTGCCGACGAGGCCGCGGCGCTCGGCATCACGAGCGCCGATGACCTCTTCGGCGGCGTGGTGCCTCGCCGACCTGCTCGCCGCCTACGACCGGCTGGCGGCCGAGCGCACGGTCGATCCCCGGCGCATCGCCGTCGCCGGCGTCAGCTACGGCGGCTATCTGGCGACCCTGCTGGTCGCCGAGCGGCCTGACGCCCGGGGACAACCGGGCGCTCGCGGCCGCCGCGCGCTTCACGGAGAACGTGCTGATCGTCGAGGCCGAGCACGATGCGGTGATCCCGCATCGCGTGATCGACAACTACCTGCACGCGTTCCGGCACTCGGCGGCCTCGGTCACGTACCGCCTCATCGCCGGGGCGGATCACGGTTTGACCGCGGAGCGATGGCGCCGCGCGCACGGGGCCTTCCTCGCCCGGTGGCTCGACGACCGCCGCGTCGCCGTTGACGACGCGGCGGTAAGACGGTATCTTACTCGACATGAAGACGACGGTCTCCACCAAGGGCCAGATCATCCTGCCCGCCGAGATCCGTCAGCGGGATGGCATCGAGCCGGGGCAGGAGTTCGAGGTCGAACGCATCGACCGCGGTGAATACCGTCTGGTGCGCCGGGCGCCGACTCCGAACGAGGGCCTGGTGGACTGGCTGCTGGCGTGTCCCGAGAAGGGCTTCTTCGTCCCGATCGAGTCCGAATCCACGGATGCGCTGTGACCTATCTCGTGGATGCGAATGTGCTCAGCGAGGCCACGAAGCCCGCGCCGAGCCCCCGGGTCGTCGACTGGCTACGGCAGAACGAGCGAGAGCTCGCGGTCGATCCCTTCATCCTGGGCGAGGTCAGGTTCGGCATTCATCTCCTACTGGCTGGACGGCGGCGCCGGCGGCTGGAACAGTGGTTCGACGACGGAGTGGCCCGGATCGTCTGCCTTGCGTGGGACGCCGCCTCGGGGCTTCGCTGGGCGAAGCTCCTTGCCGACCTGCGCGCTTCCGGCCAGGCGTTGCCGATCAAGGACAGCCTGATCGCGGCCACCGCGCTCATTCACGGCTTGACGGTCGTCACGCGAAACACGCGCGATTTCCGGAAAGCGGGCGTGCGGGTGCTGGATCCGTTCGCCTGATCCGCGCGCGATCGAAGTACGCCTCCCTGCGGGACCAGGACGAGCGCTGTGTGAGCCGCCTGATCGACCTGCTCGCGGGCGCCTTGAAGCGCTGAGGGACGGGAACGCTCACCCGGCGCCGCGCAGGCGCGGATCGAGGGCGTCGCGCAGGCCGTCGCCCACGAGATTGAAGGCCAGCACGGCGACCATGATCGCCACGCCCGGCACGGTGGCGACGTGCGGCGCCACCAGCAGCACGTCGCGCCCGGTCGACACCATCAATCCCCACGAGGCGGTCGGTGGCTGCACCCCCAGCCCCAGGAACGACAGCGCCGCCTCCAGCAGGATCGCGTTGGCCATGAACAGCGTGGCGTAGACGATCAGGCCGGGCAGGACGTTGGGCAGGATGTGGCGGCGCAGCAGCGCGGGGGCGGGGGCGCCGAGCGCGCGGGCGGCGCCGACGTACTCGGTCTCGCGCAGCGCCAGCACGGAGCCGCGCACGATCCGCGTCACCGCCGGCACCCCCCAGATGCCGACGGCGATCGTCGTGTTCAGCGCGCCGGGGCCCAGCATCGCCACGATCGCGAGCGCGAGCAGGAGGTAGGGGAAGGCGAGGAGGATCTCGATCGCGCGCATCAGCACCGCGTCGAGCCAGCCGCCCGCGTACCCGGCGAACGTGCCCAGCAGCAGGCCCCCGACGACGGCGATGGCGGCCGACAGCAGCCCCACCAGCAGCGCCACGCGGGAGCCGTAGATCACCCGCGAGAGGATGTCGCGCCCGAACTCGTCGGCCCCGAGCAGGAACTTGCCGCCCGGCTTCGCGCGCTTCTCGATCAGGCTCTGGCGGGCGGGATCGTGGGGCGCCAGCCACGGCGCCAGCGCCGCGCTGAGCCCCAGCACGACGACCAGCCCCAGGCCGATCAGCGCCAGCCGGTTGTGGCGGAAGCGCGCCCAGGCGTTCATCCCTGGCGTCCGACGCGCGGGTCGAGCAGCCCGTAGGCGAGGTCGACCAGCAGATTGATGACGACGAACGCCAGCGCGAAGACCAGCACGGCGCCCTGCAGCAGGATGTAATCGCGGGCGAAGATCGCCTTGACCATGAGGCGGCCCAGCCCCGGCCACGCGAAGACCGTCTCGGTGAGCACGGCGCCGCCCATGAGCTGGCCCGACTGCAGACCGATCAGCGTGAGGATCGGGATGAACGCGTTGCGCAGCGCGTGGCGGCCGAGCACCCACGCCTCGCCCACCCCCTTGGCGCGCGCGGTGCGCACGTAGTCCTCGCGCAGCACGTCGAGCACGGCCGAGCGCGTCATGCGGGCGATCATCGCGACCGACGGCAGGGCCAGCGTGACCGCCGGCAGCACCAGGTGCCGGAGCGAGCCGGCGCCGCCCACCGGCAGCCAGTTGAGCCAGAGCGAGAAGACGACGATCAGCACCAGGCCCGTCCAGAAGATCGGCATCGAGAGCCCGAACAGGGAGCCCAGCCGCGCCAGCGCGTCGAACAGCGAGTTCGGCCACACGGCCGAGGCCACGCCGGCCAGGATGCCCAGCCCGGCCGCGATCAGCAGCGCGGCCGCCGTCAGCTCCAGCGTCGCCGGCCAGGCGTCGGCCAGCTCGGCGGCCACCGGGCGGTTCTGCTGGATCGAGCGCCCGAGGTCGCCGCCGAGCACGCGGCCGATATAGTCGAGGTAGCGGACGAGGAAGGGCTTGTCGAGGCCGAGATGGTCGCGCAGCCGGGCGACGGCCTCCGGGGTGGCGTGCTCGCCGAGCATGAGCGAGACGGCGTCGCCCGGCAGCAGGTCGATGGTGAGCATGACCACGAACACCACGCCGAGCAGCACCGGCAGGGCGAGCAGGAGGCGGCGGGCGATGAAGGTCAGCATCCGCCGCCTCCGCCGGGCCGCGCGCTTACCTGTCGAGCCAGGTCTTCCAGAGGGCCAGGTTGTACTCGACCGGGTGGATCTGGAACCCCTTCACGCCGCTCCGGGCGGCGATGATCTCCTTGGTCGTGTAGACCGGGATCCACACCATCTCCCGGGCCAGGATGTCCTGGACCTCGAAGTAGAGCTTCTCGCGCTCGCTCTGGTTCAGGCTCCGGCGCGCCTGCTCGACCAGCGTGTCCACCCGGGCGTTGGCGTAGCGGGACGTGTTCCAGCCGGCCGGCGGCGCCTGCTTGCTGTGGAAGAGGGCGAAGAGCGAGTAGTCGGCGTCGGCGTTGGAGGTGACCCAGCCCAGCGTGAACATGTGATGGTTGAGCGGGTTGCCCCGCACCTGCTGGAAGACCGCCGCCCACTCCAGCACCTGCACCCGGGCCTCGACCCCGATCTCCTTGAACATGGCCTGGATGGCCTCGGTGATCTCGCCGTCCTTGGGATAGCGCCCGCGGGCGGCCAGCCACGACAGCGAGAGCTTCTGCCCGCCCTTGGCGAGGATGCCGTCCGGCCCCGGCGTCCACCCGGCCTGGGCCAGCAGCGCCCGGGCCTTCGCGCGATCGAAGGGATAGAGCTTGTCGAGCTGCATGTCCTTGTAGCCGAACACGCCCGGCGCCAGGACACCGCGCGCCGGCCCCGCCGAGCCCTCCATGATGTTGTCGACGATCGACTTGCGGTCGACGGCGTGCAGCAGCGCCTGCCGTACGCGCACGTCGTCCAGCGGCGGCTGGCCCGCGTGCAGGCCGGCG
>Ga0214471_10003253_pt1 | contig 12621 bp, 12 predicted proteins | sample RVTome_5_FD_207665 | JGI IMG/M metagenome (GOLD analysis project Ga0214471, IMG submission 207665) | Soil microbial communities from uranium-contaminated site in the Upper Colorado River Basin, Wyoming, United States - RVT142D155 | ecosystem: Environmental > Terrestrial > Soil > Contaminated >...
CGCGGAGCGGCGGCAGCACGAGGTGCACCACGTTGAGCCGGTAGAACAGGTCCTCGCGGAACTCGCCGCGCGCCACGGCGGTCTGCAGGTCCACGTGGGTGGCGGCGACGATGCGGACGTCCACGGCCCGATCCTGCGTGGCGCCCACCGGCCGGACCCGCCGCTCGTCCAGCGCGCGGAGCAGCTTCCCCTGGAGCGCCAGCGGCAGGTGCCCGATCTCGTCGAGGAACAGCGTGCCGCCGTGCGCCTCCTCGAACAGGCCGCGTTTGGCGCGGTGCGCGTCGGTGAAGGCACCCTTCTCGTGCCCGAACAACTCGCTCTCGAGCAGCTGCCCCGGGATAGCCGCGCAGTTCACGGCCACGAACGCCCCCGCGCGGCGGGCGCCGCCGTTGTGGAGCGCCCGCGCCAGCAGCTCCTTGCCGGTGCCGGTCTCGCCCCCGAGCAACACGGTCACGTCGCCGTGCCGCAGAATACGCTGGGCTCGCTGGAGGGTCTCCCGGAGGGAGGAGCTCTCGCCGGCGAGCTCCGCGAACGGGTCGCCGGGGTCCGGCACGGCGCGCCCCGCGCGAGTGCGTGCGGCTTCCACCCTGGCGGTGAGCGTGCGGCGGAGGAGGTCGGCGTCCTCCGGCAGCGCAAAGTAGTCGGCGGCGCCGCGGCGCAACGCTTCCACGGCAAACCGGTGCGAGGCCGTGGCCCCCACCAGGAACAGAGGCGCTGCCCAGCGGTCGGCCAGCGCGGGAATAAGGTCCAGGCCCCGCTGTTCCTCGCCGCCCGCGGCCACCAGGAGCGCCACGGCGCCGTCGGGCTCGTCGTCGGGCGCCACCGCCCGGAGCGACGCGCCCGCCTCGCGCGCTGCGTCCTCCCAGACCGAAGCGAACGAGCCGGACAGGGTCAAAATCGCGAGCACGGGCGCGTCGGGCATGCCGGCCGCTCAGTCGTCGTCGGAGCCGCTGCGGTCCGAGTCCTCGAAGGCCGTGAACGAGTCCTTGATGTTGTTGTTGACCTCGCTCTCGTTCGGGCCGCCCTTGTTGGCGCTCGCGGGGTCCACCAGCACGCCGCTCACGACGTACCAGCCCGACACGGTGACGAGAATGGTGAGGTTCGTGCTCGTGCCTTCGACCACGACCAGGTTTGGAACGAGGGACAGCTCCTGCTCCACATCCAGCTCGGTCGTGTGCACGAAGGGCGTGCCGTTGAACGTGCCGGCGATCCGGATGCTCACGCCGTTGAACTCCGGGTACTGCAGGAGAAACGCCTGGTCGGCCGGGTCCCCGTCATCCGGCTTGCGGATCTCGAACTCGACCTCGCTGTAGGTCCCGGCCGGAATCTCGGCGGCAAACGCCTGCTGGGCGCCTGGGGTGAGGGGCAGGTTCACGAGTGCGGGCCCGGTCTCGAATTTCTCGCACGCGTCGTCGTCCGTCGAGTCCGCGGGGCAGGCGGTTACGTTCACCCGTCGCAGTTCCAGCTCGCGGAGCACCAGCTCGACCTTCGTCAGGACGAGCGTGTCGGTGCCGATGACCAGCGTATCGTCGGCCGCGCCCGCGAGCCCGGTGCGGTGCGCCGACAGGCCGGTCGCGGGCTGGGTCGCAAACGAAACCTGGACGCTCGACAGCGTGCCCAGGCCGTTGGTCTCGCTGCAGGCGGCGAGGCCCAGGCCCAGCAGGATGGCGATCACAGGTGTGCGGGTCACGGTCGTGCTCTCCCTGGTGTGGGCGGCGGGTCGGGCGGCATCCGCCGCCCGACCCCTGAAGTTACCGCTGCGCCATGGCAGGCGGTGCGCGTCAGTCCTCGTCGCTGTCGTCGCCGTCGCGATCCTGGTCTTCGAACGTCTTGAACGAGGTCTTGATGTTCTCCTTCACGATGCCCTCGTTGGTCCCGCCCTTGTTGGCCGTGCTCGGATCCACGAGACCCGCGCCGTTGCGGAACCAGGCGGCCAGGTCCACACGGATGGTCACGTTGGTCCCCGCGGTGGCGTCGCTGATCACGAGCGGCGGGACGAGGTCGTACTCCTGCTCGACATCCAGGTCGGACTCGTATGTGAACGGCGCGCCGTTGAAGGTGCCCTGCACGCGGATGCTGACGCCGTTGAAGTCGGGGTATTGCGCCAGGAACGCGTCGTCATCACCGTCGTCCTCGGGCTTGTGGATCTCGAACTCGATCTCGTCGTACACGCCGGTGTCGGGCGCGATGGTGATCACGGTCGCCACCTGCCCGTTGAGGGGAAGGTCCAGGAGCATCGGGCCCGTCTCGAACTCCTCGCACCCGTCGTCGTCATCCATGCCCAGCGACTCGCAGCCGTCGTCGTCCTCCCGCTCGAGCTCGATCTCGCGCAGGACGATCTGGGCGCGGGTGATCACGATGACGTCGTCGCCGGCGGTGATCGTGTCGTCGAGCATGCCCGCCCGGCTGAGCTGCGCGGCGGAGCCGCCTGGTCCGGTTGTCAGTGACAGCGAGACGGTGCCGTCGCTGCCGGGTCCGGTGCCGTCGCTGCACGCGGCGGCCAGGGCCGCCAGTGCGATCACAGGGAACACGCGCTTGAACATCATGGTCTCCTCCCGAGACGTGGTGCCGTGGTCAGGGCCTGATCCGCCAGATGGCGGCGGCCGCCGGGCTCCTTCAGGGCAACCCGGGTGCCCCGCACCTTGTGCGTGCCGGGATCGAGCTAACATGTTATCATCGAACAAGTTGATTTCCTGAAGCCAGCCGGGCCGGTGCAGCCCGACCTGGGTCGTTTCGTAGCACATGGATCGAAACGTGATCCGGATCCGGAGCGGCGCCGGGCCGGTCCCCACAGCTTCGCCGCCCGGGGGGGAATCATGCGGCGGTTGACCGGATCGGTCTTCGTGGCGGGGGCGCTCGGGCTCGCGGGCTGCGGCGGGGCACCGCCCTGTCCCGAGTGCGGGGTCATCGTGATCGCGTCGGGCGCGGATGCCGACGCGCTGCTGCCCGTGTTCGCGCAGGGCGTCGGCCGCGCCGTGTCGGACCAGCTCTTCCTCAAGCTCGCGGACGTGGGACTCGAGGCCAACACGGTGGGCGACGCCGGGTTCGAGCCGCGCCTCGCCGAGTCGTGGACCTTCGAGGACGAGCGCACCCTCGTGTTCCGGCTCCGCCCGGACGCGCGCTGGCACGACGGCGCGCCGGTCACCGCCGCCGACGTCGCGTTCAGCTTCGACGCGTATCGGGACCCGCGGCTCGGCGCGCCGGCCGGCCCGCTGCTCGCGACCATTGACTCGGTGCATGCGCGGGACGACGGCGCGGTCGCGATCCATTTCGTGCGGCCGTATCCGGAGCAGTTCTTCGACGCCACGCACCACGTGCGCATCGTGCCGCGGCACCTGCTCGACACGGTGCCGCGCGAGGCGTGGCGGACCCACGCGCTGGCCCGCGCGCCCGTGGGCTCCGGCCCCTTCCGGCTCGCGCAGTGGCGCGCGGGCGAGCTGATCGAGCTGGTCGCGGACTCCGGCTTCTTCGGCGGCGTTCCGGGACCGTCCCGGCTGATCTGGCGGATCGTGCCGGACTTCAACACGGCGGTCTCACAGCTGTCGGGCGGCGAAGCGGACTTCGTGGAAGCGATCGTGGGACCGGAGAACATCGAGCGCGTCCAGGCGGCCCCGCACGTCGCGCTGGTCGAGTACGCGTCCCCGGTCTACATGTACCTGGGCTTCAACCTGCGGAACACCCGCGGCACCGGGGCACATCCCCTGTTCGGCGACCGGGCGCTGCGCCAGGCCCTCACGGCCGCCACCGACCGCGAGGCCCTGGTCCGCGCGGTCCTGGGTGGGTGGGGGGCGGTGCCGCCGGGCCCCACCACGTCGCTGGTCTGGATTGCCGAGGGGGCGCCGCCCCAGGCCGCGTTCGATTCCGCGGACGCCGGGCGGCGGCTCGACGCGCTGGGCTGGCGCGATACCGACCGGGACGGCATCCGCGACCGCGGCGGCCGGGGCCTCACGTTCGACGTCATCATCCCGAGCTCGAGCGGCATCCGCCAGCGCACGGGCGTGATCCTCCAGGAGCAGTATCGGCGCGTGGGGGTGGACGTCCAGCTGGTCCCGCTCGAGTTCAACGCGTGGATTGACCGCGCGCGCGCGGGCCGGTTCGACGCCATGATCGGCGCCTGGCAGATCAACCTGCCGCCGGCCGGCATGCGGGAGCTGTGGGGCGGCGGGGGCATCGGGGGCTCGAACTACGGCGCCTACGCGAGCGCCGCCTTCGATTCGCTGGTGGCCCTCGCCACCGTGACCGCGGACCGGAACGCGGCCCTGGGCCTCTGGCACGAAGCCATCCGCATCATCAACGACGACGCCCCCGCCGTCTGGCTCTTCAGCCCCAAGACCATCGCCGGCGTGAACCGACGCCTCGGGAACGTGACGCTGCGGGCGGATGAGTGGTGGGCGACGCTGTGGACGTGGACTGCGGGGAGACGGGGAGACGGGGAGGCGGACAGTCGTGTGGACCGGACGCCCTAGACGCCGAGGCGCGCAGTGGCTTTGAGTTGTGAGAGGAAAGACCAGTCCGACCCTCCCCACCGCTCATGGCCGTCATCTGGTAGCCACTCGGCGACTCGGCGCCTCGGCGTCTCCCCCGATGCGTCTATGCGTCTGAGCGTCTAGTTTTGAGCCCATGCTAGTTGCTATCGCCCAGATCCGCCCCCGCAAGGGCGACTACGCGGGCAACCTCCAGCACATCGGCGCGGTGCTCGCGCAGGTGGGGCGGTGGCCGGAGGCGCCGGGGCTGGTGCTGTTCGGCGAGACGGCGGTCACCGGCTACTTCCTCCAGGGCGGGACGCGCGAGGCCGCGGTCACGGCGGGCCGGCTGTACCGCGACCTCACCGCGCACCATCAGGCGGCGGGTGCGCCGCCGGTGGACGTGTGCCTGGGGTTCTACGAGCGCTACCACGACCGCGTCTTCAACTCCGCGCTCTACTGCTCGCTCGGCGCGGGGGGCGGGATCCGGCACGTGCACCGCAAGGTGTTCCTGCCCACCTACGGCATGTTCGACGAAGAGCGCTTCGTGGACGCGGGCACCGAGGTGCAGGCGTTCGACACGGCGTGGGGCCGCGTGGCCATCCTGGTCTGCGAGGACGCGTGGCACTCGGTCTCCGCCACGGTCGCGGCGCTCGACGGGGCGCAGCTCCTGATCGTCCCCAGCGCGTCTCCCGGGCGCGGCGTGACGCCCATCCCCACCGGCCACCCCGCCAACACCGAGGTCTGGGAGCGGGTCATGACGCGCCTGGCCGAGGAGCACGGCGTGTACCTGGCGCTGGCGCAGCTCGTGGGCATCGAGGGCGGCAAGGCGCTCCAGGGACGGTCGCTGGTGATCGGGCCGGACGGCGGCATCGTCACGGAGGCGCCGGTGTTCGACGAGGCCATCGTGCACGCGCGGCTCGACCGGCGCGCGCTCCGGCGGGCGCGCTACGAGCAGCCGCTGCTGGGTGACCTCGAGGTGGCGTTGCCCGGACTGCTGCGGCGCGCCACCGAGGGGCGCGGCAAGCCGGTGCGGTTCGATCCGGCCGACGGGCCCGCGCTTCCCGCGGTCCGCGTGGCACCGGCCACCCTGCCCGTCGTGGGCCCGCGCCCGCCCGCCGACCGTCTGGCCATCAACTCCGCCCTGGTCGAGCGCTGGCTGGTGGAGTTCCTGCGGCAGGAGGTCGTGGAGCGCCGCGGGTTCGGCAAGGCGCTCGTCGCCCTCTCGGGCGGGCTGGACAGCGCCGTCACGGCGGCCCTCGCGGCGCGCGCGCTGGGCGCCGGGAACGTGATCGCCGTGCGGCTCCCGTACCGGACGTCATCCGCCGAGAGCCTCGACCATGCCCAGGCGGTCGCCCGGCAGCTGGGCCTCGCGATCGAGACCATTGACATCTCGGCCGCGGTGGACGGCTTCTACGGCGACCGCGAGCGGGCGGACGCGACCCGGCGCGGCAACGTGATGGCGCGCGTCCGCATGATCGCGCTGTTCGACCTCTCGGCCAAGTACCGCGCGCTCCCGCTCGGCACGGGCAACAAGAGCGAGCGCCTGCTCGGCTACTTCACCTGGCACGGCGACGACGCCCCGCCCGTCAACCCGCTGGGCGACCTCTACAAGACGCAGGTGCTGGCCCTCGCGCGGCACCTGGGCCTGCCGGACGAGGTGATCGGTAAGCCGCCCACGGCGGATCTCGTGGAAGGCCAGACCGACGAGGCCGATCTCGGCATCAGCTACGAGCGCGCCGACCGGATCCTGGACGCCCTGCTCGGCGGATACGAGCCCGACGAAATCGTGGCCCAGGGCTTCACCGCCGCCGAGGTGCGCCTCGTCCAGGACCGGCTCGACGGCACGCACTGGAAACGCCAGCTCCCCACCGTGGCCATGCTGTCGGGCACGACGATTGGCGAGAGCTATCTGCGGCCGGTGGATTACGGAAAGAACCGGTGAATCGTGCAGCGTGTAGCGTACAGCGTGCAGCGTAGTTCCGTTCGGCCCTCGGCCATCGGCCATCGGCCATCGCCAGCCTGACAGAAACCGTGCTCGATTCCGCCCCGTCGTCGGCGTCCCGCTCCACCATGTCCGAGCTCATGATGCCGAACATGGCCAACAACCTGGGCCACGTGTTCGGCGGCGTGATTCTCTCCCTGGTGGACCGTGTGGCCGCGGTGGCGGCCATCCGGCATGCCCGGCAGCCCTGCGTCACGGTCTCCGTGGACCGCGTGGACTTCCACGAGCCCATCCACCTGGGCGAGCTGGTCATCGCGCGCGCCAGCGTGAACTACGTCGGCCGGACCTCCATGGAGGTGGGCGTCCGCATCGAGGCGGAACACCTCGTGACCGGCGAGCGGCGGCACACCAACAGCTGCTACGTGACCTTCGTGGCCATTGACCCGGACGGCCATCCGGTGCCGGTGCGGCCGCTCCTGCTCGCGACCGACGACGACCGCCGGCGGCACGAGGGGGCCCTGGCCCGGCGGCGGCTGCGGCTGGAGGAGCGGCAGAGCGAAGGGAAGCGGTGACGCGCGTCGTCTGCGCGCTGAGCGGCGGCGGCGTCAAGGCGGCGGCCCACCTCGGCGCCCTGCGCGCGCTCGGCGAGGACGGCCTCACGCCGGCACATTACGTCGGGACCTCCATGGGCGCGCTCGTGGCGGCCGCCTTGGCCAGCGGCATCCCGCCCCGGGAAGCCCTGCGCACCATCAGCGACCTGCGGCTCAGGGACGTGGCGGCGCCCGCCCCGGGCGCGCTGCTCGGCGTCTTCGCGGAGAGCCTGTTCCGGCCGGCGCCGTTCCGCCGCGCCATCGCCCGGCTGGTGCCGGCGGCACGGTTCGCGGATCTCGCCACACCGCTCACCGTCACGGCCGTGGATCTCGAGACGGGCGACCTCACGCTGTTCGGCGCGGGCGGCCGGGACGACGTGCCGCTGGCCGACGCCCTGTTCGCGAGCTGCGCGCTCCCGCTGTACTACCCGCCGGTCGTGATCGGCGGGCGACCGTACGTGGACGGCGGCGTGCGCGCGGTGCTACCGCTCGACACGGCCGCCCGGTTTGCGCCGGACGTGGTCTTTGCGGTGGACGTGGGGCCCTCGTGGCGGGAGACGCCGCCGGACCGGCCCGCGCGCGTCCCGAACCTGGTGCGCCGCAGCGGCCAGGTGCAGCGCGTGCTGATGGCGGCGTACAACGAGGAGATGCTGGCGCGCTGGGCCGCGCGACCGGCCGGGGCGCGGCCCGAGCTGGTCCTGGTGCAGCCGCCGGTGCGGGCCGAGACCACGTTCCGGCTCGATCTCGCGGCCACGTACGAGGCCGAGGGGTATCGGACGGCCGCGCGCGTCCTGGCCGATCGGCGGGCGCGGCGCGACGTGCCGTGAGCGCCCTGTCCCTGTTACTCTTCGGGCACCGCCATACCGACCGGGACCCCAGATGGACACCAGGATCTTCAGGCGAGACGAGGCCAACCGCACGCTGCCCCTGGTGCAGCGGATCGTCCAGGACATCGTGGACGACTACGGACGCTGGAAGGAGAGCCTCGGCCAGTACGAGCTGGCGGCGGCCCACCAGCGGCCCGACTCGGGCGAGTCGCCCGAGGCCGTGGCCATGCGGCAGCAGGTGGACGTCGTCGCCCAGCGCATCAACGGCTACATCGCGGAACTCGAACAGATCGGCTGCGTGCTCAAGGGATTCGACGACGGACTGGTGGACTTCCGCGGGCGGCTGGACGGCCGGGACGTGTGGCTCTGCTGGCGGCTCGGCGAGGCCGAGGTAAACCACTGGCACGAGATGGACGAGGGGTACCGCAGCCGCCGCCCGCTCGAGCCCGAACCCGCCGGAGAGCCGCACGACCGATGACGTTCGTCCGCTTCCTGCACGTGATCGGCATTGCCCTCTGGCTCGGCGCGGGGGCCGCGGCGCTCGTGTTCGCCACGGCGGCCCGCCAGGACACGCCCATGCGGCTCCCGCGCGTATTGCTGCTGGGCCGGCTCTACACCCTGCTCATCGCGCCGGGCGCCATGCTCGCCACGGCATCCGGGCTCGCGCTCACCATGATGGCGGCGAGCGACGCTGACAGCGCCCGTCTGGGCGAGCCCGCGCTCGCGGCCATGCAGTCCATGGGCCTGCTCGCCGGGGTCCTCGAGATCTTCGTGGCGTTCCCCACCGCGCAGCGCCTCACCGCGGCGGGCATTGCCGCGATGGACGGGGCGGCGTGGGCCGGCGAAGCCCCGCGGGGGCGGCTGGTGGCGCTGCTCTGGATCACTCTCAGCCTCGTGGTGGCCTCCACGTACCTGGGGTTGCTTGGCTGAGCTGGCCCTGACGGCGGCGCTGGACCCGCGGCGCATCATCGGGCGCTACACGCTCCACGCGCTGAGCCACGTCGGCCGGTTCGCCTACTTCTTCCTCGAGATGATCCGGACGCTGGGGGAGTGGCGCATCTGGATGCCGCGGACATTTCAGCAGGCCCAGGCCATCGGCTATGGTTCGCTGTTCATCGTCCTGCTCACGGCGGGGTTTGCCGGGGCCGTGACGGCGCTCCAGACGGGGTACCAGTTTCAGGCCAACCTGCCCGTGTACATCGTGGGCGGCCTCATCGTCCAGACGATCATCCTGGAGCTGGGCCCGGTGCTCACGGCGCTCTTGCTCTCCGGCCGGATCGGCGCGCGCTACGCGGCGGAGCTCGGGACCATGCGCGTCACCGAGCAGATTGACGCGCTCGAGAGCCTGGGCCGGTCGCCGGCGTCGCACCTCATCATCCCGCGCGTGATCGCGGGAACGCTCATGCTCCCGGCGCTGGTCGTCTTCGCGGACCTGATCGGCATTCTCTCGGGCTACTTCTTTGCCTCCACGGGCACGCTCCAGATCAGCGGCGCCGACTTTGCCTACGGGGCGCGCTACTTCTTCCGGCCGTGGGACCTGTGGTACTCGATGATCAAGTCCGTGTTCTTCGGCCTCGGCATCTCGCTCGTCCCGTGCTACGTGGGCTTCACGACCAAACAGGGCGCCGAGGGCGTGGGCCGGGCCACCACGGCGGCGGTGGTGAGCGCGTCGGTGCTGATTCTGTTTCTGGATGCGCTGCTGGCGCAGATTCTGTTGCCGAATGCGTGATTGGACGATGGCGGGATGGCGGGATGGCGGGATGGCGGGATGACGGGATGACGGGATAACGGGATGGACGGGATGGTGCATGGCTCCGGTTCCGCGCAATGCGCTGCGCTTCAAACGGGCGCTGCTCAAGTGGTACCGCGGGAACGGGCGTTTGCTCCCGTGGCGGGAGACGCGGGATCCGTATCGGATCGCGGTGTCGGAGTTCATGCTCCAGCAGACGCAGGTGACGCGGGTGCTGGAGTACTATCCGCGGTTTCTGCGGCGGTTCCCGACGCTCGAGAAGCTGGCGCGGGCGCGGCCGGCGGCCGTGCGCGAGGCGTGGGAGGGGTTGGGCTACTACCGGCGCGCGGAGAACCTGCATCGGCTGGCGCGGACGGTGGTCCGGGACCACGCCGGCGCCATTCCCACCGAGCCGGCCGAGCTGGAGCGCCTCCCCGGCGTGGGCCGGTACACCGCCGGCGCCATCGCGACCTTCGCATACGAACGCCGGGCGCCCGCGGTGGATACGAATGTGCGGCGGGTGCTGGGGCGGGTGTTCGGGGTGGCGGTCTCGGCGGACAGGCGGATTTGGGAGTTGGCGGAGCGGCTCCTGCCACGAGCGCGAGCCGTGGCGTGGGAATTCAATCAGGCCCTGATGGACCTCGGCGCCCGCACCTGCGTCGCCCGCAAGCCACGGTGTCCCGGGTGCCCCGTACGGGCCGCCTGCCGCACCGGATCCGGCCGCACCACCACCCGTCCGCCGTGACCGCCGACGGGCGGGGCCGGGGGAGGGGCCGGTGATCCGGCTCGTCAACGTCCACAAGCGCTTCGAGGACCTCATCGTGCTCGACGGCGTGGATTTCGAGGTGGAGCAGGGCGAGACGATCGCGCTGCTGGGGCCGTCCGGGACGGGGAAGAGCGTGCTGCTCAAGCACATCAACGGCCTGATCCACCCGGACCGCGGCGAGGTCTACGTGGACGGGCAGAGCGTGCCGCAGCTCAAGCGCCGCGAGATCGCGGCCCTGCGCTCGCGCATCGGGTACGTGTTCCAGTTCGGCGCGCTGTTCGACAGCATGAACGTGGCCGAGAACATCAAGCTGGGCATCACGGACGAGGGCCTGTCGGAGAACGGGCGGTACACCAACGCGCGGGTGGTGGAGTGCCTCGAGCTGGTCAACCTGCCGGCCGACACCGCGCGGAAGTACCCGGCGGAGCTGTCGGGCGGGATGCGCAAGCGGGTGGGCATCGCGCGGGCCATCGCGGGTCAGCCCGAGTATCTGCTGTACGACGAGCCAACCTCGGGGCTCGATCCCGTCAACGCGGACGTGATTGACGATCTCGTGGTCAAGCTGCGGGACACCCTTGGCGTCACCAGCGTCGTGGTGACGCACGACGTGCGCGGCGCGTTCCGCGTGGCGGACCGCGTGGCGCTGCTCACGGACGGCAAGATCCGCGCGTTCGGCACGCCGCAGGATTTCCGGGCGAGCCGGGACGAGGTGGTCCGCGAGTTCATCGAGCGCGATTTCGGCGGCATGCCGCAGGCGTAAGGACGGGAGCCTCATGGATCTGCACTACAAACAGGAAGTGACCGTCGGGCTGCTCGTCGTGGTGGCGTTCGTCGTCATCATCGGCGGGCTCGCGTTCCTTTCGGGGCGGTCGCTGGTCGGCAACCGGATGATGACCTTCGGCGTGCGGCTCGAGAACGTGTCCGGCCTGGTCGAGGGCGACCCCGTGCACATCTCGGGCGTGCGGGTGGGCCGCGTGGCCGGGATCCGGCTCCGCGGCGTGGAGGACGTCGTCGTCTCGCTCGACATCGCGCGGTCGGTGCGGCCGCGCGTGGACGCCCGGGTCTTCGTCCGGCCGCTCGACGCGTTCGGCGCCATGTTCGTGGACTACTTCCCGGGCCAGGGGGACGTGTACCTGGCGGAGGGCCAGACGCTGGCCGGACATCGCGACCTCCCGCTCACGGAGCTGGCGGGCTCCATGGCGGACCGGGCGGGCAACGTGCTCACCGGCGCGGGCGAAGTGCTGTCGCTCCGGACGGCGGAGCAGATCCAGGCCACGCTCGTCGCGGCGCAGCGGGCGCTCGACGTGGTGGCGGATATCGGCGCGCCGCTCGGCCGGGACGCCGCGGCGGCCATCGGGAACCTGGCGTCCGCCACGCAGCGGCTCGATTCCCTGCTCGCGAGCCCCGATCTCACGCGCGCCGTGGCGCAACTCGACGAGGTGACCGGGAACCTGAACGAGATGGTCGTGGGCCTGGGCGACGCCACCCGCGGCCTTGCCGCCGTCATGGCCCGGATCGAGAGCGACTCCGGCACCCTGGGCCGCATGATCAACGACACCAGCATGTACGTCGAGGTCGTGCGGCTCACGACGTCGCTGCGCCTCCTGCTGGACGACATGCGGGAGCGGCCGCAGAGATATTTCAACTTGTCGGTGTTTTGACGACGGGCGCGTTGGGCGCGTTGGGCGCGACGGAAGGCTGACAGGTCACGGAGTACGCGCCCGTCGAGCCCGTCGAGCCCGTCGAGCCCAACGCGCCCATCGTATATTTGGCCATGCTCACCCTCACCTTCCTGGGCACCTCCGCCGCGCGGCCCACCATCGAGCGGTCGGTCTCGGCCCTGGCCGTTCAGCGGGACGGGGAGACGCTGCTGTTCGACTGCGGGGAAGGGACGCAGCGGCAGATGATGCGCTACGGCGTGGGCTTCACGCTGCGCGACGTGTTCTTCACGCACCTCCACAGCGATCACCTCCTGGGCATCACCGGGCTCGCGCGCACGTTCGGGCTCCAGGGGCGCGCGGATCCCCTGCGACTCTGGGGACCGCGGGGCGCCGCGGGCGTGCTGAAGCAGGCGCTCGAGCTGGGCGTCGAGCGCACCCCGTATCCCGTCGAGATTTGCGAGGTGGCCCCCGGCGACCGGCTGGCGCGCACCGGCTACGACCTCGAGGTGGTGGCCGCGGATCACGGCGGCGGCGCGGTGAGCTACGTGCTGCGGGAGCATCAGCGCCTGGGCCGGTTCGATCCGGAGCAGGCGCGCGCGCTGGGCGTGCCGGAGGGTCCGCTGTGGGGTCGCCTGCACAA
>Ga0214471_10003255_pt1 | contig 12618 bp, 9 predicted proteins | sample RVTome_5_FD_207665 | JGI IMG/M metagenome (GOLD analysis project Ga0214471, IMG submission 207665) | Soil microbial communities from uranium-contaminated site in the Upper Colorado River Basin, Wyoming, United States - RVT142D155 | ecosystem: Environmental > Terrestrial > Soil > Contaminated >...
GGGCACGTGGCGACCGACGGCACCCGGGCGGCGGTGGCCACGTTGAACCGCGTCCGCATGCCCTGGAGCGTGCGGTCCCCGTACACGACGAGCAGATACGCGCGATAGGTGTAGCCCGTCGCATCGCCGACCCGCGTGACCTGGAGGTCGAGCTGGCCCGGCGGGACCGCGATGGCGGCGACCGAGTCGCTGCCGTCGCTGCTCGCACTCCCGTGGTCGATATCGCCGTCCGCGTTCACGAGTGCGACCCGCGGGCGCGACGTCGTCGTGTCGGGGTCCGCCTCCCCCTCGCGGACCGCGTGGTACACGAACGGGTCGGTGACGTCGGCCTCGACCCACCCGAACACGGCGGCCGCGGTGCGGTCGAGGGTATGGGGGAAGCTCCGCGTCTGGTCGAGGTCGCCCTGGAACGAGCGGACCTCCCAGTCGTCGTCGTTGAACCAGAAGCGCTTCGTCTCGGTCGAGAAGGAATCCGGCGACGCCGCGTCGGGGCTCAGGTCGCGGAGATCGCTCAGCGAGTAGCCGCCAACCGCTTCTGGGAACTCCACGTAAGAGGTTCCGTCGGTTCGGAGGCGGAGCGTCGCGGTCGTCGATGGGTGCGGGAAGCGCACCTCGACGGCGAGCTGCACCCAGGCGCCGGGCCCGAGCGGCGAGCCGCCCGCCAGCGTTCCCTCGTAGACCCCCGGCGCGACCTGGGTCGCGGCGGGGGACTGCCGGAGCCCGGAGCCCGCCTGGATCATCGCGAGATGGACCGTGTAGGCGGGCGCCGGGGTCTCGACCTCGAGCGCGAACCGGAAGCGCAGCGGCGAGGTCGCCGACCAGGACGCCGTGTCCGCGATCCGGCTCACGGGGCTGAACCAAAGGAGATGGCTCTGGGTGGCCGCGCCCGCCCCGCCGACGCTCGTTCCCGTGAGACACGGCTTCGCCTGCGGATACCCCCACGTGTTGTGCGGGCAGAAGCGCTCGACCAGCCTGAGGTTCGCGTCGTGCTCGAGCGGGTCGAAGCTCCACCACAGGAAGTCGCCGGAGTCCGCCAGCAGGTACGCGCGGCGGTACTGGCGCGGCTCGTGGTGAGCCGCGGCCGGGCCGGGTGAGAGGAGCGCGGCAGCCAGTCCGCATGCGATGGCGGCCTTGAGGGTCTTCATGTACGGGCACCTCCTCGTGGGTCGAGGTCGTTGGCGGGGATGTTCGCCGAGGGACGGCCCGAGACCTTCGTGCAGCCGCACAACTGGCGCCGCCTCCTTTTGACCACCCGGTGCGCCTCACCTATCGTCGGGCCGTGGCCACCGGTACGTGCACCCGATGCGGACGCCCCCTCCGGGCCGGCGTCTGCCCCGAGGGACACCCCCAGCGCGCCGCGCGCGGCCGCAGGCGGGAGCGGAGGCGTCGCCGGTGGGCGCCGAGGGTCACGCTCGCGCTGGTGATCGTGGCCCTGCTCGTGGCGGGGGGCTACGCCGCGCTGATCTGGTACCCGGTTCGGGCCGCCGGGTCGGTGATGGAGCCCACCTCCGCCGACTACGTGGAGGCGCTCGCGGCGCACCGCGCGGCGGTGGACGCGTTCCCCGAGTCCGGCGAGCTGGACGCGGCGACCGCGCTGCTCGACGTCACCGACCGCGCGCGGTCGAGCATCACCGAGGCTCGGATCGCGCTCGAGGAACGAACGGTGACCTCGCTTCCCGTCATCTCCGACCGCTCGCCCATCCGGCTCGCCAGGGAGGCCCGGAGCGAGATCATCGTGTTCTACACCGAGTCCCAGGAGCTCATCGGCGATATGGAGGCGGCAGCCGGCTTCCTCGGCGACGTGGCCGCGGTCGTGCCGTCGCTCGACAACCTCCGCGCGGCGCTGGTCGTGCCGCGCTCGCCGGCCGAGGCGACCCAGGTGGCCGCGGCCGCGCGGCCGATCGCCGAGCAGCTCACCGCCGACACACAGGCGCTCTCGCCCACCGACGAGATGGCCGGCGTGCACGCCTCGCTCCTCGCGATCGCGGGGCGCATCCGCGCCGACATCGACGAGCTGGAGCGGGCGGCGCAGACCGACGTCCAGCAGGTGGTGACCGCGCTGGTCACCGGGATCCGCGAGCAGATCGAGACCTACGAGTCGGCCGCGAGCCAGGCGCCGACCGCGGCGCGCGAGGCAGGGCTCGAGGACCGCATCGCCTCGCTCGAGACGCAGGCGGGGAGCATCCGGATCCTGCTCGCCCAGCTCGCGGACGAGGGCGTGGACGTCACCGTCCCGGAGGAGTGAGCGGGGCGCCCCCCTGCCGGAGGGCGCCCCTCGGAACCGTTACGAGCAGCCGCTGGTGGCGCCGCAGGTGCCGCAGACGTAGCACGAGCCCGCCGGCTGCATCCGGGAGCCGCACGAGAAGCAGAGCGGCGCGTCCTTCAACCGGGCGACCGGCTCGGTGGGCTCCTCGGTCGGCACCGGGGTCAGCGGGATGGTCGTCTCCGGCGCGTAGCCGTGCTCGTTCGACTCCTTGCGTTCCTCGACCGACTGTACGCCGAGGCCTTTGCGAACCTCCGGCGGAAGGTACTCGAGCGCCAGACGCCGGAAGATGTAGTCGACGAGGCTCGCCGCGAACCGGATGTCGGGGTCGCTCGTGATGCCCGACGGCTCGAAGCGCATGTTCGTGAACTTCTGGACGTACGCCTCGAGCGGCACGCCGTACTGCAGGCCGAGCGAGACCGAGATCGCGAACGCGTCCATGATGCCGGCGAGGGTGGACCCCTGCTTTGCCACCTTGAGGAAGATCTCGCCGATGCCATCGTCGGGGTACTCCCCCGCGGTGATGTAGCCGTCGGCGTCACCCACCGAGAACGAGAACGTGTGGGCGGGTCGCGTGGCGGGGAGGCGCCGGCGCACCGGGCCGCCGTGGACCGCCGTCACGGCCTTCGCCTTCTTGTCGGCCGACAGCGGCTGGGCCACCTTGCAGTTGTCGCGGTAGACGGCCACGGCCTTGAGGCCGAGCCGCCACCCCTCGACGAGCAGGTTCTCGACGTCCTCGACCGTCACGTCCTCGGGCATGTTGATGGTCTTGGAGATCGAGCCCGAGATGAACGGCTGGACGGCCGCCAGCATCTTCACGTGCCCCATGTAGTGGATCGTCTCGGCGCCCATCGCGGTGTCGAAGACCGCGTGGTGGTCCTCCTTCATGTGCGGGGCGCCGACGACCGAGTTGTGCTCGGCGATGTACCCGACGATGTCGCGCTGCATCTCGTCGGGGTAGCCGAGCTTCTCGAGCGCGCGTGGCACCGTCTGGTTCACGATCTGCATCGTGCCGCCGCCGACCAGCTTCTTGGTCTTGACCAGGGCGAGGTCGGGCTCCACGCCGGTGGTGTCGCAATCCATCATCAGGCCGATGGTGCCGGTTGGCGCCAAGACCGACGCCTGCGCGTTGCGGTAGCCGTGCTCCTCGCCGAGCGCGATCGCCTCGTCCCAGGCGTGCCTCGCCGAGGTCAGGAGGGCCTCCGGCAGGTCGTCGCCATCGATCGTGTCGGCGGCGGCGCGGTGCTTGCGCATCACCCGGAGCATCGCGTCGCGGTTCGGCGCGTACCCCGAGAACGGCCCCATGCGCTCGGCGATGCGCGCCGAGGTGGCGTAGGCGTGGCCCGTCATGAGCGCGGTGATCGCACCCGCCCAGGCCCGGCCCTCGTCGGAGTCGTAGGGAAGCCCCCGCGCCATCAGGAGGGCGCCGAGGTTCGCGTAGCCCAGCCCGAGCTGGCGGAAGGCCTTCGCGTTCCGGTCGATCTTCTCGGTGGGGTAGCTCGAGTTGCCCACCAGGATCTCCTGGGCCGTGAACACGACCTCGACCGCGTGCCGGAACGCGGGGACGTCGAACCTGCCCTCCGCGTCGACGAACTTCATGAGGTTGAGGCTCGCGAGGTTGCACGCGGAGTTGTCGAGGTGCATGTACTCGCTGTTGTGGACGATCACGGCATGCTCCAATTGCCGACCGTCCGACGTCACGGCGAAGTTGTGGAGGCCATCCACCTCGATGTCGTACACGGGCACCGGGTGGTCGAGCGTCACCGACTCGACCAGAGTGACCTCATCAGCAAACTGCTTCGTCCCCCGGACAGCATGGAGTGCCACTCCGGGAGCCAGGTCACGGGCCTCCACATAAGCGCCGTCCACAGTCAGGAATCGATGCTCCGGCGTGCACCGAAGAACCAGGCCGAGTGTCGTGGAGACCTGAATCAGCCGGTTCGTTTCGCCAGCCACCCACGCGGCACGGATCCGCCGCAGCGAGCTTCGACCGGTCCCCGGGTCGGCCGCCCTCGCGAGTGGGAGTTCGTGGCCAGCTGACGCGGTCTTCTCGAGAACCTCCATGGACACCAAGCCATCCGCGGTTTCGACCAGGGCGTCCCCGACGAAACAGCAAGGGTTGCTCGCGTTGATGCGGCCCGACGCCGGGCAGGTGTGCCAGTCGTTGATGATCGTGTCGTACTGCATGCCGGGATCGGCGCACTCCCACGCGGCCTCGGCGATCTCGCGCATGAGGTCGCGAGCCCGCACGGTCTCGACCGGCTCGCCGGTGGTGACGGCCTTCAGCTTCCAGTCGCGGTCGTCGAGGTAGGCCTGCATGAACTCGTCGGTCACGCGCACCGAGTTGTTCGCGTTCTGGTACTGCGTCGAGTGGGAGTCCTTGCCGTCGAGGTCCATGTCGAACCCGGCGTCGCGGAGCGCCCGGGCCTTCCGCTCCTCGACGGCCTTGCACCAGATGAACTCCCCGACGTCGGGGTGGTCGACGTTGAGGATGACCATCTTCGCCGCGCGCCGGGTCTTGCCTCCGCTCTTGATCGTGCCCGCGGACGCGTCGGCGCCGCGCATGAACGACACCGGGCCGGAGGCCGTGCCCCCGCCGGCGAGGTGCTCCTTCGAGGAGCGGAGCGTCGAGAGGTTGATCCCCGAGCCCGAGCCGCCCTTGAAGATGGTCCCCTCCTCGACGTACCAGTTGAGGATCGAGGTCATCTTGTCGTCGACGGCGAGGATGAAGCAGTTGTGGACCCGGAGGTTTCCGGAGAGGTACTCGCCGCTCTCCGTCTGGATGTCGTAGACCTCCATCGGTCCGAGCTTCTCGATGAGCTCGATCTCGAGGTTCTTCCGATCGAGCGAACGCCTCCCGGTCCTCCCCAGCATGCCCTCCAGCTTCTCCGCCTTGCGTGGGTCGATGAATCCGATCTCCTCGGCGAATGCCGACTGATCGCCGACGTTGTTGATGGAGAGCGACCAGCACCCCTTCCGGTCGGGCCGCCTGTCCCCCTTGAAGCGCACGCGCGAGAAGATGCCGAAGCGCGCCAGCAGCTGCTGGGTCCCCTTGACGATCCCCTCGGAGATCATGTCCATGCCGACCCGGCCGGAGCGGCCGCGGTCCGAGACGTACCCCTCCGCCTGGAAGATGCTCCGCAGGTACTGCCGCACGACGGGCAGCGGCGCGGCGAACAGACCCTCGGGCACGGTCATGTCCTGGCCGCGAGCGCGGAGCCCCCACCGCTCGACGAAGGGGCTCAGCGCGGCTCCGTAGAGCCGGAGCCGCCGGCAGTCGAGGCTCGGATCCTGCGTTTCGACGCTCCTCTCGTGCCGGTGAACGTCGGGGAGGGCCTGATCCAGGGCGGACGTGACCCAGGCGCGCTCGGCGCCCGTGACCGTCATCGCCTCGATCGTGAGGGACCTGTTGGTCCCTCGGTACTGCCCGACGAAACCGTCGGACTGCAGCCAGCCGGCCAGCGCCGCCTCGGCCATGTCGCGCGGATCGATCTCGCCCTCGCCGTAGGCATAGCGGCGGTGCCACTCGAGCGTATCCCCCGGCCGGAGCTGATCGGCCCGGACGAACGCTCCTCCCTCGTACGAGCTCGCTCGCCACACCAGGTGGTCGCCGGTGACATCGAGCTGGTGACCGGCCTTCGTGCGGATACGCAGGACCTCCTTCAGGCCGTTCGCCTTCGTCGCCACGATGGTCGTGACACCCTCGGCATCGAAGACCTTGGCGCCAATGGCGTTCTCCTCGACGAGCTTCCCGATCGGGATCAGCCCCGAGGGAGTGCTGACGAGTGCGTCATACGGCTGGCACGCGCTGCACTGGGGCGTCACGTCGGGGACACCCACGTTGAACCACACGGGGGAGTTGAAGGCGGCCTTCTGGTGGACGAGCACGTGGGTGAGCTCGTCGGAGAAGACGTCGGCGTCCCGGTCGGACGCGAAGTAGCCGTCCTTCTTGCCCCAGCCCTTGATGGTGTCGACGACGCGGCCGATCAGCTGGCGGACCGAGGACTCACGCTGGGGGGTGCCGAGGGTCCCGCGGAAGTACTTCTGCGCGACGATGTTCGTCGCGTTCTGCGACCAGGTCTTGGGGAACTCCACGTCCTTCTGCTCGAAGGCGTTGCCGCCCTCCTTGAGGTTGGGGATGAGCGCGTCGCGCGTCTCCCACTCCACCTCGTCGAACGGATGCGTCCCCTCGCTGGTGAAGTGGCGCTTGAAGCTGAGCCCCGCCTTCGGCTTGACGTCCCGCGTCGACACCCTTCGACCCCCCTTTTCTCCCCAACTGGATCGGCCCCCGGGGAAGCGAGGACCCCCGAATCACAGCGTCGTGATTCTCGCGCCTGACCGCCGGCCTGTCAAGAGGATACACCGGATATGTTGTGGGTGTCAGGGTAAGCAACCACAAGATGTAGTGGTTCGGGCGTGCTCCGTCAGGAGCGCCTCGCGCGCGACTTCTTCGGCTTCCGCTTCTGCAGGAGAAGGCCCAGCTCCCGCTCGAAGTCGGTGAGCGCCTGGAAGTCCTTGTAGACCGACGCGAACCGGATGTAGGCGATCTCGTCGACCTTGCGGAGGGCCTCGAGCACCTCGATCCCGACCTCCTGGGTGGTGACCGTCGGGCCCTTCTTGCGAAGGCGCTCCTCGACCCGGTCGGCCATGCGCGAGACCTCGGCCTCCTCGACCGGACGGTTCTTCGTGGCCTTCATGACCCCGGCGACCACCTTGCCGCGGTCGTAGGGCTCCTTCTGGCCGTTCAGCTTGACCACGGTGAGGCCGATGCCCTCGGCCCGCTCGAAGGTGGTGAAGCGCTTCCCGCATCGGTCGCACTCGCGGCGGCGGCGGATGGCCGCCCCGGCCTCCGCCGGGCGGGAGTCGACCACCCGCGTGTCGTCTCCCCCGCACCATCGGCACCGCATGACCTCGTCACCCCCGGACCGGCTCCAACCACCAGATGTTGTACCGCCCGGCGAGGATACGCAAGATGTTGGCCCCGGCCGGAGAACGCTCCTACGATGAGCACCGTGCCGTCGAAGGTGGACCTGCTCGTGCGACTGCTCGTGGCCACGGCCCTCGGAGGGGCGGTGGGCCTCGAGCGGGAGATCCGCGACCAGCCCGCGGGCTTCCGGACGCACATCCTGGTCGCCGTGGGCTCTTGCCTCTTCGCCATCGTCTCGGCGTACGGGTTCCAGGAGTTCTTCGACGACGCGGACCCCCGCTTCACCTTCGATCCCTCGCGGGTCGCCGCCCAGATCGTGACCGGCATCGGCTTCCTCGGGGCCGGGGCGATCCTGCGCTACGGCATGACCGTCCGCGGCCTGACCACGGCCGCGAGCCTTTGGGTGGTCGCCGCGGTCGGCCTCGCGGTCGCGCTCGGCGGCTACTTCGCAGCCACCGTGACCACGGTCATCACGCTGGCCTCGCTCTGGGGCCTGCGCAGCGTCCGGGGGCTGCTCGTCCGGGGGCTGAAGCCCGAGCACGAGGAGTTCCAGCTCGCGCTGAGCCCCGAGATGCAGCTCGACCAGCTCGTCAGGCAGGTGACCGACGCCGGCATCCGGATCGACCACCTCCGCGTGGAGACCGAGGAGGGCGAGACGCGCGCGGTGCTCTACCTCCGGCTGCCCCCGAACTTCCCCGCCGAGGCCGCCGTGGCGATCCTCAGCCGGGTGCCCGGGGTCCGGAACGTGGACTGGACGCGGTAGGGGCCGTGAGGGGGTCACCGCCGCGCCTCAGGCGGCGGGCAGGACCAGACGCGTCCCCGCCAACAGGGTCCGCCGCCCGAGATGGTTCGCGCCGCGGATCTCGTCGACCACGGGCCGGGGATCGCCCTCGGGGCCGACGACGCCCCTGGCGATGCCCCAGAGGGTATCCCCGGGGCGGACCACCCGCACCACCCGATCGCGGCGATGCGGGCCCACGGGCTCGCCCGCCGAGGCGCCCTGGGACGCCTGGGCGAGGGCCGACCCGGCCAGGACGAGGGCGATCAGAAGCGTCCCCACCCGTCCCCATCGAACCCGTGTTCGAGTCACCGACCCAGTATGCCGAACATCTGTTCGACCGTCAAGCACTCGAACAGATGTTTGATTCGGCTCCTGCGCCGTGCTACCGTGCCGGGCGAAGGAGGTGTCCGTGGACATCACGCCGAGACAACGCCGCATCCTCGACTTCATCCGCACCACGGTCCACGAGCGGGGCTACCCGCCCACCGTTCGCGAGATCGGCGAGGCCGTCGGGCTCACCTCGTCGTCGAGCGTGCACGCGCAGCTCTCCAACCTCCAGCGCATGGGGGCGCTCACGCGCGACCCCTCGAAGCCGCGGACGATCGAGCTGTCCGAGCCGAGGCCGGCCGCGGCAGTCTCGGTCCCGCTCGTCGGCCGCATCGCCGCCGGGGCGCCGGTCCTGGCCGAGGAGAACGTCGAGGAGTACCTGGCCGTCCCCGCCGGGTTCGCGGGGGCCGAGGAGCACTTCGCGCTCACCGTGACCGGAGACTCGATGGTCGGGGCCGGCATCCTCGACGGCGACACGGTCGTCGTCCGCCGCCAGGACGTCGCGGCCGACGGCGACATCGTGGCGGCGCTCCTCCCGGGTCCCGCAGAGCCCGAGGCCACGGTGAAGCGGCTCCGCCGGCACGAGGGAGCCCTCACGCTGGTTCCCGAGAACCCGTCGATGGAGCCCTTCCCCATGCCCGAGCTGGGTCGCATCCTCGGCGTGGTCGTGTCGGTCCTGCGGAAGCTGTAGCGGGCCGGGCGGCGCCGCTCAGCCGGTTCGGGTGCGGCGCGTGCCGCCCTTGACGACGAACTCCCGCAGCCACGGAAGCTGATCCTCGCGCACCCTCGCCCAGACCTCGGTGCCCGCGTCGGTCTCCTTCGCCGAGAGCACCTCCGCCTCGCGATGGAGCCGGGCGGTGACCTCGTGATGGTCGTAGGGGACGCGGACCTGCAGCTCGACCGGCGCCGACGGGATGGTGGCCTCCACGGTGGCCAGCAGCTCGGCCAGCCCCTCCCGGCGAAGCGCCGACACCAGCACGCCGTCGCGGTAGCGGCGGAGGACGCGCTCGCGCTCGAGCTCGGACAGGAGGTCGGCCTTGTTGAGCGCGAGCACCTCGGGGATGCTCGCCGCCCCGATCTCCGCGAGGACCTCCCGAACCGCCGCCACCTGCACGTCCAGATCGGGTGCGGCCGCGTCGGCCACGTGCAGGATCACCGAGGCGCGCGCCACCTCCTCGAGCGTCGAGCGGAAGGCCTCGATGAGGTCGTGCGGCAGCTTCCGAACGAACCCCACCGTGTCCGATACCGTGGCCCGCTTCCCGCCCGGCAGCTCGAGGCGCCGGACGATGGGGTCGAGGGTCGCGAAGAGCTGGTCGGCGACGAGGACGCCCGCGTCGGTCAGCCCGTTCATCAGGGTCGACTTCCCCGAGTTCGTGTAGCCCGCGATCGCGACCTGCGGGATGCCCGATCGCTCGCGCGCGCCGCGCTTGACCTGGCGCGAGCGCCGGAGGTCGACGATCTCGCGCCGAAGGCGCGCGATGCGGGCGCGGATGCGGCGCCGGTCCACCTCCATCTTCGTCTCGCCGGGGCCGCGCCGGGTGCCGATGCCGCCCCCCATGCGCGACATCGCCTCGCCCCAGCCGCGCAGGCGCGGGAGCAGGTAGCTCAGCTGAGCCAGCTCGACCTGCGCCTTCCCCTCCCGTGAGCGGGCGTGCAGAGCGAAGATGTCCAGGATCAGCGCGGTGCGGTCGACGACCTTCACCCCGAGCTGCTCCTCGACGCTCCGGAGCTGGCCGGGCGACAGCTCGTCGTCGAAGATCACGAGGCCGGCGCTGCGGCCGTGCACGAGCCCGTGCAGCTCCTTCAGCTTGCCCTTGCCGAGGAAGGTCGCCGGGTCGGGGGCCTCACGCACCTGCACGAGCTTCCCGACCACCTCGGCGCCCGCGGTGTCGGCGAGCGAGGCGAGCTCGTCGAGCGACGACTCGTCTCCGTAACGGTCGATGCCCGCGAGAACCGCCGGTTCGAGCGTGCTGGGACGCCAGGTCGCGGAGAGCGGGGACTCCGAGACCGAGCGGTGCCGCTTCGTCAAGCGAGCGCCTCGCGGAGGCGGCTCATGGCCTCCTCCAGGCGATCGTCGGTGACCGTCAGCGAGATGCGGGCGTAGCCCTCGCCGTTGGCCCCGTAGCCGCTGCCGGGGGCCACGACGACTCCGGCCGACTGGAGCAGGTGCTCGGCGAAGTCGACCGAGGAGCGCCCGCGCGTCGGGAACCAGATGTAGAACGAGCCCTTCGGGGGCTCGAGCTCCCACCCGAGATCGTTGAGCGTGTCGACCACGAGGTCGCGGCGGCGCGCGTAGATCATCCGGAGATCCTCGACGTGGTCCTGTGGGCCCTGCAGGGCCGCGACGGCGGCGTCTTGGACCGCACCGAAGATCCCCGAGTCGATGTTCGTCTTCACGGTCGCGAGCGCCTTGATCGCCTCGGGGTTCCCCACCGCCCATCCGACGCGCCAGCCGGTCATGTTGTGGGTCTTCGAGATCGAGCCGACCTCGACGGCCACGTCCATCGCTCCCGGCACCTCGAGGAGGCTCGGCGCGCGGAAGTCGTCGAAGGTCATCTCGATGTAGGCGGCGTCGTGGACGAGCAGGAGGTCGTGCTCGCGCGCGAATGCCACGGCCTTCTCGAAGAGCGACCGATCGGCCACCGCCGCGGTCGGGTTCCCCGGGTAGTTGAGCCACAGGAGCTTGGTCCGCGGCGTGACCGGCAGCTCGGCGAAGTCGGGGAGGAACCCCGTCTCCGCGAACAGGGGGAACGCGACCGGCGTCCCCCCCGCGAGCTGGGTGGCCGTCGCGTACACGGGGTAGCCGGGGTCGGGCACGAGGGCCTCGTCGCCGGGGTCCACGAAGGCGATGGGGAGGTGAGCGAGGCCCTCCTTCGAGCCGATCAGCGGCTGGATCTGGGTCTCGGGATCGAGCGGCACGCCGAAGCGCTCGCGGTAGTGGTCCGCGATCGCGCCGCGCAGCCCGGGCGAGCCGTAGTACGACGGGTACTGGTGGTTGACGGGGTCCTCCGCGGCCTTCTGCAACGCTTCCACGATGTGCGCCGGCGTCGGCAGGTCGGGATCGCCGACGCCGAGCGAGATGACGTCGACACCCTCGGCTCGCTTCTCGGCGATCCGGCGGTCGAGCTCGGCGAACAGGTACGGCGGCAGGCCGGCGATGCGGTCGGCGAACCTCACGCGCGCCTCACCGCGGTGTCCCGGGCGCGGTGGCCGGCCGGCCGAGCAGCCGCTCCCCCAGCGCCTCGGCGGCGCCGGCGTCGATCTCGGTGTCGAAGACGAAGGTCGCCGGGCCGGTGAGGAACACGCGGTCGTCGGCGGCCCACTCGACCTCGAGCTCGCCGCCGGGGAAGATCACCGGAGCCCGGCGGGGCACGAGGCCGGCGACGCTGGCGGCAACGAGCGCGGCGCACGCGCCCGTGCCGCAGGCCATCGTCTCGCCCGACCCCCGCTCCCAGACGCGGAGCCGCACCGCCCCGTCCTCGATCCGCACGAACTCGACGTTCGTGCGCTCGGGGAAGGTCTCGTGGTGCTCGAGCGCCGGGCCGACCCGGCGGACGTCGACCTCGGCGGGATCTCCGTCGCCGATCAGGACGAAGTGGGGGTTGCCCATGCTCACCGCGGTCGCGTGGTACGGCACGCCCTCGACCTCGAAGGGCACGCCGACGAAGGTGTCGGCGGGACCACCCGTCATCGGGATGTCGCCCAGCGCCAGGGAGGGCGAGCCCATGTCGACCCTCACGCCGGTCACCTCGCCACCGTCGACGGTGAGCCGGAGATGCTTGACGCCGGAGCGGGTGTCGACGTCGAGGTCGGACTCGCCGGTGAGGCCGCGCTCGAAGACGAGCTTGGCCAGGCAACGGATGCCGTTGCCGCACATCTCGGCCACCTCGCCGCTGCTGTTCCAGTAGTCCATGAAGAAGTCGGCACGGTCCGAGGGCGCGACGCGGATGACGCCGTCGCCGCCGATCCCCCGGTGACGGTCGCAGAGCCCGGCCACCAGCGCGGGCGTGAGGTCGACCCGGTCCTCGAGGTCCTCGATCATCACGAAGTCGTTCCCCGTGCCGTGGTACTTCGAGATCCTCATCCGCCCCCTCCGAGGTACCGCACCACGTCGGCCGCGACCTCCTCGGCGCCGTCCTCGCCGGCGTCGAACCAGCGGATCCTGGGGTCGCGGCGGAACCAGGCCATCTGCCGCCTCGCGAGCGCGCGGGTGCGGCGGATCGTTCGCTCCATCGCCTCGTCGAGGGTGAGTCGGCCGTGCAGGTGCTCCACGACCTCAAGGTACCCGATGGCCTGCGTGGCCGTCAGGAAGCGCTCGAA
>Ga0214471_10003256_pt1 | contig 12617 bp, 9 predicted proteins | sample RVTome_5_FD_207665 | JGI IMG/M metagenome (GOLD analysis project Ga0214471, IMG submission 207665) | Soil microbial communities from uranium-contaminated site in the Upper Colorado River Basin, Wyoming, United States - RVT142D155 | ecosystem: Environmental > Terrestrial > Soil > Contaminated >...
GGCCAGTAGAGCTCCTTCTTGACGTGGAACTCCGGGAACCCGCGATCCATGAGGACGCGCTCCACGTTGAGGATCATCTCGGGGTTGCCGCAGATGTAGACGACGGTCTGCTCCGGCCGGAGGCGGAGGTCGCGGCAGACCGACTCGACGACCGACTCAACGCGGCCGGTCCGCCCTCCCCACCCGGCGTTGCGTGGATCGTTCGGCCGCGACACGGTCGGGACGTACTGGACCGGATACCCGCCGTCTCGTTCCCACCCCTCGAGCAGCTCGCGGTAACCCAGCTCGTCCGCGTACGAGCACCCGTTGAGCATGACGGTCCGGCGCGGGCGGCCGTCGGCAAGCGTTTGGCGCATCATCGAGATGAACGGCGCGATGCCGGTGCCGGTCGAGACGTAGAGATGGGTCCGGTCGTCGTCCGGTTCGAGCAGGAAGCGCCCCTTCGGCCCGATCATCCGCATCCGGTGCCCGACCGGCAGCCGCCACAGCGCGGTCGTGAAGCGGATGACCGGGACGAGCTTGACGTACAGCTCGTAGCCTTCCTCGCCGGCGACGCTCGGTGCGGAAGCCACGGAGTACGGTCGCTGGACGAGCTTGCCGTCGGCGAACACACCGGTCGTCATGTACTGACCGGGCTCGAAGGGGGTTGCGTCGCCGTCGAACTTGACCCAGAAATAGGCGAGATCGTCGGTCTGGTCGACCCGCCGGATGAGCGTGGCGTTGTACTGCTCCGCGTCCATGGCGATGACGCGCGTGTCCTGAGCGTGGTGGGTCATGCGACGAGGCGCCTCCATCCGGGCTCCGGCAGGCCGCTCCGTGCGGCGTGCTCCGATGGTAGCGTCGGCGGCAGCCAATCGTCGCGGATCGTCCCCAAAGCGCAATCCGCCTGTGACCGGCGCGCAAGCGCAGGGTTCAGCGGCCGCAACGGTACAATCGACAGAACGACCCGAGCCCACGACGCGGCCGTGCGCGACCGCGTGCGACGGCCCACGCCGAAGGAGCCTGCCCCTCATGGCCGACACTCTCGCACCCGCCGAGGATCGCCGTCACCGCGCGGCCAAGCGCTACATCTACGCCTGGGGTGGGGGCCACGCCGAGGGCGACGCATCGATGCGCGACCAGCTCGGCGGGAAGGGCGCCGGCCTCGCCGAGATGACCAAGGCCGGCCTGCCCGTGCCGCCCGGCTTCACGATCACGACCGCGGCGTGCAACGACTACTTCGCGGCCGGCGAGCAGCTCCCCGACGGACTCTGGGACGACGTCCTCGATGCGGTCCGCGAGGTGGAGCGCGAGACCGGCAAGGGCTTCGGCGACGCCGCAAACCCGCTCCTCGTGAGCGTCCGCTCGGGCGCGAAGTTCTCGATGCCGGGGATGATGGACACCGTCCTCAACCTGGGCCTCAACGAGCAGACACTCGAGGGTCTCGTCGGGCTCACGGGAAACGAACGCTTCGGCTGGGACGCGTACCGCCGCTTCATCCAGATGTTCGGCCGGATCGTGATGGACGTTCCCGGCGAGCGGTTCGACCACGCGCTCGAGGGGAAGAAGCACGCCCGCGGGGTCAAGCAGGACACGGACCTCAGCGCGGCCGACCTGCGCGACCTCGTCGCCGAATTCCGGGCGATCGTTCGCGACGAGACGGGCCGCGACTTCCCGACGGACCCGTACGAGCAGCTCGACCTTGCCATCAAGGCCGTCTTCCGCTCCTGGTTCGGCAAGCGGGCCCGCGACTACCGGAACAGCCAGAAGATCGCCCACGACCTCGGCACCGCCGTCAACGTCGTGACGATGGTCTTCGGCAATATGGGCGACGACTCGGGCACCGGGGTCGCCTTCACCCGCGACCCGAACACCGGCGAGAAGACCCTGTTCGGCGAGTACCTCACCAACGCCCAGGGTGAGGACGTCGTGGCCGGCATCCGGACAGCGCCGAAGATCGCCCAGATGGCGACCGAGATGCCGGAGGTCTACGCCGAGTTCCAGCGCATCGGCCAGCAGCTCGAGCGCCACTACCGGGACGTCCAGGACCTCGAGTTCACGATCGAGCGCGGCCGCCTGTACATGCTCCAGACGCGCTCCGCCAAGCGGACCGCTGCGGCGGCCGTGAAGATCGCCGTCGACATGGTCGACGAGGGCGTCATCACGAAGGAGGAGGCGATCGGCCGGGTCGAGCCCGCGCACGTCGACCAGCTCCTCCGCGCGACCTTCGATCCGTCGGCCGTCGAGCAGGCCCAGCGGATCGTCAAGGGCCTCAACGCGTCGCCCGGCGCCGCGGTCGGCCGGGCCGTCTTCGACGCCGACGATGCGGTCGAGTGGGTGGAGCGCGGCGAGAAGGTCATCCTCGTCCGGATCGAGACGTCGCCGGATGACTTCCACGGCATGGCCGTGGCGGAAGGCATCATCACCGCCCGCGGCGGCGCGACCTCGCACGCTGCGGTCGTCGCCCGCCAGATCGGCAAGCCGTGCGTCGCGGGATCGGCCGACCTCGTCGTCGACTACACTTCCAAGGCGGCCCACGGCGCGGTGACCGGGATCGACTTCAAGCAGGGTGACTGGGTGAGCCTCGACGGGTCCACCGGTGACCTCTACCTCGGCGCATTGCCGACCGTGGAGGCACGGTTCGAGGACCAGCCGGATCTCCAGAAGCTCCTCGGATGGGCGGACGAGGTTCGCCGGATGCAGGTCTGGACGAACGCGGACAAGCCGTCGGAGGCCGCCCAGGCCCGAGGTTACGGCGCGCAGGGCATCGGCCTGTGCCGGACGGAGCACATGTTCCGCGAGGGCGAGCGGCTCGACATCGTGCGTGGCGCGATCCTCGTGGCGAACGCCGCGACGCGGGCGAAGGCGAAGGCGGCCGCCGGGGCAGAGCTCGATGCTGACGAGCGCGAGGTCGTCGGTCGCTTCGACGCGGCGATGGCCCAGCTCGAGGTCCTCCAGCAGGGCGACTTCGAGGGCATCTTCGAGGCCATGGACGGACTGCCCGTCGTGGTCCGGCTCATCGACCCGCCGCTCCACGAGTTCCTGCCGAACCTCGAGGAGCAGCTGGTCAAGGTGACGAAGGCCGGCGACGCGGCAAGCGAGGAGGACCGCGAACTGCTCGCGACCATCAAGTCGATGCACGAGCAGAACCCGATGCTCGGGCTGCGCGGCTGCCGCCTGGGCCTCATGATCCCGGACTTCGTGAAGGTCCAGACGCGGGCGATCCTCAACGCCCAGATCGCGGTCAAGCAGGCCGGCGGCAACCCGATCGCCAAGATCATGATCCCGCTCGTCGGGCACGTGAACGAGCTCGCCGCGACGCGCGCCCTGCTCGAGACGGAGGCCAAGGCGGTCGAGGAGAAGGCCGGCGTCATGGTCGACTACAAGTTCGGCACGATGATCGAGGTCCCGCGCGGCGCGCTGACCGCCGACGAGATCGCCCGGGAGGCGGACTTCTTCAGCTTCGGCACGAACGACCTGACCCAGATGACGTTCGGCTACTCCCGCGACGACGCCGAGGGCGGCTTCCTGCTCAAGTACGTCGAGGACAAGATCCTCCCGTTCAACCCGTTCCAGACCCTCGACGACGCGGTCGCCGGGCTCATGCGGATCGCGGTCGAGAAGGGTCGGTCGACGAAGCCGGACCTCGAGCTCGGGATCTGCGGCGAGCACGGCGGTGACCCGGAGTCGATCGCCAAGTGCGAGCGGATCGGGCTCGACTACGTGTCGTGCTCGCCGTTCCGCGTGCCGGTCGCACGGCTGGCCGCCGCCCAGGCGGCGCTCACGGTGGCCGATCGCGACAAGTAGGCCGAACGTGAACGCGGCGTCCCCGCTCCACCGCGTCGTCGTCATCGGCGGCGGCTTCGGCGGGCTGTACGCGGCGCGCGAGCTGGGTCGCGACGAGCGGGTCGACCTGACCCTTGTCGACCGCCGCAACTTCCACCTGTTCCAACCGCTCCTGTACCAGGTCGCGACCGGCGCGCTGGCGCCGGGCGAGATCGCCCAGCCGCTCCGCTCGATCCTGCGTCGCCAGCGGAACACGACGGTCCTGCTCGGCGAGGCGGTGGGGATCGACGTCGAGGGGTGCCGCGTCTTCCTGTCGGATGGAGGGCCGATCGACTACGACTCACTCATCGTCGCGACCGGCGCCCGCTTCTCGTACTTCGGCCACGACGAGTGGGCCCCGCACGCACCGGGACTCAAATCCGTCGACGACGCGACGGAGATCCGGCGCCGGATCCTCATCGCCTTCGAGGCAGCCGAACGGGAGGCGGACGCCGAACGCCGCGCCGAGTGGATGACGTTCGTCGTCGTCGGCGGCGGGCCCACCGGCGCGGAGCTCGCCGGGGCCCTCGGCGAGATCGCCACCGACACGCTCCGGCGCGACTTCCGCTCGATCAACACGCCTGATGCCCGGATCATCCTCGTCGAGGCGATGGACCGGGTCCTGCCGCTCTACCCCGCCGACCGATCGCGCTCCGCCCGCCGGCAGCTCGAGCGGCTCGGGGTGACGGTCCGGACGGGGATGCGCGTCGTCCACGTCGACGATCGGTGCGTCCGGGTGGCGCCGACCGCCGGCGGTCCGGAGGACACGATCCCGGCGCGCACCGTCCTGTGGGCGGCCGGCGTGCTCGCGTCGAGCTTCGCCCGTGCGGTCGCCGACGCCACGGGCGCGGAGATGGACCGATCCGGCCGGGTCATCGTCGGCCCGGACCTCACGATCCCGGGACACCCGGAGATCTTCGTCCTCGGCGATGCGGCCGTGCAGCCGTGGAAGCGAGACCGGCCCGTGCCGGGCGTCGCCCAGGGCGCCATCCAGCCCGGCCGCTACGCCGCCCGCACCATCCGTCGCCGGCTGTCCGGTGAGCCGACGCCTCCGTTCCGGTACCGCGACCGGGGGGACGTCGCCGTGATCGGTCGGCTGTCCGGTGTGACGAACATCGGCTGGCTCGGCCCGTTCGGGCGCCAGGGCGGGTTCATCGCCTGGATGCTGTGGCTGGGGATTCACATCTTCTACCTGATCGGCTTCGCCAATCGGATCGTCGTCGTCACCCGCTGGGCATGGTCGTTCTTCACCCACGGTCGCGGGTCGCGCCTGATCACGGGGTCGCCGCTCCTGCCGCCGATCGAGGAGCCGGAGCCGCCGGCGTAAGGTCACCTCGTCCGGCCGGGCGGGGCGAGGCGGCTGGAAGAGGCCGCTAGAAGACGATCACCTGGCGGACGTGCTCACCGCGGCGCATGGCGGCGAAGGCGTCCTCGAGCTCGTCGAGGCCGATCCTCCGATCGACGAGCCGATCGATCGGCAGCCGACCCTCGAGGTGCAGGGCCGCGTACTGCGGGAAGTCGACCGATGCTACGGCGAAGCCGTAGTTCGAGCCGAGGATCCGGCGGCTGCCGTCGACGAACGGAAAGACCTCGAACGACGCGCGCGCACCGAACGGCGTGAGTCCGACGAGTACGGCCGTGCCGCCGGGCGGCAGCAGGTCGATCGCCTGCTCGATCGTCTCCGGCCGGCCGATCGCCTCGAACACGTAGTCCGGGCCGCCGCCACTCGCCGCCCGGACGGCCGCATCGGTCGTCGCCCGGTCACCCGCGAGGACCGCGTGCGTCGCGCCGAGATCGCGTGCCCGCTCGAGCTTGGCCGCGACCCGGTCGACGGCCACGATCCGCCCGGCACGCGCGAGGGCGGCGCCCATGACGCACGACAGGCCGACGCCACCGAGACCGATGACGACGACGCTCGCGCCGGCCTCGACCTGCGCCGTCTTCGTGACCGCGCCGACGCCGGTCGCGACGCAGCAACCGATGAGCGCGGCCGCGTCCGGGGCGATCCCGTCCGGCAGGGGGATCGCGGCCTCGACCGGAACCGTCGCCGCCTCGGCGAACGTGCCGATCCCGAGGTAGGGGAGGACCTCCGTACCGTCGCCGCGCCGCAGCGGGGTCCGGCCGTCGGGGAGCCGGTGGCGAACGGAGCTGGAGTCCGTGCACAGCCACTCGCGGCCGGCGAGACAGGCCGCGCAGCGACGGCACGGCGCGTACCACGTCAGTGCGACGAGCTGGCCCGGGCGAAGCGTCGTGACGCCGGGACCTGTGACTTCGACGATCGCCGCGCCCTCGTGGCCGAGGACGAGCGGGCCGGGCCGCTCCCACTCGCCGTCGCGCACGTGGAGGTCGGAGTGGCAGACGCCGGACGCGAGCATGCGCACCCGGACCTCGCCGGGCCCCGGCGCGTCGAGGGTGAGCGTCTCCGACCGGGTCACGGACCCGGGCCGGTCGAGCACGGCGGCGCGGACGGTGATCGGCTCGGTCATGTCGGACCGCATCCTACGTCGCGGGGGTGGTCGGGCCGCGCCCGCGTCCGCGAGCAGTCAGGCCGGGCTGCCGTCGCCGGAGCGACGAGCGCGCGGATCGACCTCGTTGCGGCGACGCTCCTCGGCCGCGTGGACCGCGCCTTCCAGGTGGCCGGCGGTGTGGGCCTCGGCCCAGCCCGCTGCAAGGGCGACGCTCGTCGAGGCGAGCGCAGGACGGCGTTCGAGGGTCTCGCGGACGCGGGCCACGAATCGTGCGGCGACCGCCTCGTCGGCGTCGACCAGCAGCACTCGGAAGTGGCCCCGGCCGACGGACGCCACTCGGTCCGATCCCCGCGCAGAACGCCGGATCGCGTCGAGCGCGCCGCCGATTGCGCGGTCGGCGCCGTCCCGACCGGCGACCTCGGTCAACCGGTCGAGTCCGTCGAGGGTGAGGGCGACGACGACAGCCGCGCGTGCCGACTCGCCCGCGTCGTCGGATCCGACGAGGCGTTCCCACGCGTCGACCATGTGCCCGCCGACGGCATCCCCTTCGTCGGCGGCATCCGCTGCGAGCGCGATCTCGTCGTCGCCGGTCAACAGGCTGAGAACGACCCGTTCGGTGCGCTCGTGGTCGACCTCGATCGACGGAAGGGTGAACCGTCGGCCACGCCTGCCGCCGGTTCGGCGTGCGTCGGCGCGAGCCCGGGATCGGCGGACCGGCGAGGTCGCCGGCGCGGGTTCAAGCGGGGGTTCGAGCGAGGGCTCGAGCGGGGCGTCGAGCGCGGCGGTTGCCGGCGGCGCAGGCGGGGCGACGACCGCGGGGTCTGGCCGATTGCCCGCGGCGGCCCCCGCCCGGGGCTCTGCTTCGACCGGCACCGTCGCCGCTGCGACGCTCGTGGGCAACGGCGGACGCGTCCGGGACGCGCCCATGTCGGGCTGACCGATCGGGAGCCCGGCCCACTCGATCCGATCGGGCGAGATGGCCGGCCTGTCCACGCGGCGCACCTCGCGAGACGCGCGCCCCGCCGCGCCCGACCGCGTCGCCGCGACGAGGAGCACGACGTTCGACGCGACGAGTGCCGCGAGCGCGATGACGAGGACGTCGAGGGTCACGGAAGCACGGTCTCTCTGGTCGGTCGCTGACGGACGCGCGCAGGCGTGCACGAGCGGCGAGGTTGGCGGTGCACAAGCGTACGGCATCCCTCGCTCCGCCGCCGTCTGCGTTGCGTCCGGAGCGCCCGATCCGGTCGTCCGCAACCGGACTGCAACTGGATCGGGCCCCGGACGGGCTCGATCGTTGCGTTCCGGTGTCTACGCTGACCGCAACACGGTCCTCAGCGACCGACGAACGGAGATCCGGACATGGCCACGCACGATCCTCGGGGGACCGACCGCGCCGGGGTCGAACTGCGCGAGCGTGTGACCGGTGGGCGCGCTCCGTCCGTCAGGCCGACATTCCGGCGGCTGCAGCTGGCCGGTCTCACGCCCGATGAGGCCGGCAACCTCACCGCGCACCTGACCGGCCTGCGCGTGGCCGGAGCGCCGTGGACCGTCCGCGAGATCGAGCGCGTCGTGTTCCTCAGGACCCTCGTCGAGCGCGGTCGAATCACGCCATGACGCGCGGTCCCGATACGGCCCGCCGCTTCCGTCACGATATGACCAACGGCACTGGGCGGTGCCGGCGGCCCGCCGTTCGATGCGGAGAAGGATTACCGAGGGCTCTTGGCTGCGCCTCAACCGCGGATTACGCCGAATTCCACGCCGCTGCACGTTCCTGGGCGCCGTTCGATGTCCACGGTGACTCGGACACAGCTTCGGCCCGTTCGCGCATCGCTTCGGGCTGGAAATCAAGCCTTCTGTGACTCGCCGGCGCGCTTCCGAGCCGGCACGGACCGATGACGAGCCGGCGCGCCTCGTCTCAGGCTTACGATCAAGCCTTCTGTGACTCGCCGGCGCGCCCCAGTGCGGCACGCAGGCGTCCCTTCCGTCACGATATGACCAACGGCACTGGGCGGTGCCGGCGGCCCTCGACCATCGTCCGGCGCGGAAGGGACCCTCGATGCTCGACGATCAGCGATCATCTGCCAGCCCGGGCCGATGGAGCGGCTTCCCGGCACGGGTGGCGCTCGTCTACGCGGCCGTGGGACTGGCCTGGATTGCCGGCTCCGGCGCGGTCGCGGACTGGATCGCCCGATCCACCGGCGCCGCGCTGGCCGATCTCGAGTTCGTCAAGGGGATCGGCTTCGTCCTGGTGACCGCGGCGGCCCTGTTCGCGATCCTCGTCGTCGAGCAGCGCCGGCTGCGTCGCGCAGCCGCCGTCCGTGAACGGCTCGAGGCGGAGCTGCGCCAGGCCCAAAAGCTCGAGGCCGTCGGGCGGCTGGCGAGCGGGATCGCCCACGACTTCAACAACCTCCTCACCGCGATCTCCGGCAACGCGCATCTCGTGCGGGCAGACCTCGCGATCGGGAGCGCGTCGGTCGACGACGTCGACGAGGTGATCGCGGCCGCGAACCGGGCCCGCGACCTCGTCTCCCAGCTCCTTGCCTTCAGCCGGCGCCGGCCGGCGGAGCCGCGACCGGTTGCCGTCGACCCCGCCCTCGACGCCCTCGCCCCCATGCTCCGCCGCCTCGTGCCCGCCCACGTCGTGATCGACGTCCACCTCGCTGCCCCGGGCGTCGCGGTCCGGATCGACCCGATCGAGCTCGATCAGATCGTGCTCAATCTCGTGGTCAACGCGGTTGATGCGATGCCGGACGGCGGGCAGCTCACGATCTCGACCGAGTCGCTCGGCGACCGGGTCCGCCTCACCGTTCGCGACACCGGCCTGGGCATGGACGAGGCGACACGGAGCCATGTCTTCGAACCGTTCTTCACGACCAAGCCGATCGGCCAGGGAACCGGCCTGGGCCTGTCGACCGTGTTCGGGATCACGCAGCGAGCGGGAGGCACGATTGCCGTCGACACGGCGCCGGGTCACGGCACGACGTTCGCCATCGAGATCGGAGTGGTGGAGCTCGCGGCCGGCGGCGAGCCGGACGATGAGCCGGCCAATCAGGCAGTCCGGTCCGCGAGGATCCTGCTCGTCGAGGATGACCCGGCAGTGCGCGACCTGGCCGATCGGGTGCTCTCGCGTGCCGGACATCACGTCGTGTCGGCAGCGACGCCGACCGACGCGCTTGACACCCTCGCATCGGATTCCGTCGACCTGCTCCTCACCGACGTCGTCATGCCGGAGCTGTCGGGCGGTGCCCTGGCCGCCCGAGCCCGCGCGATCCGGCCGGAGCTGCGCGTCCTGTTCATGTCCGGGCACGCCGACCACGCCGGGTCGGAGGCGCCCGAGCTCGGCCGAACCGACGGCTTCATCCGCAAGCCGTTCGCGCCGCGGGAGCTCGTCGAAGCCGTGCACCGAACGCTCGACGCGCCTCCTCCAGGTGCTCGGCGACGGACCCGCGGCTGATCGGAGGGCCGACGGGCCCGGCCCGGACGGGCCATCCGTCACTGTCAGTTCGGCCGGCGGCGAGTGACCATCCTCCCATCCAGGGAGGGCCGACCGATGACGACCAAGACCGCGACCGCACGCCTCGACGGCGACGGCCTGCGCTTCGTGGCGACGACGGGCAGCGGGTTCAGCCTGGCGGTGGACGACGCGTCCGGCGGCAGCGCCCCTCGGCCGGCGGAGCTGCTCCTTGTGGCCCAGGCCTGCTGCACGGCCATGGACGTCGTCTCGATCCTGCGCAAGAAGCGCCAGTCGTTCACGCGCTACGAGGTCCGCGTCGCCGGTGAGCAGCGCGACGACCCGCATCCGCACGTCTTCGAGGGGGTGCGCATCGTCCACCTCGTGGAAGGGCCGGTCGAGATCGAAGCCGTCCGACGGGCGATCGAGCTGTCCGCCACCCGCTACTGCACGGTGACCGGCAATCTCGCCTCCGGCGTGGCGCAGATCCACCACGCCTATGTCGTTCGCGACGGAGCGGGCGAGGAGCACTACGGCGAGGTCGTCGTCACCGGCCCGCACGTCACGATCGAGGAGCCTGCCGGCACGCCTGCGGACCGCTGAGCACGCGGCCTCGACTCACGGGGGCGGGATCTTCGGACCCGCCCCCGTTCCGTGCCCTTGACCGCGGGCCCACAATGCGGGCGTGGCGTCCCAAACCGTCGGTGAGCTGCTCGAATCGGCCCGCGCGTCGCTCGACCGGGTCACGCCCGCCGAAGCCGCCGCCGAGCAGGCGGCCGGTGCACTCCTCATCGACACGCGTTGCGGCGACGCCCGTGTCCGCGACGGAGCGATCCCGGGCGCGGCGCGGATTCCATTGTCGGTCCTGTTCTGGCGACTCGATCCCACGTCGGAGAGCGCCGATCGCCGGCTCGCCGATCGGTCGCGTCGGGTCATCCTCGTCTGCGCGCATGGCTACTCGTCGAGCTTGGCCGCGCGGACGCTCCGCGACCTCGGGTTCGACCGGGCGACCGACGTGATCGGCGGCTTCGAGGCGTGGCAGGCGGCGGGCCTGCCCGTCACGCGCGAGGCGGACTCGGCGGGCGCGTCTCGCGCATGACCCGCGCAGCGACGACGCCGGACAGGCCGGTGAGCGCCGCGACGGCGAGGATCGCCGCGCCGATTCCGAGCCGGTCGGCAATCGCGCCCGCCACGAGGGCCCCGATCGCGAATCCCAGGTCGCGCCATAGGCGATAGACCCCGATCGCCGATGCGCGCCACGACGGTTCGGCGACGTCGGCCACGACCGCGATGAGGGTGGGATAGACCATCGCGGTTCCGATCCCGAGCGCGACGAGGGCGAGGAGCCAGGTCGCGAAGCCGCCGCCGGCGGCGATGCCCGCCAGCGCCGCGGTCTGGACGAGCATCCCGCCCACGACGAGCGGCCGGCGGCCCACCCGATCGGACAGGGCGCCCGTCCCGAGTTGGCCGATCCCCCACACGGCCGGGTAGGCGGCTGCGAGCAGGCCGATCTCGCCGAGCGACAGACCGTTGGCCGCAAAGAAGATCGGCAGGAGCCCCCAGGCCAGGCCGTCGTTGAGGTTGTTCACGAGCCCCGCCTGCGACGCACCGAAGAGCGTCCGATCGGTCCACGACGTTCGGCGGAAGGCCTCGCGCCAGCGAACGGACGCGGACGGCGCCGCGAGCGACGCCTCGTGATCGGCATGACCGCGCGTCTCGCGCACGAACAGGACCGATGCGCCGAGCCCGAGCCCCGCGACCACGAAACCGAGGAGGAAGGGGACGGGCCGGAGCCCCGCAGCCTCCGCGACCAGCCCGGTCGCCAGCGCCGCGACGGCGACCGCGCCGTAACCCGACGCCTCATTGAGCCCGAGGGCGAGGCCTCGCCGAGCGGGTCCGACGAGGTCGATCTTCATGATCACGGTGGTCGACCAGGCGAAGCCCTGGTTGATTCCGAGCAGGACGTTGGCGGCGACGACCCAGCCCCAGTCCGGGGCCGCGATGATCAGGACGGGGACCGGCAGTCCGGCCAGCCAGCCGGCGATGAGCACAGGCCGCCGCCCGAACCGGTCCGCCAGCGCGCCGGCGGCGAGATTCGTGACCGCCTTGGTCACGCCGAACGCGAGGAGGAAGGCGAGCGTGGCCGATGCCGCGGTGAGCCCGAACGCCTCCTCGGCGAGCAGCGGCAGGATGCTCCGCTCCTGGCCGACCATCGCGCCGACCAGCCCGTTGACGCCGACGAGCAGCGCGAACTGGCTGGCGTTGGCCCTCAGGCCCAACCGGATGTGACGTTCCTGCATTGCGTCAGCATCGCACCGTGCGAAGCGTTCAGGAGGGGCGCGACGGTTCCTCGCCGAACAGGCGGTCGATGAGATCGAGGAACGCCGCGATATCGAGCGGCTTGGTCAGGTAGCCGGCGGCGCCCTCGGCGGTCAATCGGGCGATCTGGGTCTTTGTCGCGTCGGCCGAGATGATGACGACCGGGATGTGGCGCGTCTCCGGGTAGCTCCGCAGGCGGCGAAGGATCTCGCCGCCCGAGAGATCCGGCAGGTGCAGGTCCAGGAGGACGAGGTCCGGCACCCGCGTCCGGGCGAGGTCGAGGCCTAGCTGCCCCTGCATCGCCGAGACGAGATCGACGTCCGTTCGGCGGGCCAGGATGCGCTCGACGAGCTTGAGGTTGGACAGGTTGTCCTCGACGTGGAGAACCGTCCGGACCCGGCCACCGACGGGCACGGCGAGCACGGGCGCGGCCACCGCCGCGTCGTCGAGCGCCTCGGTCGGCTCCTCGACGAGGGCGAGCTCCACCCAGAACGTGGATCCTCGGTCGAGCGTGCTGTCGACACCGATCGTTCCGCCCATCGCCTCCGTGTGGCCCTTCGAGAGGGCGAGCCCCA
>Ga0214471_10003257_pt1 | contig 12617 bp, 6 predicted proteins | sample RVTome_5_FD_207665 | JGI IMG/M metagenome (GOLD analysis project Ga0214471, IMG submission 207665) | Soil microbial communities from uranium-contaminated site in the Upper Colorado River Basin, Wyoming, United States - RVT142D155 | ecosystem: Environmental > Terrestrial > Soil > Contaminated >...
CTGTGGTGTGCACAGGCGACATACATCCAGAAGGTCCTCCAAGTAGCTCAGGGCCACGGGAACGTCATCGTGGAGATCATGAACGAGCCGGGCACAGGAGAACACAATTCGCAGCATCAGATCGCTTTCTGGCATGAGATCATGGGGCTTGTAATCCATACGCTGGATCCCACGCGCGTGGTCATCTCCGATCAGGCCTTCACTGCCGACACCAACGGTATCTTCCGGGTCACAACGGTGGGTTGCCCGACACCCCATCAGCCAGGATGCGAGGACGTTGGAGACAGCGCCAGCGCAACTGCCAATGCGCTGCTGGACATGCCGGATGTAGACGCCTACGCCCTCCATTTTGGTCAGTGGGCCTTCGATCCCAAAGTCGACGACTCCTATGACAACGCTATGGCCTTGGATGAGATGAACGCCGTGTTTTCACGTGGGACGGATCATCTTTTCAAAGCCAACATCCGTCCTATCATCGCGGATACGGATGCGGCCACACTTGACGACACGGGGGTGTCTTGTCCGACCAACAACCTTCCTATGGAGGAGACGTGTCGCGCCCCAGACGGGCGAATCTCTGAACGGAACGTCGGCCATCTTGATACATGGGTTCAAAGAGCCCTGGATCTAGGCGCGAGTTTTAATCACAAAGATGGAATCGGCACCACCGATCGCACCTCAGGCGATAAATGCCTGATCGCAGACTCAAGGCAAGTTCTCTCTTCAATCCCGTCGGAGATTGACCAGCGAATTGATACACAAGCGCTTGGCATCCTGGCCAGCCAGACGCACGGGCTTGGGCGCTTGACCGACGCTTCCTTCAGGCACCCGCCCGATTGGGTCGGAATAGACATCAGATACAGTGGCGATTTTGCCAGTTGCGGTCAAGGGCAGTGCCTTGAGCGTTACAGCACGACAGACCCTAACGTCTCTTTCCTCGTGACGCTTCGAAACAACACAACGGCCACAAGGAGTGTCAGGTTGCAATATCGGTGGCTAACCTACCAGCGAAACACAGACCAGATATTCGGGGATGCCTTCGCATCGGGATATAGCGAGCCGATCGACCTACCACCAGGACCGTTCTATTGGCTTGAGGAGCCAGCAGCGGTTCCGGTTCCGAGCGAACTGGTCGGACAACTTGCATTGGTCCTCGAGGTGCAAGTCGTCAACGCGAGCAATACCAGCGAGGTCTATGACACCAATCAACTCGTCGCCTTGAACGAATCGACTTTGCCCCAGTTTCCGATCAACGAGTGTCAACTCCCTGGGTCGCTTTACCGCGCCTTCATTCCCGACCAACCCACCTTCCCGCCGGTAATCGATCCGGGTTCGCTCGAAGCGACCGTCTATGGTACATCGGCGGTTTTGGCCTGGGCAGTGTCCGATGCGGATAGCCCTACATCCGTGAGTATTGCTCTCGATACGGTTAATCCGCCAGAAGCCGTGATCGTGTCTGACCTTGAATCCGACAACTTTGTTGTCGACGATCTGGCGCCAGGTACAACGTATTACTGGAAAGTATCCGCCTTCGACACGGGACAGAACGCCACATTCGGGGCAGTGACTTCCTTCCAGGTGACGGGTCCATATCAAAACGGCGTTGTTCTCACAAGACCCGCTGACGGAACAGCGAACGTTCCCCCAACGACGATCCTGGAATGGGATGTCGTCGACCCCGAGCCAGACTTGCGGTTCTCCGTCTACTTCGACGCATGTCCGGGCGGATCTTGTCCAAATCCTCCGACCACTCTGATTTGCTCCAACATAAGCGGAACAACGTGCAACCCGCCCCCAAGCGATCTGGGTGTGCCCCCCTGCATCCCTGCTCAACTCGAAGATAACACCCAATACATCTGGCGTGTCGTTGCACACGGCTCGACGCCCACCGAATCGATGGGTGTTTTCACAACAGGAGTCCGTCAGGTAGAGCACGAGTTTCAATTGTTTAGTCCAGTAAACAATACCGTACCTTGGGAAGACGTGCGGGTTATCTGGCGGGAGGACAGCCAATGCTTCAACTGGGACACAACTCGAATCGTCTACAGAAACGAGGCTAACATAGGACAATTTTGGACCGTGCTCGATCACCCACAGACAAGCGGCTGTTTCCCGCCACCGCCAGGCGAGAGCGTTCAATTCTACTGTGAAGATCTCCCAGACCTCGAACCGGATGCGGCCTACCAGTGGGGCGTTTTTGTTCCGGATTGTACCAAGGGGGGCGTTTGCTGCAATCCCAACACATCAACGTGCACGGGAACATGGAGTGACATCGGCCGCTTTACGACTGCCGGGCCTACGATCAATCCAGCCCCTCAGCTCAGCCAACCTGCGAATCAGGCTTTGTTGCCAATTCTGGAAGGCGATACCGTGTTGTTCAGTTGGACTGCTGCAGCGGCGTCGCCGCCAGGAACCCCGCTCACCTATCGGCTGGAGATCGCCATCAACTCTGTGCCGCCGACTCCCGTCGCCGTCTTCAGCAATCTCGCTTCAACCTCTAAGGTCATCCCGGCAAGCGTTCTCGCAGAAGACGACGTCTATACCTGGAAGGTGACCGCCACAGCGGGATCTACCGCCGTAGCTAGTGCCTCGAGGACCTTGACCATCCACCACATCGACGAGTGGATGGTGGTCGCCCCGGGATATGGAGCAACATCGGGCGCGGGCCGGGCCTCGATCTACTACAACCCGGACCCTGCTAACCCCTATCCGGCGCTGGTGAAGTTGAGGGAGTTCAGCGTAGGTGGGCGCGGGGGCGGCGAACTGCTGCCGGCCGTTGGAGACGTCGATCTTGTAAACGCTGGCAAGGAGCTGGTCTTTGGTAGTGGAATCAATGGCCCCAACAAGGTCTACATCTACAACACAAAGGGCGGCTCTTTGGGTTCCTTCACCGCTTTCAACACCACGGAGAACCCATCGGGACGTGTCCACGTCGCGGTCGGCGATGTCGACGGTTCCAGCCCAGGAAATGAGATCATCGTCGGCACCGGATCCAAGTATTTCCTCAACGGTACAGCTCCAGGAGAGAACAAGGTCAAGGTTTTCACCGCGGGTGGACTGCTCTTGGCCAGTTTCTCACCGGCTTGGAACATGAATCCGAGCGGAGAGGTATGGGTTGCAGCGGGCGATCTGCTCACTTCACTACCAGGCGACGAGATCGTGTGCGGCCCCGGAGCCCAAAACGACATGCAGCTCTTGATTTTCAACGGAGGCGTGCAGGTGGCTGAGATCTACCCGCCAACGGGTCCTCATGCATCTCATCCGTGGGATATGACGGTGGCGGTGGGAGATTTCTCGCCGACCAATGCCGGCAACGAGGTGCTGGTCAACAGGGGCGGCGACCTGCTGGACCTGTACAGTCAGGGAGGTACTCTGCTCGATACCTACTGGGTCTTCGGTGATTATCCATTCCTGAATCCCAACGGCAACGTCAACGTCGGCGCTGGCCGCGTTGACGGCGTGGACGGGCATGAGATCCTAGCCGGGACCGGATACGGCAGCCAGGGGTACCTGCAGGTGTTTAATTACGATGTCAACCTCTCGATTCTGCAGCAGGTTCTGCCCCCGAATATCTACGGCGGCGAGGTGCACGTCGCTGGCAATCGGTAGGCAGACTGACTGAGACCGGGCGGAGGGCGGATCGATCCGCCCTTCGCCCGTTTCTGTTGCGTCTCCGTCGCGTGGCGCGCCAGGAGAGATTCGGAGCGGACCGGTTACTGAGGGCGGTTGGCGCCGCGGCGGCCGCCGGGGTGGTTGGCTTGGGGGGCGGCGGCGGCGCCGGCGTCGCTCTTGCCGCCGGCCTGGCCTTCGAGGTTTTCGATCATGCGGTCGAAGCGCTCGCGCATCGCCGGATCGGTGGCGCGTTCCGACATCTCGCGCAGCCGCTCGACTCGCTGCTGGATCATGTCCCCGCGGTCCATCGCGGGACCGGCCGGCGCGGGCTGCTCCGCATCGGGATTCGCCCGGGCGCCGCGGAGCTGATCGATCAACGAGCGCAGCGGGTTGGCGGAGTCGGCATCACCCCCGCCGGCTGCGGCGACGTCTTGGCGCGGCGTGACCCGCGGCCCGGGCTTGGCCGCCGCCTCGCTGGCGCCGGTGTCCTGGGCGAGCGGAGCGTCGCCGTCGACCTGCTCCATCGGCACCACCGAGCCGATCTCGGCCTCCGGCACGCCGATCTCTCCGCCGTTCATGGGGATCAGGAACCAGCCGCGCTCGGTGCGGTAAGAGTCGACCCGCAGCTTGCCGCCGCTTTCGAACGTGACCAGATAGTCGGCGCCCGCGGGGGCCGCGGCCAGAGCCGCCGCAGCGAGCACACCCAACCAGTGGACGCCGATTCTCATCGCTTGCGTCTTCATTCTAACATCCCGTTCCCATCTGTCGCCAGGTCGGCGAACCAACAGCGAAGGAGCTCCATCGCCGGTTTGCCGCGTGGCGTGTAGGACGTGTCGCTCGGGCCGCCCGCGCCCCACCAATCGTAGAAAAAGACCCCGGCCAGAAAGTCGGCCTCGGCCCAGGCGGCCAGAAAAGCCTGATAGCCCAAGCGCTGCTCCTCCAAATCGACCGGCAACCCGGCCAGATAGTTCCACGGCTGGCGCAAGCCGCCCTCCATGCTCGGATAGCCGATCTCGGTGATCAGGACCCGCCGGCCGTGGCGCTCGCTCCAGGCTCGCAGCCGCTCGCGAATCGGCTCCCAGCTCGCGATCAGCGCGGGGAGCGCGGGGCGCCCGCCGTTGGTCAGCGGATCGATCTCATGGTAGGCGTTGGCGCCCAACAGATCGAGCGCGTCCGCGAACCGCATGCCGTCCAACGCGTCCCAATTGCAGGTGTAGCTGAGCCGACCGCGGTAGCGGGCCCGCACCTGATCGATCAAGGCCCGCCAGCGCCGCTCCTCGACCTCGCTGCTGATCAGCTCCGAGCCGACCGAGAAGTACTCGGCGCCGGCCTGCTCGGCGAGCTCGGCGTAGCGCAGCAGCACCGCGCCATACGCGGCGAACCAAGCCTCCCACGACGGCGGCTCGAGCGTGCCGCGCCAGCGCCCCGGCGCGACGTCGACCACGTGCAGGGTCGGAATCAGGTGGACTCGGAGACCGAGCGCATGGGCTTGCTGGATGGTGATCCGAATCCGCTCGTCGCTGCTGCCGCCCCACGGGTTGGTGGTGATCTCGACCGAATGCACGTCCGGCATGGTGCTGACCACCATCAAGGAGACCGCCTCGGCTCCCAGCTCGTAGAGCTCGCGCAGCGCCGGCCCGTAATCGGCGCCGGGATCGGCCGAGAACAGGCCCAGGACCACGCCCTTGAGCAGGCCGGTTTCGGCCGCGGCGGACGGCGCGCACAGGCTCAGCGCCGCGCAGGCCAGCAGGATTCCCCAAGCTCGCATCCTGGAAACGGGAGCGCCGCCGATTGCCGGCAGACACTCCCACCTTGGGTTATACGCCAGAATCGACCGGTTGGCCGATACGGGTTTCGATCGCGGCGTGCGCGCCGCTCCAACGGCATCGACTTCGGTTCGGTGCCTTGTGCTCTGAACCGGCCGCACCCTACATTCCTTCAGCATGCGATTTGGGATCCGAGCCGGCCGCTTGCTGCTCTGGGGACTTGTGGCGCTCGGCGCGCGGCCGCTTTCGGCTCGCGAGCCCGGCGGCGCGGGCGCAGGCGAGCTGCCGTGGGAGGTGTGGCGCGATCTGAGGTCGCTGGCGCGGATCGAGCGCGGCGATCAGGTGCTATTGCGCAGCAGCCACGATCCGACCGGCGACCGCTTCGATCGCCACTCCGACGGCGACTCGCGCTTCATTCGGATCGCGGACGGCGAAGGCGTGATCTTCGAAGCCAGCGGAACGGGCGCCATCACCCGCATCTGGATGACCCAGGGCGAAGGCGTCAGCCTGCCGCTCGACCCCTCGATTCAGATCCGCTTCTACTTCGACGGCGAGGCCGCGCCGCGCATCGATCTGCCGCTGCCCAGCTTGTTCGACGGCACTGTCGCGCCGTTTCTCGAGCCGCTGGTCGGCGACCGCCTGGATTCCAGCGGCGGCAACTTCTCCTACGTGCCGCTGCCGTTTCGGGCCGGCTGCCGGGTCACCTTGCTGGGCGCGGAGAGCGCCAAGATCTGGTTTCAGTTCACCTATCACCTGCTGCCGGAGCCCAGCGAGGTGATCACGTTCACCGGCGGTGAGGATCTGTCGGAGTGGATCGCGCTGTTTGACGCGGCCGGCGGCGATCCGTGGACCGGCGGCGGCCAAGTCGCGGCCGGCTCGGTCAGCATCCCGCGCGGCACGACCCGCACGATCTACAGCGCCGCTGGCGCCGGTTTTCTGAACGCTCTCTTGCTGCAGGTGCCGGCGGCCGCGCGCTCGACCACCGTGCTGACCTTGCGCTTCGACGGCCAAGCGACGGTGCAGATGCCGGTCAGCGACTTCTTCGCGATCGGACGCGGCGGCGCGACTCCGACCCGCTCGGCGCTGCTCGGCGAGGAGCTCGGCGGCATGCTGTATTGCTACTTCCCGCTGCCGTTTCAGAGCCAGGTGCAGGTCGAGCTCACCTACGCCGCCGTTCAGCCCGCGCCGCCGCTGGCGGTGTCGTATCAGGTGCGCCGCAGCTTCGATCCGGCGCTGGCCGGCAGCGGCACGTTCGGCGCCGTGCTCAGCGCGCAGCCAGAGACCACGCTCGGCGTCGATTTTCCGCTGCTCGACCTGACCGGCCAAGGCAAGTGGGTCGGTCTGTTCGCCGATCTGAGCTCGGTCAACACCTTGCAGCGCACGTATCTGGAAGGCGACGAGCGCATCTATCTCGACGACTCGCCGCATCCAATGCTGTACGGCACCGGGGTCGAAGATCTGTTCGGCGGCGGATTCTACTTCGACCAGGGACCCTTCACCCTGCCGCTGCACGGCATGACCTACCACCTGCGCCAGGGCGGTGAGGACATCACCGCCGCGTACCGGCTGATGCTCAGCGATGCGCCGACCTTCGCGAATCGGATCCGCGCCGGAATGGAGGTCGGGCCGATGGCCAATCTCACCATGCGCGCCCGCAGCGTCGCCTACTATTACCGCCGCGCGGCCCTGGCGCTGGCCTTGTCGGACACGCTTGACTTGGGCAGCGCGGCCTCGCGCCAGGCGCATCACTACTTGACCAAGGGCGCGCACGCGATCGCGGCGCTGGACGCCTCGTTCGAGGGCGTCCCGACGCTGCAGCTCCAATCGCAAGGATCGTATCGCGAGCCGGGGGTCTCGCAGTTCATGCTCACGGCGGCCGGCTGCGGCGACGCGCTGCGGCTGCGGCGGCGGCTCGACGCCGGCTTTCCCGATCAGGGCGCTCTGGTATTCGTGAACGGCGAGCTCGCCGGTTCCTATCCTCACCTCGATGCCAACCCGTTCCATCGCTGGCGCGAGATCGACCTGGATCTGCCCGCCGCCCTCGCGGGCCAGACGCCGCTGCTGGTGAGCGTGGTAGCGATCCCGATTCCAGGCAGCGATCCGGCCGACTATCTGTTCAGCGAGTTTCGCTACCAGCTCTGGTGCGGCGCCGCTTCGCGCGTGCCCAAGCCGCCGGTTTCCTCCGACGCGCCGTGAAGCCGGCGATCCTCGAAGTCCGGGGCCTGAGCTTCACCTACCGCGGGTCCGAAAGCCCGGCGCTCGACGGAATCGATCTGGAGCTGGCCGCGGGCGGTTTTCTGCGCGTCGCCGGCGCCACCGGCGCCGGGAAGTCCACCTTCTGCCGCTGCCTGAACGGCCTGATCCCTCAGTTCCAACGCGGCGAGCTGCGCGGCGAGGTGCGGATCGGCGGCGTGCTGGCCGATGCCCAGAAGGTCGGGGACAACGCCGCTCGGGTCGGTCTGGTGTTTCAGGATTTCGAAGCGCAGCTCTTTTCGACTTCGGTCGAGCGCGAGGTCGCATTCGGGCCCGAGAATCTCGGCTTGCCGCGCGAGCAGATCGCGCAGCGGGTCGAGCGCAGCCTGGCGGCGGTCGGGCTCGCCGAGCTCAGGCGCCGCGATCCGGCCACCTTGTCAGGCGGGGAGAAGCAGAAGCTGGCCTTGGCGGCGACTTTGGCTCTGGAGCCGGAGCTCTTGGTGCTCGACGAGCCGACCACCGATCTCGATCCGCCCAGCCGCCGCTGGCTGCGCGAGCTGCTGCAGCCGGGGCGCGGGCTTTCGAGCGCCGTCATTCTGGCCGAGCCCGAGATCGGGGACGGCGCGGCCAGCGGCGAGCTGCTGGTGCTGGAGGCGGGGCGCTGCGCGGCGCTGGGACCGGCGCAGCGGCTGGCGCGCGACACCGAGTCGCTGCTGCGCCACGGCGTCCGGCCGCGCGAGCTCGATCTCTTGTTTGCGCGCTTGGGGCTGGACCAGTCCGCTTCCGGGCCCGAGGAAGCGGCGCGGATCCTCGAGCGGCACGGCTATCGTCTCGACCCGAAGCGTTTGCCGGGGCCGGCCGCCGAGGCCGCTTCGGGCGCGGGGGCTCCGGCCGTGATTCAAATCGACCGGCTCACCCACCAGTATCCCGACGGCATGCTAGCGCTGCGCGGCATCGACCTGACGGTGCGGCCGGGCGAGTTCGTGGCGCTCTTGGGCGCCAACGGCAGCGGCAAGACCACCCTGGTCCAGCATCTCAACGGCCTGCTCCATCCGTCGAGCGGGAGCTGCCGGATCGGCGGCAAGGAAGCCCGCGCCTATAGCCTGGCCGAGCTGGGACAAAGGGTCGGTTACGTGTTTCAAAACCCCGACGTGATGATCTTCTCGGATACGGTCGCCGACGAGGTGCGCTTCGGCCTGCGCAACCGCGGCCTGTCCGAGGAGCAGCAGGAGCGGCGCTGCCGGGCCGCCCTGGAAGCGGTCGGGCTGGAGGCGCTGGCCGACGCGGATCCGTTCGCTCTACCCAAGGGCGGCCGGCAGCGGGTCGCGGTGGCGTCGGTGCTGGCGCTGGAGCCCGAGATCTTGGTGCTCGACGAGCCGACCACCGGGCTCGATCACGCCCACGCGCGGACCGTGCTCGATCTGTTGCGCGAGCTCAATCGCAAGGGCCACACCATTCTGATGATCACCCACGCCCTCGGCCTAGCCGCCGAGTACGCGCGGCGCTGCCTGCTCTTGGGCCGCGGCGAGCTGCTTGCCGACGGCGCGCCGCGCCAGGTCCTGGCGGATGCCAACGCCCTGGCCCTGAGCGGCCTCGAGCCGCCCGACATCTTGGCGCTCGGCCAGCGCTTGGGCGCGCCGACGCTGACTCTCGACGAGCTCGCCTCGTGCCTGGTGCGGCCGGCGTCGTGAGGCATTGCGCGGGCACAAGATTTCAGTGGGCCGCTGGGACGCGCATGGGTGGCATGGGCACGGGCAGCGCGCCCATGGACGACCTCACTCCCCATGCAAAGCTCGACCATGGGCGCCCTTCGGCCGCCCACGCCACCCCGTTCGACACAATGTCCTCTGGAATGACGCCATAAGAGATTGCGAGGGAGAGACAACCATGAAGGAGCTGGCCAGCTCGTGCATCGCGCTTGGACTGACCCTTTCAAACCCGTGCGCAGACCGGATCGCGGCGGCGCAGCCGAATCCCTATGCGCCGGACCGGCCGGAGCCCGGCTCGGTGGAGGCGATCGCCGCCGCGACCAGCGAGCCGCGCTTCTCGAGCCCGTGGGTCGCCTACGTCCCCGAATCCGACACCGTGCCCTCGCCGTCCGACCACCTCGGGCGTATCGCCGGCGCCGCCGGCGAACTGACCGGCAGCGCGCAGATCTACGACTACTTTCGCGCGCTCGACCGCGCCTCCGGCCGGGTCCAGGTCGAGGTCATCGGCCGCAGCGAAGAAGGGCGCGAGATCCTGCTGGTCGCGATCGCCGACCAGGGCGGGATTCAAAAGCTCGAGCGGCTCAAGGCGATCAACGCGGCGCTGGCCGACCCGCGCCGCACCAGCCCGGAAGAGATGGAGCGGCTGCTGCCGGAGGCGCGCCCGTTCTACTACCTCAACGCCGGCCTCCACGCCGACGAGAGCGGCAGCGCCGAGATGGTGATGGATCTCGCCTACCGGCTGGCGGTCTCGGAGCAGCCCATGATCCAGGCGATCCGGCGCGAGCTGGTGGTGCTGATTAACCCGGTCTCGGAGCCCGACGGGCGCGACAAAATGGTCGAGTGGTTCTACCGCTACCTCAAAGGCAAGCAAGAGTTCGAGCGCCTGCCGCGCCAGTCGCCGCCCTACTGGAGCCGCTATGTCTACGTCGACATCAACCGCGACGCGCACCAGCAGGCGTTCGCCGCCACCCGCGCGGTGACGCGGATGTTCTTCGACTACCACCCGGCGGTGATCCACGATCTGCACGAGGCGATCCCGCTGCTCCAGACCTGGAACGGCACCGGCCCCTACAACCCGCATCTCGATCCGATCGTGACCAGCGAGTTTCTGGAAATGAGCCTGCACGAGGTCACGGCGCTGACCGCGCTGGGGATGCCGGGGGTGTGGACCTGGAAGTTCGGCGAGGGCTTCGGCCACCACTACCTCGAATCGATCGCGATGAACCACAACGCCATCGGGCGCGGCTACGAGACCTTCGGCAACGCCACCGCCGAGACCGTCGAGCGGGTGGTCGACGACTCCGAGATCACCCGCGAGTGGTATCGCCCGTGGCCGGCGCCCAAGCGCTTTCGCTGGTCGATGCGCGACAACACCAACTACATGCAGACCGGCTGCCTCGCGATCCTGGACTACAGCGCCAGGCAGGCCAAGGAGCTTGTGCGCAACTTCTACCGCAAGGGCTTTAATTCCTGGCAGCGCGGCCTGAGCCAGCCGCCGCACGCCTATGTGATCGCGCCCGATCAGGGCGACCGGCGCCGGGTGGCGCAGATGGTGAATCGTTTGCTCGCGCAGCGCATCGAGGTCGGGCGCGCCGCCGAGCCATTCTCGATCGGCGAGGATTCGTTCCCGGCCGGGAGCTACGTGGTGCAGCTCGATCAGCCGTACCGCAACTATGCCGTGGATCTGCTCGAGCCGCAGTGGTTCCCGCCCGACGCCGAATACCAGCCGTACGACGATGTCTCGTGGGCGCTGCCGGTGCACTACGGCGTGGAGGTGCAACGGATCGACGATCCGCACGTTCTCGACCTGGTCTTCGAAAAGGTCGCGGACGAGCTCGAGCCGAGCGGGCGGGTGCACGGCGCGGGTCCGGTCTACCTGCTGCGCGACCGCGGCCAGGAGGCGCTGCTCGCGGCGCGCTACCGCTTGAAAGACTTCCAGATCGAGATCGCGGAGTCCGGCTTTCGAATCGGGGACGCGGAGTACACGGCCGGCTCCTGGATCGTGCCGGCGCAAGATGGGGTGGCGGCAGTGTTGGATCCGGTCAGCCGCGAGCTGGCACTCGATTTCGATTCGGCGGCCGCGCCGCCCGAGGTGCCGCGCCACTCGGCCGCGGCGCCGCGGCTCGGCGTCTGGGTGCCGTGGGCCGATACCGACATGATCGGCTGGATCCGCTACACGCTCGATCAGCAGAAGATCCCATACATCTACATCCGCGACGACGACATCAAAGCCGGCGAGCTGGGAAAGCTCGTCGACGTCCTGATCTACGGCCACGTCCGCCTCGACCTGCCGGCTCAGATCCACGGCATTCCCGCGACCGACGGACCGATGCCCTACACCAAAACCCCGGTGTATCCGAGCCACGGCGCGCCGGCCAGCTCCGAGGACATCACCGGCGGCATCGGTTGGAGCGGCCTCGCCAACCTGCAGCGCTTCGTCGAGCAAGGCGGCGTCCTGATCACGCTCGGCCGCGGCTCCACCCTGGCGCTCGAAGGCGGCCTGATCCGCGGCGTGCGCCCCGCGGCCGAGCACGGCATCTCGACGCCGGGCGCGGAGCTGCGGGCGCGCTTCACCCAACCCGACCACCCGATCGCCTACGGCTACCCGAAAAGCATCTCCGTGTTTCGCTCCAACTACACGGTCTACGACGTGCCGCGCCGCTGGCTCGAGATGTCGTACTGCACCTCGTGCCTCGACGGCCCGGTCGATCCGCGCTTCGTGGTTCTCGAGTGGGGCTCGGAGCCTACAGGCGCCGGCGGCGATGCCGAAGCCGGCGACGATCCCGGCGGCTTGCCGATCCTGGTCAGCGGCGGCGGCCGGAACGAAGAGCGACTCGCAGGCCACCCCGCGATCTTCGACGTCCCGACCGGCCGGGGCCGGATCATCGCCTTCAACCTCAACCCGATGCACCGCGACCTCAACCACTCCGACTACCGCCTGCTGTGGAACGCGATCCTCAACTGGAACCACCTCCCCGCACCACCGCCGTAGCTCCAGGGGCCACTCGTTCGGGGCGCAGTTCCAGAACGAGCGTAGACCATTATGCACGCTGGAACGAGAATTTTGTTCTCGTTGCGGAGGACCCGGGCACGAGCCCACCCGCAAGCATCGGGCGCGAAGCGTGGCACCCCTGTCGTCATTCCGGCGCAAGCCGGAATCCAGGCCGGGCAGACTCACAGTCTGTGCGCAGCTCGTCCATGGGCGGCCTTCGGCCACCCATGCCACCCATGCGGGACCATGCGGGCGGATATCAAGGGCGCAGCCCTTCGCTAGTTGGCCCCGGCCCCGCTCCTTGCAGGCCTTGCCGGTCCGGTGGGAGCGGGAGGGAGCTGCGCT
>Ga0214471_10003258_pt1 | contig 12617 bp, 10 predicted proteins | sample RVTome_5_FD_207665 | JGI IMG/M metagenome (GOLD analysis project Ga0214471, IMG submission 207665) | Soil microbial communities from uranium-contaminated site in the Upper Colorado River Basin, Wyoming, United States - RVT142D155 | ecosystem: Environmental > Terrestrial > Soil > Contaminated >...
CGCCTTCGCAGTCCTCGCTGTGCTACAGGATTGTGTAGAGCGGAATGTCTCATCCAACACCCCAGAGCCGCGCGCGCGAGCCGGCCTTCAGGCTGCCACTCGCGAGTAGCACACGTATACGCGAGATGGGATCAACGGCGTTCTTCCAAGTGCCCCCTGCGCTAGATAGGCGCATCTCGCTGAAGCCTTCGTTAGGCCAGTCGATTCACCTCGGACATTTCTCCATTCCGCGGCTTCGGTGTAGTCGAACAACCGTGCCTTCACGCTCCCGCGCGCGCCCGCTGTCTGCCCATCCAAGGGAATGACCGCGCGCGTGATTTGCATGACCGTAGCGGCAAAGCTGGTACTTGCTCCCACCTGATCCTCTGCGCGGTAGGCATGATTGCTGCCCGTGTCGAGCGATGCATCGCCAAGCTGTATCTGCACGCTTGTCACGCCTGTACCTGTTGTCGTGGCGCGCGCCGTTACTTCCAGCACCAAAGACGAATGTGTCTTCGGGATATTTGTGAAATCTATCTGCGCGGTGTCACTTGCCAACTCCTGCTCGTCGATGAGGGTCCACTCGCCGCCGCCGCCGCCGCGTCGGCCTCGGCCAGGTCCGCCGAGATCAGGGCGAGCGCCCGCTCGCGCCGGGCGTTCGGGCTGACCACGTAGCCCAGCAGCGGTGAGCGTCCCACGAACCGGGAGCATCAACGCGAGGTAGGGATCGCCGACGACCTGCACGAACGTATCTTCACCCTGCAGATTCGCCTCCAGGTCTGCTGCCACGCGCTGGTAGCGGGCAAGCGTATCGGCTTGCTCCATTGCAGCCTCGCCGCGTGCGCGGCCGGCGCGACTGCGGCCAGTAGTGTCAGGGCGACCCCCGCGGCGGCGTGGCATGGTGGGATTCCTTCGCCGCATCGCCGCGGGGATCGCGATCAGCAGGATCGGGATCACTAGATCCAGTAGTGGTCGAAGCCGTGCCGGGAGAGAACGATGACGATAATGACCGGCACCCCCAAGCCCAAGGCCTCCGTCGCGGCAGGGCGAGGACCACCGCCGGCCGCGCCGGCGCGCGCGATCCCGATCGTCCCGACCAACGGAACGATCATCGCCCGAAGGGCGGCTGCGAGCTGATCCACCGGAGCGGTAACTGCCCCCGCGCGCGAGGCGAGGTTCAGGTCCACTAGGGCGAAGCGCAGGTCGGCGTTCGCCAGCACAACGGCCCACCAGGCTCCGGCGACCACGACGCCGCCGACCAAGCCCGGCGATGCCGGCGCGGGTCCCGTCGCGCCGCCACGCCAGCCATGCGAGTCCGGGTAGCAGCGCGAGAGCGCGCGGGTCGAAGCGCGCGCCGGCGGCGATCAGCGCGCCCGCGGTCGTGTGCCTGCCGCCGACAGCCAGGGTCAAGCCTCCGATCGCGATGACGGCGGCGGGCAGCTCGATCGTGAGCGTAAGAACCGACGCCAGCGGGGGCGACACGCCGACGAGGAGCGCGGCGGCGGTCGCCGTGCGGTCCTCGCTTCCGAGCCGATCGAACACACGCCCGGCCATCACAGCGGCAGCGACGATCAGCACACCCAGCAGCACGCCACGCCACAACTCGAATGGTCCGGGCAGCACGTCGAGCACACGCACGAGCAGGAACACGAACGGGCTCTTGTTGTCGATCGCATCCACGTACAGCACGCCGCCGGCGGCGACGCGGCGCTCGACTGCGATCCATGCCGCCTCGTCGGAGGAAAGCGGAGCGAACGCCGACGCGAGCGCGACGACCGTCCCGGTCCCGAGCAGCCAGCGCGCGCGGCTCACCGTGCGGGAGCGGCCCCGATCGGACCCGTCAGGCGATCGACGGTTCGGCCGGCCTCCCCTCGCAGGTCGAGGAGGCCCAGCCCCAGCAGACCGTAGAGAGTAGCTCGTAACCGGGTCGCTTCTCGTGTAGGTCAGGCTCGACAGCAGGCCTCGACCGTGTCATACGGGGCGTACCATCACGGTTGTGATGCTACCATCGCCGCGAACGATGACAGTCGAACCCGTTCGATCACCCGTCCCGTCAGCGTCGCGGACAGATCCGGATCGGCCGTCCCATGGGCCGCCGCACGCGCGCGTCGCTGCAGCGTGGCTACTCGGGTCCGTGATGGCGGCCGCGATCATCCTCGGCAGCTCGGGCGGGAACCGAGAGCGGCTCGCCTATGGCGACGGCCTGATCTATCGCTACGTTGCAGCAAACTTGACGACGCCGCACGAGGACATCCATCCCGTCGTCGAGGTGCGCGGGACGTCGCTGCGCTACGGACGGATCGGCCTGCCGATCCTGATCTGGCTCGGATCCGCGGGCCAGGACAAGGCGATGCCGTACGTGCAGGCAGCCATCCTTGTGGTCGCGACCGGCGCGGCGAGCGCCGCCCTCGTGGCCATGTTTCCCGGGCTGGGTCTGCTCGCCGCAGTTATCCCGTTCCTCGTCCCTGGGTTCGTCATGACACTCGCCGGCGGTTTCGCCGAATGTCTCGCGGTCGCGCTGGCGCTATGGGCGGTAATCATGGCCACGCGCGAGCGATGGTGGGCCTGCGCCGGCCTGCTCTCGTTCACGCTTCTCACGCGCGAGAATGTGGCCTGGTTAGCGCTCGGCCTGTTCGTATGGCTGGTTCTGCGCCGTCGATTCCGCGGCGCGGCGGTCCTCACGACAGCGGTGGTGCCGTTGATCGGGTGGTACGCGGTGGTGGCGGCCCGGTACGGGCACGTTCCACTGCTCGATCCGTACCTGCGGACGGAGACCGAAACAGTCGGCATTCCGCTGCTCGCACCCATCCGCAGCCTGACCGACGGCTTCGCGGCCCCATCGGTGGTCACGGCGGCTCTGCACATCACCTTGGCGATCGTCGCGTTCGCGCTCGCCAGACAGTCGACGCTCGGCTTCCTGGCCGGGGCGACGGCTGCCCAGATGCTGATCACGGGACCCTTCGCGTGGCGTTTCGCTGGTGAAGGGGTACGCACAGCCGTGTTCATCCAAACCCTCACCCTGCTCGCCGTCATCGCGTGGCAGCGGCCCGCATGGACCGACCCGGCGTTGCTCGAGCGCCTGGGCCAGAGGCGCCCACGCCCCGGATGAGCACGACCCAGGTCGCGCGGGGCGGGGTTTCACCCCTCATGCCGGTCGCGGCCGCGGTCGCGATCGCGCTCGTGGCGGTCCTCGCCGGCGTCCGCACCGGTGATGTCGAGGTGGATGTCGATCAAGCCGTCTATCGGGACACGCTGGTTCAGATGCGAGCCGGTGACGGGTACTACGACGCGCATCGCGATGCGCTGATCGCCAAGGAGGGAGCACCGCCGCGCTCGGTGCGCGCGATCCGCCCACCGACGCTGTTCTTGGTGCTGCGCTGGTTCCCCGAGTCCTCGTGGCGGTACCTGGTTGGTCTCGCGTATCTGGCGATCCTGCTGGCGGCGTGGCGGCTCGGCGACCCGTACGGGCGTTACGGTGGCGTGATCGCCGTCGTACTCGCCGGCTTCTGGGTGGTTGCAGCGTCCTCGTTCCTCTACCTGCACGCCGAGCTGTGGGGCGCGCCTCTGTTCCTATGGGGTGCGCTGGAGGTCCGACGCGGACGGGATGCGCGCGCGGCAAGCCTGATCGCGGCGGCGACCCTGGTGCGCGAGCTTTACGGGCTCGGGCTGCTGATCGGCCTCGTGGTGCGCAAGCAGCGCGCACCCTGGATCGCCGCCACGCTCGCCGTGATCGCGCTGGGTATCGTGCACGTGCTGCTCGCGCAAGACGTGCTCTCCCCTGCAGGGACGCAAGCAGCCCTGGGGAACGAGCCCTACACCCTGTCGCTGGTGCTCACGATCCTCAGCCCGGGCGACAACCTCGGGTCATGGATCGTCGGGATCCCGATGCTGGTTGCCGGCGTCGGCGGTCTGATGCGCGCGCGGCGTTCAGATCCCGCCGCAGCGTTCCTGCTGCCCTTCTGTGCGGTGATGATCCCAGCCGCCGTGGTTGCCACGCGCGCGTACTGGTCGCTGGCCTGGGGACCCACGGTCGCTGCCTTCGCCGGGTCGGGGCTTACCTCAGCTTCCCGGCTACGACGGGAAGACGGATGAGAGTCCTCTTCATCGTCGGCAAGGGGCGGAGCGGCAGCACATTACTCGACAACGCTCTGGGCAGCATCGATGGGTTCTTCTCCGGTGGGGAGATCCATCACCTGTGGGACTGGGGGCTCGAGCAGGGCATCCCATGCGGATGCGGCCAGCCCGTCACCGCGTGCCCGATCTGGGCCCCGGTCCTTGAGAAGCTCGGGCCCGCGACGAAGGATGCAGGCGCAGCACAGCGCGCGGCGCTGGGGTGGCGCGCGCTGCTCGCGCCGCGGGATGCGGCCGCCCCGTACGCGCGCCTGACGCTGGACCTGTACCGCGCGCTCGCAGATGTGACCGGAGCGGAGGTCATCGTGGACGCGTCGAAGGTCCCCTGGCACCCGGCGGTGCGCGGGCTCATCCCCGGCCTGGACGTGCGGGTCATCCACCTGGTTCGCGATCCGCGCGCGGTCGCGTTCTCGTGGCGGCGCGCCAAACCCATGCGCGCTGGCGGGCCCGGCGAGACGATGCCGGTCTGGGGCGCAGCGCGGTCGGCTTTCTCGTGGCTGTTGCGCAACCTCGCGGCCGAGCGCGCGCGCCGGCGTCACCCGCCGGCACATTGGATGACCCTGCGATACGAGGACCTGGTCGCCGCGCCGGCAGCGACAATGAGGCGGATCCTCGCGTTCGCCGGACGCCCAGACGCATCGCTGCCGACCACCGACGGCATCACGTTCGAGCTGGGCGTCAACCACACAGTGGGCGGGAACCCCGATCGGTCCGATCGCACCACCGTGACGGTCGCGGCCGACGACGAATGGAAGACGAGGCAGCGGAGCTGGGACCGCTGGATCACCACCGTCGTCACCGCGCCGCTGCTACGCCGCTACGGCTACTCCCTGCGCGCGCGCTAGACCCCACCCTCCGCCGCTACACTCTGCGCCGTGTCTCGCACCCAAAGGGAGTCACTGCTCATCGCGCTCGCCGCGGCCGTCGCCGGCCTGTGGCTCCTCCCCATTTCGAGCAGCTTATGGATCGACGAGGCTGGCTCGTGGTGGGTCATCCGTGACGGCTTCTTGCCTACCGTTGAGCGCTCGATCGATGCGACCGGCCAATCGCCGCTCTACTACGTGTTGCTGTGGGCATGGACACGTGTGGGAGGAACGACCGAGCTTGCTCTGCGCGCGCCATCGCTGATCGGCGCGGCAATCGCCGCGTTGCTACTTTGGCGGCTTGGTCGCAAACAGATCGACGGCGAGGCAGCGCTCCTCGCGACGATCGCATTCGTCACGCTCGGAGGGTTCGGCAGCGTCGCGTTCTCGGCCGCGGATGCGCGCCCCTACGCGCTCGGTCTCGCCTTTGTCGTCGGTTCGACGCTCGCGCTAGTTCGCTGGGTGGACACGCCCCGCGCTCGCACGGCCGCAGTCTACGCACTGCTACTACTCGGCGCGATCTACACGGTGTACACCTACGCCATCATCGCACTCGGGCACGCGATCTTCTTGTGGCTTGGGACAAGGAGGAAGACGTTGCCCACCCGACAGATCGTAGTCACAGCCCTTGCTCTGGGCGCCGCATTGGCTCCCGCATTGGCACACTTAGTCACGATCCTGCGGCGTCCGAACATTTTCGAGTCCGGCTCTTCAATCTTCTCGACAAGTAGGCTGGTGACTGTGGCGGTCATCGTATTCGCCGCTATGGTTGGTTTCGCGTTTCCGTCATCGTCGCGACGATTTCGGCTCCCGCGATCCCGGCCCGGGACGATCCCAATGCTGGCGGGGTGGGCGATCCTACCTCTGGCGATACTCCTAGTACTCGCCATCCTCGTGGCACCTAAGTTCTTCTACGCCCGCTATTATCTCGCCGCCATGCCAGGCTTCGCGCTGATTGTGGGATGGCTGCTCGCCGGTTTGACCGAGACCGGAGCAAGAATCACGATGGCGCTGACCATCGTTGCCCTTGCGCTGATCACCTACGCAGGCCCCCATCACACACCTGAGGACTGGCGTTCCGCCGCGGCGCACATCAAGGCAACGGACCAAAGCGCGCTGGTGTTGTTGCGATCTGGTTTCGCTGGATCGAAGCCCGATCGCCTGGCCGACCCGCAGGTGATCGGGCTCGTGCGGTCGCCGCTGGACTACTACCACGTCGAGCGGGACATCGAGCTGCTCCCCTTCCGACTGGACAACGACGCGGGTGCACACATCGATGCGCTCCTAGCTCGACGACTGGACGAGCGCGTCACGGTAGTCTTAGTCACCCGCGCGCCATTCCTCGGCATCGATGGTTTCGTGGACGAGCGGCTGCACATGGAAGGATTCCGCTCGACGACGGCGCTGGAAGGCGCCGTCCGGGTCGTGATCTACCGGCGGAGCTGAGGGCCGGCTCCGCCGCACACCAGTAGCATCGAGGCAGATGCTGACCGAGCCACGAGCAGCCCTGTCCGACACCGAGGCCGCGCCTCGGCCGAGCCGTCGCGCGACCCTGCTCCTGCTCGGCGCAGGCATCGCCCTGGCCTACATGCTGCTGCAGCCGGGTCTGTTCGCGGACCGCCCCGTGTTCTCCTCGCCGCAGGGCAACGTCACCTACGCGCTCACAGAGCGCTTCGCCGACGGGCACGGGTTCCGCCAGCCGCTCCCGCACGCCGCGCGCCTGGACCCCGACGTCGCGCGCGCGCTGGTCCCGCGCGACGCCGCCGGCGACGGGGAGGCGGTCGTGCCGAAAGAGTTCGCCGGCCCCATGCTGCTGTACGGGATCCTCGCGTGGCTGTGGCAGCCGTTGGCGTGGCTGATCTCGCCTCTGGCCGCCGCCGCCGGCACGGTGCAGCTGGTGCGGATCGTGGACGCGCTGCCCTGGCCGGGGCGCGCGCGACGCGCACACGCGCTGTCACTCGCCGGGGGGATCGGGTTGCTGCTGTGGATCTCGTACCCGCCGTTGGTGATCAACGGCTCGCAGGTGTACGGGTCGGATACGGTCTCGCTGGCGCTGATGCTGACCGCGGTGCTGCACACCATCAGGTTCTGGCGGTGGGGGCGGACCTCTGATCTGCTGTGGACCGCCGCTGCGTTCGGTGCCGGCGTGCTGTTCCGCTATCCCAACGCGCTGCTCGGCGTGCCACTGGCGGTGTCGCTGCTCGCGACGAAACGCGTGACGGTGAGACAGGCCGCGCTGGCGCTGACCGCGGTCATGCCGTCTGTGGTCGCGCTACTCGCGTTCAACCGAGCGGTCTACGGCAGCATCACCGCGACCGGCTATTCGCTGGGGGTCGAGCAGCTCGGCGCCGCCGGCCTCGGACCCGGCGGGCTGTTCGGCTTCGATCCGGCGGTCGCGGCGAGCTTCCTGCGTCCCTACGTGCTGGAATCGCCGATGCTGCTGGCGCCGGCGATCGTCGGGCTGATCTTGGGGATCCGCGCCGCGCCGCGCGCGGCCGAGCGCGCGCTGATCATCAGTCTGCTGGCCGCCGCCGGGTTGATCGTCGCCTTCCACATCGGCCATCCCGCGTGGGGGCGGGATCGCACGGTCGTCAACGCCTCGATCCTGCGGTACCTGCTGCCGGCGACTGCGATCGGCTTCGCGTTCCTCGCCCTCGAGCTGGGTGGCTTGCGGCGGCGGGTGCGCGTGCTGCTGGTCGTGGTCTTGGTCGCCGGGTCGCTTGGCACGGCGGTATTCGGGTACGCGGGCGTGGCCGCGCGCGCGCGGTTCGTGCGCTGGCACACAGACATCCGCGCGGACGTGATCGCGGCGACCGAACCCGACGCCTTGATCGCGGCGAAGCTCGCGGACAAGTACCTGTTCCCCGAGCGGCAGACGCTCACGCTGACATTCCTGGTGGACGGTGAATCCGATGCGGTCGCGCGCGCGAACCGCGCCTGGGACCACGTCCCGACCCCCGAACGCTTCGCCGACGTCGCCGCGCGCGTGAGGGCAGCGGGGATCCCGCTGTACTTCCTGGACGACACGCTGATCGACGGGCTGCTGGAACGCTACCGGCGCGCGCTCGCGGCACGAGGGCTGACGCTCGCGCGCGTCACAAAGGAAGAGCCCCTGCTGTACCGGATAGCAGGAGGCGGTTAGCAGGCTGCTGAAAAAGTCCGTCTGAGTTCCGCGGGTTTCGGGCTTGTTGTGCGATTCTGTCGCTGAAGCCTTCCCTCGTCGACAGGAGTCGGTGATGCGTGGAACTCCCGAACGACAGCCTCCGATGTTCACCGCGGTCAGCATCGAGGATCTGATCCCCCACGATCACCCGATCCGACGGATCCAGCGGATCGTGGAGCAGGTCCTGGCCGGCCTCGACGCTGAGTTCGCCGCGATGTATTCCCACACGGGTCGTCCCAGCGTCCCGCCCGAGCAACTGCTCAAGGCGACGGTGCTGATGGCCCTGTATTCGATCCGCTCCGAGCGCGCGTTCTGCGAGCGGTTGAACTACGACCTGCTGTTCAAGTGGTTCTTGGACCTGCCGATCGAGGCGGCCGCTTTCGATGCCACCACGTTCACCAAGAACCGCGAGCGGCTGCTCGAAGCCGAGATCGCCGACCGGTTCTTCGCTCAGGTGGTTGCCCAGGCCAAGCTGCGTCGCTACGTCTCCAGCGAGCACTTCTCGGTCGACGGGACACTGTTGGAGGCCTGGGCGTCGCACAAGAGCTTCAAGCCCAAAGACGGCTCCGGCAACGGCCCCGGCGGCCCTGGTCGCAACGCGGAGGTCGATTTTCACGGCGTTTCTCGATCAAATGCCACCCACGAATCGACCACCGACCCCGAGGCGCTGTTGGCGCGCAAGTCCAATGCGGTGGCCGCGAAGCTGAGCTACGCGGGGCATGTGCTGATGGAGAACCGCAGCGCGTTGCTCGTCGATGCCGAGCTCACCCAAGCCACCGGCTACGCCGAGCGCGAGGGGGCGATTGTGATGCTCGATCGTCTGCCCAAGACCAAGCGCAGACGGACACTTGCCGCGGACAAGGCCTACGACGTCGCGGCGTTCGTCGAGGAATGCAGAACCCGCAACATCACCCCGCACGTCGCCCAGCACACGACCGGCCGTTCAAGCCGCATCGACGCGCGTACCACCCGACACCGGGGGCACGAGATCTCGCAGCGGATCCGCAAACGGATCGAAGAACCGTTCGGATGGATCAAGACCATCGCCGGTGGACGAAAACTCAGATACCGAGGACGGCAGAGAAACCGAGCATGGTTCCTGATCGTCGGAGCGGTCTACAACATCATCCGCATCGCGGCTCTGGACGCCCAGACGACATGAAACGGGCCGCGGGACACGCCCAACACCACGGATCGAACGCCAAGCAGAGGATCTGAGGGCCGCACCGGAACTGGAAACACCCCCATTTCAGCGCTGATCATCGCCGCTTTGCCGGGTTCCAACTCCATCGAGGCTGTTCTTCAGCATCCTGTTAGGGGTCCACCTCATAAAGAGCGCCTTTCGACTCGATGTCCACGCGGGCATACATAAGTTTGGAGCGCCACGTGAACGGCCTCTGCTGCGAACTCTTCCACTTAAGGGCCTGCTGGAGCAGATCCGAGATCACTCGAGCGACCGTCTTCCCCTCGGCTCGAGCGATGGCTCTCACTCGCAGAAGCACCGCATCGTCGATGTCGACCGTCGTTCTGGGCATCGCATCGATGGTACACCGCCCTGCCCGTCATCCCACTAGGAAATCGCCGCGAGCAGGGCGTCCAGGATCACCTCGGAGGGCGCGGCGTCCCAGCCGCGCGGCGGCCGCCGCAGGGACCCGGGATCGTCGAGGAACCGCTCCACGGCGCGCGCGTCGTAGCCCGACAGCACCACGTTTTCTCCCAGCCCGTCGGGGCGCTCGGTGCGCGCGCGCCACAGCAGCGTCGGCACGCCCAGCACCGCGCACTCCTCCTGGATGCTGCCGCCGTCGGTGACCACCAACGGCGCCTCGGCGATCATGCGCACGAACGTCGGATACGCGGCCAGCTCGGTCGTCTCCACGCCCGCCGCCTCCAGATCGTCGCGATGCTTGGCGAGCGCGTTGATGGTCGGCTCGTGCATCACGAACCGCACCCGGTATTCCTTCGCGAGGCGCACCGCCAGCCGCACGAACCCGGCGACGCGCGCGCGGCTGTGCAGGTTCTCGACCCGGTGCATCGTGACGATCGCCGGTCCGGTCCCCGGCGCCGGCGGCGCGCCCAGCGCATCGCGCACGGCCTCCAGCGAGGTGTTCGCCGGCAGCGGCACGACCGCGCCGCGCACGCGCAGCGACGCGAGGTTCTGCTCGGCCGTCTGATCGGGCGCGAACAGGATCCCGGCCAGACGCATCGTGATGATGCGGATGATCTCCTCGGGGAACGGGTGCAGCAGATGGTGCGAGCGCAGCCCTGCTTCCAGGTGCGCGACCGTCAAACCGGCTCGTCGCGCCATCAGCGTCGCGAGCAGCGTCGAGGGCGTGTCGCCGTGCACGACGCAGACGCCGCCCTCTCCGGCGAAGATGTCGCGGCGCAGGCGCCGGCCCGACCACAGCTTGGCGGCAAGGCGCGCGCTCCACGCCAGCGCCGCCGGGATCGAGGAGACGTCGGCGCTGCCGCCGAGCACGAGATCGGGCTCGCGCACGCGCAGCTCGCGGCGCATCCCGATACTGATGCGCGCGTGCTGGCCCGAGTCGATCAGCCGGTAGGCGACCCCGCGCGCGTCCATCAAGCGCAGCAAGGGCGCGGTCTTGATGTACTGCGCCTTGGTGCCGATGAACACGTGGATCACGCGCGCGCCTCCCCGGTCATGCCGGCGTCTCCTCGTGGCTGCTCGCACCGGCGAAGCCCGCCGCGATCGGCGCGAGCACCAGCACGCCGATCAGGCGGTCCACCGCCGCTGCCGCCAACGCAACCGACGCCGGCAGCCCGATCAGCGGCGCGAGGCCGCCGGCGACCGCCTCGCGGATACCGAGACCGCCGGGGAACACAGCCACCACCGACGCGACCACGCCCGAGAGGCTCAGCACGACCGCTTGGCCCAGCGACGCGTCGAACCCGAGGCCTTCGATCACCCACAGCAGCCGCAACGCCGCGACGACCACGAACACCGCCTCCAGCGCCACGACCGTGGCGGTCAGCCCGGCGGAACCGTCGGCGCCGTGCAATCGCCGCACCAGGGCGTAGCCGATCCCGATCCCGATCACGCCCGCCGCGAGCAGCGCGCCGCCCGCCGCCGCCGACCCGGCGGCTAGGCGCGCGACACCGGCCAGCGCCACGGTCGTGCCCGCCCACAGGCCCCCGATCGCCAGCGCCGACGCGGTCGCGCGCCCCAGGCTCGAGCCGAGCCGGCGCAGCGCCTGCGTGCGCACGATCACCGCGCCCGGGACCGGCAGCAGGTTCGCCGCCGAGGACAGCACCGCGATCCGCATCGCCGGCCACAGCGGCACCGCGTGCCCGAGCATCACGCCGCTCAGCCGGTACTCGATCCCGTTGAGCGCCAGCGTCACCGGCACCCCGACCACCGCGGCCAGGACCAGCAGCGGCCAGCGCAGCGCCCCCCGCACGTCGGGCAGCGCCGAGAAGCCGGCGACCGCGACGCCAACGAACACCAACGCCGCCACCGCGAGCAGCGCGCGCTCGATCCGCGGGGAGCGGCGTCGCCGCAGGATCTCGGCCCAGCGCGCGAGCAGCGACGGCGCGGGACCCTCAGAGTGAGGCAGGGTCCACCTCGTCGGCGGGCTTGGTGCGATGCACGACCAGGTCGGCGACGAACCCGATCGTGAAAGTCTGCAACGCCGCGAACATGATCAGCAGCGTGTTGGTCGCCAGGTGGAAGTCCTTGTCCACCCAGTCGTAGGCCAGCTTGCCGAGCCCGATCGCGCTCAGCACCAGACCCAGCGGCAGGAAGAACCGCAACGGCTCGTAGGACATCACCAGCCGGATCACCTGCCGCAGGTAACGCTTGGTGTCGTTCCACCAGTGGAACTTCGACTCGCCGGCGCGCGGCGCGTAGTCGATCGGGATGTGCTTGACCGAATACCCGCTCGCCAGGAACGACATCGTCATGGTAGTGACACACGAGAACCCGGCCGGCAGGTGCGGCAGGAACTGCGCGCCCACCTCGCGCCGGAACGCGCGGAAGCCCGAGTTCAGATCCGGGATCGGGGTCTGCACCAGGTAGGAGGCGAGACGGCGGATCAACCATTTCGCCGGGCCGCGCGCCCAGCGGTGCGTGCCTTGCTCGGACGTGCGCGCGCCCACGACCTGATCGAAGCCGTCGAGTTCTTTGAGCAGCCGCGGGATCTCGTCGTTCGGATAGGTCATGTCCACGTCGGTCCACACGACCACCCTGCCGCGCGCCGCGCGCGTCCCGGCCTTGCGCGCGCTGCCGGACCCGCGGTTGCGCGCGAACCGGATCGCCGTGATGCCCTCGATGGACTGCATCTCCTCGCCCGAGCCGTCCGAGGAGCCGTCGTCGACACAGATGATCTCGTAGGTGTAGCCCGAGGCATCCATGGTCGCGCGGATCCGATCGATCTCGGCTCGCAGATGCCCCCGTTCGTTGTACACGGGCAGTACGATCGAAACGTCGACCGGGTCGCTCATTCGCCCATCGGCAGTGAGACCAG
>Ga0214471_10003260_pt1 | contig 12615 bp, 11 predicted proteins | sample RVTome_5_FD_207665 | JGI IMG/M metagenome (GOLD analysis project Ga0214471, IMG submission 207665) | Soil microbial communities from uranium-contaminated site in the Upper Colorado River Basin, Wyoming, United States - RVT142D155 | ecosystem: Environmental > Terrestrial > Soil > Contaminated >...
GTCGTTGGTCTGGGGCTCGCGATCGTCATCGTGCATATCCGGTTCCTCGAGCGCTCGCTCGTTCCCCTCCTCGTCGTCAGCCAGACGATCCCGATCATCGCCATCGCGCCGCTCATCGTGATCGGGCTGCGGGCGGACTGGCTCGGAGTGGCGGCGGTCACGAGCTACCTGACCTTCTTCCCGGTCACGATCGCCGCGATCCGCGGCCTGCGCGCCTTCGACCCGCGCGCGCACGAGCTCATGACGTCGTATGCGGCGGACCGTCGAACCGTGCTCTGGAAGCTCCGACTCCCGTCGTCGACGGCGTATCTGTTCACGGCCTTCAAGATCGCCGCGACCGGCTCGATCGTCGGCGCCATCGTCGGCGAGCTGCCGTCCGGGATGAGCCAGGGCCTGGCCCGGCAGATCCTGACGGGCATGCAGTACTACACGCTCGGACCGAGCTACCTGTGGGCGGCGATCGTCATCGCCTCCGCGCTCGGCATCGGCGCCTTTGTCCTCGTCACCCTCGTCGAGCGCTGGGTCCTGCGGGACGCCCGTCCGGCGGAATCTGGAGCGGAAGCATGACCGACGCCGTCATCCAACCGACCGGCCGCCCGGCCGGGGGCCCGGTCGTCGAACTGGTCGACGTGTCGAAGGTCTTCGGCGGGTCCGCCGGCCGGGTCGAGGCGCTCAGCGCGATCGACCTGTCGATCGCGAGCGGCGAGTTCGTGTCGCTCATCGGGCCGTCCGGGTGCGGCAAGTCGACCCTCCTGCGGATCGTCGGCGACCTCATCCCTGCGTCCGACGGAACCGTGACGGTCAACGGCAAGCCCGCCCGCGACGCTCGGCTCGATCGCGACTACGGGATGGTCTTCCAGGCCCCGGTCCTGTTCGACTGGCGGACGGTACAGAAGAACGTCGAGCTGCCGCTCGAGATCCTGCGCCGGCCGAAAACGGAGCGCGAGGCGAAGGCCCGGGCGATGCTCGAGCTGGTCGAGCTGGGATCGTTCGGCGACCACCGCCCGTGGCAGCTTTCCGGCGGCATGCAGCAGCGCGTTGCGATCGCCCGGGCGCTCGCGCTCGACCCGGCGATCCTGCTCATGGACGAACCGTTCGGGGCGCTCGACGAGATGACCCGCGAGCGGATGAACCTCGAGCTGCTCCGGATATGGGATCGGACCGGGACGACCGTCATCTTCGTTACCCACTCGATCCCGGAGGCGGTCTTCCTGTCCACCCGGGTCGTCGTCATGTCGGCCCGCCCGGGACGGATCACTGACGTGATCGAGATCGACCTGCCGCGCGACCGAAACGTCGAGACGCGCGAGATGGACCGCTACTTCGAGCTCGTCACCCGGGTTCGCGAGGCGCTCCGATCCGGCGACGGCGGATCGGCTGACCCGGCGGCGGCCGATCGCGTCCGCGCGGAGGGCCTGTCCGCGTGAGCGTGGCGGTCACCACGCCGTCCGGGCGGAGTGCAGCCGCCCGACTCGGCACCGGGCTCCGCGACTGGGTTCCGGCCGGTGCCGTGCTCCTCGGCTTCCTCGTCGTCTGGCAGCTCGTCGTCTCGATCTTCCAGATCAAGCAGTTCATCCTCCCGGGGCCGATCGCCATCGCCCAGGCCTGGCAGGAGGATCTGCCGGCGCTGTGGGCGGCGACGACGTACACCCTGTCCGAGATCATCACCGGGCTTCTGCTCGGCGTGTCGGCCGGGCTGCTCGTCGGCGTGCTCACAGCTCGGTTCGCCACGGCGCGGGAGTCCCTCATGCCGTTCGCGATCGCCGCCAACTCGGTCCCGATCCTCGCCTTCGCGCCGGTGTTCAACAACTGGTTCGGCGTCGCCAACCCGCTGTCGAAGGCGATGGTCGCCGCGGTGCTGTGCTTCTTCCCGGTCATGATCAACACCGTTCGCGGCCTGACCAGCGTCCAGCCGGCGGCACTCGAGCTCATGCGCTCGTACGCTGCCGGCCAGCTCGAGGTCTTCCGACGCGTGCGCGTGCCGAACGCGCTGCCGTTCATCTTCACCGCCCTGCGCCTGTCGACGACGCTGGCGACGATCGGGGCGATCGTCGGCGAGTACTTCGCGGCGCCGCGGTCGAGCCTCGGGCAGTACATCGCCACCGCGTCGGGCTTTCTCAACTTCGAGCGCTCCTGGGCGGCGATCGTGTTCGCGGCCGCGATCGGGATCGGCCTGTACGTGCTCGTCGTGGCACTCGAACGCCTGGTCATGCCGTGGTACGGATCGCGTGACGAGGCGACGTGATCTGGGGCGCATCGCTAGACTGCGCGCGGATGCATGCCGGCCGACCGGCTCAGGAGGAGGAGACCAAGTGAAGCGCATGAAGTTCGCTGCCCTGGCAGCGGGCGTGATCGCCCTCGCGGGCTGTACGGGCGGAGGCGCCACGACGGCGCCGACGGTCGACGTCACGCTCCAGCTCCAGTGGTTCCCGCAGGCCCAGTTCGCGGGTTACTACGCGGCCCTCGACAAGGGCTTCTACACGGAAGAGGGCCTCAACGTCACGATCAAGCCCGGCGCGGTTGAGATCGTACCGGCCACTGTCGTCGCGAGCGGGCAGGCCCAGTTCGGCATCAGCTGGGTGCCGCGGATGCTCGCGCCACGCGAGAGCGGGGCGGACGTCCAGATCATCGGCCAGGTCTTCCAGCGCTCCGGCACCCTCCAGGTGTCGTGGGCGGACGCCGGGATCGACTCGCCGGACGACTGGGCCGGCAAGCGGGTCGGCACGTGGGGCTTCGGCAACGAGGCAGAGCTCTACGCGGCGATGCGCAAGGTCGGCCAGGAGCCCGACGTCGACAATACGATCGTCCCGCAGCAGTTCGACATGAACGCGTTCCTCAACGGCGAGATCGACGCAGCCCAGGCGATGATCTACAACGAGTACGCCCAGGTGCTCGAGGCGATCAACCCGGATACCGGTGAGCTCTACCAGGCCGAGGACCTGACCGTCATCTCGATGGAGTCGGCCGGCACGGCGATGCTCCAGGACGCGATCTTCGCGTCAGAGGCGTGGCTCGCCGAGGAGGGCAACGAGGACATCGCGGTGCGCTTCCTCAAGGCCTCCTTCCGCGGCTGGATGCACTGCCGCGACAACATCGACGAGTGCGTCCAGATCGTGCTCAAGTACGACGCCGCCCTGCCGAAGGGTCACCAGACCTGGCAGCTCAACGAGATCAACGCCCTGATCTGGCCGTCGCCGGACGGGATCGGGATCATGGACGCCGCCGCGTTCGATCGGACGGCCTCGGTCGCGGTCGAGGGCGAGATCCTCAAGGCAGCCCCGACCGGGACGGCCTTCCGCAACGACCTCGCCCAGTCCGCGCTCGACGCGCTCGGGACGAGCGTCGACACGAAGGGCGCCAGCTACCAGAAGGCCACGGTCACCCTCACCGAGGGCGGCGAGTAGCGACCGTCACCTCGCGCCGATACGCACGGGCCGGCCCAAGGGGGCCGGCCCGTCGCACGTGCGGCCCGGTGCGGCCCGCCCCGCGCCCACCCTGTGTGCCGTTGTCCTTGGAGCAACAAAACGGCGAAACCGGGTTCCGGTTTGGGTGTCTACCTGGGTTGGCCGTGCTGGGGCGTTGCGCACACGACACCATTTCGGGCACGTCAAAGCGGCGACGTCGTCGATTCGGCCGATTGGTTGCGCCACGAACAACGCGGCCGGGGCCGGACGGCGGCACGCCGTCCGGCCGTAGGGCGCGGCGTCACTCGCCGATGACGGATCCCCAGCCGTTGATGATGACGTCGGCCGCAGCGTTCGACTGGGAGACGGTCGGGAAGACGGCTCCGGCTGCGTCCGGCAGCAGGTCGAGCACGTCCTGCGGGATCGCACCGCGCTCGATGAGGTCCGGGAGTCGCATCGGGTGGCAGTAGCCCTCGGCGAACGTCCGCTGGCCTTCGTCACTGTAGAGGTACTCCAACCAGAGACGCGCGGCGTTGGGGTGCGGCGCAAACGAACTGATCGCCTGCGCGTACATGCCCGCGACCCGTGCCGACGGAGGGACGATCACGCCGATGTCCCGCTCGCCGTCGGCGGCATCGCGGTGCGCCATGGCGTTGAACGTCCAGCGGATGGCGATCGGCGTCGTTCCGTCATCGATCATGTCCGGGCTCGCAACGGTCGGCAACAGATTGCCGGCGTCGAAGACCTGCTCCCAGAAGTCGAGGCCGGGCGCCGCGTCATCGAGCGAGCCACCGTTGACCTGTGCCGCGACGTAAACGGCTTGCAGGGCCTGCTGGGCGACGCGCGGGTCGCCGCCAAGGGCGACGGGCTGGTCGTACGCCTCCGCGAGCAGATCCGTCCAGTCGGACGGTGGGTCGGAGACGAGGTCGGCGTTGACCTCGAACGCGAGAAGGCCGTAATACCCGGCGTACCAATGCCCCGCAATCTCACGGGCGGCCGCGGGAATGGTCCGCCACGTCCGAACGCGGTACGGCCGAAGCAGGCCCTGCTCCCGGGCGAGTTCCGCGAAGGGAGGTCCCACGTCGACGACGTCGGGCGCCTCGGGTCCGTCGCTGCCGCGATGGTCGATGATCGCCTGGATCGCGTCGGCGGAACTATCGCCAGGGTCGTTCTCGTTGACCTCGATGCCGTACTTCGTCGCGAACGAATCGATCACCGCACCGTAGTTGCACCAGTCGCGCGGCAGGGCAATCACGTTGAGTGCACCCTCGTGCTGCGCTGCGGCAACGAGGCGGGCCATGTCGGGATCGGTCGGCACGGCATCGGGTGCCCAGGGCGGTGGCTCGCCTCCGCGGACTGCCCCGAGTGGGACCGCGAGCGCGAGCGCGATGACGAGGGTCAGGCTGGCGGGACGTCGCATCTTCCTCTCCGAGCGACCTGTCGGATCGACGGCTTGGCGTCAGCGCATCCGGCGGTCGCATGCGCCCAGACGACGCAGGTCGGCCGGAATCGTTACGCCCGCCTGGACTGCGTCGGACCCGACGGCGCCAGCCGAACCCGACGATCAGCCGGAGTGGCCGGTCCCGAACTGGCGGTCGCCCGCGTCGCCGAGGCCGGGCATGATGTAACCCTTCTCGTTGAGCTGCCGGTCCAGCGCGGCGCAGTGAATCTCCACGTCCGGGTGCGCGGCCGTGACCGCCTCGACCCCTTCCGGGGCGGCGATGAGGTTGACCAACTTGATCCGCACCGGTTTGACCGCGCCCCAGCGCTTGAGGACCTCGATCGCCGCCGTCGCCGATCCGCCGGTCGCGAGCATCGGATCGAGGATGAGGCACAGGTCGACCGACGCCGAGTCCGGCAGCTTGTTGTAGTACTCGACCGGTCGGAGCGTCCGCTCGTCGCGGAACAGGCCGAGGTGCCACACCTGGGCCGTCGGCATGAGCTCGAGCATCGCGTCGACCATGCCGAGGCCGGCCCGCAGGATCGGGATGAGGCCGATCCGCTCGCCGAGCTCGTGTGCCTCCGTCTCCTCGATCGGCGTGCGGACGGTCAGCGGGCGGACGCGCGCGTCGGCCAGCGCCTCGTACCCCAACAGCCACGACAGTTCTCGCACGACCTCGCGGAACTTCTTCGGTTCGGTCGCCTCGCTGCGCAGGATCGCGAGCTTGTGGAGCACGGCGGGATGGCGCGAGACATGCAGGCTGGGCGGGGTCGACAACGCGCATCCTCCGAACGCGGGCAAGCACGGGCGGGACGGACCGATCGTACATCGCGCGCCAGGTGTCCGATCACCGATTGACGTCGGTTCGGGGCGGCGCTAGCGTCGGCCGGACGGCCGGACCGGCCGGAAGGACGGCCCTCGAGGGTGCCCGCTCGAGCGTTGTCTCCGGGGGGATCCGGCCGTCCCCCTGTCCGGTGCCGGATTGCGGGGTATGCTCGCCGCGCGAGCGTGCTCCGGCAGCCCGCGTCGCCGCGCGCACCCGCAGCAAGCAGCGCGGCGCGCATCGTCAACGAGTCAGGAGGTCGAGCGTCGTGACCGCCACGGGCGCCGCACGAACCCCGTCGCGCGCCGGCTCACCGGCACGGGCCGGGGCAACTCGTCGGGCCGCCCAACCCCGATCGCGAGCCGCCGCGCCAGTCCTCGTGCGTCTCCTGCGCAACGGGATCGAGGAGAGCGTCCACCGCGGCGACATCGTCGAGGTCGACGCCGAAGGCCGGACGGTTCGGGCGATCGGCGACCCGACCCGCCTCGTCACCCTCCGCTCGTGCGTCAAGCCGTTCGGCGCCGTCGCACTCATCGAGGCCGGCGGCATCGCCGAGTTCGACCTCGAGCCGGCCGAGATCGCGATCATGGCCTCGTCCCATTCCGGCGAGGACCTGCATGTCCGGACCCTGCAGGGACTCTTCCGTCGAGCCAACGTCAGCCAGACCCTCCTCGCCTGTGGCGCCGAGGGAATGCCGCTCGACGCGCTGACGGCCGCGCGCCTCGCCCGCGACGGCGAGCGACCCGGCCCGGTCCGGCACATGTGTTCCGGGCAGCACGCGGTCTCGCTCCTCCTGTCGCGTCTGCGCGGCTGGGATCCGACCGATTACTGGCACGACGACCATCCATCGCAGGTCGCCTACCGGTCCGCGGTCGCGCGCGCGTTCGGCGTCCCGCCGGAGCGGTTGCGCACCGCGATCGACGGCTGCGGCGTTCTCACCTACGCGTTCCCGCTTCGCGACGTCGCCCGCGCGTACGCGCTGCTCGCAGACCCTTCGGCCGTCCCGGCGTCGGACTCGCGCAGCTCCGTCGCGCCGGCACTCACCGTCGTCCGCGACGCGATGCTGGCCAACCCGGAGATGGTCGCGGGCACGCGTGACCGCCTCGACACGTCACTCATGAAGGCGCTGCCCGGTCGGCTCATCTCGAAGGGCGGGATGGAGGCGCTGCGCGGCCTCGCGATCCTGCCCGGCCCGCGCGCGAACGGTGCCGCGACCGGCGCGGCCGGGATGGCGGTCAAGATCGAGGACGGCGACGGGTACGACCGCGGCACGTGGGCCGCGTCGGTCGAGGCGCTCCACCAGGCCGGCGTCCTCGACGGGCAGGCCCTGCGCATGCTCGCCCGCTACCACCGGCCCGCGATCGTCGATCCGCACGGCCGCGTCGGCGCGGAGGCCATCCCGGAATTCGAACTCGCGCCCCTCGGGGAGTTGCTCGGCTGACGGCCGACGCGACCGCGACGGACGTCCTGCACAGCCGACGAACCTGATGCCGACCGACCCGCTTCGCGTTTTGGGTCTCCCCCGCGACGCCACGCTCGCCGAGATCAAGCAGGCCTATCGCCGGCTGGCCAAGGCCAACCACCCCGACACGGCCGGCGAGTCCGCGATCCCGCGGTTCCTCGAGATCCAGACCGCCTACGAGACGCTCGTCGGCGGGTCGCCTGCTCGGCGGGGCCGGGCTCGGCCGGGGAGTTCCGCACCGCGCGAGCCGTGGCGGGCCGATGCGGATCGGGCGCGGGCCGCCCGCGAGGCGTACGAACGGGCTCGCGAGCGACCGCGCCGCGGGACTCGACCACCCGGCCCCGGCGGAGCCGATGGCGCTGCCGGGCGTGCTGGTGCCGCCGGGGCCGCCGGCCGCGATCGCACCGCCCGCTCGTCGCCGCGCGGGCCTCGTTCCGGAAAGCGCGCGACGCTCGGCTCCACGTCGTACGACGGGGCGGACCAGGAGCCGTTCGATCCAGACTGGGCCGGCGCCTCGTGGTACGGCACGACGAGCGGGACGTACTGGACGCTCAACCCCAAGGAGTACGCCGACCCGCGCAAGCACGGCCCGGAGTACCAGGCCAGGGCGCGGCGAGGAGCCCGCGGGGCCGCTGGGCCGTCGGCGGAGGGGACCGAATCCGGGGCGGCCGAAGCGGGGTCGGCCGACACGTCGGCGGCCGAATCCGGGGCGGCCGATTCCAGAACGACCGACTTCCGGACCACCGACGGCGCGAGCGCGCCCCCACCGGACCAGGGATGGTCAACCAGCGCGGCGCCGCGAGGCGGCGCCCGTCGGACCGACCCCTTCTCGGCCGACCACGACGCCCGTGCACGTCGTTCGGGCAGCCGAAATCCATCGTTCGCAACCGTTCCGCCGGCTCCGCCTGCCTCGTCGGCGACGCATCGTGGCGCGGGCCATGGCGAACCGACCCTGCTCGGCTTCCTCGACGAGGCCCGGGGGAGCGTCAGCGGCCGGATCGGCCTGGCCCTGATCGGGTGGCTGCCGATCGGGATCGTCCTCGCCGTGGCCCTCGGCGAAAGCACCGGCTGCATCCGCTACGCGGCCGAGTGCCAGGGCCCCTTTGGGGCCGCCACGCTCATCGGCCAGGGCTCCGTCCTGCTCCTGCTCCTGCTCCTGCCGCGAGTCGCGGCGGTGGCGACGCTCGGGACGATCGCCATGCTCGGTGCGGCAATTCCGGCTGCCGCGGTGCTGAGCATCTCCGGCGGCGCGCGCGACCCGGCCGGCGCGACGTCGGCCTTCGCCATCGTCCTCGTCGTCGCGTGGATCGTCGGGGTCGGCGTCGGGCTCGTGCGAGCCGGCGTGCTCGCGGTGGTCGCACGGCGCCCTCCCGTACCATGAGGCCGTGACCAGACGCCACGATCCGTCGGACCTGTCGAGTGCGGCGCAGGAGTACCTGCTCGCCCTGCGAGTCATGGCCGGCGACGGGTCACGCGTGACCGCCGCTCAGGTGGGTCGCCACCTCGGGGTCACGACCCAGGCGGCCAGCGAGATGTTCCGCCGCCTCGGGGCGGATGGGCTCGTCGGGCAGGCGGGCGGTCGCGAGCTCGTCCTCACGCCCGCCGGTCGGACGGCCGCCGACGGCATCTTCCGTCGCCACGCCCTCGTCGAGTGGCTGCTCACGAGCCTCGTCGGCCTGGGCTGGGCCGAATCGGACGAGGAGGCGGCGCGCCTGCAGGGCGCCATCTCGCCACGGGTCGAGGCGCGGCTCGACGAGCTGCTCGGCCATCCGGAGACGTGCCCGCACGGGAACCCGATCGACGCCGAGACGGCCCGCCGCCGACCGGCGGGGGTGCCGCTTGCTTCGATCGAGGCCGGCGAGCGCGTGACGATCTACCGGATCACGGAAGAGGCGGAGGAGGACAAGGGCCTGCTGTCCTACCTCGAGGCGCGCGGGCTGCGACCGGGAACGCCGGTGACCGTGCTCGCCCGCTCCGAGTCACTCGATTCGCTGACCCTCGACGGGCCGATCGGCCGAGCGACCCTCGGCCTCCGGCCGGCCGCACTCGTCCGGGTCCTGCCTGGTGAGGCGGACCCGGCCCTCTTCCATCGGGTGCCCTCCACGTGAACGGCGACGTCCGCGTCCGTATTGCGCCGAGCCCGACCGGGCCCCTGCACATCGGGACGGCGCGCACGGCGCTGTTCAATTACCTGTTCGCGCGGCGCCACGGCGGGACGTTCATCCTGCGCCTCGAGGACACCGACGTCGCCCGCTCGTCGATCGCCTACGAGAAGGACATCCTCGACGGGCTGCACTGGCTGGGGCTCCAGTGGGACGAGGGCCCGGAGGTGGCCGGGCAGGCCGCCCGTGGGCCGTACGCCCCGTATCGCCAGATGGAGCGGCTCCCGTCGTATGCGGAGGCCGCACGGCGGCTGCTCGCCGAGGACAAGGCGTACCCGTGCTATTGCACCGCCGACGAGCTGGCCGCCGATCGTGCCGCCCAGCAGGCCGCCCACGAGCCGCCCCACTACGTCGGTCGGTGCGCACACCTGACCGCAGCCGAACGGGCCGCGCGCGAATCGGAAGGGCGCCCGGCGGCGATCCGCTTCCGGATCGGGGAGGGCAGCGTCGCCTTCGACGACCTCGTTCGGGGCCGGGTCGAGATCCACACGTCCGCGCTCGGCGGCGACCTCGTCATCGTGCGCGGCGACGGCACGCCGCTCTACCACTTCACGGTCGTCGTCGACGACGCCGCGATGCGGATCAGCCACGTCATCCGCGGCGAGGATCACCTGTCGAACACGCCAAAGCACATCCTGCTGTTCCGGGCGCTCGGCGCACCCGAGCCGCAGTTCGCGCACCTGCCGCTCATCCTCAACCCGGACCGCACGAAGATGAGCAAGCGCAAGAGCCAGACCGCGATCTCCGACTACATCGCCCAGGGCTTCGTGCGCGAAGCGCTCGTCAACTACCTCGCCCTGCTCGGCTGGTCGACCGGGACGGAGGAGGAGATCCTTACACTCGACGAGCTGGCCGCCCGCTTCGACGTCGAGCACGTGCAGAAGGGCGGCGCAGTCTTCGACCGGGAGCGGCTCGAGTGGCTCAACGGGCAGTGGATCCGGAGACTGACGGCGGACGACCTCATCGACCGGCTTCGGCCGTTTCTCGAGGCGGACGTCCACGCCGGCCTGATCGAGCGGATGCCGGACGACGACGAGGTGTGCGCGCTCCTGCCGGTGGTCCAGGAGCGCCTGCCGACCCTCGGCGCGGTCGGCGAGCTGATCGGCTTCCTGTTCGTGGAGGCGGTGGTCTTTGATCCGGCGACGCTCGTTCCGAAGCGCTGGGACCGGGCCACCGCCCAGGACGGACTCGGCGCCGCGCGCGACGCGCTGGCCGCCGTGGGCGAGGTGTCGTGGGAGGCGGACGAGCTCGAGCCGCCGCTCCGTGCCCTCGCCGAGCAACGCCGCTGGAAGGCGGGCGACCTGTTCATGGCGATCCGCGTCGCGGTCACCGGCCGGACGGCGACGCCGCCCCTGTTCGACACGCTCGTCGCGCTCGGGCGCGACCGGACACTCGAGCGGCTCGACCGCGCGATCGCCGTCCTGGCCGAAGCACCGGAGGTGGTTGGATGACCGTCACCCGCGAATCCGTCCAGGCGTGGCTCGGTCGGTACGTGGCCGCCTGGATCTCGTTCGATCCGGCCGAGGTCGGCGACCTCTTCGCAGCCGATGCGGCGTACCGCTACCACCCGGCCGACGAGCCGCTCGTCGGGCGGGACGCCATCGTGTCGTCGTGGGTCGCGCCGGACGGCGACGCGAGCACGCGCGACGAGTCCGGCACGTACGACGCCCGCTACGAGCCGTTCGCGATCGACGGCGACCGCGCGGTGGCCGTCGGCTGGAGCCGCTACTGGACCGACGCGTCGCGGGCGACGGAGCGGACGACCTACGACAACTGCTTCCTCCTCGAGTTCGACGCCGACGGTCGGTGCCGCGCCTTCACCGAGTTCTTCCGCGAACGACCACGCTGACCGCACGTTCACGCGACGTTAACGTCGGCCGATAGGCTGTGTCTCGAATGGCACGCACGATCCTCGTCGTGGACGACGAGCCGACGATCCGTGAGGCGCTCGTCGACGCGCTCGAGGCGGATGGATTCCGGGTCGTCGCCGCGGCCGACGGGCGCGAGGCCCTGGCGCGCTTCCGGGGGGAGCGCCCGGACCTCGTCCTGCTCGACCTCATGCTCCCGGAGCTGTCCGGGATCGAGGTCTGCCGGATCATCCGGGCCGAGTCGGCCGTCCCGATCGTCATGCTGACGGCCAAGGATTCCGAGGTCGACAAGGTCGTCGGGCTCGAGCTCGGCGCGGACGACTACGTGACCAAGCCGTTCTCGCTGCGCGAGCTGTCGGCCCGAATCCGGGCGCTGTTCCGCCGCAGCGAGCAAGTCGCCGTCGAGGCCCCGCCAGCGGTCGTCGACCTTGGGCGGGTCCAGGTCGACCTCGCCGGCCATCGGCTGCTGCGAGACGGCGAGGCGCTGCCGGTCAAGCCGAAGGCGTTCGAACTGCTCGCCTTTCTCCTCCGCCACCCCGGGCAGGTCTTCACCCGCGACCAGCTGCTCGAGCACGTCTGGGGCTACGACTACGCGGGCGAGACCCGGACCGTCGACGTCCACGTCCACTGGCTGCGCGGCCAGATCGAGGAGCAGCCCGGGGCGCCGCGCTTCCTCCACACCGTGCGCGGCGTGGGCTATGTCTTCCGCCGGCCCGCCTGACCCTCGTCCGGCACCTGGCGCGCGAGCGCCGCGAATCGCTCGCGAACGTCCGCCGCGCCTGCATCGGACAGACTCGCCCGCGCTGCCGCCTCTAGGTCGGCCGTCCGCGCGGAGCGGATCGCCCGGCGGACGGCCGGCAGGCTTGGCGCCGTCATGCTCAGGGAGCGCACGCCGAGCCCGACGAGAGCGAGTGCGGCCGCCGGATCCCCGGCCATCTCGCCGCATACGGACAGCTCGACGCCTGCGCGTTCGGCGGACGCGACCGCCATCGCGATGAGCTGCAGCACGGCCGGGTGGAGAGAGTCCCGATAGCCCTCGAGCGCAGGGTTGCCGCGGTCGGCGGCGAGGGTGTACTGGAGCAGGTCATTCGTGCCCAGGCTGGCGAACGACAGGCGCCCGAAGAACGCGTCGGCGGTGAGCACGGCTGACGGGATCTCGAGCATGATCCCGAGGCTCACCTCGCCGATCTCGTGGCCGGCCGCGATCGCGGACGAGCGGGCCCGGTCGGCGAGGCCGAGGAACGTGGCGACGTCGCGGGCGTCGGCGACCATCGGCGCCATGACCTTGAGCGGGCCGGCGACGGCCGCTCGATAGCACGCCCGGAGCTGGGTGACGAGGAGGTCCGGATGCGTCTCCGCCAGGCGGAGCGCCCGCACGCCGAGGAACGGGTTCTCCTCCGGCGCGATCGGGATGTACGGGATCGGCTTGTCGCCCCCGACATCGATGAGGCGGAC
>Ga0214471_10003261_pt1 | contig 12615 bp, 10 predicted proteins | sample RVTome_5_FD_207665 | JGI IMG/M metagenome (GOLD analysis project Ga0214471, IMG submission 207665) | Soil microbial communities from uranium-contaminated site in the Upper Colorado River Basin, Wyoming, United States - RVT142D155 | ecosystem: Environmental > Terrestrial > Soil > Contaminated >...
AATTGGGGCGCGGGCGTCCGCCGCCCCACCGCGAGCTCGGCATCCCCGATGCGGCCTCGACCGCGGGGTTTCTGGTGGGGGGAGACTTCGTCGCGCTTTCAGCGGGCGTCGGGTTCCAGGTGGAGGTCCTGTACGCCTTCGAAGGCCTTCCTCGGCGGCTCCGCCGCGCCTACTGCCGATTGCGACGCGCGGCTCCCCCGGCTCGATTTCCGCTGTTCGCCTTGGAGAAACCGTAGTTGCATCCGGTGGTGCCGCTCGCAGCCTTGATGCTGCTCCTTCCGTTCGAGCCTTTGGCTCCTCTCGCGAGGGTCTTCGGGCTCCAATTGAGTCACCTCGAGGTTGCAGCATTCGTCCTCCTCGGAGCCTCAGCCGCAGGAATCGTTTCCCGCCGCCCGAGCCTCCGGATCCCGCTCGCGGCTCCCCTAGTTTTCTTTCTCGTCGCGTTCCTGGTCTCCGCCGGATTCGCCGAGGGCTCTTTGCTTCTCCCTTTGAAGTTCAGCGGCCGGATGGCGGCCGCGGTCGTCGCGTTCCTCGTCGCGTCTTCAGCTCTCTCGCTCGCTCCCCGCTTTTCGCTCCTGTTCTCGTGCCTTTCTCTCGCGGGAGCGCTCACGGCGGCGTTAGCACTTCTCGAGGCGGGTCCCTGGTCTTTTGACGAAACGCTCGTCGCTCCCTTTCGCGAGCACGCGTTCGAGGTCGGAGGACGCACGCGGGCCGCGGCGACGTTCGCCTATCCCAACACCGCCGGCGGATTCCTGGTGCTCGCGCTCGCGCCGACACTCTACTTCGTCCTCCGCGAGCGAAGCCGCGCGATCGCGGCCCTCGCTGCCTGCGGAATCGTCGCGGCGATTCTTCTAACCTACTCCCGGGGCGCCCTCATCGGGGCCGCCGCCTCGAGCGCGACACTCTGGTGGCTCGTTCGATCGCGTCCCCTTCTGTGGCTCGAGGCGGGGCTCGTCGTTATCGTCGCCGCATTTTTCGCCTTCGAACCGAGTTTCCGCTGGCGGGCGTCGAGCGAGGGCGACCGGAGCTGGTACGAAGCCCGCATCGAGCCTCGCTCGACGACGCTCGAGCTCGAGCCGCGGGAGCTTTTGAAGACCGGCGTGCGCGTCTGGAACGTGGGGAAGCTCACGTGGGGGTCGAAGGGCAAGAAACCCTTTCATCTCTCCTACCGGTGGTTCCGGCTCTCGCCGGATTCGGTGGTTCGCCCTCTCGCGCTCGAAGGGGAGCGCACTCAGCTCGACGATCCCCTGAAGCCGGGCGAGACCCTCGACGTCAACGCCACGGTGCGGGCTCCCGAAGAGCCGGGAAGCTACGTCCTCATCTGGGACATGGTTCACGAGCACACGACCTGGTTCTCGGACAAGGTCGGACTCGGCGTCCCGGTGAACGTGGTGGTGGGCGGTGTTGCGGCGGCGATCAGAAACGCCCCAGACGACATCCGCCGCGACATCGCCGAGAGATCCTGGCGGCCGGGAAGGGCGGAACTGTGGGGGATCGCCCTCTCGCTCTTCCGGGCGCATCCTCTCCTCGGGGTCGGCCCCGATAACTTTCGCTGGCTCTACGGACCCGTCTCCGGCCATGCCGTCTGGGACACGCGCGTCTTCTCGAACAGCCTCTACCTGGAGCTCCTCGCGACCGTGGGCCTTGCGGGCTTTGCCGCCTTCGTCCTTCTCATCGTCAAAGCGCTCGCCGGGCTCCGGCGGCGCGCCACGATCGGACCCTTCGCTCTAGAGGCCTCTACGCTCGCCGCGAGCCTCGTCGGTTTTCTGGTCCATGGGCTCTTCGACTACCTCCTCGCCTTCACTCCCATCTACCTCGCGGTCTTCATCCTTCTCGGCGCCTCCTCTGCAGTGATTCGCGGAGGGGCTTCCGCGTGAGCTTCAAGATCCTCGCTATCCGGCTCCAGGCGATGGGGGACGTCGTCATCACCCTTCCCTACCTCAACTCCCTGAAACGTCTCCTTCCGAACGCGGAGCTGGATCTTCTGACCCGGGAAGAGACCGCCGCGATTCCACGGAGCCTCGCGCTTTTCTCGGGAGTCTTCGCGATCGGCGGAGGCAGAAGCTTCAAGAGGCAGTGCTTCTCGACCGCGACCCTCTTGCCGCGGCTTCTCCTGCGCGGCTACGACGCGGTGCTCGATCTGCAGAACAACGAGCTCAGTCGATGGGTGACGCTCGCCCTTCGCCCCAAAAGGCGATGCCTCTTCGACAAATCGAGCCCGCTTCCCGCGGGGGAGCGCACCCGACTCGCCATCGAAGAATCCGGTCTCGGTCCCGTCGGCATCGACACCGATCTTCGCCTGCGAAACGAGACCGCGGCCACGACTCTCCTTCGGAGCTCGGGTCTCCGCCCAGAGGATCGTCTCGTGATCCTGAACCCCGCGGGCGCTTTTCCCTCGCGCAACTGGCCTCTCCCGAGCTACGTCCGATTCGCGCGAGCGTTTCAAGAGCTGGACTCGCGTCCGGTAAAGTTCCTCGTCCTCGGCCTTCCCGGAATGCGCGGGAAGGCGGAGTACCTGCGCGCGGAGCTCGACGAGTGCCTCCTCGATCTCGTGGGGCGCACCACTCCCGACGAGGCTTTCGTTCTGGTGCGAAAGGCCGACCTGGTACTGTCCGAGGACTCCGGGCTCATGCACATGAGCTGGGTCTCGGGAGTTCCGACGCTCGCGCTCTTCGGCTCGAGCCGCGGCGACTGGGCGCGCCCACTCGGCGAGCGCTCGGTCTCTCTCGGCCTCACTCAGCGCGATCCGCGGGAGGTTGCGGAGCTCGCGATTCGGTTGATGAACGGAGGGCCCGTCCCAGCATGATCGAGCGGGCGACCCTTTACGCCATGGCGAACCGACTCTGGGGAAGCGCCTCGGGTCTTCTTACGGCGGTGCTGGTGGCCGCGTTCTTCACTCCCGAGCTCCAGGGCTACTACTTCACGTTCCTGAGCCTCCTCACGCTGCAGACGTTCGCAGAGCTCGGCTTCGGAGAGCTCCTGCAGCAGTTCGTGAGCCACGAGTGGGCGAAGACCACGTCCGCGGATTCGAGCGAGCGGGAGCGGTCGCTCTCCCGTCTTGCGGGTCTGTTTCGATTCTCGCTTCGCTGGTACGTGGGTGTGGCGCTCCTTCTCTGCGCGGCTCTCGGGATCGCCGGAAGCGTTTACTTCCGAACATTCTCCAATGGTTCCGATGGCAGGACGATCTCCTGGGAGCTCGCCTGGTGGATCGCGGTCGCGGTGACGGCGGTTTCGGTTCTGCTCACCCCCTTCTTCTCCCTTCTCGAGGGCGCGAACCGCGTCGAGAGGGTTCACGGGGTGCGCTTTCTCCAGGGTTTCGCGAGCCGAAGCGCGGGCTTTCTCGCGATCGCCTTCGGCTATGGCCTCTTCACCATCGCCGTCACCCGGATCGTTTCCTTTATCATCGGGCTCGTGGGCCTGGGACGAGAAGCCCTCGAGATCGTTCGTCGCCTGTGGCGCGCTCCCGTCGACGGGGAGTCGGTCTCCTACCGGCGCGAGCTCTGGCCGCTCCAGTGGAAGTTCGCTCTGAGCTGGCTCTCGGGGTATCTCCTCTACTCGCTCTTTACTCCGGTGCTCTTCGCGTTCCACGGCCCGGAGCTCGCGGGACGAATGGGAATGACGGCGGCGGCGGCGACCGCGATCTCGTCCGCGGCCTTCGCCGTCATGGCGACGAAGGTCCCCAGGCTCGCGATCCTCGCCGCCGAGCGAGACTATCCCGCGATGGACGCGCTCTTCCGGCGCGCGACCGTTTCCTCCATCTTGGTCTCCGCCGCCGGCGCGGCGCTCTTCCTATTGGTCCTCGCGCTCGCGCGAGGGCTCGACATCGAGCTCGCCCGGCGCTTCCTCCCGACGCTCGAGACGTCTGTCTTCTTTTCGACCCTCGTGCTCCAGCAAGTTCGCTTCGCGATGGGAAGCTACCTGAGGGCGCATAAAGCGGAGCCCTTCGTTCTGCTCTCGGTCGTCGAGGGCCTCGGCGCCGTGCCTCTTTTGACGCTTCTCGGAAGGGACTTCGGGGCTCTAGGAATGATCCTCGGTTTCCTCGCGATCACCACGATCACGCTGGTCCCCGCCTTTCACATCTTCGAGCGATGCCGAAGGAGCTGGCATGCTCCACGACTGGCAGAGGCATCCCCGTGAACATCGGGATCGTCGTTCCGGGATTCAGCGCCAGCGAGAGCGACTGGTGCATCCCCGCTCTCCTGAGCCTGGTGCGGGACCTCGGAAGGAGCCACCGGGTCCGCGTCTTCGCGTTGCGCTATCCCCACCGGCGGGCTTGTTATCCGATCTATGCCTCGACGGTCGAATCCTTCGGAGGGGCCGACGTTCGTGGGCTCGCGCGCTTGCCGCTCCTCATGCGGGCTATCGCGGCGATTCGACGGGAGCACGGCCGCGAGCCTTTCGACGTCCTCCACGCCTTCTGGGCCGACGAGCCGGGATTCGTCGCCGTAAGGGCAGCCCGCTCGCTCGGCGTCTCGTCCGTCGTTACCCTCCTCGGGGGCGAGCTGGTGTCGCTCCCCGAGATCGGATACGGCGGTCGACGAAGTCGTTTGAATCGCTTTCTCGCCGCACAGGCGCTCGAGGGGGCGAGCCAGGTGACCGCGGGATCGACCACTCTCGCCTCTCTCGCGCGGCCCCGCGCGGAGCCTCAGCTTCTTCCCATCGGCGTCGACCTGGATCGCTTCTGCCCGGGAGAGTCGGTGCCGTCGCTCCTCGCGGGAAAAACGCGCCTCCTCCACGTCGCGTCCCTGGTTCCGGTGAAGGATCAACGTACGCTCGTCCAGGCCTTCGCCCGGGTGAGCCGGGCCGTTCCCGATGCCGCCCTGAACGTCGTGGGAAGCGGCCCGCTGGAAAGCGGGCTGAAGAGCCTCTCGAAGGCGCTCGGGGTCGAGGGAAGGGTCGTGTTCCACGGAGCCGTCCCCCATCACGAGCTACCTTCTTATTACCGCTCCGCCGATCTCACGGTGATGAGCTCGCTCCACGAAGGCCAGGAGTGGGTAACTCTGGAGGCGGCGGCCTGCGGGCGGACCACAGTCGGTACGCGGGTAGGTGTGGTCGCCGACCTCGTTCCGGCGACGATCGCCGTTGCCTCCCGGGACCCTGAGGCGCTCGCCTCCGGGATTCTCGACGCGCTCTCCGACCGGACGCGGCTTCGGGCGATGGGGCTCCTCGCGCGCGCCGAGGTGGTTGCGCGATACTCTCTTTCGGGAACGCTGAGGGCGCTCACCGCCCTCTACGCGGCATGACTCGAAGGAGGTTTCCATGACGCCGGAGGAACCTGGTCAGAGGTCTCTCGAGATCGCGATTTCCGAGAGAGTGTTCTCTCGCCTGAAGACCCAGATGCTCGTGGTCTACATCGTCTCGTTCGTTCTCGCGGCGGCCGTCGCCTGGTCTCTCACCTGGCAGTACCGCGCGCTCTCGGATCTCGCCTCCACCCGGATCTCCGAGTACCAGCTTCTCGTCGCCGAGGGGCTCGAAGAGCTGCACCGTCTCGATCTCGAGGAGGTGGCGACGCGCACTCGCCGGGAGCGCGCGTGCGAGACTTCGATTCCCGAGGACGATGCTGAGGCGCTCCTCACCCGCGAGCTCTCCCGCCGCGCGGAGCCGGGACAGGTCCGCATGCTCCTCGAGCAGGCGGCGAGCTTCGGGGTCTGCGACATCGGCGAGGTCGAGCATGTCTTCTCGGACGCGGTGAGCATGGCGAAGGTGGACACGGTGTATCGCCTCCTCCTCGGCCGGCCCGCCGATCCCGTCGGCCGGTTCATCTACGGCTACTGGCTCGCGAGCGGGCTCACCGTCGAGGCCGTGGGCCGCGACATCATGACCTCTCCGGAATTCTCGAGTCTGAAGAAGCTGAGCGTCCAGCCGTGAATCGACCGCAGCGACCTCAAGGGGTGAAGGCATTGTCCACTCTCGGCACGACTCTCCGGATACGAGCCTCGGAGCTCACCCATCGAACGTTCGTTCTTCCGCTCCTCATCTTCTACCCCACGAGTCGATGCAACAGCCGGTGCATCTCCTGCGACTGGTGGAGAAGCACGGGAGAGGACGATCTGACGCTCGGGGAGATCTCGCACTTCTGTCGGTCGCTTTCCGGTCTCGGCACCCGCGTCGTGGCTTTCTCGGGGGGCGAGCCGCTCCTCCGACCTGACGTCTTCGCCGTCGCCGACCTGTTTCTGGACCAATCCCTGAAGCTCGAGCTCCTGACGAGCGGAGTCCTCCTGGCGCGCCACGCGGGGGAGGTCGCCTCCCGGTTCACGCGGGTGACGCTCTCCCTCGACGCCACGACGAGCGACCTCTATAAGAAGGTTCGGGGGGTTGATGCGCTCGCCGTCGTCGAATCCGGGATCGCGCGGCTCCGCGAGGCGGCGTCCTCGATTCCCATCACCGCGCGCGCGACGCTTCACAAAGCGAACTTCCGCGAGCTTCCGCGGCTCGTCGGGCGGGCGCGGGAGCTGGGGTTGAACGGGATCTCCTTTCTCGCCGCGGACGTCTCCTCGACGGCGTTCGGGCGAAGTCAGCCGCCTTTGGCCGGCGCCCTGCTCCTCGATCGAGACGAGATCGGGGAGTTTCGATCGGTTGTCGAAGCGGCGATCGCGAACGAAAGCGAGGCTTTCCGCTCGGGCTTCATTGCCGAAAGCCCGGACAAGCTTCGAAGGCTTCCCGAGTATTACGCCGCCCTCCGAGGCGAGGGCCGGTTCCCGAAAGTCTGGTGCAACGCTCCCTGGGTCTCCGCCGTGGTCGAGGCGAACGGCGCCGTCCGTCCCTGCTTCTTTCACCCGCCGGTCGGAAACGTGCGGGAAGCGCCACTCGATCGGATCCTGCGGGAGGACCTGCCGGTGTTCCGTCGAAAGCTTTCGGTCGCGAGCGACCCTCTGTGCGAGCGGTGCGTGTGCTCGATTCGCTTCCGTCCCGGAGGTGTCTCGTGACCCTGGGCCCCCTCGGGCTCGCTGCCCTCGGCGAGACCCGGCGCGCCTTCGACACCGTCGCCGAGACCTATTACGACGAGAACGCGCGCAACCCCGTGATCCGCCAGATGAGGCGCCGCACGATCGAAGCCATCACCTCCCGGCTCGCTCCGGGGTCGCGGCTCCTCGATCTCGGCTGCGGCCCGGGACCGGATGCCGAGCAGCTGGGGCGGCTGGGTTACGACGTCCTCGCGATCGACTGGTCGCCCGAGATGGTGGAAGAAGCCTCGCGGCGGATAAAGGCCTCCGGGCTCGAACGCCGGGTGGAAGTGCGCAATCTCGGCATCCACGAGCTCGACCGGCTCGAAGCGAGTGCGTTCGACGGCGCCTACTCGGACCTAGGGCCCCTCAACTGCGTCCCCGATCTCGGCGCGGCCGCGCGTCGGATCGCGCAAAGGTTGAACCCCGGCGGAATCTTCGTCGCTTCGATCATCGGCCGCGTCTGCCCGTGGGAGATGGCTCTATACGGGCTCCAGTGGGATTGGAGGCGGCTGCGCGCGCGTTTCACCAGCGACTTCGTTCCCGTGCCTTTCTACGGACGTACCGTCTGGACGCGGTACTACACTCCGGCCGAGGTGGAGCGGACGTTCGCCGCGGCGGGCTTCGAGCGGGTCGCGCTTCGCTCCCTCGGACTCCTCGTCCCCCCGCCGTACCTCGACGGTTTCGCGGTGCGGCACCCGCGATTCCTGCGGGTCCTCGAGAAGCTCGAGGACCGCGTCGCCTCCTTACCGGGCCTTCGGCAATGGGGCGATCACTTCCTCATCGTGATGAGAAAACCGTGATCGTTCTCTACAATCCGCTTTCGACGACGCCGGGGAAGCAACCGCTCCCTCTGTCCCTGATGTCGCTCGCCGCCGTTCTCGAGGGTCGGGAGAGCTTCCGTATCGTCGACGGAAACCTCGAGAGGGATCCGGGGGCTGCGATCCTCGAGATCCTTCGGGGCGCACCTCGAGACGAAGTGAACCTTCTCGCCGCGACGGTGATGCCCGGGCCCCAGCTCACCCAGGCAGTCTCGGTCTCGAAACGAGTTCGAGAGTCTCTCCCCGGGGTCCCCATCGTATGGGGCGGCTATTTCCCGACTCAGCACGGCGACACAGTGTTGAAGTCCGGCCCCGTCGACTTCGTGGTCCGCTCGCAGGGAGAGATGGCCCTCCTCGACCTCCTCGAAGTCCTCCGATCGGGCGGGTCGTTCTCGAGTGTCGGGAACCTCTCCTGGAAGGACGACCGCGGCATCCACGAGAACCCGCTTCGCCCGCCGACCCCGCTCGAAGACCTTCCCGATCTCCCTTATCACTTCGTCTCGATGGACGACTATCTCCACACCGACTATCTAGGCTCGCGCACCGCGGCCCACAACTCATCCTTCGGATGCCCCTTCGCGTGCAACTTCTGCGCCGTGGTCGCGATGTCGAACCGAAGGTGGCTCGCGCAGTCGGCGGAGCGGATGGAGCGAGTCCTCCGGCGTCTCGTAAAGAGCTACGGCGTCGATGCCGTGCAGATGCACGACATGGACTTCTTCGTCTCCGAGCCCCGCGTCGCCGAGTTCTCGGACCGGATCGAGGACCTCGGGATCCACTGGTGGGGCCTCGGCCGTATCGACACGCTGATGCGCTTCTCGGACGAGACATTCCGGAAGATGGCGCGCTCGGGGCTGAAGATGGTCTTCTCGGGAGCCGAGTCGGGATCCGACGAGACCCTCGCCCGCATGAACAAGGGCGGGACCGCATCCGCAGAGCTCGCGCTCGAGCTCGCGCGTCGAATGCGCGAGCACGGGATCGTGCCCGAGTACTCCTTCGTCCTCGGCTCCCCTCCGGAACCCGAGGAGGATACGCGGCGCACGTTCGAGTTCATTCGCCGGGTGAAGAGGGTCAATCCCGCGACCGAGGTCGTGCTCTACGTCTACACGCCGGTCGCGCTCGAGGGCACGCTCTACGACGAGGCGCGGCGGCAGGGCTTCGCCTTTCCCGAGACGCTCGAGGAGTGGGCCTCGGGAGAATGGCGGCAACTCTCGATGCGCCGCGGGGATCGCATTCCGTGGCTCCAGCCGAAGGTCCGCCGCCGGGTCCGCGATTTCGAGCGGGTCCTCAACGCCTTCTATCCCACGACGACCGACCGGCGGCTCACGGGCGCGCGACGGGCGGTCCTCCGGGCCGTGAGCTCCTGGCGATACGCTCTGGAACTCTATGGGGGGTCCTACGAGCTGCGCGTTCTCCATCGGCTCATGAGCTACCAGCGGCCGGAGACCACGGGGTTCTGATCTTGAGGCTTCTCGAGCCGGACCAAGGCTACGCTCTCTGGGCCGAGACCTACCCGCCCCGCGCTCACAACGAGCTCATGCGGGTCGAGGAGGAGGCGATGGAGGCGCTGTGGAAGGGGCTTCCGGTGGAACGCGCCCTCGACGTCGGCACCGGAACCGGCAGGAACCTTGGCCTCCTCGCGGCCGAAGGAGTGACGACGCGCCTCGGCCTCGATCGCTCTACCGCCATGTTGAAGCGCGCCGACGCGCGCCGGGAGCGTTTGATCTTAGGAGACGCCGCGGCACTTCCTTTCGCCGCCGAGGCCTTCGATCTCCTCCTCGCGTCGCTCATGGCGGGAGACCTCCCGGAGCTTTCAGACTTGGCGCGCTTCACCCGGGAGGCGTCCCGGGTTCTCCGGAGGGGAGGGTCTTTGGTCTATTCCGACTTCCATCCCACATGGGCCGAGCGGAGCTGGCAGCGGACGTTCGAATCGGCAGACGGAAGGAAGTGGCGGCTTCCCTACCATCCCCACACGCTCGACGACCATCGGGCCGCCCTCGACCGAGCGGCTCTCGAGACCGTCGCGATCGAGGAGCCGCTCCTCGACGAGCGTCCGGTCCTCGTCGTTCTCCGAGCCGTCAAGAGGTGAACCCCCGGTGTGGCGGCGCGCGGTAGCGCTGGTCAACGCCCGGGTCGCGGTCGAAGGGCGCATCTCCTCTTCCATCCGGTTCTCGACCCGTGTCCTCGGAATCGACTCGCCCCCGGAGCGCGGCGACGTCGTGGTCGACGTCGAAGGCGACTTCGTTCTCCCCGGACTCGTGAACGCCCACGACCATCTCGAGCTCAATCACTTCGGCCGGGTGAAGTTCCGCGACTCGTACGACAACGCGTCTTCATGGATCGACGACATGCGGCCGAAGCTACAGGAGGACCCGGCGATCCGGGAAGGCCGGTCCCTTCCCCTTCGGGATCGAATGCTCGTCGGCGGGCTGAAGAACCTCCTCTCCGGCGTCACCACCGTCTCTCACCACAACCCCCTCTATCTCGAGCTCGGGCGCGGATTCCCGGTGCGGGTCGTCCGGCGCTACGGCTGGGCGCACTCGTTTTTTCTCGAGAGCGGCCCCGACGTCGCGAAGGCGTACCGGAAGACACCGCCCGACGCGCCGTTTCTCATCCACCTCGCCGAGGGGTTGGACGCGAGCGCTCGAGGGGAGCTCTCGCGCCTTCGCGAGCTCGGCTGCCTCCGCGAGAACACCGTCCTCGTTCACGGCGTCGGGCTTACGTCCGACGATTGGAGCTCGGTGTGTCGGGTGGGCGCGGGGCTCGTCTGGTGTCCCTCCTCGAACCGGTTCCTCCTCGGCAAGAGCGCTCCCATCGACGACTTTCTCGGCCGGGAGCCCGCGTCGCGCTCGTCGATCGCGCTCGGAACCGACTCCCGCCTCAGCGGCGCGCGGGATCTCCTCGAGGAGCTTCGAGACGCGCGAGCGGCCGCGGATGTCGAGCCCGCGGATCTTCTACGCATGGTGACCGCGAACGCGGCCAACCTGCTGAGGGTCCCCGAGGCCGGACGGCTTTCACCCGGCCTTCCCGCGGATCTCCTGGTCATTCCGCGTCTCGGGGAAGATCCGGCTCAAGCTCTTCTCGCCCTCGACCGAAGTCGGATTCGGCTGGTCACGGTGGGAGGCAGGCCGCTCGTGGGGGCACCCGAGCTCTCCTCGGTATTCGCGGCACGGCGGGTGGCGACGGCGAGAGCGAAGCTCGACGGACAAGCGCGCATCCTCGACGGCACGCTCGCTCGGCGCATACGGGCATCGGCCCTCACGGAGCCGGGCCTGGAGCTATAGACTTCGCGGCCTTCCCGTGACGTTCGCGATCGACTCATTCGGAGGCTGCGGCAACTCCTCAGGGGCTCCGAGTGTCACGCTCACCCATACTCGGGTGCGTCCGCTCGCGAGAGGCCGATCCCCGAGCGTCTCGGACGATACCGTGTCATTCGTGACGAAACCCGATTTTGTCGAGCGGCCTCTTCGAAGAGAAGACTATACTAAAGTAATGAAGCACGAGCCTCTTCCCAACCGTATGGACGAGCTCACGGGATGTACGTCACCGTCAGCTTGGGACGTTTGGCCGCGGTCGTGGCATTACGCGAGCGGACCGCCAGGCCGTCGCTGCTCGTCGTGTTGGCAACGAGGATCCCGTTGTTCGTCGAGGGCGTATTCACCCACGATTGAACCAGAGCGACCCCAGAGCTATTGAGCGTTAGGACATACGAGCCCAGGGCCGAGGCGCTCACCGTCCCGAGCACGGTCGACCCGCGGTCCAACGCTCCCTTGGCTCCTGGAGTCGACCAGCTCCCTCCCGTGGCATAGACGTTCCAGGTTGCCTGAGTCTCCACCCACGCCCGCTTCAGCTCGTAAACCTGATAGGGTTTCCCACTCTTGTTGGTCACGTCGAACGTGACAGTGGCGGTCTGGACCACGCTCCCCGCCAGGATCGAGGAAATGTCCCAATTCAGAAGCGCCACGAGATCCTTCCCGGAACCGACATCGCCGTCCACTTTCACCGTGCTCGCGGTTCCGAAGTTGGACGTCGGACTGGCCTCCGAAATGTACGTATCCCTCGACCCGGCGTAGCTCGACGACGGCAAGAGGCCATTCTGGAACGACACCGTGGTCGTCGTGTCATTGTCCGTAATCGTCAATGATGCGCTGCCCGGAGCGCCAACCACGTACGAGGGGTTCGCTGCGAGCGTCAAGACCACCTCCTCATCGTCTATGAGCGTGTCGTCGATGGGGGTGATGGTGATGGTGGCCGAAGAGGAACCGAGGGGGATGGTCACCGCGGTCCCGATCGTCTGGTAGTCGACGCCATTCGTCGCATCTCCGCCGATGACGTAGTCCACCCTTAGCGGCGCGCTCAGGTCGCCCGTTCGGCTCACGGTGAACGTCCCCGGGTCCAGTCCGGCCTCCGCGGCGATGGCGTCCGTTACTCCGATGGTCACCGTCGGAAGGATCGTGTCATTGTCGGCGATGCTCACCGTGGCGCTCGAAGGAGCACCGACGGTGTAGGAGGAGCTAGTGGGAAGGGTCAGGATGACCGTCTCGCTCGGCTCCGGCTCGGAGTCGTCGAAGGGCGTTAGGGTCACCGGTGCCGAGGAGGCGGCGACGTCGATGGTCACCGAGCCGAGGAGCGACTCATAGTCTATCCCCTCCATCGCCGTCCCGCCGATCAAGTAATCCACGATGAGCGACATGCTCGTCTCGCCGGTCCGTTGCACGGTGAACGTGGCCCGATCCCCTCCCGATTCTGCAGCGTTGGGGTCCGTCGCGACGATCGTGACCGTGGGAAGGGTTGGACCCGAGGCCGTTTCGTGCGCCCCCAAGTCGGGAGCCGCCCCGGAGTAGAGGGGCGCG
>Ga0214471_10003263_pt1 | contig 12612 bp, 10 predicted proteins | sample RVTome_5_FD_207665 | JGI IMG/M metagenome (GOLD analysis project Ga0214471, IMG submission 207665) | Soil microbial communities from uranium-contaminated site in the Upper Colorado River Basin, Wyoming, United States - RVT142D155 | ecosystem: Environmental > Terrestrial > Soil > Contaminated >...
CCGCCACACCGGCAATCTGATCGGCGGTCACCGCCGCGCGCGGCAGCTCGATCATGGTCCCCACCAAGTAGTCCACTCGCCGCTTGCGTTCGGCGAACACCCGCTCCGCCGTGGCACGGACTAGGGCTGCCTGCCGCCGCAGTTCCTCCACGTGCGCCACCAACGGAACCATGACCTCCGGGATTACCTCTACGCCTTCGCCGGCCGCCTGGCAGGCGGCCTCGAAGATCGCCTGCGCCTGCATTTCGGTGATCTCCGGATACGTGATCCCCAACCGGCAGCCGCGGTGGCCCAGCATGGGATTGGCTTCCGTGAGCACGTCCACGGTATGGTGCAGCCGCTCAGAGCTCACCCCCAGCGTCCCGGCCAGCTCCCGAATCTCTTCCTCGTGGCGCGGCAGGAACTCGTGCAATGGCGGGTCCAGCAGTCGGATGGTCACCGGCAGGCCATCCATGGCGCGGAAGATCTCGACGAAATCCTGGCGTTGCATGGGGAGCAGCTTCAGGAGTGCCCGCCGCCTGCCCTCCAGGTCCGTCGCCAGGATCATTTCACGCACGGCGTCAATCCGGTCGCCCTCGAAGAACATGTGCTCGGTGCGGCAGAGCCCGATGCCCTCCGCGCCAAACGTGCGCGCCCGCTCGGCATCTTCCGGCGTGTCCGCGTTGGTCCGTACCCGTAGCATCCTGACCTCGTCGGCCCACACCATCAACTGGCCGAACTCCTCACTCAGCCCCGGCCGCACCAGCGGAACCTGTCCCACGATCACCCGGCCCGTGGTTCCATCCAGCGTGAGCCACTCGCCCTCCCGCACCGTGCGGCCGTTGACGTGCAGGGCGTGCCCGCCTTCGTCCACCTGGATGTCCTTGGCCCCGGCCACACAGCATTTGCCCATCCCGCGGGCCACCACCGCGGCGTGGCTGGTCATGCCCCCGCGCGCGGTGAGAATCGCCTGGGCGGCGACCATGCCGTGGAAATCGTCCGGGCTGGTTTCGCGCCGCACCAGGATCACTTTGTCACCGGAGCCGGCACGCGCGACCGCGGTGTCGGCGTCCATCACCACCATTCCCACGGCTGCCCCGGGAGAAGCAGGCAGGCCGGTGGTGAGGACGTCCACGGCTACGTCGGGGTCGAGCGTGGGATGCAGCAGTTGATTGATTTGGTCGGGCTCCACGCGTCGCAGCGCCTCGCGCCGGTCAATCAACCCGTCCTCCACCATGTCCACCGCGATGCGTACGGCGGCCTGCGCCGTCCGCTTGCCGGTCCGGGTCTGAAGCATGTACAGCCGACCACGCTCCACCGTGAACTCCACATCTTGCATGTCTCGGTAATGCCGCTCCAACGCGCCGCACACCCGTTCCAGCTCGGCATAGGCTGGGGGCATGCGGGCCCGTAAATCGGCGATGGGCTCCGGATCACGAATGCCGGCCACCACGTCCTCGCCCTGGGCGTCGACCAGGAACTCGCCGTAGAGCCCGCGGTCGCCGGTGGACGGATTGCGGGTGAACGCCACGCCGGTGGCGCAATCGTCACCCATGTTGCCGTAGACCATGGCGACCACGCTGACCGCGGTGCCGAGGTCGTCGGGGATTCCGTGCACCCTGCGATAGTCCACGGCGCGCTTGGTCTGCCAGCTCTTGAACACCGCCAGAACGGCCCCCCACAGCTGCTCCCACGAATCCTGCGGGAAGGGCTTTCCGGTGTCGCGGAACACAATGTCCTGGTAGGTGCCGACCAGGTCGCGGAGATCGTTCGCGTTCAGGTCCACGTCGGCCGTGACGCGACGAGCTTCCTTCAAGGCGACCAAGGCAGCGTCAAACGGATCAGCGCGACCGTCGGCGCCCTTGATGCCGAAGACCACTTCGCCGTACATCTGAACGAGACGGCGGTAGGAGTCGTAGGCGAACCGCGCGTTACCCGATGTGTGGGCCAGTCCGGAGACGACCTCGTCGTTCAGTCCCAGGTTGAGAATGGTGTCCATCATGCCGGGCATGGAGAACTTGGCGCCGGACCGGACGGACACGAGCAGGGGCGCCTCCGGATCGCCGAAGCGCTTCCCGGTGACCCGCTCCAACCGGCTGATGGCGCCTTGCACCTCGGTGCGCAGCGTGCCGGGGAGTTGGCCTTGGCGCAGATACGCGACGCAGAGCTTGGCGGAAATGGTGAACCCGGGTGGTACGGGGATTCCCAGATTGGTCATCTCGGCAAGATTGGCTCCCTTGCCGCCCAGCGCGTCCTTCATCTCGGCGCTGCCATCCGCCTGGCCGTCAGCAAAGAAGTAGACGTCAGGCACGGCCAGCACGCCTCCTATGGTTCGGCTGCGTGGAGCGCCGCTTCCGGTACCGCAGTGGGATAGTTCCCTGTGAAGCAGGCGTCGCAGAACGGCCATGGCCCGCCGCTCACCGCCCGCCGCATGCCCTCTACCGAGAGATATCCCAGTGTCTCCACGCCCAGGTGCTTCCGAATGGCCTCGTGATCGTGCGTGGCGGCGATCAACTCTTCCCGGGTCGGCGTGTCGATGCCGTAATAACAGGGCCCGGTGATGGGCGGCGAGGCGACGCGGAAATGGACCTCCCGGGCGCCCGCCTCGCGCACCATGCGGACCAGGCCGCGCGACGTGGTGCCCCGCACCAAGGAGTCGTCCACCATGACGACGCGTTTGCCACGAATGACGTCCCGCACCGGATTGAACTTGATCCGGACCTTGGAGTCTCGCACCGACTGGCTCGGGTTGATGAACGTGCGTCCCACGTAGTGGTTGCGGATCAGGCCGTGCTCGAGCTTGAGACCGCTCGTTTCCGCGTACCCCAGAGCCATGGCGTTAGAAGAGTCAGGGACGGAGAACACGCAGTCCGCACCGGCGGTGGGCTGCTCGCGCCCCAGCTCGCGACCCAGGTCACGACGCACCCGATCCACGGATTCACCGAACACCACGGAATCGGGTCGGGAAAAATAGATGAGCTCGAACACGCACCGGCGCGACTCCTGCCGGGGCAGGGGCGGAAGGTCCACCACCTTGCCGTCTTCGATCTTGAGCCACTCCCCGGGCCCCAGCTCGCGCAGGGGGCGCGCGCCATGGATGTCCAACGCGCACGTCTCCGACGCCAACACATACGCGCGCCCCAACTGGCCCAGGGTGAGTGGGCGGAAGCCCCGCGGATCCACCATGGCATACAGGGTGCGGCCGATGGTGAGCAGCAGCGTGTAGGCTCCCTCGACCCGCTCCAGCGCATCCAGAATTTGATCTTCCGGGAGACGGGCTTCTGACCGGGCGATCAAGTGCACGATCACCTCGGAATCCGACGAGGAGCGGAAGATGGAGCCCTTGCGAACCAGGTCTTCGCGCAGCTCCGTCGCGTTGGTGAGGTTGCCATTGTGGGCCAGCGCGAGCGGGCCGGCGTGGTAATTCACCACGCCGGGCTGGGCGTTGGCCAGGACGGAGCTGCCGGTGGTGGAATAGCGCGTGTGGCCGATCGCCACATCACCCTTGAGTGTTTGCAGGACCGCCGGGGGAAAGACGTCTTGCACCAGGCCCATGCCTCGATGCGCGGACACGTGGCCGGCCCGGTCAAGGACGACAATGCCAGCGGACTCCTGGCCGCGATGCTGCAACGCGTACAGGCCCAGATACGTGAGCTGCGCTGCGTCATCGCTACCGGCAACGCCGAAGATCCCACACATGTCAGGCCGCCTGCCGCGTGGCCATGGTCTCCATCCGGCGCGGGAGCGCGCCGCCGTACAGGTCACTGAGCTCGCCCACTGGGAAGGTCAGCGTTCCGTCACCCAGGGCGATTTCTAATCTACCGCCGGCGGCGCCCACCGTGCCGATGCGGGCCACGGGCACCTGGTGTCGATCCGCCAGCGCAACCAGGTCCGGCGCGCGGTCCTGAGGCAGGGACAGCAGCGCGCGGCTGTGGTCCTCGCCGAACAGGAGCGCATCCACGCCCAATGTCCCGCGGAGCCCGCTCAAGTCGATGCGCGCGCCAAGGCCGGCCCGGGCATACGGGCCGCCGATGCATGCCTCCGCTAGCGCCACGGCGATGCCGCCATCGCTCAGGTCGTGCACGCTGGCACACCACCCGGTGGCGGCCAGCTCGACCAGGGCCTCGACCAGGCGCGCGGCCGTCCGGAGGTCAACCGGCGGAGGCGCCCCGGCGACGGCCTCCAAAACGTGCGCCCAATAGGCCGATCCTCCGAGGTGCCCGCTGGTGCGGCCCAGCAGGAAGACAGCATCCCCTGACGCGGCGAACCATGGGCGGACCGTCCGGTGCACATCCTCAATTAGTCCGACCATGCCGATCACGGGTGTCGGGTCCACCGCGCCTGCCGGACTCTCGTTGTAGAACGAAACGTTCCCTCCCGTCACCGGAATGGCGAGGGCCCGACAGGCATCGGCGATGCCGCGGCACGCTTCGCGGAACTGGAAGTAGATGTCGGGCCGCTCCGGACTGCCGAAATTGAGACAGTTGGTGATCCCGATGGGGCGCCCGCCGGTCGCCGCCACGTTACGTGCGGCCTCCACCACCGCGCCCTTGCCGCCCTCGTACGGATCAAGTAAGACGTGGCGGCCGTTGCCGTCGGTGGCGAGCACCAGCCCGAACGGTTCGTCGCCCACCTGCACCACACCCGCACCGCCGCCCGGTCCCAGCACGGTGGATGCCTGAACGGTGGAGTCGTACTGCTCGTACACCCATCGCTTGCTGGCGATGCCCGGCGTGTCCAGCAACCGGCGAAGCGCCTCCTCCGGGGGTGGTGTCGGGCCGGTGGGGGCGGCGGCTCGGCGGGCACGGGCTTCGGCCGACTCCACGGCGTCCGGCTGGTAGACGGGGCAATGGTCCACCAGCGGGGTGCCCGGGATCTCCGCCACGACTCGGCCACCATGGCGCACGCGGTAGAGGCCGTCGCCGGTCACGCGCCCGATGGCCGTCGCCTCCAGTTCCCAGCGTGTGGCGATGGCGCACACCTGGGCCAGTCGATCCGCGCGGGCCACCACCAGCATGCGCTCCTGCGATTCCGACAGTAGGATTTCGTAGGGCGTCATGTCGGGCTCGCGGACCGGCACCAGACTGGTGTCAATCTCTACCCCGACACCGCCACGCGCGGCCATCTCGGCCGAGGAGGAGGTGAGTCCCGCGGCGCCCATGTCCTGGATCGCGACAATATGGCCGGACGCGATCAACTCCAGACTGGCTTCCAGGAGCAGCTTCTCGGTAAACGGGTCGCCCACCTGCACCTGCGGCCGTCGCGCCTCACTTTCCGCCGTGAGCTCTTCGGACGCGAAGGAGGCGCCGTGAATGCCGTCCCGCCCCGTGCGCGACCCCACCACGAGCAGCACGTTGCCGACGCCCGACGCCACCGCGCGCATCAACTGGTCCTCCCGCAACAGGCCCACGCACATGGCATTCACCAGCGGATTGCCCCCGTAGGAGGGCCCGAACTCCACCTCCCCCCCGAGCGTGGGAATACCGACGCAGTTCCCGTAGTCACCGATGCCACGCACCACGCCCGCGAAGAGATACCGGTTACGGGCCTCGGACAGGGGGCCAAAGCGCAGGCTGTTGAGCAGCGCGACCGGCCGGGCGCCCATGGTGAAGACGTCCCGCAAGATGCCGCCCACGCCGGTCGCCGCACCTTGATACGGCTCCACCGCGGAGGGGTGGTTATGTGATTCAATCTTGAAGGCCACCGCCCACCCGTTCGGCAGCCGCAGAACCCCGGCGTTCTCACCCGGGCCTTGCAGCACCCGGGGCCCGGTGGTGGGGAAGCGTTGTAGGATGGGTTTGGAGTGCTTGTAGGAGCAATGCTCGCTCCACAGCGCGGAGAAGATGCCCAGCTCAGTGAAAGTCGGTGGCCGGCCGAGCATGCGCTCGATGCGCGTGTACTCTTCCGCGTTCAGGCCGTGCTCGGCGACCAGGGCAGGCGTGACTGCCGGGTCGCCGGGAACGGGATCAGCCTGCGTGGGCATCCGGGCCCGGGGCTCGTCCCGATCCGCGCACGCCGCGCACCAGGGCGGTGAATACGCCGGCCAGCCCACCGGCCCGGGCTTCTTCTTTGATGAGGTCCTCTGCCTCGCCGGCGTCGAACCACACGCCCAGGCATTCGGGGCAGCGGTCCACCTGGATCCCGCTCCACTCAGCCGTTTTCAAGTCGGCGCCGCACTTGGGGCACTTCATGAAATGACTGCGGCGCGCGGCGTCGCGCTCGGCGGCGGCCGACGCCTCCCGGCGGGCGCGGAGAATGTCCGCCTCCCGCTTGGCGAAGTACTCATCTTCGTTCCGGCTGGGCTTGTCGGTCACGGCGTGTCCCCGGAGCCGGGGACTTGGGGCGGTGTCGCCGTGGGCTGGCGACCGGGCGGCGATGACGAGGTCCCAGCGTAACTGTGGCCCGAACCGCGGACGATAGCGTCCACCACCTGGCCGTTCTCCAGCAACACCACATCGAACGTGCCGCACGATACCTCGCAGCCGTTCCGGAAGTAGAGGTATCCCCTGGTCCCGGCGGTCCGCTCGGCCACCGGCACGCCCCAAACCGCGATGACATCGTCCCGAGTCATGCCCGGCGCCACGGTTCCGGTGTCGACGGGACTCCAGGGCTCGTCCGCCGCCGGCATTCGGGCGATCGGAGGCGGTGACGGTGCTTCGACTGGCTCGGCCGCCATCATGGTATCCGGAGGAGGGGGAGCAGCCTGCGCGGTGTCCGGCGGCGGTTGGTCTTTCCTGCCAATGAACGGGAGCTTGTCGCACGCCAACAGGACCAGGAGTGCAGCCGGCGCGGCCTTGCGAGCGATCCTTGTCATCGCACCCCTCCTCGGGAGAGTGCCAGGTTCTGAACCACCGACTCAAAGAACTTTGCCCCCAAACCGTGACCCAGGGCGGCGTCCGCCGCGCGCTCGGGATGGGGCATGATGCCAACGACGTTGCGGCCACCGTTGGTGACTCCGGCAATATCGTTCATGGATCCGTTCGGGTTCCCCCCGACGTATCGCAGGACCACCTGCCGCTGATGCTCCAACGCGCTTATTACGTCGGCTGGGGCCACGTAGCGGCCCTCGCCATGCGCCACCGGCATCTCAATAATAGCACCGGCCTCGTACGCCAGGGTGAACGGCGTATCGGTCGCTTCCACCCGCACCTGCACCGGCCGCGACACGAAGGTGAGGCCCGCGTTCCTCATGAGGGCGCCGGGCAGCAGACCCGCTTCGCACAGTATCTGAAAGCCGTTACAGATCCCCAGCACCGGCCCACCGGATTCGGCCAACTCCCGCACGGCCGCCATCACCGGGCTGAACCGAGCAATGGCGCCGGCCCGGAGATAGTCACCGTAGGCGAATCCGCCGGGGAGGACCACGGCGTCCGCGCCCTGAAGGGAGGCCTCCCGGTGCCAGACGTAGTACCCGTCGGCTCCGGCGCGCGTCACCGCGCGTAACGTGTCGGCGTCGCAATTGGATCCCGGAAATTGCGCGACGGCCACCCGCATCAGGGCACCTCCCGGACGGCGACGGTGAAATCCTCCGTCACTGGATTGGCGAGCAGCCGTTGGCACATGGCCCGCGCGTCGTGCTCCGCCGCGGCGCGGTTGGGCCGGTCCATCGCCAGCAGAAGCGAGCGTCCGACCCGCACCCCCGCCACCCGCTCGAAGCCCAGGGCGGTGAGGGCGTGCTCGACCGCCTGGCCCTGAGGGTCGAGCAAGGTGGCTCGTGGCATGACGCGAACCTCAATCTCAAAGCGGGGCATTCAACCGCCCCGCGCCGGCGGCTCACGGGTTCGCCCGCCCGCGGGCGCGTCATGGTCGTGGTCGGCCACGATGCCGATCGGGACCTGGGGCTCGTCCGTCCGTTCCAGAAACCCCACCACGGCCGCCCGTGCCAGCCCATAGGTGAGGTAGGCGATACCCAGAGGGAAAAAGAAGACGTCCCGTTCCCAGATGCCGAATCCCAGGATTGTGAGGTTCACCGCCAGACCGCCAAGGCCACGCAGCGTGCGGAGGCCGATGCGTGGCAGCCGCGCATAGCGAACGCTGCTGACCATTACCAGGCTGAGCGCGATCATCAAGAAGATGACGAGCTGTGACCAGGGCAGGCCCGCCAGGCGCTCCTGATAGAGCGAGGTTTGGGTGAACGGATAGTAAGTGGCAAGCGTCATGCCCGCCGCCGGTGATGGCATTCCGGTGAAGGTGGTCTTATGCTCTCCCGACGCCTGCACGTTATACCGAGCCAGGCGCAGGGCCACGCACACCACAAAGGCATACGAGAACACCCAGGCGAACTGGCCCAGTTGTGCCAAGAGCAGGAAATGGATCAACGCGGCCGGAGCCACGCCAAAGCTGATCACGTCCACCAGCGAGTCCAACTCGGCGCCGAACCGCGTGCCCAACCTGCCCATTCGCGCGGACAACCCATCCAGGGTGTCCAGCACGCCGGCAATGACGATGAACCAGCTGGCCCGATAGAACGCACCCTGAGATGCCAGCACGATAGACCAGATGCCGAAGAACAAGTTCGCCAGGGTGAACAGACTGGGCAGGACAATGACCACGCGACGCACCCGTGGTCCGGGCAGGGGGGGCCGCATCATGCCCACTCCGCGATCACGGAGACGCCGCCCGTGGTCCGGGCCCCGACCGGTACGGCCGCCCGGGCGCCCCGCGGAACGAACGTGTCCACCCGCGAGCCGAACCGAATGAGACCGAGCCGTGCTCCCTGCCGCACGGCATCACCGGGCGCGGGATCCGTCACGATCCGGCGGGCGATGAGCCCGGCGATCTGTCGCACCAGCACGGGGCCCCGCTCGGTCTGGATGCCCAGGGACGCTTGCTCATTCAGGTCGCTCGCCTTGTCCAATGTGGCATTGAAGAAGGCCCCCGGCCGGTAATGGCGATAGGCCACCCGGCCATCGGCGGGACAGTAGTTGATGTGGACGTTGAACACGTTCATGAATACCGAGACCCGGGTGGCCGGACCCTTGAGAAAGTCCGGCTCGTCAACCTCCGCCACGCTCACCACCTTCCCGTCGGCCGGCGCCAGAACCAGCCGGGGGTCGCGCGGGCCGCTGCGTTCAGGGTCGCGGAAGAACGCGGGGGTCCAGGTCGCGATGGGCGTCCAGGCGAGCGCGGCCAGCCACCACCGGCCGGGAACCAGGGCTTCGAGCCCAAGCAAACCGGCCAGTACCGCGGTGCTGGCAACGATGAACGGCCGGCCCTCCCGCGCGACTCTCACGCGCCCGGATCTAGCGGCTCGCCGGTGATCCGCAGGTAAGCGTCCCGGTACCGCACATCGGTGGCATGGACCACTTCCGCGGGCAGGGCCGGCGGTGGCGGGTTTCCGTCCCAGCCACCCCGCCGCTTGATGCCGCTCAAGTAATCCCGCAGCGGCTGCTTGTCGAACGAGGGCTGGCCCCGCCCAGCCACATACAGGTCGGCAGGCCAGAACCGCGACGAGTCCGGCGTGAGACATTCGTCAATGAGCAGCAGCGTGCCGCGCGCGTCGTGACCGAACTCGAACTTGGTGTCCGCGATGATGATGCCGCGCTCGAGGGCAAGCTCCCGGGCCGTTCCGTACAGGGAGAGGGTGGCTTCCTTCAGACGGCGGGTCAGGGCGAGGCCCAGCTCGTCGCTCATCCGGCTGAACGTGATATTCTCATCGTGGCCCGTGGTGGCCTTGGTGGCCGGGGTGAACAACGGAGGATCCAGCCGGGCGCTTTCGCCCAGGCCCGCGGGCAGCGACTCGCCCGCCAGGGTGCCGCAATCCCGATACTCGGCCCAGGCCGAGCCGGCCAGGTAGCCTCGCGCCACACACTCGAACGGGATGGGCGTGGCGCGCCGCACCAACATGGCGCGGCCGGCGAGGGTGTCCCGGTATCCCTGAAGCGCAGGGACCCGCCGCAGAATCTCGTCGGTCGAAGCCGTCAGGAGGTGATTCGGCAGAAGGGAGGAAAGCCGCCGGAACCAGAAGGCGCTCATCTGGGTGAGTACCGCACCCTTGTGGGGGATCGCCTCCGCCAGCACGACGTCGAACGCGCTGATCCGATCGCTCGCCACCAGGAGCAGCGTCTCGTCGTCCACGGCATAAATCTCCCTCACCTTGCCGCGAGTCACCCGGGGCAGGGGCAGGGCGCTCTCCAGCAGCGGCGCGCGCGTCATACGGTGACCTCCGCCTCGGTACGCGGGGCGTAGCCCCCCAGTCGCGCCAGCAGCTCTCTGAGGGGTCCCTCCACGTATTCCCGAACTTGCTCGGTGGCGCGGCCCGTGTAGCGTGCCGGTTCCAGTTCTCGGGCAAGCGCGGCCGCATCTACCCCGGCGAACGACGCGTCGCGCGCCAGCCGGTCCAGCAGGTCGTTGGGACGGCCCCGCTCCACCTCTTCCGCCACGGCGCGTGCGTGCCGCCGAATGACTTCGTGAAGCGCTTGGCGATCGCCCCCGGCCTGGACGGCCAACATCAACCAGCGCTCTGTGGCCATGAACGGCATCACCCGCTCCAGGTTGCGCCGCAAGGTGCCTTCACGCAGCTCCAGACCAGCGGCCACATTGGTGGCGAGCACCAGGATGGCGTCCGCGGCCAGAAACGCCTCCGGCAGGGAAAGCCGGCGGTTGGCCGAGTCGTCCAGACTTCGTTCCAACCACTGCGCCGCCGCTGTCTGCGCCGCGTTCTCCCGCAGGGCGATGAGGTAACGGGCCAGGGCGCACATCCGCTCGGCCCGCACCGGATTGCGCTTGTAGGGCATGGCGCTGGAGCCGACCTGCTCCGCCTCCGCCGGCTCCAACACCTCGCCCTCGTGCTGCAACAACCGGAGATCGGTGGCGAACTTGGCGGCCGACTGCGCCAGTCCCGCCAGGCCGTCCAGGATCTGCGAGTCAATCTTGCGGGTGTAGGTCTGGCCGGTGAGCGGCAGGGATTGGCGAAACCCGAACGCCGCGGCAACGCCGCGGTCGAGTTCCACCACCTTGGCATGGTCGCCGCCAAACAGCTCCAGGAACGAGGCCTGCGTACCGGTGGTGCCTTTCACGCCGCGGAAGGGCAAGCGCTCGGCCAGCTCCTGGAGCGCCGCCGCGTCCATGGCGAAATCCTGGAGCCAGAGCGCCGCCCGCTTTCCCACGGTGGTGAGCTGAGCCGGCTGAAAATGGGTGTAGGCGACCGTGGGCAGGGCCCGATAGCGTACCGCGAAGTCCCGCAGCGCCACGATCACCGCCACCAACCGACCGAGCAGGAGCTGTAGGGCGTCCCGCATAACGAGCAGATCGGCGTTGTCCGTCACATATGCGCTGGTGGCGCCGAGGTGAAGGTAGGGACGGGCGGCCGGGGCCTGCTCGCCGAAGGCGTGGATGTGCGCCATCACGTCGTGCCGCAGGCGGCGTTCGTGCACCCGCACCTGTTCCAGGTCAGCATCCTCCAGGTGCGCCCGCATTTCCTCCAGCGCCGCCTCGGGAATGGCTAGGCCCAAGCGGCGCTGCTCCTGGGCCAGCGCGAGCCACAGGTGCCGCCAGGTCCGCGTCCGGTGCGCCGCGCTCCAGAGCCGCGCCATGGCGGGCGAGCCGTAGCGGGTGGCGAGCACCGACTGATAAGAGTCCGCGTCGCTCATCGAACGTAGAAATCGCTGTAGGCGAGCTGCTGTCGCCGCTCGAAATACACCCGGATGGCGCGGCCGCCGGCGGCGGCCCGAAAGGCCGCCCGGGCATCCTCAGCGCTCTCGATGGAGGCTCGGTTCACTTGGAGAATGACGTCCCCCACCTGCAAGCCGGTCGCCGCGCGCGTCTCCTCGCCCATCGCCACGACCAGCGCTCCGCGCGCCCGGCCCAGCCTGCGCTCCTGCTGCACCGCCGGCGTGACCGAGATGAGCTCGACGTCGCCCAGGGCCGAAACCCGCGGGGCGCGGGACGTCGGCAGATCCTCCACCACCAGCGTGGCGGTCCGCTCGCGTCCGGATCGGCTCAGCATAATCTTCAGCGAGTCGCCGGGCCCGATGTCCAGTTTCACCGCTTCCCAATCGAGAAAGGTGCGCAGATCGCGCTCCTGGGCCCGCAGAAGGATGTCGCCGGCCGCCAGGCCGGCGCGGGCCGCTGGGCCACCGGCAGCCACCCGCGCGACGCGCAGCCCGCCGGACTGCTTCCACTCCCGCAGCTCGTCGGCGCCCGTGACGTCCAGCCCGACCCAGGCCCGCCGCACCATGCCGTGCCGCTCGAGCTCGCTGGCCACGCGCAACGCGCGTTCAATGGGAATGGCGAACCCGATGCCGATGGAGCCGCCCGAGTTCGAGAAGATGGAACTGTTGACGCCAACCACCTCACCAACGGCATTGACCAGCGGCCCGCCACTGTTTCCCGGGTTCACCGATGCATCCGTCTGAATCATGCCGACGTAGACCCCGGGTTGATCGCCGGTCGGCAGCAGGTTGCGGTCCACGGCGCTCACCACGCCCGCCGTCACGGTGGGCTCGCTGTTCCCCAGCAGGTAGGCGTAGGGGTTACCAATGGCCACCACCCACTCACCGATCATCAGATCGGTGCTGCGACCGATCGGCGCGCTGAGCAGATTGCGGGCGTCCACCTTGAGCACCGCGATGTCGGTCAGGGGATCCTCGCCCACCAGTCGAGCCTGAAAGTCGCGGCCCTCGCGAGTGGTCA
>Ga0214471_10003264_pt1 | contig 12611 bp, 13 predicted proteins | sample RVTome_5_FD_207665 | JGI IMG/M metagenome (GOLD analysis project Ga0214471, IMG submission 207665) | Soil microbial communities from uranium-contaminated site in the Upper Colorado River Basin, Wyoming, United States - RVT142D155 | ecosystem: Environmental > Terrestrial > Soil > Contaminated >...
GCCGGCCCGCCGTGGTGACGTCCTTCTCGATCAAGAAGGTGGACCCCGCGTTCGGGCCGCGCTTTACCATGATGAGGGCCTGGCCGGGCTCCAGCTCCTCGCCCGGGAACGGGAATTCCTCGGCCCGGTCCTCCTCCACCTCCACCGGCGTGATGCCCACGGTGGTCTCGTCCAGGAGCGGCGCGCCGCAGTTGGCACAGTATCGCGCCCCGTCCTTGTTCGGATGTCCACAGCGGGTGCAGTACAAGCTCGGCCGCCCCTCCGCCCTAACGTCTGGCTGAAGGTCGAGGTTGAGCCTTGCCTCGCAGCCTCGACCAAAGGTGGACGTTATCGCAGGTGAGTTGAAGGGTCAACCGGTGAGACAGCACCAGCGTCGAGCCTTTCGGGAGTGGAGGTTGGGGCCAGACGTGCTGGTCAGTGCGGTGGAGGCCCCGGGGGAACCCTCGAGCACCAGGCGAAGGCGCCCTCGCTACTCGCCTTCGGTCTCTCGAAGGTAGGCCTGGTACGCGGCGGCATCCATGAGCGAGTCGAGCTCGGACGGATCCGACATCTCGAGCACGACGAGCCACCCCTCCCCGTAGGGGGACTCGTTCACGAGCTCGGGCCGTTCGTCGAGGAGGGGGTTGCGCTCCACGATCGTGCCGGTGGCGGGGCTGAACACGTCCGAGACGGACTTGGTCGACTCCACCTCGCTGAAGGGCTGCATGGCCGTCACCGTGGTCCCGACCTCGGGCACGTCCACGTACACGACGTCGCCCAGGGCGTCCTGGGCGTAGTCGGTGATGCCGACGCGGATGCGGCCGCCACCATCGTCACGCACCCACTCGTGCTCCTTCGTGTAACGGAGGTCCTGCGGGAAGTCCATACCCCTCCCCCTACGGTGAAGGTCTCGCCCTGGCTAGGGTGAACCTATCATCCCGGGCAAATCCGATGAGACCTCACGTGGAGGGTGCCGTGAGGACGCGGCGGAGATCCCCCGCGTACAGGACCGTGGCCACGTAGTACTCGACGATGGCGACCCCGTAAGCGATCCACCCAAGGGCCAGGGCGGAGGAGGCGAACGCGTAGCCCAAGGTTCCCCAGGCGATCAGCACGATGGCGGCCATCAACCCGAAGGTCGCGAGCTTGCCGATGAAGCGGACTTCGATCCGGACCCTCCGGGTCAGCATGAGCACCAGGCCGGCCAGGAGGACGAGCCCGTCGCGCACCAGGATCAGCAGCGCCGCCCAGAGCGGGAACGCGTCCCGGACCGCCAGGGCCACCAGGCCGGCCGCCATGGCCAGGCGGTCCGCGGTCGGATCGAGAACCTTGCCGAGCTCCGACACCTGCCCCGTCCGGCGGGCCACGTACCCGTCCACCCAGTCCGTGGAGATGACCACGACGAACAGGACGAGGCCGGCGAACGTGGTGTCCCGGTCCACGATCAGCCACACGAACGCCGGGATCAACAGGACACGAGCGAGCGACAGCGCGTTCGGGATGGTGGCGACGGCAGACGATGGAGTCTCGCTCGGCGCGGTGGTCATCGTTCCGCGGAACCTACCATCCCGCGGGCCCGCCGGGTGACCCCGCTCTCCCCTGCAGAGTCACCTCGGCCGAGGGCTCAACTCGAAGCGATGGTCGTTGAACCTAGGCTTCGGGTCGAGACTGATCTAGACTCTCGAGTGGCCGGTCCGGAGCCTCCATGAGCACGGAAACCTCCGGTTCCGGTCCGAGGTGGCCCGGGACTTCCCCCCGGGCCACCTTCCTGCTCCAGGCGAAGGCCCGGAGCGGTGGACGAGGGTTGTCCGGGACCGTGGGAGGCCCGGGCACTGCTCGTCGGGCCGGCCGGATTTGAACCGGCGACCTTCTGACCCCCAGTCAGACGCGCTAACCAAGCTGCGCCACGGCCCGGCGACGCCGATTGTACCGGCTCCATCATCCCGGCCGCTGGGGCCGCCTCGCCCTCGGCCTAGCGCCGGCCGCTCTTGGACCGCTTGGCTCGGAACCGGAGCCTGATCGGGACGCCCTCGAATCCGAACGCTCGCCTCAGGCGGTGCTCCAGGAACCGCTGGTACGGACCGTCCGGCGATGCCCTCCCGAACAGCACGAACGTCGGGGGGCCGGCCGAGACCTGCGTGCCGTACCGGTACCGGGCCCCGCCCGGAGCGGCCCGCTCCCCCTGGGCCTCCTGAAGGACCCCGTTCACCTCGGAGGTGGGAACCCGCTTCGCCCATCGTTCGTGGAGCGCCACCAGGCCCTGGGGCAGATGGGCCACCCCCGCGCCGGTCAGCGCCGAGGTCCTGGACACGGCGGCCTGCGCGAAGATCTCGACGGCCTCCCCCAGCTGCTTGTACGTCCGGTCCTTCTCGGAGACGAGGTCCCACTTGTTCGCCACCACCGCGAGGGCCCGGCCCGCGTCCACGACCCGGGCGGCGATCCGGCGGTCCTCCGCCGTGAACCCCTCGCTCGCATCGAGCACCAGCACGGCCACGTGGGCCCGCTCGATGGCCCGGACCGCCCGGAGGAAGCTGTAATACTCGAGCCCCTCGGCCCTCGATGGCCGCCTCAGCCCCGCCGTATCCACGAACCGCACCGTGCCGGACGGCCAGGCCGCCACGGCGTCCACGGCGTCTCTGGTCGTCCCAGCCTCCTCGAACACCACCGAGCGCTCCTCGCCGACCAGTCGGTTGAACAGGGAGGACTTGCCCACGTTGGGGCGGCCCACGATGGCGAACCGCGGCTCGGATCCCTCCTCCTCGCCCGGGGGGCCCTCAGGCAGGAGGTCCACGACCCGGTCGAGCAGGTCGCCGGCGCCCCGCCCGTGGAGCGCGGAGACCGACAGGGGCTCGCCCAGCCCCAGCGCGAAGAACGCCGTGGCATCGGCCTCCTCGCGCTCGGAGTCCACCTTGTTCGCCACGACGAGCACGGGGACCTCGGCCCGCCGGAGGCGCCGGGCCAGGGCCGCGTCCTCTTCCACAGGGCCCGTCTCCGCGTCGACGACCAGCAGGACCAGATCGGCTTGGAGGGCGGCCTGTTCCGCCTGCCGCGTGGCCAAGGCCTCGATGCCGGTGGCCTTTCGCGCGTAGCCCCCCGTGTCCACCAGGCGGAATCGCCGGCCGCGCCAATTGGCCTCCACCTCGACCCGGTCCCTGGTGACGCCCGGGGTCTCGTGCGCGATGGCCTGGCGCCCCCCGAACAGCCGGTTCACCAGGCTGGACTTGCCCACGTTCTGGCGGCCCATCACGGCCACGGTCGGGAGGTGCGACGAGCTCACGATCCCGCCCCCAGCCGCTCCCGCACGATGGCCAGGGCCTCTCGGAACACCTGATCGGGTTCCTTGCCCGTGGTGTCGACGGGATCGGCGTCCGGCGCCGGCACGAACGGGTTGACATGCTCGTCCTGGGCGTCTCGGACCGCCAGGGCATCGGCCACCTCGGGACCGTCGGTTCGGCCGGCCCCGTCCTCCCGCTCCCGGACCCGCCGGGCCGCCCGCTCCTTCGGAGTGGCCACCAAGAAGATCTTCACCGTGGCATCCGGGAACACCACCGACCCGATGTCTCGGCCCTCCATCACGGCCCCCCCTTCACCCAACCGACGCTGCTCGTGCCGGAGGACCGATCGGACGTCCGGGTGGCTGGAGACCTTCGAGACGTGGACCTCCACCTCTGACGAGACCAGGTCGGGTGACGGCGGCTCACCCTCGATGACCAGCGAGGACGGAGTGAACCTCGAGCTGAGGTCGAACCTGATGCGACGGCCCAGTGCAGCCAGGGCCGGGCCGTCGTCGAGGTCGAGGCCTTCCTGCAGGGCCCGGAGGGTCAGGGCCCGGTACATGAGCCCGGTGTTCACGTAGGGCAGGCCCACGGCCTCTGCCAGCCTTCGGGCAAGGGTGCTCTTGCCCGAGCCGGCCGGGCCGTCGATGGCGAGCAGCGGAGCGGCCATGGGCTAGGCCCCGACCCTCGCCCCCAGGGCCCGGAGCGCTCCCACGAACCCGGGGAACGAGACCGCCGCCGCCTCCATGCCCTCGATGTCGCACCCCGAGCGGGCCCCGAGGGCGGCCACCGCCGCCCCCATGCCCATCCGATGGTCGCCCCGGGCGTCCGCCCTGCCCCCAGCCAGGCCTCCGCCCGCCACCACCAGGTCGTCGCCCTCGACCTCGGCGTGCCCGCCCAACCCCCGGAGCAGATCCGCCAGCCCGGTGAGGCGGTCGCTCTCCTTCACCCTGAGCTCCCCCGCACCCACGAACCGCGTCTCCCCCACTCCGTGGGCAGCGAGCGCCGTAAGGACTGGCACCTCGTCGATCACGAGCGGGAGCTCCCGGGCCTCGATCCGCGTGCCGATCAATCCCTCACCCCCCGACACGAACAGCTCGCCCAGGGGTTCCCCCAGCGCCTCGCCGGTCACGTGCCGATCAACCCGCACGCCCATCCGCCCCATGACGGTCAGGAAATGCGTTCGCGTGGGATTGAGCCCCACCTCATGCACCTCGAGCTCGCCTCCGGTCAGGGCGGCCGCCCCCACCAGGAATGCTGCCGATGAGACATCCCCCGGCAGGACACCCTCGAACCCGTCGTGCTGGAAGGCTGCCACGTAGATCGTCCCGTCCTTCGAGCGAACCGGCGCGCCGAGGCGGTCCAGCGCCCGCTCCGTATGGTCCCGCGTGGGAGCCGGCTCCACCACCGTGGTCTGGCCGGCGGCGGCCAGCCCGGCCAGCAGGACCGCGCCCTTCACCTGGGCGCTCGGCGCGAGGAGGTGGTGGTGGATGCCGTGGAGGGCCCTCCCCTCAATCTCCACCGGGGCGTGGCCGTCGGTGGTCCCGACCGTCGCACCCATCTCCCGAAGGGGCGCCGCCACGCGCTCCATCGGCCTCGCCCGCAGGCTGTCGTCGCCCGTCAGGACGGTGGCGAAGGGCGCGGAGGCCAGCACGCCCGCCAGCAGGCGGATCGTCGTACCGGAGTTCCCGCAGTCCAGGGGGCGGGCTGGCTTCCGGAGCGCATCCCGACCCTCACCCTCGACCGTAACCTCGCGTTCACGGCGCTCGTCCGCGGCTGCATCCCACGTGAAACCGTGGGCCTCATCGGCGGGCGGAGCCGCCGAGGCCCAAGCGTCGAGAGAACGTCGAGCTTTAGAGTCGCCCACCTGGGCCAAGCAGGAGGCGGTGGAGCGGACGTCGAGCGAGCCGGGGAGGCCGGCCAGCCGGGAGGTCCCCCGTGCGGTGGCGGCCAGGATCAACCACCGGTGAGCGATGGACTTGTCCCCAGGGACGGCGATCCGGCCCTCCACCCTGCCTCCCGGCTCGACCCGGACCCGCACCGCCCGCTCCTACGCCAACCGGAGCGGCTCGAACCCGCCCCCCTGGAGGGCCACCGCCGCCTCCTCGGCGGCGGCGGCCGACACGGTGAGGTGGACCGTCCCCCGGCCGCCCTCCGGGTGGTGCACGATCTGGAGGTCCTCGATGTTCACCCCGCCCCGTCCGAGCGTCGCCGTGAGGTCGGCCAGGACCCCGGGCCGGTCCGGCACCGGGACCTGGAGCACGGCCACCCCCGCCTTCACCTGCGGCTTGGCGGCGAGGGACAGCCGGGCCTCCTTGGCCAGGGCGAACGCGCGCTCCACGTCCTCCCCCCGGCCGTCGAGGGCCATGTCGCGCAGGCCGGAGAGTCGCTCGATGTACAGGTCGATGGCCTCCCCCACCGCATCCTTGTTGGCGAGGAGGATGTCGCTCCACAGATGCGGGTTGGACGCCGCCAGCCGTGTGAGGTCCCGAAACCCCCCCGCCGCCAGGAGCAGGATCTCCGGCTCACCAGCCTCCTCCTGGGCCGCCAGCCCCATGAGGGCGGTGGAGGCCACCTGCGGGAGATGGCTGACCATCGCCACGAGCCGGTCGTGGCGCCGCGCGTCCATCCGAACCGGCCGCCCGCCCACCCGAGCCACCCAGGCCTCCACCCGCGCCGCCGCTCCATCGTCCGTGGCCGGCGAGGGGGTCAGGACCCAGATGATCCCGTCCAAGAGGGCGGCCGACGCGGTCTCGGGCCCCGAGCGCTCCGAGCCTCCCAGGGGATGGCCTCCCACGAATCGGGGAAGAGCCTCAGGCTCCACCGTACCCTCCACCTCGACCAGCACCTGAGACTTCACGCTTCCCACGTCCGTGACAACAGCCTTGGGCGAGGCCTGGAGCGCCTCCACCGCCAGCGGGGCGATGGTGGGGATGGGGGTGCACAGGAACGCCAGGGTCGCCCCCTCCAGACACGCCGGCAGGCTGGGCTCCGGGCGGAGCCCGGACCGGTCGGCCGCCAGGGCCAGGACGCCGGGGTCGGTATCGAAGCCGCGGACCTCGTCGCCGCCCCGGAGGCCGGCCATGGCGATGGAGGTTCCCATGAGCCCCGTCCCCACGACGGCGACCCGTTCAGCCGAGGTCATCGCGGAGGGATTCCGCCCCGTCGAGGTACGCGTGGACGACCTCGGCCGGGGGCCGGTCGGAATAGAAGTGCATCAGCAGGCGAACCACCAGCGGCATCGATCCCTCCACCGGGATCTCCCGGGCGCACAGGAGGGGGACCCGGCCGAGCCCCAGCCGCCGGGCGGCCTCGGCCGGGAACGCGGAGCGGAGGTCTTCGGTGGCGGTGAAGAAGACGCTCACGATGTCCTCGCCTGCCACCGCGTTTCGTTCGAGGACCACGGTCAGCAGCCGCTCCGTGGCGGACAGCACGGACTCGGCGGTGTCCGCCGCCACACAGATGGCCCCCCGGGCCGCACGGACCTTGGGCTCCCCCATCGCTTCGACGCGCGCTGGCGCGCCCTCAGGCTACAGGGACGATGGCCGGGCTACCGGCACGGCGCGTCTCACAGACCGGCGACGCGGTACAGCGCCCCGACCTCCCGGGTGGAGAGGTCGCGGGCCTCGCCGGGCCGAAGCCTTCCCAGGCGAACCGGGCCCACCCGGACCCGGATCAGCCGTCGCACCGGAAGGCCCACCGCGTCCAGCATCCGACGGACCTCGCGCTTCCGCCCCTCCGCCATGACCAGGCGCACGGCGCCGCGTGCCCCGGTCCGGCCCACCGCGCGGGCCGCCACGGCCGTGGCCACGCCATCTTCCAGCTCCACCCCCCGCCGAAGCCGGGCGACCTGTCGTTCCGTCGGCGCCGCCTCCACCTCGGCCAGGTACTCCTTCTCCACGCCGTACCGGGGATGCATCAGCCGGTTGGCCAGCTGCCCGTCGTTCGTCAGGATCAAGAGCCCCTCGGTGTCTCGGTCCAGGCGACCCACCGGGAACACCCGGACGTCCGCCGGAAGGTATGCCGTGAGGCCGGTGCGCGCGTGCGGATCGCGCATCGTCGTGGTCACGCCGGACGGCTTGTGAAACGCGAGGTAGCGAAGGCCGGGGTCGACGCTCACCCGGTGGCCGTCCACCGCCACCACGTCGCGGGAGGCATCGACCCGGTTCCCCAGCACCGCCACCCGGCCGTTCACGGTGACGCGCCCTTCGCGGATGAGGTCCTCGCTGGCCCGCCGGGATCCGAGGCCCGCCCGGGCGAGCGCTCGCTGGAGCCGCTCCTCGGGCATCGACGGAGCGCTACTCGCCGGCCGCCTCGGCCTCCGCGCCCTCCTCGGCGGCCCGGCCCAGGAGCGGGGCGAACGGTGGCAGGCTCGAGAGCGACGGCAGGCCGAGGCGCTCCAGGAACTCGGGGGTCGTTCCGTAAAGCACGGGGCGGCCCGGACCCTCCTCTCGTCCGACCTCTGCCACCAGGCCCCGGTCGATCAGGGCCCGGAGCACGCCGTCGGAGTTCACGCCCCGGATCCCGGCGATCTGGTGCCGGGTCACCGGCTGCTTGTACGCCACGATGGCCAGGGTCTCCAGGGACGCCTTGGTGAGCCGCGCGTGCCGCGAGGACAGCACGTACTGCTCCACGGACGAGGCGGCCTCAGGGTGCGTGGTCAGGCGCCACCCACCGGCCACGTTCCGCAGCACGATGCCGGCCTCGCGCTCCTCGTAGGTGCGGGCCAACTCGTCGCACAACTCGTCCACGTCCCGACGCTCGATCTCCAGCGCCTGGGCCAGGACCGAGGAGGACACCGGTTCGTCCGAGATGAACAGGAGCGCCTCCAGGGCGCGGCGCGCGTGGGTCAGGTCGCTCACCTGGTGACCTCGCCTCGCCACTCCACGTCGATCTCGCCGAACGTCTCAGCCTGTGCCAGCTCGACCTTCCCGTCGCGGTACAGCTCGAGGAGGGCCAGGAACCGGACGACCACGTGGATCCGTTCCTCGCAATCCGCCACCAGCTCCCGGAACCGAGCCCTCCCCACCCGGCCCAGGGCCAACGTCACGGCCGTCACCGCTTCCTCCATCGAGTACCGGATCGGCGTTACGTGATACAGGTCGATCATGGGCGGCGGACGGAGCAGCACGGCCCCGATGCCGGCCAGGTCGCCGGCGGAGACCCTCTCCATCACGTCGGGGTACAGGTGCTGGAACTCGGGCGGCGGGCCCGCGTCGCGGGGGTGGTGGAGCGACTCCTCCTCCATCCGTCGGGCCAGATCCCCCGCCACCTGCCGGATGGCCGCGAGCTCCAGGCTCCTCGCGTACGCGAGGTCCGGCGACATGCCCAGCAGGTCCTCCTCGTCCAGAACCTCGTGGCGCGGCATCAGCCGGCCCACCTTCAGCTCCAACAGGAGCGCGCACACCGCAAGGAACCACGTGGCCTCTTCCAGGCTCCATCGGTCCGCGTCCTTCGAGTAGGAGAGGTACAGGTCGGTGACCCTGGCCACCGGGACGTCGCACACGTCGATCTTCTGGTCCAGGATGAGGTCGGCCAGCAGACGGAACGGCCCCGCGAACACCGGCAGCTCGACGGCGAACTTCCCGGCGGGCTCGGCGCGGTCCTCGCTCATGCCAGGTTCATGGAGTGGCGGACGGCTTTCATCGTCTCCTCCACGACGGGTCGCACCTTCGTCGCGCCCTCGGCCAGGACCTCGTCCACGATCCCCGGGGTCGCGTCCAGCCTCGCCCTCCGCTCCCGGAACGGCCCGTAGTACTCGATGATCCGGTCCGCAAGGTTCCCCTTGTTCTCGACGCATCCAAGCGCACCGGTCCGGCAGTTCTCGTCGATCCACTTCACGCGGTCGGGGGCGGAGAACAGCTTGTGCAGGGCGAAGATGGGGCAGATTTCCGGACGTCCAGGGTCGCCCAGCCGGATCTTCTGCGGGTCGGTGATGAACGTCCAGACCTTCTCCCGGATCTCGTCCGGCTCGTCGCGAACCCCGATGTAGTTGTCGAGCGACTTCGACATCTTCCGGCCGTCGGAGCCCGGGATGAGCGGCGCCTCGGAGAGCAGGGGCTGGGGCTCAACCAGCACCGGGCCGTACAGGCGGTTGAACCGGCGGACGATCTCGCGAGAGATCTCGAGGTGCGCCACCTGGTCCTCCCCCACCGGCACCAGCTCGCCCTTCACGATGGTGATGTCAACGGTCTGAAGGACCGGGTACCCGAGCAGACCGAAATTCGCGATGTCGCGCTCGGCCATGTCGCGGAGGCGCTCCTTGTAGGTCGGCACCCGCTCCAGCCACCCGAGCGGCGTGATCATCCCGAGGAGCAGCGCGAGCTCGGCGACCTCCGGGACGTCGGATTGTCGGTACACCGTGGCCTTGGCCGGATCGATCCCTGCGGCCAGCCAGTCCAGCACCAGGCCCCGGACCCGCTCCGGAAGCACGTCGGTCCGGTCGTAGTCCGTGGTGAGCATGTGCCAGTCGGCGATGAAGAAGAACGCGTCGTGCTCCTCCTGGAGCCGGAGCATGTTCAGGATGTTGCCGAACCAGTGCCCGACGTGGAGGGGCCCGGTCGGCCGGTAGCCCGTCAGCACCCTGGCCTTGTGCTGGGCATCCGCGGGCGTCGAGGAGGGAGCCTGCTTCCCGATGCCCGCGATGATAGCGCGGCCGCCTCGAGGTTCCCGGGAGGGCTCAGCAGAAGGTGACGCCTGCGAGCAGCCTGAACAGCGGGTCGGCGAGGGCTCTCACGATCGACAGCAGGGGCCCGGCCAGCAGGAAGAAGAAGACCAGGATGAACAGCGCGAGGTAGTGGTCGAGGTTCGCATAGACCTCGCGGGGCCGGGGCGGCAGGACCCGCGCCAGCAGCTTAGAACCGTCCAACCCAGGCACCGGCATCAGCTGGAACACGAACATGTACACGTTCACGACGAGCCACGCGTAGACGAATAGGCCGACCTCCCCGGTCGGGCCGAGCCGGAGCAGGACGCCCGCGACCGCCCCGATGGCGAGGTTGGCTCCCAGGCCAGCCAGGATCACGAGCAGCGAGTCGCGCTGGCGGTTCCCCAGGTATGTGGGGTCCAGCGGCATGGGCTTGGCGTAGGCGAAGATCGGTAGCAAGCACCCCTGCCCCGACACCACCAGGATCAGGATCAGCCCCGGGAGGACGATCGAGCCGAACGGGTCGATCAGGCGCCGGGGGCTCAGGGTGAGCCTCCCCCACCGCCGGGGCGATGGGTCGCCCAGCCGGTCTGCCGCGGACGCGTGTGCGAACTCGTGGAGGACCAGGCTCGGTACGAGCGCCACCAGGAGGTAGAGGGCGAACTTCACGTTCTCCACGCGGCCTCCCGCCTCAGCCGCCGTACCAGCCGTGCACGAGCGGGGGGGCCTCGACCGGATCCTCGGAGAGCGTGAGCGCGGCCAGTATCCGGGCCGCGCTCACGGCCGCCGCCTCGTCGTCCCGAGCGTGCACGGTGCCGATCTCCTCCTCCTTCTCCAGCCGGTCCCCCACCTTGGGCCGGAACACGATACCGACGGCCGGGTCGATGGTGTCGCCCTTCCTCTTTCGCCCCGCACCCAGTTCGCCGCTGGCCCGCCCGAGGGCCTCGGCGTCGACGGCGGCCAGGAACCCGGCGCGGTCGGCCAGGAGCGGAACCCGCACGGCGGCCGCGGGGAGCACCGCCCACGGGTCGTCCGCGACCTTGGGGTTTCCGCCCTGCGCTTCGACCATCCCCCGGAAGGCCTCGAGCGCCTGGCCGGAGTCGAGTGCCGCGGCCGCCGCCCCCCGCCCCTCGCCCATCCCCGCGCCGGTGAGCCGCGACAGCGCCTCCCCGGCGAACATCACGGCGAGGTCGCGGAGCCGGCCCCGGTACTCGCCCGACAGCAACGAGACCGCCTCGGCGACGTCCAGCGCGTTGCCGATGGCTTCCCCGAGCGGCTGGGACATGTCGGTCACCGCCGCCCGGCAGGCCCGCCCCCAGTCCGCGGCCAGGGCCGTGCACGTTCGGGCGAGCTGCTCGGCGTCGGCCGCCGTCTTCATGAACGCGCCGCTCCCCGCCTTCACGTCGAGGAGGACGAGATCGCTCGCCACCGCCAGCTTCTTCGACATCACGCTGGCCGCGATGAGCGGCACGGAGGGCACGGTCGCCGTGGCGTCGCGAAGCGCGTACAGGGCCCCGTCGGCGGGGACGATGTCCTCGGTCTGCGCCGCCACCGCGCACCCGACCTCCTCGACCTGCCGCTCGAACGCCTCGGGCGACAGGTCGGTGCGGAGGCCCGGGATCGACTCCAGCTTGTCCAGGGTCCCCCCGGTGTGGCCGAGGCCCCGGCCCGACAGCTTGGCCACGGCCAGGCCCATCGAGGCAGCCAGGGGCGCGAACGCCAGGGTCACGCCGTCGGCCACGCCCCCGGTCGAGTGCTTGTCCACCGTGGGGCGGGAGATGCCGGAAAGGGAAAGGGTTCGACCCGAATCCACCATCGCTCGGGTGAGCGCCAGGGTTTCCTCCGGCTCCAGGCCACGGATGCACACCGCCATCAGGAACGCCGCCGCCACGTAGTCCGGGATCTCGCCCCCCGCGTAGCCCTGGACGAACGCCGCGAGCTCCTCCGGGGGGACGGCGTTCCCGTCGCGCTTGGCGGCGACAACGTCCCGGGGATCTCGAAGGCTCACGTCCCGCTCACCTCTTGGGTACCCAGACGGCCAGGCAACTCTCTACCTCAGATCGACCCCTGACCGGGGGCTCGGTCTGCCTGCCGATCCTACCCTCAACCTTCGAGTTAGGTTGCCGTCCGGCCCAGGTGGTCAAAGCCCCAGCTGCTTCCCGAAGCTCTCGCCCGCCAGGCCCTCGGTCTGCACATCCAGCAGGTCGGCCACCGTCGCCCCCAGGTCGGCGAAGGTCGTCCTGGCGCCCAGGTCCACGGGCCCCTCCGGCACCCCGGTGGCGAGGAGCGGCGTGCACTCCCGAGAGTGGTCGGTGGAGGGCGTCGTGGGGTCGCACCCGTGGTCGCCCGTGAGGAACATCACGCCCCCGTCCAGGGCCCGCACCAGGTCCGGGATCCGCCGGTCCAGGGCAACCACGCAAGCCGCGTATCCGGAGGGGTCGTTGCGATGCCCGTACTTGCTGTCGAAGTCCACGAGGTTCGTGAACACCAGCGCCGGCGCCGGGCGGCGCAGGTACTCCAAGGTGACGTCAACGCCGTGGTCGTTCGAGTCGGAGTACCGGGCCTCGGACATCCCCTGCCCGGCGAAGATATCCTGGATCTTCCCCACCCCGTACACACCCACCCCGGCCTCGCGGCAGAAGTCGAGGACGGTCCGCTGGGGAGGCGGGACGGAGAAATCGCGCCGCTCGGGCATCCGAACGAACTTCCCC
>Ga0214471_10003265_pt1 | contig 12608 bp, 10 predicted proteins | sample RVTome_5_FD_207665 | JGI IMG/M metagenome (GOLD analysis project Ga0214471, IMG submission 207665) | Soil microbial communities from uranium-contaminated site in the Upper Colorado River Basin, Wyoming, United States - RVT142D155 | ecosystem: Environmental > Terrestrial > Soil > Contaminated >...
GCGACGCTGATCGGCTGGCAGCCGGCGGCGTCACGCTGCGGACGCGGCGCGCGCATCGGCATGATCGATACCGGCATCGACAGCAAACATCCGCTGCTCGCCGGTCGCCGGCTCACGACCCGCTCGCTGCTGCCGGCCGGCGTGCGCAGCGCGCCGCCGGATCACGGCACCGCCACCGCCGCCTTGCTGATCGGCAACACCGACGCTTCGGGCTTCGCCGGGCTGTTGCCCGACGCGCAGCTGTACGCCGCCAACGTGTTCCGCAGCCGCGGCCGCAAGGACGTCGACACCACCGCCGAGTGGATCGTCGTGGCGCTCGACTGGCTGGCGGGCGAGAAGGTGCAGGTGATCAACCTGAGCCTGGGCGGTCCGCGCAATCTGCTGGTCGAGGCGGCGGTGCGGCGCCTGCTGGAGCGCGGCGTCGGGATCGTCGCGGCCGCCGGCAACGGCGGCGCCTCGGCGCCGCCGGTCTATCCGGCGGCACAACCCGGGGTGATCGCGACCACGGCGGTCGATGCGAAACTCAAGGTGTATCGCAAGGCCAACCGCGGAGACTATATAAGGTTCGCGGCGCCCGGCGTGGACGTCTGGACGGCGGCGCCGGGCCAGGGCGGCGTGTACGTCTCCGGAACCTCGTACGCCACGCCGTTCGTGACCGCGGCGCTGGCGGCAGCCGGCGCGCGGCCGGACGCGATCAAGGACCTCGAACGCAAAGCGCGCGATCTCGGCGACGCCGGCCGCGATCCGGTGTACGGCGTCGGGCTCATCCAGGCGCCGGCCGCGTGCGGGCCGGCGGCGCCCAAGTCCGCGCGCAAGAAATAAACCCGTCTGATTGGTCGCCACATCGTCAGCGGTATGATCCACGGCGGTCGTGATACCATGCGCCCCGAATTCCCATTCGCCGGTGTTCGATGAAGTTCGAATCGTTGGGGCAGGACGGTGCCGCACGCCGCGGCCGCATGCGGTTCGCGCGCGGCACGGTCGAGACGCCGGCGTTCATGCCGGTCGGCACCTACGGCACGGTCAAGGCCATGACCCCCGAGGAGTTGCGCGCCACCGGCGCCGAGATCATTCTCGGCAACACCTTCCATCTCATGCTGCGTCCCGGCACGGCGGTGGTGCGCGCCCACGGCGGGCTGCATCGCTTCATGCACTGGGACGGGCCGATCCTGACCGATTCCGGCGGGTTTCAAGTATTCAGCCTCGGGTCGATCCGCCGCTTGAGCGAGCAGGGCGTGCGCTTCCAGTCGCCGATAGACGGCGCGCCGGTGTTCCTCGGGCCGGAGGAGGCCATCGCCGTGCAGCAGGCCTTGGGCGCCGACATCCTGATGGTGTTCGACGAGTGCACGCCCTATCCGGCGAGCGAGCCGGAGGCGCGCGCCTCCATGGAGCTGTCCCTGCGCTGGGCGGAGCGCTCCAAGGCCGCGCACGCCGGTCACCCCGGCGCGCTGTTCGGCATCGTCCAGGGCGGCATGTACGAGCACTTGCGCGAGATCTCGCTCACGGGCCTGAAGCAGATCGGCTTCGACGGTTATGCCATCGGCGGGCTGTCGGTCGGCGAGCCCAAGCCGGAGATGCTGCGCATCCTGGGACACTTGGCGCCGCAGCTGCCGGCCGATCGGCCGCGTTATCTCATGGGGGTGGGCACGCCCGAGGACCTGGTGGAGGCGGTGCGGCGCGGCATGGACATGTTCGACTGCGTGATGCCGACCCGCAACGCCCGCAACGGCTGGCTGTTCACCCACGACGGCGTGCTCAAGATCCGTCATGCCCGCTACGCGACCGACCTCGCCCCCCTCGATCCGCGCTGCGACTGCTATACCTGCCGCCACTACACGCGCGCCTATCTGCGCCACCTGCACCAGAGCAACGAGATCCTCGGCGCGCGGCTCAATACGCTGCACAACCTGCATTATTACCAGCGGCTAATGCAGGGCCTGCGCGAGGCCATCGCCGCCGGGCGACTTTCGGAATTCGTCGGGACGTTCTATCGACTGCGCGGCCGGGACGTGCCGGCCACGGCTTGACGCGCTATAATGCGCCGCTTGACGGCGGGGCGGGCGCCCCGGCGGTGTGCCCCGCGCGGCTTCCGGCCGCGCCTTTACATACATATATAAGGTATTGACGCCCCATGGCCTACGAAGCGAATCTTTTGATGACCACGATCGTCGCCCCCGCCCACGCCGCCGATCCCGCGCCGGCCGGTCCCCCGGGCGGCGGGCTGATGGGCTTTCTGCCGCTCATCATCATTTTCGTGATCTTCTATTTCCTGCTGATTCGTCCGCAGAGCAAGCGCGCCAAGGAGCATCGCGCCATGATCGCGGCGCTCAACAAGGGCGACGAGATCGTGACCAACGGTGGCGTGCTGGGGCGCGTCACCGACGTCGGCGACAGCTTCGTCACGGTCGAGATCGCCGACGGCGTGGCGGTCAAGGTGCAGCGCCAGGCGGTCGCGGCGCTCATGCCCAAGGGGACCGTCAAGGGCGAATGACGGCCGAGGGCGCCACGCCTCGACGTCACCGGAGATGAGGAGAGCGGCAGACACGGCGCCCATCCGCCGTCGCCGCGCGAACCGATAAGAACACGATGAACAAATATCCCCTTTGGAAGTATCTGCTGATTGCGGCTGTGATCGTTCCCGGCCTGGTGTATTTCCTGCCCAATCTCTACGGCGAGGACCCGGCGATCCAGGTGGCGCCGAGCCGCGCCGCACCGGTCGATCAGGCGACGCGCGAGCGCGTCGAGGCGGCGCTTACGGGCGCCGGGCTGCCCTACGATGCCGTGACCCTGTCCGAGACCGGCATCAAGGTGCGCTTCCCCGACACCGAAACCCAGCTCAAGGCGCGCGAGCTGGTGCAATGGAAGCTCGGTGACGACTACACCGTGGCGCTCAACCTGCTGCCCGCGACCCCCGCCTGGCTCGGCTGGTTCAACGCGCGGCCGATGTACCTGGGCCTCGACCTGCGCGGCGGCGTGCACTTCCTCATGCAGGTCGATATGGACGCCGCGATCAAGAAGGCCGAGGAGCGCTATGTCGAGGACCTGCGCAGCACCTTGCGCGAGAAGAAGGTCCGCTACCTGACCGTCGTGCGCCGCGACCAGGGCGGCCTGGAGATCCGTTTCCGCGAGGCCGAACAGCGCGACAATGGCCGCGCGGCGATCGAGGACGCGCTGCGCGAGCTGACGCTGACCGAGGCCGAGCGGCGCGACGAGTTCCTGCTGATCGCGAACCTGAGCGAGCCGGCGCTCGCCGAGAAGCGCAAGTTCGCCATCGAGCAGAACATGACCTCGCTGCGCAACCGCGTCAACGAGCTGGGCGTGGCCGAGCCGGTGATCCAGCAGCAGGGCGCCGACCGCATCATCGTCCAGCTGCCGGGCGTGCAGGACACCGGCGAGGCCAAGCGCATCCTCGGCCGCACCGCGACCCTCGAGATCATGCTGGTCGACGAGGAGCACAGCGTCGAGGCGGCGGTCGGCGGCACGGCGCCGGCCGGCAGCAAGCTCTACCGCGACCGCCAGGGGCGGCCGATCCTGCTCAAGCGGCAGCTGATCTACTCCGGCGACAACATCGTCGACGCCGCCGCCGGCTTCGATTCCCAGGGCGGCGGCGCGGTGGTGCACATCACGCTCGACGCGCGCGGCGCGGCCGTCAACCAACGCATCACCGGCGAGAACGTCGGCAAGCGCATGGCGGTGGTCTATATCGAGGTCCGCTCCACGGTGCGGCGCGGCCCGGACGGCACGCCGCTCACCGACGCCCAGGGCGAGGTGATCCGCGACCGGCAGAACATCGAGGAGGTGATCACCGCGCCGGTGATCCGCGAGCAGCTCGGCAAGCGCTTCCAGATCTCCGGCCTCGACAGCATCAACGAGGCGCGCGAGCTGGCGCTGCTGCTGCGCGCCGGCGCCCTGGCGGCGCCGATCGACATCATCGAGGAGCGCACCGTGGGCCCGAGCCTCGGCGCCGACAACATCCGCCAGGGCTTCAATTCGACGCTGATCGGCTTCGCCGCGATCGCGATCTTCATGATGGTCTACTACCGGTTCTTCGGGCTGGTGGCCAACGTCGCGCTGGCGGCGAACATGGTGTTGCTGGTGGCGCTGATGTCGCTGCTGCAGGCGACCCTGACCTTGCCCGGCATCGCCGGCATCGCGCTCACGCTCGGCATGGCGATCGACGCCAACGTACTGATTCACGAGCGCATCCGCGAGGAGCTCCGCAACGGCAACACGCCGCAGGCGGCCATCCACGCCGGTTACGACCGCGCGCTCGGCACCATCGTCGACTCGAACCTGACCACGCTGATCGCCGGCTTCGCCCTGTTCTTCCTGGGCTCGGGGCCGGTGCGCGGCTTCGCCGTGACCCTGTGTCTCGGCATCTTCACCTCCATGTTCAGCGCGATCCTGGTGTCGCGCGCGGTGGTGAATCTCACCTACGGGCGCCGGCGCAAGCTCGAGCGCCTGTCCATCTAGCGCGGGGGCGGCACAGCTCATGGAACTCTTCCGAATCAAGAACGACATCCCGTTCATGCGCCATGCGCCGGTCTGGGTGGCCGTGTCGGCGCTCATCTTCCTCGCGGCGGTCGCGGGGCTCGTGGCGCGCGGCCTCAACCTGAGCATCGACTTCACCGGCGGCACCGTGATCGAGGTCGGTTACCCGGAGCCGGTCGCGACCCAGGCGATCCGCGACGTGCTGACCGCCAGCGGCTATGGCGACGCGACGGTGCAGACCTTCGGCACCCCGCGCGAGGCCCTGATCCGCTTTCCGGTCAAGGCCGGCGTCACCTCGGCGCAGTTGTCCGAAACCATACTGGGCATACTGCAGCGGCACGACCCCAAGGTCGAGATGCGGCGCGTCGAGTTCGTCGGCCCGCAGGTCGGCAGCGAGCTGTTCAACGACGGCGCGCTGGCGCTGATGCTGGTGTCGGCGCTGATCATGGTGTATCTGGCGTTCCGCTTCGAGTGGCGCTTCTCGGTCGGCGCCATCGTCGCCACGATTCACGACGTGGTGATCGTGCTGGGGCTGTTCGCCTGGTTTCAGTGGGAGTTCTCGCTGACGGTGCTGGCGGCGGTGCTGGCGATCCTCGGCTATTCGGTCAACGACACGGTGGTGGTGTTCGACCGCATCCGCGAGAATTTCCGCAGGCTGCGCCGCAGCGACATCACCGAGATCATCGACAACGCGATCACCCGCACCCTGGCGCGCACCTTCATGACCGCCATCACCACCCAGCTCATGGTGCTGGCCATGCTGCTGTTCGGCGGCGAGGTGTTGTACGGGTTCGCCCTGGCGCTGACCATCGGCATCGTGGTCGGCACCTATTCCTCGGTGCTGGTGGCGAGCCCGGTGATCATGTGGCTCGGCATCTCGCGCGAGGACATGCTGCCGCCCAAGACCGAGGGGGCGGCCGACAACCGGCCGTAGCGCCCTGCTCGGAATCAGGCGTAAGTCGTGTAGGGTGGGGCCCTGCCCCACCGTAGCGGCATGAGAAACGACGGATCGCTTCGGCGGGGCAGGGCCCCGCCCTACGTCTTTTTCCCCCTAGAAATCGTGCGTAAGCCACAGTTCTCAAAGGATAATCCTGGCATCTCCCGACCGGCGGTCCCTGGAATTCCTACCTTCGTCGGCAAAAAGTGACACCCGGGCGCCATTGGCGCTAAAACTGCCCATACTTACGGATACAGTCCGCGATCGGGACGTTCCGCGTTGCACACCGGGGGAACCTTATGAGCAGTTGGTGGATGATCTGGCCGGGGAATCCGGCGCTGTCGGCCGTGGTGCTGTTCGTCATCGTCGTGCCGGTGCTGTACGGCGCGCGCCGGGCCATGCACGGCGTGCTCAATGCGCTGTTCCGGGCCGTCGCCAACCCGCTGCGGCTGGGCGCGCGCTTCCTGATGAAGACCGCCGAGGAGCTGCGCCGGCGCAACAAGCTGGTGCTGCTCGCCCACGGGCGCGAGGAGATCGCCCAGGGCATCGTCAAGGAATTCGAGCGGGTCACCAACCTGGTGCAGCGCGACCTGCACGGCTACCCGGCGCTGCAGCGCAAGCTGATGGACGAGATCACCCGCATCGAGGAGGAGTTCCAGAAATGCGGCGAGGTGCCGCCGCCGCCGCCGGAGTGGACCAAGGCGGTCGCCGCGATCGCCAAGATCCGGCCGTCGGGCGACGGCCTGGTCGAGCAGATCCTCGACGACATCCGCGCCTCGATCGACAAGATCTACGACAAGGTCGTGGCCGAGTACCGCAAGTCCTACGAGAAGCGCCATGCCATCCTCAAGGGCTTCATGCCGTTCTGGCGCTCGGTCGACCAGACCCTGAACCGCGTCGACAAGAACATGGACGGCCTCAAGGACAGTGCCGCCCGGATCGACGGGCAGATGGAGAAATTCCAGCAGATCAACGCCAACAGCGAGCAGGCCGAGCACACCTTGACGTCCTCGGCGGGCGTCCTGTTCGTGATCTCGGCGCTGACGATGCTGGTCGCCGCCGGCGGCGCGTTCGTGAACTTCTGGCTGATCGAGCGGCCGATGGCGGCCATGGTCGGCGGCTCGGAGTACATCTTCGGCAATATGCAGGCCTCCTACATGGCGGCCATGGTCATCATCTTCTTCGAGACCCTGATGGGCCTGTTCCTGATGGAGTCGCTGGGCTACACCCATCTGTTCCCGCTGGCGCGCATCAACAACCGCATGCGGCGCTGGATGGTGTGGATCTCGTTTTCCATCCTGCTGGTGCTGGCCTGCGTCGAGGTGGCGCTGGCGGTGATGCGCGACCTGATCATCGCCGAGGACATCGCGCTCAAGCAGCAGCTGGTCGGGGACGGCGCCACGGCCGCCGCCGCGGCGACCAGCGCCTGGGCGCTCAACATCCCGAAGGCCGCGCAGATGATCCTGGGCTTCACGCTGCCCTTCGCCCTGGCCTTCGTCGCCATCCCGCTCGAGTACCTCATCCATTCCGGCCGCATCGTGTTCGGCGCGCTGCTGGTGATGGGGCTGCGCGGGCTGGCCTTCCTGGCGCGCTTCCTGGCGAGCGTCTTCAAGCAGACCGGCCGGGGCGTTACGCATCTCTACGACGCGGTGATCTTCCTGCCGTTGCTGATCGAGCGCGCCGTGGTCTCCCGGCGCGGGCCGCGCGCCCTGCCGGCCGGTGAGGGTCACGGTGTTGCGGCCTTCCCCAAGCGCACCGCCACCGGGGAGCGCATGCTGTGAGGGCGCGCATCCGGTTATTGCTCGTCGCGACGGCCGCGCTGCTCGTCAACGCCTGCGCCGACCAGCGCAGCCACGCGCACGCGGTCTACCTGCTGGTCGACACCTCCGGCACCTATTCCCAGGAGCTCGACAAGGCGCAGCGCGTGGTCGCCTACCTGCTCGGCACGCTCAAGCCGGGCGACTCGCTGGCGGTGGCGCGCGTGAAGAGCCGCAGCTTCTCGGAGAAGGACATCATCGCCAAGGTGACCTTCGTCAAGGATCCGATGCAGGCGAACGCCCAGAAACGCGCCTTCAGCGACAAGATCGGCACCTTCCGGCGCGAAGCGACCAAGGGCAGCGCCTACACCGACATCACCGGCGGTCTGATCCAGGCGGCCGAGTTCCTGAAGGAGACCGGCGCCGCCAAGAAGACCGTGCTGATCTTCTCCGACATGCAGGAGGAGCTGGACTACAAGACCGTGCGCAATTTCCCGATCGATCTCACCGGCATCCGCATCGTCGCGCTCAACGTGACCAAGCTCACCACGGACAACGTCGACCCGCGCCGCTACCTCGGCCGCATCGAGTGGTGGGAAAAGCGCACCCGCGCGGCCGGCGCGACCGAGTGGCGGGTGGTGAACGACCTCGAGCATCTCGATCGCGTCTTCACGGGCCGGGGGTAGCGGAGGGCCGTCCGGGACACACCCCGACAACAACCACAAGGCACAGCGAAGTGCGGCAGCACAGAGGGTCTTGAATCAAATCACCGCGCCGGGCAAACCCCGGCGTTTTTTTTTGGCGCCGCGGCGGCGCGCACCACGGCGGCGCAGCCGGGCGCCGTGCGGCCCCGCGGCGGTGCGCAGGCCCGGGACGCCGGCAGCCGTGGTTCGCGTCATTCGCGTTTTTCGCGCTGGCATGCCGATTGCAATTCCAACGGGTGGCGCGGCAACGCGTCCGGCCGGCACGGGACAGGCAATGATCGGATTGAGCTATCTGAGCGTCATCGAGCGCTACCACGAATACCGCGAGGCGATCCGGGAGCTGCTGGCGTCCATTCTCACCGGCATCGCCGAGGCGCGGCTGTTTCAGGACGTCGGCGAGCAGCGCCAGGCGATGCACGCGCTCGCCGGGCATTATCCGTTCGTCGACCTGCTGTTCACCCTGGACGCCGACGGCGTGCAGCGCGACGACAATGTCACGCGCGGCGAGTCGCACCCGGGCGCCGGCCAGGGCCGCGGGCGCAATCGCTGCCAGCGGCCGTACTATCAGCTCGCGCGCGACGCCGACCGCGTGGTCGTGACCGAGCCCTATCTGTCCAGCGCCGGCAGCACCCTGTGCATCTCCGCGGCGGTCAAGGTGCGCGACGCCGACGGCGAGGTCGAGGGCTATCTGGTGCTCGACATCGACCTTGGCAAGACCATCGCCTTCCTGATGGGCGACACCGCGCGCCGGCGCTTCCAGCCGTTTTTCAGAACGGTGTTCGGGCTGATCGTGCTCGGCCTGTTCGCCGTGGTCGGTGTGCTGCTGGTCGCCGCCTTCGGCCAGGTCGCGCCGCTGTTCGCCGGCCGGGTGGACGCGGCCGCCGACCACGGGCCGTTCGGGGTGATCATCTTCCTGACCCTGGCGCTGGCGTTGTTCGATCTGGGCAAGACCATCCTGGAGGAGGAGGTGTTGATGCACAAGGACATCTTCCGCCACAGCTCGACGCGCCGCACCATCACGCGCTTCATCGCCGCGATCCTGATCGCCGTGTCGATCGAGGCCCTGCTGCTGATGTTCAAGGCCGCGGTCGGTGACGGCCGGCATCTGGTCGAGGCGGTGTGGATGATGTTCGCCGCCGTGGGTCTCCTGGTCGGACTCGGCATCTACGTCAATCTCGGCGCCCGCGCCGAAGTGGCGCTCCTCAACCGCAAGTCGCCCGGTCGCGGCGGCTAGCGTCAACGCGGTACTGCGAGCAAGACCGCAAGACCGGCCACGGGGGCCACGGGGAGCACGGGGGAGGATGGATTGTCCGTGCCGCGTGGTGCGTTTCGCCCGGGCGGGACGCAGTCCGGGTTCTCCGGCGGCATTCGCGGCGGCGCAGGTCCTGAGGAGGGCGCATTGCGATCGACCGGCACGGTCCCCGCCAGATTTTCCCCCGTGTTCCCCGTGGGCCCCGTGGCTGCTCTTGATTTTCAAGCCCCCGATCTGCCCCGGAAATAGGCAAGCGGCCGCCAATCGGCTATCCTAATCGACCTTTCCGGGCCGTCGCCGCGGCGGGACTCGGGCCCCTTGCCTTCATCAGGAGAGTGACGACACGTGTTCAGCAAAGCCATGACCATCGCCGGCTTCGACGACGAGCTGTGGACGGCGATCCGCGACGAGGAGCGCCGCCAGGAAGACCATATCGAGCTCATCGCCTCGGAGAACTACGCCAGCCCCCGGGTGATGGCCGCCCAGGGTTCGGTGCTGACGAACAAGTACGCCGAGGGTTATCCCGGCAAGCGTTACTACGGCGGCTGCGAGTACGTCGACGTGGCCGAGCGCCTGGCCATCGAGCGCGCCAAACAGTTGTTCGGCGCGGCCTACGCCAACGTCCAGCCGCACTCCGGCTCGCAGGCCAATGCCGCGGTCTACATGGCGCTGCTCGCGCCCGGTGACACCATTCTCGGCATGAGCCTGGCCCACGGCGGCCACCTGACGCACGGCGCCAAGGTGAATTTTTCCGGCAAGATCTATCACGCCGTCCAGTACGGGATCGACGACAAGACCGGCGAGATCGACTACGCCGAAGTCGAGCGGCTGGCCGCTGAGCACAAGCCGAAGATGATCGTGGCCGGCTTCTCGGCGTATTCGCGAGTGGTCGACTGGCAGCGCTTCCGCGCCATCGCCGACGCCGTCGGCGCCTGGCTGTTCGTGGACATGGCGCATGTCGCGGGCCTGGTCGCGGCCGGGCTCTACCCCAACCCGGTGCCGGTCGCCGACGTCGTGACCTCCACCACCCACAAGACCCTGCGCGGCCCGCGCGGCGGCATCATCCTCGCGCGCGCCAACCCCGAGGTCGAGAAGAAGCTGAATTCCATGATCTTCCCGGGTACCCAGGGCGGGCCGCTGATGCACGTCATCGCCGCCAAGGCGGTGGCCTTCAAGGAGGCCCTGGAGCCGGAGTTCAAGACCTACCAGGAGCAGGTCCTGAAGAACGCGCGCGCCATGGCCAAGACGTTCATGGCGCGCGGCTACAAGGTGGTCTCGGGCGGCACCGACGATCATCTGTTCCTGGTGGACTTCATCGACAAGCGGCTCACCGGCAAGGACGTCGAGGCCGCGCTCGGCGAGGCCCACATCACCGTCAACAAGAACGCCGTCCCCAACGACCCGCAGACGCCGTTCGTCACCAGCGGCATCCGTATCGGCACCCCGGCGGCCACGACGCGCGGCTTCGAGGAGCCCGAGGTCGAAAAGCTCGCCGGCTGGATCTGCGACATCGTCGACAACTTGGGAGACTCCGCGGTACGGGCGCGGGTTAGGGAAGAGGTGTTGGCCTTGTGCAGGAAATTTCCGGTCTATGAACTGTAGGGAAAAGAGAAAAGTGAAAAGAGGAAAGGCAGAACGCCGATCCGGCACTCCTTTCCTCTTTCCTCTTTGCTCTTTCCTCTGACGTCATGCGCTGCCCATTCTGCTCCGCCGACGAAACCCGCGTCGTCGACTCGCGCCTGGCCGACGACGGCGATTCGGTGCGCCGCCGCCGCGAGTGCGAGGTCTGCGGCGAGCGCTTCACCACCTTCGAGCGCGCCGAGCTCAGGCTGCCGCAAATCATAAAATCCGACAACCGCCGCGAGCCGTTCTCCGAGGACAAGCTGCGCGGCGGCATGTCGCGTGCCCTGGAGAAGCGCCCGGTCGACGCCGAGGCGGTGGAGAAGGCCATCGGCCATATCCGCCACAAACTCATGGCCTGCGGCGAGCGCGAGGTGCAGTCGCGCACCCTCGGCGGATGGGTCATGGAGGAGCTGAAGGAGCTCGATCCGGTCGCCTACGTGCGCTTCGCCTCGGTGTATCGCAGCTTCCAGGATCTCGAGGCCTTCCGCGAGGAGGTGCAGCGCCTGCAGGACGAGCCGCCGCCCGAGTCCCGGCGCAAGCAGCTCAAGCTGCTGCCCGACGGCGACGACGGCAAGTCATGAGCACGGCCCTCGATGCGCGCCATATGGCGCGCGCCCTGCGGCTGGCGCAGCGCGGGCTCTATACGACGGACCCCAACCCGCGGGTCGGTTGCGTGATCGTCCGCGACGGCGCGGTGGTGGGCGAGGGTTGGCACGCGCGCGCCGGCGAGCCGCACGCCGAGGTTCACGCGCTGCAGCACGCGGGCGCGCGGGCGCGCGGCGCGACCGCCTATGTCAGTCTCGAGCCCTGCTGTCATCACGGCCGCACGCCGCCGTGCAGCGACGCGCTCATCGCCGCCGGCGTCGCGCGCGTGGTGGCGGCCATGCCCGATCCGAATCCCAAGGTGGCCGGCGAAGGCGCCGCGCAGTTGCGGGCGGCCGGCATCGAGGTGGAGATCGGCCTTATGGAATCCGCGGCGCGCGCGCTCAATCCCGGGTTCGCGAGCCGCATGACGCGCGGACGTCCCTGGCTGCGGCTCAAGCTCGCCGCCAGTCTCGATGGTCGCACGGCGCTGGCCGATGGCGCGAGCCGCTGGATCACCGGTCCGGCGGCGCGCCGCGACGTGCAGCATTGGCGCGCGCGCAGCTCGGCCATACTCACCGGCATCGGCACGGCGCTCGCCGACGATCCGTCGCTCACCGTGCGCGAGCTCGACATCGGCCGCCAGCCGGCGCGCGTCGTGGTGGACAGCCGGCTGCGGCTGCCGGCCGGCGCCCGGCTGCTCGGCTTGCCCGGACAGGTGATTGTGGCGGCGGCCGCGGACGACCCCGGCCGGCGCGCGGCCCTGCGGGCGACCGGCGCCGAGGTCTTGAATCTGCCGGATGGCCGCGGCGGCGTCGATCTGACGGCGCTCATGGCGGCACTGGCGCAGCGCGACATGAACGAAGTGCTGGTCGAGGCCGGGGAGCGCCTGAGCGGCGCGCTGCTCGCGGCCGGTCTGGTCGACGAGCTTCTGCTGTACCTCGCCCCGCATGCGCTGGGCAGCGATGCGCGCGGGCTGTTCGCTTTCCCGGCGCTCACCCGCATGGATCAGCGCATCGGATTGAATATCGTCGAGACCCGCATGATCGGGCCGGACCTGCGCATCCTGGCCAGGCCGGTGGAGACGTCGCGGTGATCGGCGCGCGTCCACAATCGTCGGCATAACGAGGTCGGGGAACCGGTGTTCACGGGCATCATTGAAGCGGTCGGCCAGGTCGTGGTTCGCGAAACCCGGGGCGCCGACGCGCGCCTGCGTGTGCACACCGGCCGGCTCGATCTCGGCGACGTCCGGCTGGGCGACA
>Ga0214471_10003266_pt1 | contig 12607 bp, 9 predicted proteins | sample RVTome_5_FD_207665 | JGI IMG/M metagenome (GOLD analysis project Ga0214471, IMG submission 207665) | Soil microbial communities from uranium-contaminated site in the Upper Colorado River Basin, Wyoming, United States - RVT142D155 | ecosystem: Environmental > Terrestrial > Soil > Contaminated >...
GGTGCTGAAGCTCGCCGGGCTCACCTGGGCGCGCGGTACACTGAACCTGCATAACGCGCCACTGAACGTGAGCGACGATGACGTGAAGGCCATTGCCGCCGACGTCGCGTCCGAGGAAGGCATGGGGGGCAAGACCGTATTGCTGGACGACGCCAGGCTCAGTGAACTGGGCGCCCGTTCGCGCTCGCCGGAAACCAAGGACGTGTTCAACCGGGTGCGCGACTTCCTGTCGCAGGCGGCGCGCGAACTGGCGGATCGCGAGATCCGCGAGGTGCAGCACCAGGTGACGATGCATACCGCGATCGCCGACGACGAGGAGCGACTGCCAACGCAGCGCGCCGAGGCGCGGACCACGGTTCGGCAACTGGAGAAACGACTGGGCCGCGAGACGGCCGAGGTGCTCGAGGATCTCGAGCTGGCGGGGCTCGCCGGCATGCTGGGCAAGAAGTCGGAAGCGGACGTGGATGCGGCGGCGAGCGACCTGCTCCGTCTGGCCGGGATCACGCCCGGCGGGAAGATGCACCTGAGCGACGGGCGCTCCGGTGAGTCGTTCGCCTTCCCGGTCACCGTGGGCGAGATCTACATGCTGAAGCTCTCGCATCTGGTCGACGACAAGATCCACGCGCGGAGCATCGGGCCGTACTCGCTGGTTACGCAGCAGCCGCTGGCCGGCAAGGCGCAGTTCGGCGGCCAGCGCTTCGGTGAAATGGAAGTGTGGGCGCTGGAGGCATACGGCGCGGCCCACACGCTGCAGGAGATCCTCACGGTGAAGTCCGACGACGTGAACGGGCGGAGCCGGGTCTACGAGGCGATCGTGAAGGGACAGAACCTGCCGGAGCCCGGCATCCCCGAATCGTTCAACGTCCTCGTGAAGGAACTGCAGGCGCTGGGCATCCACGTCCGGATGGCCACCAAGGACGGCAATGGCACGGGCAACGGAACCTTCGGCCGCGATGGAGAGGAGTAATCGATGATCGACTTCCGGAGTGCGCGCGAGACCCGCGCGTCAGCGTTCGACTTCATCCAGGTCCGGATTGCCTCCCCGGAGGAGATCCGTGGACCGCGCGATTCCAAGGAACGGGAGCGCCTCGAGATGCAGGGGCTCCGCACCTGGTGGTCCTGGGGCGAGGTCACCAAGCCCGAGACCATCAACTACCGCTCGTTCAAGCCGGAGAAGGACGGCCTGTTCTGCGAGCGCATCTTCGGTCCCGTGAAGGACTGGGAATGCCATTGCGGGAAGTACAAGCGGATCCGGTACCGCGGCGTCATCTGCGACCGCTGCGGCGTCGAGGTCACGCTGTCCAAGGTCCGGCGCGAGCGCATGGGGCACATCGAGCTGGCCGTGCCCGTGGCGCACATCTGGTTCTTCAAGACGCTCCCCAGCCCCATGGGGAACCTGATGGACCTGACACTACGCGACCTCGAGAAGGTCATCTACTACTCCAACTACGTCGTCATCGAGCCGGGGGCGCAGGAAGTGCGGCCCAACCAGTTGCTCGACGAAGACGAGTTCCTGATCCTCAAGCAGAAGGCGCGGGAGGAAGGCGACGCGGCGTTCCAGGCCGACATCGGCGCTCCTGCCGTGCGCGACCTGTTGCGCCGCCTCGACGTCGACAAGCTCGCGGAGGAACTCCGCGCGCAGGTGGCCACGGAGTCGTCGCAGCATCGCAAGAAGCAGCAGCTCAAGCGGCTCAAGATCGTCGATGCTTTCCGCAACTCGGGTGACGCGGCGCAGCTTCGCAACCGCCCCGAGTGGATGATCATGGACGTGATACCGGTGATCCCGCCCGACCTGCGGCCGCTGGTGCCGCTGGACGGTGGGCGCTTTGCCACGTCCGACCTGAACGACCTGTACCGCCGCGTCATCAACCGCAACAACCGCCTGCAGAAACTCATCCTGCATCGCGCGCCGGAGGTCATCCTCCGCAACGAGAAGCGGATGCTGCAGGAAGCGGTGGACGCGCTGTTCGACAACGGGCGTCGCTCCAAGGCCATTCGCGGCCGCGGCAAGCGGCCACTCAAGTCGCTTTCCGACATGCTCAAGGGCAAGCAGGGCCGGTTCCGCCAGAACCTGCTCGGCAAGCGCGTGGACTACTCGGGCCGTTCGGTCATCGTGGTGGGCCCGGAGCTCAAGCTGCACCAGTGCGGTCTCCCCAAGCTGATGGCGCTGGAGCTCTTCAAGCCGTTCATCATCCACAAGCTCGTGGAGAAGGGCATCGCCGAGACGGTGAAGCGCGCCAAGAAGATCGTGGAGCGGGAATCGCCCGAGGTGTACGAGATCCTCGAGGAGATCATTCGCGACCATCCGGTGCTGCTGAACCGCGCTCCGACGCTGCACCGTCTGGGCATTCAGGCGTTCGAGCCGGTGCTGGTGGAAGGGAAGGCCATCCGCATCCACCCGCTGGTCTGCGCGGCGTTCAATGCCGACTTCGACGGCGATCAGATGGCGGTGCACGTGCCGCTGTCGTTCGAGTCGCAGCTCGAGTGCCGGCTGCTCATGCTGTCGTCCAACAACATTCTCAAGCCGTCGGACGGGCGTCCGGTTGCCGAGCCGTCGCAGGACATCGTGCTCGGCTGCTACTTCGCGACCAAGGCGCCGATGGACTTCGACAGGTTCGGCAAGGACAACAGGCTGTCCGCTACGGTGAAGTCGTACACCACGGCGGCCGAGGTGGAGATGGCGCTGGCGACCGGCCGCGCGACGTACCACACGCCGGTCCGCTACCGCGTGCTGCACGAGGGTGAGGTACGCTGGGTGCTCACCACGGCCGGCCGCGTGCTGTTCAGCGCCATCCTGCCGGAGGGCATCGGGTTCCAGAACCGTGAGATGAAGAAGAAGGCGCTGGGCGAGCTGGTCTTCGAGAGCTACCGCACCTGCGGCCTGTCACCCACAGTAGAGTTCCTCGATCGCCTGAAGGACTTCGGCTTCTTCCACGCCACGCGGGGTGGCATCTCGATCGGTATCGAGGACCTGCGGATTCCCGACGAGAAGATGTCGATCCTGAGCGATGCCGAGGGTCGCGTGGAGCGCTTCCAGCGCGCCTACTCGACCGGCAACATCACCAACGGTGAGCGTTACAACAAGGTCATCGACACGTGGACCCACGCCAATTCGGACGTGGCGGACGCGATGGTGAAGACCATGCGCGAGAACCTGGGCGGCTTCAACCCGGTCTTCATGATGTTCGACTCGGGTTCACGCGGCAGCCGCGACCAGATCCGCCAGCTCGCGGGCATGCGCGGCCTGATGGCCAAGCCGCAGAAGAAGCTCACTGGCGGGATCGGCGAAATCATCGAGAGCCCCATCAAGTCCAATTTCCGCGAGGGACTGTCGGTGCTCGAGTACTTCATCTCGACGCACGGCGCGCGCAAGGGTCTGGCCGACACGGCACTCAAGACGGCCGACGCCGGCTACCTGACCCGGCGCCTCGTGGACGTGGCGCAGGACGTCACCATCTCCGAAGAGGACTGCGGGACGATCCAGGGTCTCGACATCTCCGCGCTGAAGGAAGGCGAGGACATCATCGAGCCGCTGTCGGAGCGCATCGTCGGCATGGTGGCCGCGGAGGAAGTCACTGATCCGCACGCACGCGACGAGTCGGGACGCCAGATCGTGCTGGCGGAGGCGGGCGAGCTGATGAGCGAGGAGACGGCCCGCGCGATCGAGGAGGCCGGCATTGAATCGATCCGTATCCGGTCGGTGCTCACCTGCGAGGCCAAGCGCGGGCTCTGCCGGATGTGCTACGGCCGCAACCTGGCCACCATGGGCATGGTGGACCTGGGCGAGGCCGTGGGCATCATCGCGGCGCAGTCCATCGGCGAGCCGGGCACGCAGCTCACGCTGCGGACGTTCCACATCGGCGGCACCGCGGCACGTATCGCCGAGCAGACGACGCGGAAGACGAAGGTGGCGGGCAAGATCGAGTTCGGCGACCGGCTGCTCTCCGTGAAGAATCCCGAAGGGCACCAGATCGTGACATCGTACGAGGGCGAGCTGGTCATCCGGACGTCGGGTGATGCCAACGCCGCGGTCGGCGCCCGCCTGGCCGTGCCGCTCGGCGCCACGCTGCTGGTCAAGAACGGGGACGATGTCGTGCGCGACCAGGCCATCTTCACGTGGGACCCGTACACCAACCCGATCATCTCCGATGTGGACGGCGAGATCCGGTTCGTGGACATCGTGGAGGACGAGACGGTCAGCGAAGAGCTGGACGAGCTGACGGGCCTCCGGCAGCGCGTCATCACCGAGGACCGCGAGAAGCGGCTCCACCCGCACATCGAGATCTGGCAGAAGAAGGGCGGGAAGGAGAGGAAGGTCCGCGACTTCGTGATTCCGGTGGGGGCCCAGCTCATCATCGACGACGAGCAGCAGATCCACGCGGGCGAGACCATTGCCAAGATCTCCCGCGAGGCGTACAAGACGCGCGACATCACGGGCGGCCTGCCGCGGGTAGCGGAGCTGTTCGAGGCGCGCCGGCCGAAGGATCCGGCGACGATTTCCGAGATCGACGGCGTCGTCCGCTTCGGCGACATCAAGCGCGGCAAGCGCGAGATCTTCGTGCAGCCGGTGAAGTCGATCGAAGGCGGCCAGCCGGCGATCGACGAGACGCAGGAAGCGTCGGTTTACGAGGTTCCCGCCGGCAAGCACCTTCGGGTGCACGAGGGCGATCGGGTGCGCGCGGGTGACCGTCTGACCGAGGGTCCGGTGAACCCGCACGACATCCTGCGGATCAAGGGTCCGCGCGCGGTGCAGGAGTATCTGTTGAACGAAGTGCAGGAGGTGTACCGCCTTCAGGGCGTGAAGATCAACGACAAGCACATCGGCGTGATCGTGAAGCAGATGCTGCAGAAGGTTCGCATCGTGAACCCCGGGGACACGGAGTTCCTGGAGGGCGAGCACGTGGACCGGCAGGTCTTCCGCGACGAGAACGACCGGACGAAGAAGAAGAAGCACAAGGCGTCGACGGCGGAGCCGTTGCTCCTGGGGATCACCAAGGCGAGCCTGACGACGCAGTCGTTCGTATCGGCGGCGAGCTTCCAGGAGACGACGCGGGTGCTGACGGATGCGGCGATTCGTGGAGCGAAGGACGATCTCCTCGGCCTCAAGGAGAACATCATCATCGGCCATCTGATTCCGGCGGGTACGGGTCAGTACCGGTACGAGGAGGTGGAGATCGAGGGGATGGAGATGCCGCAGGTGGAGGAACTGCCGGGGAGCGGCGAGCCGTTGCCGGGGATTTTCGCCCCGAGCTTTGCCGAGAGCAGCTTCTCGCTGGGCGGCAACGACTGAGCCAGGTGGCTGGGTTAGCGGCAGGGCAGGAGGGCCGGCGCGAGCCGGCCCTCATTGCGTCCGGGTCTGGCGAACGGGACACCTTTAGCAGCAGTTCACTCGCTTGTCGTGTGCCTTTGTGGACCGAGTGGCGCGGCAGTGCGACGTGACCCGGCGCTGCCGGTTGTACCACGTTCGCTCCGTCCGACTTGCGCGACGAGGACTACCTGCACCTCAAGATCCTGACCTGCACCCTCCCGCCTCTACCGCGCACCTGATTCCATACTCAAAGTACCCACACGAAATGCAGAAGACCCTTTCTTGGAAATGCGACCGGACGCTGAACAAAGACACGGTCCTGCTCCAGTTGGACTGGCTCCTGGACGGTTTACAGCTGGCAACTGTCGGCCGCTCAACCTTGGTCGGATATGTCGCAACCGGCACCATTGTGCTCTGGGCCAACGGCAGCGATACCGCTCCGGTTTCATGAGCCAGCCGGTATCGCCGACAGGATCGCCGCGATGCCGTCGAACGAACTGGCGATCCGTCTTTCTCTCGGTCGTCTCGTTCCTGTGCGCTCACGCTCGCGGTGACCGTGGGAAGCATCCCGCCGAGTTGACTCGGCGGGACCGCCGAGGGTAAGCTCGGCGGAGGGCCGGCCGCGGCGAAACGATTCAGAGTGCGTTTCCGCGGTACAGGTCCGAGCCCGTCGTGCTGCTATCCTCGGCGCATGCGCGACCACGACAACTCGCCGAGGAGCGGTGAACCATGCACATGGCCCAGCTCGGGGTCTGGACGCTCGACGACCTGGATCGACTTCCGGACGACGGGAACAAGTACGAGCTGCTGCACGGGGAGTTGTTCGTGACGCCACCGCCGGAACCGGATCACGAAACGGCGATCGCTCGACTCAACCGTATCCTGGTCCCGTTCGTGGAGAGGCACCGGCTGGGCCTGGTGTTCTGCGGTCATCCGGTCATGCGGACATCCGAGTCGCACGTGCAGCCGGATCTGGCGGTGCGGCAGCCACCAGCGTCGAAGTCGAAGTGGGAATCGGCGCCCGTCCCGATCCTGGTCGTCGAGGCGCTATCTCCTTCGACAATGAGGCGAGACCGGGGACCCAAGCGCGAGTTCTACGTCGAGAAAGTCAGGGTCCCGGACTACTGGATCGTCGACGTGGACGATCGGTCGATCACGGTGGTGCGTCCCGGTGGGGCCGACCTGGTCGTCCGGGACAGCTTCGAGTGGTCACCGCCGGCCGTTGGCGCGACACTCGAGGTGAACCTGGACGACGTGTTCGGTTCGAGCGAACGCGCCTGACGCCGGTCTGGCGAGAAGGCGGCTCATTTCCGCGGCAGGAAGATCCACCACGGATGCCTGTTGCTCTCCTCGCTTACCGTCGTGATGGTCCACCCGCCGTGGTACACGGCGTCGTACGGCGGCTGCGGCGCGATCGTGACGATGTATTCGCCGCCCGGCAACTCCGGCATCTGGAACGTGCCATTCGCATCGGTCGTCACGCTTCCGGCGACCGCGCCGGGAAGCGGCCGGCCGTCCGTCCCGAACTGGCCGCTGTGTTCGTACGCCGTGACCTTCACGCCTTCGAGCTTGACCGCAGAACTCAGCGTGTCGCCGGTGGCCCCGTTCACCGCAAGACCGAGAACGTTTCCATGGAACGACCCCGGCGCGACCTGCCCCGGCGGTCCGGACGTCGTCCCCGTGTCGTTGGCTTCGACCCGCGTCAGTCCGGCGAGCGGGCTCGCGTTGTCCGGCCCCGTCGTGTCATTCGAGCAACCCGCGAAGCCCGCACCCGTCAGCAGGCCCGTCATGATGATCGAAAGTCCCTTTCCGCGCATGATTCCCCGTCCCTGTCAGGTTCGACCCGTGATACCCGCCGCCGCCCGCCTGCGTCACGAGTGACTTTGCCGTTCCTGTACAGGTATAACCGCTGGGACGGGTCCAACCTGTGTGGACGGAGGCGTGATGCAAGGCTCGTCGATCCCGGTGCTCCTGGCCGCGTACCTGGCGGTCGGCAGCGCCGCGCATGCACAGGTCGCCGGGGCGATGGATGCCGTGTCGGGGCTCGAGCGTGCGGGGCTGAGCGCGCAGCTCGAGACCGCGCCATGGAAAGCGTTCCAGTTCGGCCTGGTGGTGCGATATCGGTCCAACTGGTCGACAGACGACGCGCGCGCGACCGACTTCGAGGTTGGCGCCGCGGCGCACCGGCGCATCGGAGCGGGTGGCGCCTGGCTTGGCACTCGCACCTTCAATGGTGTGAACGCCGGCCTGTGGCAACCCGTCGGCAATGCCGTCGTCTCGGTGGCAATCCACGATCGATCGTCCCGCGTGGTCGGGGAGCGCATCGCGTTCCGTGAAGTCACGGTGCTCGATTCGCTGTTGACCGACTCGGGATGGACGAGATTGTCGGGTAGCAAGATGGTGCCGGACAGCAGCATGACCTCGCAGCAGCGGCGCTGGTCGGAGTTCGAGGCCCGCGTCGAGTGGAGCCCGCTTGGGCCTGGCCGGCTCGTCCTGGGCCTTTCCGTGGTTAGCGGCTTGCTGCCGTGGGGGCCCATGAACGACAGCCTGTCGCGCGCGGGTCGCCTGATCTGGGGTCACACCACCGCGGTGGTTCCGATCCTGCCGCGCCTGGCGTTGTTCGCCAGCGCAGGCTCGGATCCCTCAATCCGCAACCCGGAGCAGCGATCCCGCTTCTTCACGCTGGGGCTGCGTTGGACGCCGGCCGCACTCGCCGTGCCGGCCTTGCCGATGCATGGGCCGAGGTCTGCGCCGTTGGCGGCGGCGTTCGCGGTCACGCGGGATACCGGTGACACGCACACGCTCTCGGTACACGCTTCCCATGCAAAACGCGTCGACATCGCCGGCGATTTCTCCAACTGGAAGCCCGTCGCAATGCGGTTCGCCTCCCACCAGCGCTGGCAGGTGACGCTGCCGATGGCACCAGGCACGTATCGCGTGAACGTGCGCGTCGACGAAGGTGCGTGGATCGTGCCGGCCGGCCTGCCCACGGTGAACGACGAGTTCAATGGACGCGTCGGCCTGTTCGTCATCCGGTGACATGGCGAGGGTCGGTACCGCCAGCGTGACGCCGCTGCCGGTACGCGGGTACAACTGGGCAACGATGACGGATGCAGCGCTCGTCCGCGCCGCTCTTGACGGGGATTCCGGGGCGTTTACGACGCTGGTCGACCGGCACCTGCGCGTCTGCCTGCGGTTCGCGACACGGATGCTCGGCTCGGTCGAGGACGCGGAGGATGCGACGCAGGAGACCTTCCTGCGCGCCCATCGCGCGCTCGCCCGGTACGACGGCAGCACGGAGTTTCGCACATGGCTCATCAGCATTCTCCTCAATCGATGTCGCACGATGCTGCGTTCGCACGGGCGGCGCTCGGCCGTCATAGTGGCGGACGACCGTGCGGTCGCATCGGCGGCGGCCCGCTCGCTGCTGGACGACGAGATGCTGCGGGACGCGATCGAGCGGGCCGTGGCGCGGCTGGAGCCCGCGCAGCGCGAGGCGTTCCTGCTCAGGCACGTGGAGCAGTTGAGTTACGAGGAAATGCACCAGGCCACCGGAGTCGGCATTTCGGCGCTGAAGATGCGCGTGCAGCGGGCGTGCGACCGACTCCAGGGGCTGTTGCGGGAGGACCGACATGCGTGACTTCGACGAGACCACGATGAGCGTGGAGCTGGCCCGCGCGATCCGCGTTCTGCGCGAGGGAGCGGAGCCGTCACCGGCATTGCGCGATCGTCTGCTCCGCGAACTGGCCGAGGCGCCGCGGCCGGCGGGTCGCGCCCCGCGCGTGTGGACGATCCGTCCCTGGGCGGCGGTCGCAGCGGGGCTGTGTTGCGTGGTGCTCGGCGGGTCCGCGGTTGCACTGTTCAGCGAGCGCCATCTCGATGTTGCGCGGGTGACAGCCGACGTGGTACCGGCGACGGTTCGGTTCCGGTTCGACGCTTCCGGCGCGGGCCGGGTCGCCCTCGCCGGCGACTTCAATGCGTGGAGCCCGACGTCGCTCCCGCTGACCCGGGCGCCGGACGGCCGGACCTGGGTCATCGACGTGCCGCTGTCACCAGGTCGGTATGCGTACGCGTTCGTCGTGGATGGGGTCCTCCGGCAGGACCCCGGTGCACCACGCGCGACCGACGACGACTTCGGCGCTCCCAGTTCCGTCGTCCTGGTACGAGGATCGTGAGGACTCGCTCCCGCCGACTGGTGCTGGCGGCCGCGCTGACGGCGTGCGTGGTTGGTCGCGCGTCCGCGCAGTCACCCCCGACATCCCTGAGCCAGGCGAGCCGGGACACGCTCCGGCGCCTGGCAGACTCGACGCGCGCGATGGGACTCCCCACGGAGCCATTGCTGGCGAAGGCGGCGGAAGGTGCGCTCAAGGGCGCGAGTGACGCCCGCGTCCTCCACGCGGTGCGCACGCTCATGCGCGAGCTCCACGATGCGCGCGCGGCCCTGGCGCCGGGTGCCTCGACCGGCACGCTCGTGGCGGCGGCCAGCGCACTCCACGCCGGTGTTTCGCGTGAGGGGATTGGCCGAGTGGCGTTGGCCCGAGAGGCATCGGACGGGGACCTCGGACTCGCGTTCGTGACGCTTGCGGACCTGGTTGCGAACGGCGTGCCCGTGACCGATGCGACGACGGCCATCGTCGACCTGGTGAGTCGGCGCGCGGGTGAAGCCGAGCTGACCGTGCTGCGGTTGGGGGTCGCGCGCGACGTGGGTACCGGCCGGACCCCGGCGGACGCGCTGCAGACGTACACGAGCCAGCTACTGAAGGCGCTGGAGCGCAAGGGCGGGGATTAGGGAGGCCGCACGTGAACGTCATCGGGACGCATGACGGAGGCGGGCGCGGTCCCGCCCCGCCGGCCGAATCCTCCCGGTTGTCTGCCATTGTGCCGCACTGTGCGCTTCGATACCATGCGAGTGCCGACAATAGTGACACTATCATGCCGCGACCCGTCTTCCTCGGCGAATTCGAACAACTCGTCCTGTCCGCGCTACTCCTGATCGAGGGCGAACCGTACGCGCTGCGCCTGCGAGAGGAGGTGGAGCGCGTCACTGGTCGATCGGTCTCCCGGGGCGCACTGTACCGCACGCTCGATCGACTCCAGCGAAAGGGATACGTCGCGGTCTCGGTGGAGAAGGGTGGCCACGAACGTCGAGGCTACCTCCGCCGCCGGTTCCGGGTCACGGCCGCCGGCCGCGCCACGCTGCGCGCCGCACGCGATGCGTGGATGGGCATCTGGAGCGATCTGGCTCGGGTACTGCGATGACTCCGCCGCGCTTCTTCGACCGGCTGCTGCGCGCGGCCATCCACGATCCCGAAGTCGACGAGAGCATTCGCGGCGACCTGTACGACGAATATCGCGAAAAGCCGGCCGCCTGGCGCGATGCCTGGTATGCATCGCTGGCCCTGCGGATCGCGGCTGGCTATGCCGTGTCGCGTTTGCTGCGGGGCTGGCGGCACGGCGCCGTCGATAGGTCGGCGCCACTCGGCGCGTCGGCAATGAACGTTCGCCAGGCGCTCCGTCTGTGGCGTCGTCGGCCGGGATTCACTGCCACGGCCGTCCTCACCCTGGGCCTCGGCACCGGCGCCACCGCGGCCATGATTGCGGTGGTGGACCGCGTCATGATCCGCTCGCTGCCGTATCCTGACGCGCACGAGCTGGTGACGGTCTGGAACACCTACCCGACCTGGAAGGGACACGAGGTGCTCGACGCGTTGTGGGATCGAATTGCACTGTCGTATCCCGAGTATCGCGACTGGCGCGAAGGCCAACGCCTCTTCCGGGAAGTCGCGATCTACACGACGCGTGAGGCGACCCTCACGGGGTATGGCGATCCCGCCCTGATCGGCTTCGGTGCCGCGTCGCCATCGCTGTTCCCCATGCTGGGGGCGCGAGCCGAAGCGGGGCGTACTTTCGTGGAGGACGAGGGCGGGGCTGCGGGGGCGCGCGTAGCCGTCGTGAGTCACGGCTTCTGGGTCGGGCGTCTGGGAAGCAGTCCGGACCTCGCGGATCGCTTCGTCACGATCGACGGTGTCCGCTACGAAGTGGTGGGCGCGCTGCCGCCGGGCTTCCGGGTGCGGAGTCACGAGGGGTTGACGGCGGGCACGCCGGACGTTTGGGTGCCGGCCGGCATCTTTGGTGACGCCAGCGATCGCGGCTGGCACCTGTACGAGGGAATCGCGCGCCTGCGTCCGGGCGTGAGCCTCGAGCAGGCGGCAGTGGAAGCCCAGGCGTTGTTAGGCGGCGGCGCCGACGTCATGCGGCGCGGCGCACGCGTATTGCCCCGGCAGGATGCCGAGATCACGAACGCCAGGGCGCCCCTGCTCCTGTTGCTCGGCGCCGCGGCCCTGCTGCTGTCGATTGCCGGCGTCAACGTCGCGACGCTGTTTACCGCCGACGCCGTCCGGCGCCGGCACGAATTCACGACGCGGCGGGCCCTTGGCGCGAGCCGCGCGGACCTCGGGGGCCAACTGGCATTCGAGGGAGGCTCGATCGGACTGCTCGGCGCGCTGGTCGGGATCCTCGTCGCCGTGTTCACTGTGCCGGCCCTGCTCGCACTGGCTCCGCCGGAACTCGGGTTTCCCGTGCACCTGCCGATCGACGCACGGCTGCTGCTGGGGACAGGCACGTTCGGCATCGCTGTCGGAGTCCTGTTCGGTGTTGCGCCGGGTCTGTTCGTGGCGGGGTCGGGCACCAGGCCGCTCTCGCACCGGACCAGCTCAGCCGACCGCGTGACCGCCCGACTTCAGCACGGCCTCATTGCCGTGGAGGCCGCGTTGGCGATCGTGCTGCTCGTTGGCGCTGGCCTCCTTGGCAGGACGCTGCTCAACCTGGAGTCGGTAGACCCCGGCTTCGCGCGAGGCAACCTGGTGGCCGTTCGCCTGCCGCTGTCGGGAGCGCAGGCCGAGTCGCCTGAGGTGCGCCGGGTGGCCCGGGAACTCGTCGGCCGCGTGGGCGCCATGCCGGGCGTGGAGCGCGCGACGCTTGCGAGCGCGGTCCCATTCTCCGGCGAGGGCGGGAGCAGTTCGTTCGACATCGAAGGGCGGGAGGTACCGCAGAACCGAAAGAAGCCGGAGGCGAATCGCATCACGGTGGCGGCGGGCTTCCACGAGATGCTGGGCATCCCCCTGCTGGCCGGCCGGGTCTTCGACGACGGCGACATCGAGGGTGCCCGTCCGGTCGTCATCGTGAGCGAGTCGCTCGCACGGCGATACTGGCCCGCGGAGTCGCCCATCGGCTCGTTCATCCTGCGCGACGACAAGCGCTGGGAAGTGATCGGCGTGGTTCGTGATATCCTGCTCGGCG
>Ga0214471_10003267_pt1 | contig 12607 bp, 11 predicted proteins | sample RVTome_5_FD_207665 | JGI IMG/M metagenome (GOLD analysis project Ga0214471, IMG submission 207665) | Soil microbial communities from uranium-contaminated site in the Upper Colorado River Basin, Wyoming, United States - RVT142D155 | ecosystem: Environmental > Terrestrial > Soil > Contaminated >...
TGACAAAACCCGGGTGAGCAAATTGGCTTGTCTCAGACTGACACCGGTTTTCAGGCGAATCCTTAAACCAATTCTACATTCGCCGACAGGCTTGCCCAATTCATACAGGCTTCAAATGCATTCTGGACGCGTGTCGGCGGTACCCGCTCTTCAAAACAACTTCCTTTTGTTCACCAATGGACACTTTACCCTGCAACTCCGCCGCGTTATACTTCACATCCTGACTTCCACGCATAATCCGCACGAGGTGTTTTGATGAACGAGCCGCTACGGGAATACGATCCCGAACTCCACGGATTAATCAAACAGGAATACGACCGTGTAATGAGCACTGTCCAGCTGATCGCGAGCGAAAATTTCCCGTCCCGCGCGGTACTCGAAGCGACAGGAGCGCCACTACAGCATAAATACGCCGAAGGGTTCCCCTACGCGCGACGAAAATCCAACAACTACGAGAGGGAGTGGGATCGCGACGGGCGCTATTACGAAGGCAATATGGTCATGGACCAGATCGAGCGGCTGGCGATCGAACGTGCGCAGGAATTATTCGGTGCTGAATACGCGTGCGTACAACTGTTTTCCGGCGCGCCGGCAAATGAATGTGTCTACCAGGCATTTCTTGAGATAGGCGACCACGCAATGGGGATGGACCTCGCGAACGGCGGGCATTTATCGCACGGCAGTCCCGTAAGCATTACCGGCATGCGATATGAATTCGCGTCGTACGGTGTAAAGGTAGACGACGGGCTGATCGACTACGATCAGCTTGCGAAGGATGCTAAAGAATTCAAACCGAAGATGATCGTTGCAGGAGCGACCGCATATCCGCGAATTGTGGATTTCGCCAGGTTCCGGGAGATCTGCGATTCTATCGGAGCGCTCCTGCTTGTTGATATGGCGCATTTCGCTGGACTTGTCGCGGCTAAAATATATCCGACGCCTGTCGGGATCGCAGATGTTGTTTCGACTACAACCCACAAGACACTTCGCGGACCAAGAGGCGGATTGATTCTCGCCGACAAGGAAAAAGGACGCGAGATCGACAGGGCGGTGTTCCCGGGAGTCCAGGCGGGTCCGCATCTGAATGAGATCGCCGCGAAAGCTGTCTGCTTCAAGCAGTGCATGGAGCCCGAATTTGTGGAATATTCAAAGAAAGTTGTCGAGAATGCACAGACACTCGGCGACGAGATGATGAAACAGGGATTCAAGCTTGTTTCCGACGGAACAGATTCTCATTTGATTCTTGTCGATCTCAAGGACAGGGATTATTCAGGCAACAAGGCTGCGAAAGCGCTGATCGAAGCCGGTATCTGCACGAACAGGAATATGGTGCCCGGCGACGAGCGTCCGCCGATGCAGACAAGCGGAATACGCCTGGGTAGTCCATTCATGACAACGCTTGGATTCAAAGAAGCGGAATTCAGGCAGATCGCAAGATGGATTAAGCGTGTCCTTGATGATATCAAGAATGAGGAAGAGATCGAAAAGGTAAGGAACGAAGTTGCTGAATTGTGTTCATCATTCCCGCATCCTGAATTCCTGTTGTAGCCAGATTGGCCCGATATGCGCAGACTGATAAATATCTGCCGACGCAAAATACTCCCATTGCTTAATGGCGACCTGATTTCGCTCATTTACACAGCCGGCGAAATTCTTCATGAAGCGAAGAATCCATCCCAGTTAAAATTTCTGGATTTCCCGTCCGGCAGGAACGTTGAAGCCAGGCAATTGCTGGAAAAATCGCATGACTGGAAAAGTGCCGATATCACGATACTCGGGTCGCTCTACGAAGCATTAATCGAGGTCAACGATGAGAAAGAATCCAAACAGACCCTGAGGCGCAGGACCGGTTCATTTTATACTCCTCCTTATATAACCGATTTTCTTGTCAGGTCAGCTTATGAAAATAGCGGGAGAGAAATAGTCGATCCAGTAATCCTCGATCCTGCATGCGGCTCAGGAGCCTTTTTAATTTCCGCCTTCAAATTCCTGCGCGAAAAAATACCTGGTAAAAGCCCGGATGAGATTCTAACAACTTGCATCCGTGGTGTTGATATCGACAAGGATGCGATCCGGGTCGCGAAAATTTCCCTCTGGATTGAATCCGGTGCCGAAAAATCCACATGGCGGAAGCTGGGAAAATGCTTCACTGTCGGCGATTCATTGAAGCTGGGAGTTGAAGGGGAAATTGATTTCGCGCCGATCGTGGTTTCGAACCCGCCGTACAGGAATGTCAAACGCGGGATAGATAAAAAAACCGCCCAATTCTGCCATAAGAATTTCGTGACCGCGACAAGGCAGTGGGACATATCGTCGGTGTTTATTGAGAATACACTGACCAACCTGCTCACCGACCGCGGTACGATGGGCTTTATTATCCCGCAGCCGCTGATGACGTCGGAGAATTACGAGCCACTGAGGAAATTTATCCTCGACTACAATTTGATCTCATTCGGTTCTGCCGGCACTCCATTCCATGAACCTGGAGTTGAGGCATCTCTTATTGTGATTAACAAATCCAAACCGTCGCGCGGAAATATCGATATCAATCGTGTGGATGGTGAGAAGATACTGACAGATAAGAGGTTAGACAGAAAATTCCTCAATTTTTTCCCGTATACAATTTTTTCGCACACTGCCAAGCAGAATTTTATTTCCCGGATTTTAAAACGAACCGATCGATTCACCGCACTCGGCGACCATGTCATGGTCACACGTGGAATTGAAATTGGCAAGAACAGCCCGCTACTTACATCCGGGAATGCCGGAGAACCTGTTCTCAGGGGCGAAGATGTCTCGGAATTCACCTCTCAGAATAAAATGCGGATAAAATTTACCAGCCGGGACTCAAGAGAAAAACTTGTCAAGGATGACATTTTGTGGGCAGGTGAAAATCAGCTGATTCTGAGGAGGGTAGCCTCTCAACTGGTGGCAGCAGTAGTTGATCCACCGTCCCTGGCACTGAACACCCTGTACATAGTTCATTCCGGTAAAATCAATCCTCATTCCGCCTGCGCGTTATTCAATTCAATTCACTACCGGGAAATTTTCCGCCAATTCTATGGATTTGACGATTCATTATTTCCTTATATCCGCATAAGCCAGCTTAAACGTATGCCGGTTGTCCCCGGACTCCTTAATGACAATAAGCTTGCCGCGCATTCCGTGAAAATACACGAATTGAATAAAAAAAATTCCGGCAGTAATGCCGGAGAAATTGAAATACTCAGATCTGGAATAGATGAAATTGTAGAAGCTTATTTCAGCGAATGAGCCTCGCCGTAAATTTCCATAGCTTCCTCGATAGAATCCGCGAACCTGAACAATTTGACAAGCTTGGTGTCTTCCATGGCCTTGCGGATGTCGTCATTCACACCAACCAGGATGAGCTCGCCATTCATGGCTTCGGAAGTCTTGAAGGCGGCCACAAGCTGGCCAAGTCCCGATGAATCGAGATGGGTGATATCGACCATGTCAATAATCACTTTTTTCGATTCATTGTACTGGTCGTGGAGGATTTTCTTTAAAGCCTCGAACGGGACATGGTTCATCTGCCCTGATACCCTGAGTATCCTTACATTTCCAATTGCGCTCCGGGAAATTTCCATGTTCACTACCTGCGCCTTTTCCTTTATTATTAAGCTATTATTAAATCGTTAAGATTTGTATTAATAATATCATTTTGAACATTGTAACAATGACTCATTCAAAAAATTTTGAATGAAAAATATTCAGGTTGACAACTTGATTGTTTAACCGGGCTCATTTGATTTTTCATGTCCCACGCGTACAATTGAAGCACCTCAGGCGTATCTTGCCGAGGCACTCTGAAAGGAAATACCAGAAAATGATCCATCCGGCTCGACGCACCCACGAAGTTCGATACGCGGTCCGCGACGTACTGAAGTATGCCAACGAAGCAAAAGCCGAGGGCAAAGAACTTCTATATTTAAACATCGGGGATCCCAATAAATTCGACTTTTCTACCCCTCCCCACATGATCGAGGCGGCGTATAAGGCAATGCTCGACAACCAGAACGGCTACACGAATTCTTCCGGAATAGAGCCGGCTCGTGAATCTATCGAGCGCTACGCGGTTTCCAAGGGACTTAAAAATATTCAGGATATTTTCGTCACCTATGGCGCCAGCGAAGCTATCGATACGTGCATGACGTCGCTTGTTAATGCCGGTGAGGAAGTGCTTACTCCGGCTCCGGGATATCCACTATACGACGCGATCCTCGCGAAACTGGAAGCGGTAGATGTGTCGTATTATCTGGACGAAGATAACAACTGGATGCCGGACATAGAAGACATCAAATCCAAAATCACACGTAAGACCCGGGCGATTGTCGTGATAAACCCTAACAATCCAACCGGCAGCCTTGCGACAAGGGACCTCCTCGAGGAGATAGTTAAAATTTCCCTTGAAAACGATATCGTGATTTTCGCCGACGAGATCTACGACAGAATGGTCTACGACGGCAGGGAGCACATCTCAATCGCGTCGCTGTCCGACGAAGCTCCCATTATCACCTTTAATGGCCTGAGCAAAAATTTCCTCGCACCCGGATTCAGGATCGGATGGGGAGTTGTAACGGGAAATAAAAATCAGTTATCGGAACTCGTCGAGGGCATAAACAAATTCCTGCGCGCCAGATTATGCGCTCCCGGACCGCTTCAGTACGCGATCCCTGCCGCGCTTGATGGTCCGAAAGATCATATCCCGGTCATGATGGAAAAACTCACCCGTCGACGGGATATCACATGGGAGCGACTGAATTCCATTCCGCATATCTCCTGCGTAAAGCCACAGGGAGCATTCTACGCGTTCCCGAAACTCGAGATAGAAGAAACCGATACTGAATTTATTGAGGGGCTGATCAAGGAAACCGGAGTGGTTTGTGTACATGGCGACGGATTCGGGCAGAAACCGGGAACACGGCATTTAAGATTTGTGTATCTTCCGCCTGAAGATATCCTCGAACGTGCGTTTTCGAACATTGAAAGTTACATGAAATCCCGTGTCGGCACGTCGGCATAATTTACCAGCAGCCGTCCGCAAGATACTTGATCAGGAAAAGGTCCCAATCTCCATTAGACTCATGAACGCTCGCGATCTCGCTGCACGGGGGATCGTTCGCGGCCATATCCGCGGTTCCTGCTAAATATCCCACCTGGAACAAATTATCATGGGAATCGACAGCTATCTTCCATCCTGAGTCATACTTATCAGATCCCCACGTCTGCGCCTGTAGATAATTACCCTCCAGGTCGAATTTCACAAGGTACACATCCCGCACTCCCATGTTAGGACGGATGTCTTCATCGGGTCCAGGATCGAAATCGCATTCCGGCCCCATAAACATGCCCGACACATAAACATTTCCCTGGCTGTCGAATGCTACACCGTGCCCGACATCCTGCACCGGTGACGTTTGTGATCCTCCCCATCCCCTCGCCCATTGAAATGCACCGTCAAGATCGTACCTGGCAACATAGCTGTCCTGTCCGCCGACCGATGAGATGCTTCCATTGCCGGGTCCTGGATCGAAATCAACAGTATTGCTGAATGTACCGGTTATAAAGACAGAGTCGGGAGACTGGTAAAATGCTCCACTCGAGCCATCTGCAGCCGAGCTTCCAAACGTGTGAACCCATTCCAGGTTCATGGACTGATCGAATTTAACCAGGAAAATATCGGTACTCCCGTTGGATGATACGTTGAAAACATCCGGACCGGGATCGAAGTCGAATTCGGAACTGAAGTTCGCAGAGACGTATAAATTACCCGAATCATCGAACGCCATTCCCGGAAGGGAGGTAATTGTGCCGGAACCTCCCCATGTTTCGGTCCAGAGATAATTTCCATCAGGATCGAATGCACTTATGTACATGTCAAATCCGCCGCTTGACTGCTGGATATTGGTTCCGTCGCCGGGGTCGAAATCAACAGAATTGCTGAATTTGCCCGTTATCAGAATGTTGCCCGCCTGATTGATTCCAATATCATAGGCTTCGTCGTTACCCGATCCTCCAAAAGTCCTCGCCCACCGGAAATTTCCATCGGTATCGAATTTGCTCAGGAAAGCATCCTTTTCTCCGTTTGAATTATGCAGATCCAGGTCGGGACCGGGATCGAAATCTGTCTCACCCAGAAAAATCCCTGCCACATAAATTCCGTCAGCGCCATCGGACTTCACCATCCAAGACCCATGCGTCTGCTCCTCGTATTGAATTCCATGAGTTCTCCAGACCCGCTCCCACAAAATAACTCCCTGCTGGTTAACTTTGGTCACGAGCGCGCTTCGCTCGCCGAAAATTGTACGGTATCCGGAAACATAGATATTTTGCTCTGAATCGAGGCAGATCGCCGTTCCACGGTCGCGAAGTTCGCTGCCCCAGGAAATTGCCCATCCGCCTGAATTAGGCGTTGTATTAATGTAAGAATCTACAACCTGCCAAGCGTCCACCTTTCCAAGGTTGTCATCAGTCCATGTGTCACGAACGCGTATTAGAACAGGATAAATCCCGGTAATCGCGTGGAGATCGTTGGAAAATGATCCTGAAAATATCCAGCCGCCTTCCGGGGTTTCCGATTCATACTCAAGCGATTTTTCACCATTGAAAAGTAAGGGGGATTCAATGGTCACACCATCGATAGTCTCCAGTCCCTGGTGATCGAAAATTTCGACCTTTATATCGGTTGGATTTGCTGCCGAAATCTGGTAACCGTTAATCTTGTCAGGGACTATTTTGTACGCTTCAATTGAATTAGCCGCCAAAGAAAAATCCGTCAGCGGATCGACAACGTTATCGGTGTAAACCCACGATGCATCGACAGCATATCCGAACTTCAAATTTCCCGAAGGCTTGAATACATGAACCGTACGCGCCTCGGCGCTTCCGGGATAAAACATCCGACGCGGATTGTCCTGGCTATATGCGACATAAGGGTTCAGATTTGCCGTAAGGCCTGATCCTAACGCGTATTTTCCCTTTATATAAGCAAGTGCCGGAAACGCTCCCGATCCTTCCGGGTAATCGATCGGATTGAATAACCCCGTGTACCCGTCGGGATTCAGAATGCGGGGGACCTGATAGCCATAAGGAATCTGCCTTCCGCTGGCTGGAAAAGTGTAATCCTCATCCCCGATAAAAATTCCCCTGACATCGAATCCTGTGTACTTGAGCAGTCCCGGGAACGGGTGCTGTAGCCTGAAGTCGACTATCAATTCATATGGGGAAAGGAATTGTAAATTTTCAAGCCTCAGGCAGACCGAGCAGGGCTCTAATTCCAGAAGCCTGACAGTATTGAAGTGCAATTCAGCAGATCGGTCGGGAATTACCTCGACCGAGTCACCTGAAACTTCAATTGTCCAGTACCCCCATAAATAGCGGTTAGTTTCCGCCGCCCGTTCCTTTTGATGAACGAGAATTTCAGGGAATTCTGTTTTCTGCTGAATTGGATCTTGCGTGGAATTGCAGCCGGCAATTAACAAGGCTAATAAACCCGGGAGGAGTATCCTTGCACACATGTTATCCTCTCCACTGGTTCCTGAATATATACTGTTTATATTTTACCACGCTCATTCGTTCTGGACATTCTTATCAAAAAACATTATTTTACCCTTATCGGACTGGTTAAATTTTAGTCAGTAACTGACAGGAGCTTGAAATGAAAACTCGTCTACTCTCCCGTTCTGATATCCAGAGCTTTTTAACAATGGGTGCGTGCATGGACGCTGTCGAAGGTGCATTCGCCGACCTGGCGTCGGGTAAGGCAAACATGCCCCAGCGAACCCCGATCCGCCTCGAAGAAGAAAAAGGCCTGGTCCTGTTCATGCCTACTCACATCAGGAGTTTATCCGCACTGGGAGCGAAAATCGTCACTGTTTATCCTGACAACCCGAAGAATTTCGAGCTGCCTTCAATCTACGGCACTATCCTGATACTGGATGAAAAAACCGGATTCCCCATGGGTATCCTCGAAGGCGGCTTCCTGACAGCCATGCGTACAGGTGCGGTCAGCGGTGTCGCAACGAAACACATGGCACGGAAAGACGCGAAAGCAGCAATGATTTTCGGGACCGGCGTGCAGGCGTACGCGCAGATTCTAGCCGTCCATGAAGCCCGTCCGCTTGAAAAACTTCTTACATTTTCAATTGACCCTCAGGAAAAAAAGGATGAGTTTTCAAAAAAGGTATCAGACGCGATCGGAGTGGAAGTTGACCAGGTCAGCGATCCTGCCGATGGTGTAAAGCGCGCGGATATTGTCGTCCTCGCAACATCGGCTCACGATCCGATTGTCGATGGTGACTGGTTTGGTCCCGGAGTGCACATTAACAGTATCGGATCGCACGCCCCGGGAATGAGGGAACTCGATACTAAAACAGTCCAGAAAAGCAGGGTAATCTGCGATCTTGTCGATGCGTGCAAAGCCGAGGCTGGGGATTTAATTATCCCTTGTAACGAGGGCGCATGGAATTTTGATCAGGCGGCAGGATCACTTGGCGATGTGGTTCTCGGAAATGTTCCGGGACGCACGTCGGATGACGAGACCACACTATTCAAATCAGTCGGACTTGCGATACAGGATCTTTCTGTCGCGAAGGCGGTATACGATCAGGCGGTGAAACAGGGAGTGGGTACGGAGTTTGAGTTTTAGCTGCTCAACACGGAGCATTGCGTTTCCAGTGGTGCGTGACTGGAGTTTCGCGCTTCCAGTCAGGATGCGTGATAGGAATCCCGCGCTCCGGCGTTTAGGAATGCGTATGAGGAGTTTTGCGTTTCCAGTCATGCAGGATCCGAACCATAACCGTAAGGGCATGGTTAATCGGATGTCCAGGTCAACACCATGGACTTCTTAATCATGCTAAAATCCCATCTGCATGAAAACTGAGTTACTAGATTACCAGCTACCCGATGACAGAATCGGGCAGACACCCGCCGAGCCGCGCGATTCTTCGAAGCTGCTTCATGTCAGGAAAAATTCGGACGATTTCACAGACCTGATTTTTCGCGACCTTCCTTCCCTCCTCAAACCAGGGGACATCCTCGTTACCAATAACGCAAAAGTAATGCACGCGCGGCTGTATGGATACAAGCATCCGTCGGGAGCGAGGATCGAAGTATTTCTGCTTGAACATTTACCCGGGTCGAACCGGTACAAGGCACTCTTGCGAAGAAAACGACGTCTGGAACCGGGCGATGAGGTTCTGTTTCCGGAAAGCGACTTAAGATGCGAGGTTGTGGAGGTGGCTGATGGACTTGGCGACGATGTTGTCGAGTTTTCCGGTGTGGACGATGTGTTCGGGGAAATTGAGAGGACAGGAAATATTCCACTTCCGGTTTACATCACCGAGTATAACGGGGATATGGAGCGGTACCAGACGGTCTATGCGAAACAGGAAGGAAGTGTCGCAGCACCGACAGCGGGACTGCATTTTACTCCGGTACTTTTAATGAAAATCAATGAGATGGGAGTTCATCGAGCGGAAGTTCATCTAAGGGTGGGCTGGGGAACCTTCAGCCCGATACGTACCGAGGAAATGGAAGACCATAAGATTCATACGGAGTCTGGAGAGATAACGGCAGAGACGGCTGATGCGATCAACTCGGCGAGAAAAAATGGCGGGCGCGTGATCGCGGTCGGGACAACAGTCACAAGAATGCTAGAATCGTCGGTGAATTACGATGGAGAAATCCAGCCTTTTTCGGGACCAACTGATTTATATATAACGCCCGGATTTGATTTCAGGGCGGTGGATGTTCTGATCACAAATTTTCACCTGCCACGGTCGAGCCTGCTTGCCCTGACAATGGCGTTCGGGGGGTATGCCAAAATCCACGCGGCGTACCAGCACGCGATTACAAACGGATACAGATTTTACTCATTCGGTGATTGCATGATTATCGAATGATGTATAATAATAGACATTAACTGACACACAGGAATCCATTCAGGAGGATCCCATGTCGAGATTAATCTGTATCGCAATACTTATCTCCATGATCGCGCCGATTGTCGGATGCGGTGTCGCGAAAGATACAAGTATCCAGGTCGCGGTGAAGAAAGCACTGGATGACAACAAAAATATCTCCGCCGACAAACTGATCGTGAATGTGAAGGACGGGGTAGTGACCATATCGGGAGAGTTGGGCACTCAGAAGGAGATCGATCTGGCTGTGCAGGTCGCGATGGTTGTCGAGGGAGTGGTTGAGGTTAAGAACCAGATGAGTCTACCGGATAACTACGGGAGCACGGATCCGATAATGAATGATTTCGGGCTGTTTTAGATTTTTACGACTGAAACAAACTTAGTTGAAAAGGGGGAAGGGATAGAGATTGATAAATATTGATTAATTTTGCTTATTTAGTTACTTAATCCTCCTCAATATTGTCTAAATTACAATTTTTGTCTTGACAGAGTAGCGATCCTGTGTTATCTTGACGATAGCGTAGAGGCGCTCTTTTATGTCTAAACTCATACTTGATTAACGTGCCATCGGGCTGAATCCCCGGTGGGAGGATATCCTTATCGAAATTATTGATCTGGAGCTTGGATATGCTCATTCCCCGCGGCTAAACCTGATAATGAAGTACATCATGGAGGGGTATTCCACAGTTGAGATCGGGAAGAAAATAGGGGTTTCCAAGAGAACTATTATCCGGGATATAGGCAAAATCAGGCAAGTATCGGCACTTTAGGTTCCGGAGCTTCATCCCCGATTGGTTCCCTGCGATCCGGTCATATCTTCCGGATTGACACATAACTTTTATCTATTTGAGGGTGGTGATGGTCATGCGTAAAGCAGACACCAGTTGTGTTATCAAACTTGGCCCACGGCCAGGGTCCGAAAATCATCCAGACAATTGCGCGTGCGGTGATTGCTGCACGAGGATTCTCAAAAAGATCAGTTCTTACGACCGGATTGTAAGAAGGTCTAATGCACGGTGGCGCGAGAAGGTAATTCGTCTTTCTGTTTACCAGGTGAACATGATCTCCATGTCGAGGGAGCTCACGTCGCTTGACAGGCTGAACGACCTGCCGGACAAAAATAATAATTTCGGGCAGTGGATGTAATGAACGGAGACAGATTCAACAGGATCCCTGCCATTGAAATTGAGTTCAACGAGGCAAGGGATAAACTGAAGGACCTGCTGGAGCAGGTTCAGGGGGATAACGACCCGGAATCCAGGTCAGCCATTAAGCTATCACTTGATCTCATTACAGGCCTGATACGGCTTTCGAAGGAACAGATGACGCTTTACGTGAAGCACCTCGACAAGATCGAATTCATTGAAATCCTCGAAGACCTGGCCGACCGGATCAGTGAAATCGAAGATGACAACTGGGAGAAGGTTGTCGTGTGGCTTGAAGAGAGGCTTAAAGCTTAGACAAGCAACAGGGATGTCAGTGGAAATTGGCCTCAAAAACCGTAAACGATACAATTCAAAATCACCTGATCAATCGCGTGTGGCGGAATAAATCGCTTCCATCCGACGCATCACCTACGTTGATCGCGGCATCGAAATGGGGCCTGGACATTTCACTAACGTGTGTACAGAAAATTCTGGTCGATCTGATCGCGGAAAGTTTCAGCTATGACGGCATATACAAAAATTCACTGGATAAAGAAATCAGAATCATCAAAAGCCTCCTGGGAATTTCCGGAAGCCATGCGAAACTATGGCTGCCGCCGGATTCAGAAATCATTTCGAATGATCCATTTAAAGTACAATTCAATTCCCCGATAAATGAATTTCTCTGTATTGCCGGACGCCGTTCAGGCAAAAGCACACTCGCTGCAATTCTCCTGTCATGGATTGCTCGCAGGATTAGCAGGGATATACAATTTCTCGATTCAGTCCCCATACTTCCCGGCACGACAATTTCACTTCTCAATGTCGCATCTGAAATCCGGCAGGCTAAAATTATCCAGAGATACCTGGCTGCTTATCTCAGTAAACTGGGACTCATCCGTCCCGAAATCGAACCCTCCGAGAAGATTCCCATAAATATCAAAAGCGACCATTTCTCCCTCCTGTATGAAACACTGACATCGTCGGCGAGATCAGCACGCGGGAGGACATCGGCGTGCATATGCCTCGACGAATTCGCGCATTTCCAGAAATCGAACGGTCCGCTTGCGGACCGATCCATGTGGTACGCACTCGCGCCGTCAGTCGCGACATTCGGGAAAAAATCTTTGAAGGTGATCACCACATCGCCGAATGGACGTTCTGGTGTGGTATGGGACCTGTTCAAGATGAGAGGCGAACGTGAAGGGATGCTGACTGTGCAACTCCCAACCTGGGAACTAAATCCGAATGTTCCGCGTTCGCAATTAGAAGCGGAATTCGAGCGAGATGAACATTACGCGAGGCAGGAGTACGGAGCTGAATTTCTCGAACCGGACGGACAGTTTTTGCGGTGGGAAGACATCAGGGAGTGCGTGAAGGAAATCAAGAACGATAAGCAGGCCCAGATGCATATTCATGTTGATATTGGGCTAGTCCATGACGCGACAGCGATAGCTATGGGATATTTATTAAACGAGAAGCCAGTAATCTGTATGGTAGAGAAGTACAGGGGGTCGCTTG
>Ga0214471_10003268_pt1 | contig 12607 bp, 7 predicted proteins | sample RVTome_5_FD_207665 | JGI IMG/M metagenome (GOLD analysis project Ga0214471, IMG submission 207665) | Soil microbial communities from uranium-contaminated site in the Upper Colorado River Basin, Wyoming, United States - RVT142D155 | ecosystem: Environmental > Terrestrial > Soil > Contaminated >...
GGTCAGCCGCCTTCGAGGGCCTCCAGAACGTCGCCTTCGGCCGCCTCCCCCTCCACGGCCGCGGCGATGGCCGATTGGGAGAGGACGCGCACGACCTCCAGGACGCCCACCCGCTCCGTGACCACGTCCAGCACGTTGCCGCTGGCGTCCACGATCTCGTCCACGACGCGCATGACGGCGTAGCGATTCCCCACCTGGATGCCGAAGTTCTGGCCCTGATCGATGTAGAACTGCCCGTCGGAGGAGATGCCCACGACCGTGGGCGGCGCCGCCGGGGGAAGGGGCTCGTCGGGCACCTCGAAGGCGCCGGCGTTCTCCCTCAGGGTGGAGACGATCTGCTCGATCGCGGGGGTGAGGGCCTCCTGGGCCAGGCCCGGGTTGTAGGGGCTCGACTGGCTGATCCCCTCGTTTCCGATGCTGACGCTCGTGAGGGTGTGGTCTCCCTCGCCTCGGGCGGCGGCCACGATGGCCGCGGTGCGCGTGCTGATGGCCCGAACGTCGAGGGCGCTCTCGGCCTGGGTGCGGCTCCCTCCCACGCTTCGGCCAAGGACGTTGACGCGGCCTCCGGTCTGCTGGATGGAGAACTGGGTGATGGAGCCCACGATGATGTAATCCACGCCCGCGATGCGGCCGATCTCCACCACCTGGTCCGCGTCCACGGCTCCGGTCATCTGGAAGCCCTGTTCGTCGAGGATGCGGCCGATCATCTCCCGTTCGATGACGGTGAATTGGTTGGCGTTGACCAGCTCGGTGGTCAGGCGCTCCGACGCCGCGTTGCCCAGATCCTGCCCCCACCACCCGCTGAGGTTGTCGAAGCCCAGGACGGCGACGCGGGCCCGCTCCTGGGCTGAGGCGGGGGCGGCCGCCAGGGAGAGGCCGATGGCGGCGGCGAGAAGGGTTGCGGGACGGGTGGCGAGCTTCACCGGAGCGTCTCCTTTCGGGGAATCGGGTCGTGTGTCTCGGGTCTCAGCGCAGCGCCAGGCGCATCCAGCGCTGGACGGCGGCCACCGCCTCATCCGCCACGGCCTCGATAGCCTGACGGCGGGCGTCCGCTTCGGTGTTACCCATCCTCTGGGGCGTGCCGGCGCCCCCCACCTGGAACGTCTGGGTGTTGAGCAGGCGCCGGGTGGAGATGCGGTAGAGCCGCACGTCCAGCTCGGCGCTGCCGCCGTAGAAGGTCCCCACGGTGCGAGCGGCGCGCGCCTGGAGGTCCCCAACCGCCACGAACTCGGCTCCCACCGAGCCGCCCGCCTCGGCGAGGGCGCCGAAGTCGCCGGCCAGGGCGGCCTGGAGGGCACCCGGGTCCGCGCGCATCATCTGGAGGCCCTCGGCGTCCACGGCCTCGAACCTTCCCACCCGGAGCATGCCGCCCAGGATCCGGGTCTCGGCGCTGCGAGCGTCCTGGCCGGCGCCCAGGATGAGCACCGCGAGGCCGGTGCCGGGCTGGGCGGTGGCCCCGGACTCGGGAATAGTCGCGGTGGTGGTCGCGGGATCGATCGTTGGCGGCGGGGCCTCGCCGCGGGCAGCCCCGGCGGGCGATGCGGCGACGGCGGCGGGGGTTCTTGTGCCCCCGTCCGGTGGCGCGGCGGCGGCCGACGGGTCCCCGGACGGATCGCCGGCGGCGTCAGTGGTCTCGGCTTCGCCGACGGTGGTCCCGGCTTCCCCTCCGGGGGCCGTTCCGGTCCCGGCGCCCGCCTGATCGCCGGCCGTCGCGCCCTCTGGATGGGCCGCGGAGGTGCCCTGCGGAGCCTCGCTCCCCGCATCCCCTCGCTCGTTCATGAGGACGGCGGCCACGGGAAGCGATACCAGGACGAGGGCGGCGGCGCCCAGGGCGATCTTGCGGCCCGCTCTTCGGCCCACCTCTCGGTTCAGGGGCCCGGCGTGCGGGGGCTCCATGACGGCCGCGACCCCTTCGCCCCGGGCCACGAGCGCGGTGCCTGGTTCCGTTCCGGCCACCAGGGCAGTGGCGGGGGCGGCGGTGGGTGCGGGTACGGGAGGCTCGCTCGCGGGCGCCTCGGCTGTCAGGGTGGCCGAGCGCCCGGTTGCGCCGCCGGCCATCACGCCCGGGTGCACCACCGTGCGGTCGTCCCGGGGGCCCGCGTCCACGACCACGGCCGGCGCCTCCCCCTCCATCTCGGACAGGAACGCCTCCGCCGACGGCGTGCGGTCGGCGATCTCCATGGCCATGCCCCGCATGATGGCGGTGTCCACCGCCGGATCCACGGTGGGAACCAGCTCCCTCGGCGAGGGCATGGCCGTGCCTTGGAGCCGGCGGAGCGCTTCCGTGGGCTGCTTGCCCGTGAGGGCGAAGTAGAAGGTGGCGGCGCAGCCATACACGTCGGTCCAGGGGCCCTGGTTGCCGTCGGTGTCGTATTGCTCCAGAGGCGCGTAGCCCGGCGTGAGGATGCTGGTGAGCTTGCGGGTGTTCTCGAGGGTCTGCCGGGCCGCGCCGAAGTCCAGGACGATGGGCTCACCGTTCTCCCGCACGTAGATGTTGGACGGCTTCACGTCCCGGTGGAGGACGCCCTCGGCGTGGACCTCGCTGAACGCCCTCAGGACCGGCCTCGCCAGAGGAAGCAGCTCGCCGGCCATGAGGGGCCTCCCCTTCTGGTTCATGAGCCCGTCCAGCGTGCGGCCTTCGTAGAACTCCATCGCGAAGTAGGCCGTGTTGTTGGCCTCGAAGTAGTCCAGGACCTTCACCAGGTTGGGATGCTTGAAGCGCGCCACCATACGCGCCTCGTTCAGGAACGACTCCCTCGTGTAGGAGAAGAGGTCCTGGCCCGAGGTCGAGTGGGGCCGCAAGGTGGAGCCGTCGGGGTCCCGGGCCACCAGCTCCCGGGGCATGAGCTCTTTGAGGGCGATCCGGCGGTGGAGGCGCTCGTCCCACGCCAGATAGGTGACGCCGAAGCCTCCGGGCTCTCCGAGCACACGGCCCACGACGTAGCGTTCCTGGAGCAGTGCGTTGGGGCGGAGGACCGTGACGTACTCGACCACCTCGGGATCGAAGCCGCACGCTCGGCACGGACCGGTGCCTGTGCGTTCCTCCAGGAAACAGCCGGGGCAGAGGGAGGGGGTGGCGGTCACCGGTCAGCGCGAAGCGAGGGGAGGTCGTGGCACGCTCCAAGCCAAGCTAGGGCCCGCGTGCGGGCCTGGGCAAGAAGCCCGGCCACGCCCCCCCCTGACCCCCTACTCCCCGAGCAGCGCCTCCACCGGCGGCGTCCGGGCCGCGTCCCGCGCCGGCACCCAGCAGGCTGCCAGGCCCACCAGCGCCAGGGTACCCGCGGCCAGGGCGTAGGCCAGCGGATCGTAGACTCCGACGCCATAGACCAGGGCCTCCAGGACCCGGGCCAGCGCCAGGGCTCCGCCCACGCCCAGGACGATCCCGGCGAGGACCGGTGTCATCCCCTGGCGGACGACGAGTCGGCGTACGCCCGCCTGATCGGCGCCGACCGCGAGGCGGATGCCCACCTCGCGGCGACGTCCGGCCACGCCGAAGGCCACCACTCCGTAGACGCCCACCGCGCACAGCACGAGGGCCAGCCCGGCGAACCCGGCCAGGAGAAGGACGAAGAAGCGCGGGCGTAGCGTCTGCTCCGCCATGATCCGGGACGCCGCCACGAGCTCGGTGATCGGCTGGCTCGGGTCCTGGGAGCGCACCACGCCGCGCACCGCGGCCATGAGCGCCTCCGGATCGGAGCTCGTCCGGAGCACGAATGCCGCGCCCCGGCGGGGTGACAGATATTGGGGAAGGTAGATGATGGCGGGCGGCTCGCCCGTGAGGTCGCGGAGGCGCACGTCCTCCACCACGCCGACGATCTCGATGGGGTCATCACCGAAGAGGATCGTCCTGCCCACCGCGCTGCCCGGGCCGAAGCTCGCCCGGGCCACCGACCGGCTCACCACCGCGACACCCCGCCCGTCCCGGCCCGCGTCGGCCTCGAAACCCCTTCCTTCGATGAAGTCGATGCCCATGGTCTGGAAGACCCCGGGGCTCGCCTGGAACAGCCTGCCCTGGAGGGCCTCCGCGCCTTCGACCTGCCCGGGCACGGTCCACCTCACGCCTTCCCCCTCGTAGCGGAACGGGAACTTGCGGAGGGTGCCGACGCTCGTGACTCCGGGGATGCGCGCCAGGCCATCGAGCGTCTCTTCGTAGCGCTGGAGGTACTCGGCCCGCTCGGGATAGCGGCTGCTGGGGAACGTGATCTCCGCCACGAGGAGGGTCTCCGGGTCGAAGCCCGGGTCCACCTGGCCGAGCAGCCACAGGCTCCGGGTGAGGAGGACCCCCCCCACCAGAAGGACCACGGACAGAGCCATCTGGGTGACGACCAGAGCTCGTCTCGCCCCGCCCGGCGTCGCGCCTGCCGGCTTGGCCGCGCGGAGTCGCCCCGCCAGATCTCGCCTCCCGGCGCTGAGGCCGGGCAGGGCGGCGAAGAGCACCCCGGTCAGCACCGAGACCCCCAGGGAGAAGAGCGCCACGGTCCAGTCCGGGGAAATCTCGTGGGCCCGGGGCAGGGTTCCGCCGCTCCTGGCCACCAGGAGATCCGTTCCCCACCACGCCAGGAGGAGGCCCAGACCCCCTCCCACCAGGGACAGCACGAGGCTCTCGGTCATGACCAGCCCCGCGCGCTGGCGGCGGCTGGCTCCCAGGGCGGCCCGCAGGGCCAGCTCGGGCTCCCGCCGGGCCTCCCGGGCCATGGCGAGGTTGGCCAGGTTGGCGCACACGATGACCAGAATGAGTGCCGCGGCCGCCATGAGCACTGCGAGCGTCCGTCCCACGGTGCCCACGACGCCGTCGTAGAGGGGGCGGACCGTCGCCCCGACGAGCTCGTCGTTGGAATCCGGATACTCCAGGGCCAGGGCGCCGGCGATGCTCGACAGCTCGTCCCGGGCCCGGGAGGCGGTCACGCCCTCCGCCAGGCGTCCCACCGCCTGGAGAAAGCGCACCGGCCTGTACTCCATGGGGATGGAGGACGAGGGAATCACGCTGAGGAAAGTCCACACCTGGACCCTGGGCGTGGGAAAGTCGAAGGACTCGGGCATCACCCCCACGAGGCGGTAGTCGTCCCCCGACATCGGAAGCGTCTGGCCCACGGCGGCCGGATCGGCGCCCAGGTGCTCCTGCCAGAAGGCGTGGCTGGCCACTACCAGGCGATTGTCGCCCAGCTCCTCCTCCGGCCTGAGGGTGCGCCCCAGGAGAGGCTGTACGCCCAGAGCCTCGAAGAAGCCCGCGCTCACGTACGCCGTCTCCACCTCGAGGGCGTCGCTGCCGCCCGTGAGGATGAGGTCCGACGGGAGCGTGGAGTAGCCTGCCAGGTGCTCCAGCGTCTGGGAGCGGAGGCCCCAGTCCCGGAGGTCCGGAAGGGAGAAGCTCGCGAATTGGCTCCCGTCCCCCGCTTCGGCCCCGAACACTTCCACGACGCGCTCGGGCTGCGCGTATGGCAGGGGCCGGAGCACCACCCCGTTGAACACGGTGAACATGGCCGTGTTGGCACCGATCCCCAGGGCAAGCGTCAGGAGGGCCGGCACCGAGTATCCGGGCCGACGCACCAGGCCGCGCACCACCTGCTTCAGCGTCTGAGTCCGCATCTGAACGTTCATCTTTCCCCCCTTCATCGTCGTCCACTCCCGTCCCGCCGCGGCGCTCCACTCCAGGAGCGCGTCGCGCAGGCAGATCACCGTATTCCACATCACGAAGGTCACCAGGGCCCCCTCGCCCCGGGCGGCGGCATCCGCCGCGGCGTCGCCGAGCAGCCGCGCCAGGTCCGTTCCCACCGCCCGCCGGAAGCCGGGCGGGTACAGCGCGGTGAGGGCGGCCAGCCACCGGCGCGTCAGTGCCAGGAGCACGCCGTTACACGTCCCGCATGGCCGCGCCGGCCAGCCGCATGATCCGCGCCCGACCCGCCAACTCGACCAGGCGCATGGCCTCGGCCGACAGGACCTCCCGGCCCAGCTCGCTCAGGCGGTAGTAGCGCCGCCGCTCGTCGTCGACCTCGGACGCGGGCCGCTCGTCGGCCTCGTCCACGAGGCCGTCCTCCTCCAGGCGCTTGAGCTTCCGGTAGAACGGAGACGGCGCCAGGCGCATCCGGCCATGGGTGGCCCCCTCGATCTCCTTGAGCATGGCGTACCCGTGCATGTCTCCGCCTTCCAGGGCCAAGAGGATCTGGAAGACGTCTGGCTTGAGCGGCAGGTGGTCGGCGGCGTCCGCCTTGATACGGCTCATGGTGCTCTTCGGGATGTCGTGCTTGGGTCGTGGTGACTACTGACCGATTGTCAATAACACAACTGCTGACCAAAAGTCAATACTTCTCCTCGCAACCTTTCCTTCGCATCTCCTGTCCAATTCTGTCAGATTGATACGTCAGTATGACAATTGCCTCGGAGAGGGGCCATGACATCCGGCCGGCACGCCCTGGAACGCGACCTGCGTCGCTACCGGGCACTGATGAGGCTTCTGCCCTCGGAGCTCAGGCGCACGTGGGGACCGGACATGGAGGCCCTCTTCCGCCATCGCATGGCGCAGGCGGAGGGGTCGCGGTGGAGGCGTGGCGGGGTGTGGGCCCGGGCCGTCCAGGACATCGTGTTCGAGGCGGTTGGAGAGCAGATGAAAAAGGGGGGAGAGGCGATGGCGACGATGATCCAGGACCTGCGCTATGCCCTGCGCTCGCTCCGGCGGGCGCCGGCGCTCACGCTCGTGGCCGCGGGCACCCTTGCCTTGGGCATCGGGGCGGCCACGGCGACCTTCACGGTGGTCCATGCCGTGTTGCTGCGGGACCTGCCCTACCAGGATCCGGACCGGTTGGTCATGGTCTGGCCCGAGGTGAACGCCAACAAGACCATGGCCCTGCTGGCCGAAGAGGAGCTGCCCAGCCTGGCCGGCGTGAGCGGCATGACGCGTTGGACGTTGACCCTCACGGGCGCCGGCGATCCCGTGGAGATCACCGGGACGCAGGTGTTCACCGACCACTTCGAGCTGCTCGGCGTCCTGCCCCTCCTGGGACGGACGTTCCGGCCCGGGGAGGACCTTCCCGGCGCCGCGGGCGTGGTCATCCTCTCCCACCACTTCTGGACGTCGGTCTTCGGCGCCGACCCGGGCGTCGTGGGACGGATGATCGACGTCGCCGGGGCCGAGTACGACCGGCGCACCGTGGTGGGCGTCATGCCCGAGCGATACCGCCCGGTCATGGGCGAAACCGACGTATGGATCCCCCTGGAGGGCGACCCGGCCGTGGGCCTGGTGGCCGACGACTCCTGGTACGTGAACCAGCGCGTCGCCCGCCTCGCTCCGGGGGCCACGGTGGCGCGGGCCAACGCCGAGGTGAAGGAGCACGCGCGGCGGATGCAGGAGCGTCTCCCCACCATCTTCGACGACGAGGAGGTGGCCACGGCCACGGTGCAGCCGCTCCATGACTTCGTGGCGGGGGGCACCGGAAGCGTCTTGTGGGTGGCGTTTGGGGCCGTGTCCCTCGTTCTCGTCATGGCGTGCGCCAACGTGGCGAACCTGCTCCTGGCGCGGGGCGAGGCCCGGGGACGGGACCTGGCGGTGAGGGCCGCGCTGGGGGCGGGGCGCCGACGCGTGGCCTTTCCGCTTCTGGCGGAAAGCGGGCTCCTGAGTGTGTCGGGCGGCGCCCTGGGCGTCGCCCTCGCGTACGGGATGGTCTCCGCGGCGGTGCGCCTGGCGCCCGAGGACTTCCCCCGCATCGCGGAGGTGGGGGTCAGTCGAGCCGTGCTCGTCTTCGCCCTGGCCGCCACGGTGCTCACCACGGTCGTGGCCGGTCTGGTACCCGCGCTTCGCGCCAGCCGCGTGGACGCCACGGCTTCCCTGGGCAGCTCGGTTCGGGGCACGGGACGGCGGGTGGCCAGCCCGGTGAGCGCCGCCTTGGTGGGCATCCAGGTGGCCCTGGCCGTGGTGGTGGCCGTGGGCTCCGGGCTCATGCTCCGCTCGCTCGGGGCGCTGCTGGCCGTGGACGCCGGCCTGGTCGGGGAGGGGGTCCTCACGTTCCGCCCCAACCCCCCCGGGGGACGCTATCCGGACGGCGAGGCCTTCCTCGAGTATTACGACCGCGTGACGGAGCGGGTGGCCGCGGTGCCGGGCGTGGAGTCGGTGGGTGCCATCCACCTCCTGCCCGGGACGGAGAACAACTGGAGCTTTCCCACGTTCCCGGAGGGCGTGGCCATCCCCGCCGGATCCCCCGTGCCCAGCGTCAACTTCCGGGCGGTGCGCCCCGGCTACTTCGAGACCCTTCGCATCCCTCTACGGACGGGGCGGCTCCTGGGGGCGGCGGACCGCGCCGACTCGGAGCCCGTGGCGCTGGTCAACGAGGCATTCGTGGCCCGCTTCTGGCCGGGGGAGGACCCTCTGGGGCGGACGGTGAGCTACTTCCGGCCGGACGGCACCGCCTATCGGGTGGTGGGCGTCGTGGCCGACGTCCGCCAGCATGACCGGGCCGCCGAGCCCAGGCCGGAGATGTACTACGCGCACGCCCAGGTGCCCTGGAACCAGATGGCCATGTGGATCATGGCGCGGGTCCGGACCGGCGCTCCCCTCGACTACGCCGAGGCAGTGCGGGCCGCCGTCTGGGACGTAGACGCCGACGTGCCCATCGCCGGGATGGACGACATGAGCGCGGTGCTCGGCCGCTCGACCCGGACCATGCGATTTCTTGCCTTCCTCCTGACGGGCTTCGGGCTTCTGGCCCTGATCCTGGGGGGGATCGGCGTGTTCGGGGTCACGGCGTACACCGTGGGCCGGCGCCTCCCGGAGTTCGGCGTGCGCATCGCGCTGGGGTCGTCCCGAGCGCAGGTCCTGGGTACGGCCCTCCTGCACGGGGTGGTGCCGGTGGCGCTCGGGCTCGTGGCGGGGATGGCGGCGGCGGCGCTGAGCGCCGACCTGCTGGAGTCGGTCCTCTACGGCGTGACCCCCCGGGACCCGTGGGCGTTCGCCGGCGTGGCCGGGCTATTCGGTGTGGTGGCCCTGGTGGCCACGATGCTGCCCGCGTGGCGGGCCAGTCGCCTGGATCCGGTGGCGGTGCTCAGCAAGGAGTAGCCGCGCGGTCCGGGGACCGCGTGGTCGGCCCCTCACTCCATGGAAGGCCGGCGGGACCTCAGATAGTCCAGCAGCACGTTGGACATGGCCCGCATCCCCACCGGGACCGACGAGTCGTCGGCCTGGAAGGTCGGCGTGTGATGGCCTCCGGACTCGACGCCCGGGGCGACCATGCCCAGCCGGAAGAAGAAGCCCGGCACCTCGTTGGCGTAGTACGCGAAGTCCTCGCCGCCCATGGTGGGCTCCAGCACGTCCACGTGGTCGGCGCCCACGACGGCCGCCAGAGACGGGGCCATCTGCTCGGTGAGGGCCAGGTCGTTGATCGTGGCGGGCGTACCCCGGTCGTACTCGAGCTCGTACGTGCCGCCTCCGGCGGACGTGATGCCCGCCAGGATCTCGCCCATACGGCGCTCGACGGCGTCGCGCACGTCGGCGTCGTACGTGCGGACCGTGCCCTCCAGCAACACCTCGTCGGGGATGATGTTGAAGCGGGTACCACCCCGAACGATGCCGACGGTGACCACGCTGGGCTCGAGGGGAGGGAGGTTGCGGGATCGGATGGTCTGGAACGCCATCACCGCCTGGGAGGCCATCACCACGGGGTCGACGCTCAGGTGCGGGGCGGCGCCATGGGCCTGCCGGCCGATGACGCGCGCCTTGAAGTGGTCGACCGCCGCCAGGGCGGGGCCGGGCGTATACCCGAGCCGGCCCACCGCCATCTCAGCGAACGCGTGGAGGCCGAAGACGGCCGACGGGCGGGGGCTCTCCATGACGCCCTCGCGGACCATGAGGTCAGCGCCGCCCTCCTCCCCTGGGGGAGGCCCTTCCTCGGCCGGCTGGAAGATGAACTTCACCGTTCCCGGGATGCGGTCCCGCATGGACGCCAGCACCGAGGCCACACCGAGCTGCACCGCCGTGTGGACGTCGTGGCCGCAGGCGTGCATGACCCCCACGTCCTGGCCCAGATACTCGGTGCGCACCGTGGAGGCGAAGGGGTAGGGGGTGTCCTCGGTGACCGGGAGGGCGTCCATGTCCGCGCGTACGGCCACCGTGTCGCCGGGAAGCCCGCCCCTCAGGATGCCCACGACGCCCGTATGCGCCACGCCCTCGGTCACCTCGTCGAAGCCCAGGGCCCGCAAGTGCTCCGCCACCATGGCCGCGGTCTGGAACTCCCGGTTGCCCAGCTCCGGGTTCTGGTGGATGCGGTGGCGCAGCTCGATGATCTCCGCGGCGAAACGCTCCACCGCGGCGTCCACCTCCGGGTCCTGGGCGCGGACGCCAGGAGATGACAGCAGCGTCAGCAGAAGGACCGGGAGGGCCACGTTCAAGGCTCGGGTCATGGTCGAGATCCTGGGTTCTGGGCGGTTGGGACACCGGAACGCATACGACGTGCCTCGCTTCCCGACAAGCCCGTCATCGGAGGCCGGGTGGCAGCCGGGGCTGGTCCTGGTCTGGTGAACCGAGTCCGGCGATCCTGGCGGCCCTCGCAAGCGACCGCCCGATGGGCGAGCCGCTGTACTTCAACTTCACCGGCAATCGAAGTCGAGCGATGACTCGAGGGGCCTCCCCCCTTAACTTCAACCCACCCTCCCGCTCCCCCCAAGCCTCGGGAGCCACGGCATGGATGACGATCCCAAGGAGCTCCCGCGCGCGGCCGGCGCACGGGTCCGGCCGATGGCTGCCGGCCCGGGCCTGGCGTGAGTCGGAGACGGACGAGCCATCCATGAAGATCACCACCACCCAGGAGATCGCGGACCTCGACCGCAGGGCCGTCCAGGAGCACGGCATCCCAGATCAGCTCCTCATGGAGAATGCCGGCGTGGCGGCCTTCGACGTCATCCACCGGGAGCAAGCGGCGTCCGGCAGCGGGATCGAGGGCTGCGACTTCGTGGTCCTGTGCGGCGGGGGCAACAACGGGGGGGACGGCTTCGTGGTGGCCCGCGAGCTCCTGTCCACGGGAGCCCGGGTGCGCACCTTCATCCTGGGCGACCCCGAGGCGTACGGCGACTCGGCCCGCGCCAACCTGGAGATGCTCCGGGAGGCCGGTGCCGATGTCACCGTGGACCCTGAGGTGACCGAGGTCGAGGGCGCCCTCGATGCGTGCGACGCCGTGGTGGACGCGCTCTTCGGCACGGGCATCAGCCGCAAGGTGGGGGGCAAGTACAGGGTGGTGATCGAGGCGGTGAACGCCAGCGCCTGCCCGGTCTACAGCCTGGACATCCCCTCGGGCGTGAACGGAGACACGGGTGCCGTCATGGGCGAGGCCGTGTGGGCGGACCACACCATCACGTTCGGTCTCCCCAAGCGGGGCAACTTCCTGTATCCGGGCGCGGAGCGCTGCGGCCGCCTGTGGGTGAGCCACATCTCCTATCCCCGGGAGCTGGTGGAGGCCGAGCACGTGCTGGTGGAGGTAAGCGCCCCTCCCCCCCTGCCGCCGCGTCGCGTGGACGGCCACAAGGGCACCTTCGGCGACGCGCTCTTCATCGCCGGAGCGCGGGCGTATTTCGGCGCCCCAGCCTTCGCGGCCCTGTCCCATCTCAAGGCCGGCGGAGGCTACGCCCGCCTGGCCGCCCCGGCGTCGCTGGTGCCGTCCCTGGGAACCATCGCCCCCGAGGTCGTCTTCGCCCCCCAGGCCGAAACCCCGGCCGGCACCCTTTCAAGGGATGCAGGGGATGTAATCCTGGCGCTGTCCAGCCGGTGCGACTTCGTGGTCATGGGTCCGGGTGTGTCGTTGAACGAAGAGACTCAGGAGCTGATCCGCAGGCTGGCCCGCGAGCTGGCGCTCCCGGTGTTGATCGACGGGGATGGGATCACGGCGGTGGCCGAGGACCTGGAGGTGATCCGGGGCAGAGAGGCCCCCACCGTCCTGACGCCCCATGCGGGAGAGATGAGCCGCCTCATCGGCCGCCCCACCGCGGACATCCTGGCCGATCCGATTCCCGTGCTCCAGGACGCGGCCCATGACCTGGGCGCCATCATCGTCCTCAAGGGGGCGCACTCGCTGATCGGGCTGCCGGACCGGCGGGTGTTCGTGAACACCACGGGCAACTCGGGGATGGCGACGGCGGGGTCGGGGGATGTGCTCACGGGCACGGTCTCGGCGATGTACGGGCTGGGGCTGGGGGTGGAGGATGCGGTCAGGGTGGGGCTGTTCGTGCATGGGTTGGCGGGGGATCTGGCGGCGGAGGCGATCGGGGCGGATGGGATGACCGCCCAGGACGTGTTGCGGTGGCTGCCGGAGGCGGTGAGGCGGTATCGGGAGGGGTATGGCCACCCCTGGGGTGGGGGCCTACCCGGAGAATCCCTACACCCGACGAAGGGAAGCTCCTGACGCATCGATGGGAGGTCTTTCACACCCGGTGCGCTCGCGGGTCGAAAAGACCACCGATTAAATTGGTGCGACCGGCTACGACAGGGGGGGCCTCCCTCCTCCTTGCGCCATGGGCGCTCCGGTGCGCTGGCCGACCCGTCGGTCGACCCCCCGCGCGGAAGCCCTGACGACTGGACCCACCGCTCGATCCCTCCCTCGATTCGGCGTCTCCCGGAGGCCGGCACAGATGGCAT
>Ga0214471_10003269_pt1 | contig 12604 bp, 11 predicted proteins | sample RVTome_5_FD_207665 | JGI IMG/M metagenome (GOLD analysis project Ga0214471, IMG submission 207665) | Soil microbial communities from uranium-contaminated site in the Upper Colorado River Basin, Wyoming, United States - RVT142D155 | ecosystem: Environmental > Terrestrial > Soil > Contaminated >...
CGAGCCGAGCAAAGCAGCGACGTCCTTGCCGAGCAGCCGGTCGGCAGTATTCACGAGGTCGGCGATGCGGGACAACAGCGGCGTAAGGCCGTCGCGCGACAGCGCGCCGACCTGGCCCGCCACGCTTGACATCGCCGTGAACATGTCGGCGGCCGGCGCACTGGCAATGCGCGCGCCGGGCACCAGCGCCGTCGCCGCCTCGCCACGCTGGATCTCCACCGTCTTGGCGCCGAGGAACTGCGAGCTGTGAATGCGGGCGACGCTGTCGCTGGGAATGAGCCACCCTTGGCGCACGGAGAGGTCGAGGTGGAAGACCATGGCACCGCCTTCCTCGACCGGGGTGATCGCTTCGACCTCGCCGACGGGAAAGCCTTCATAGCGGACCTGGGTGCCGAACTTGACGTCCGCCACGTTGTCGAACAGGACGCTGTAGTGGTCGCGTGGCCCGGCGCCACCGGTGAGTATGACCACCGCCGCCAGGCCGGCGGCCAGCATCGCGAGCACGAAGGCTCCGACTGCGGCGTAGTTCAGTGCATGGTGTCGCATTGCTCTATCTCGCTTCCGCGCCAGCGTCTGGCACGTCCTTTGATAGCGGCTCGCCGGTCAGCCGCTGCAGGTAGGACTCGGCGTCGACCACGGGCGCGTCAGCGCGTCGGTTCAGCAGGTTCTGAACCTGCCGGTTGGTGGATCGCCGCAGTCCTGCGACGTCGTCGATGGTGAGGATGCGTCCCTCGTCGAGCACGGTGATGCGGTCGGCGATCCTGAAGGCACTCTCCAGCTCGTGGGTAACCACCACCATGGTCATGTTCATGGCATCGCGTAGCTTCAGGATCAGCTCGTCGAGCGCCGAGGAGACGACCGGATCGAGCCCCGCCGACGGCTCGTCGAAGAACAGCAGCAAGGGGTCCATGACGATCGCTCTGGCGACGGCGGCGCGCTTGAGCATGCCGCCGGACAGTTCGGCGGGCATCAGCGCATCGGCGCCCGCAAGGTTGACGACCTCGAGCTTGAGGCGCGCCATGATTTCCATGGTCTTGCGGTCGAGCCGCGTGTGCTCGCGCAGCGGCAGCATGATGTTGTCGAGCACGCTCATCGAACTGAACAGCGCGCCACCCTGGAAGGCGACCCCGATCTTGCGCCGCAGGCGGACCATTTCCTGAGCCCGGGCACGCGTGATGTCGACGCCGAGCAGCTCGATGCGCCCGGCGGTGGGGCGCAGCAGGCCTACCAGGTGCCGCAGCAGGGTGGACTTGCCCGAGCCGCTGCCGCCCATGATCACCATGATCTCGCCCGGCCGCACTGCCAGGTCGATGTCGTGCAAAATCTGCCTCGGCCCGTAGTGTGCCTGCAGGCCCTCGACCCGGACAACCGCGGCTTCCGGCAGTGTCGGCGTCGCGGTCCGCGGCGCAGCGCTCTGTTGGTTCACAGCCATCGGCCTATCCGCTGGTCACGACGAAGGCGAAGACCATGTCGACGATGATGATGGCGGCGATCGACTGCACCACCGCCCGCGTCGTGCGCCGTCCGACCCCTTCGGCGCCGCCGTCGGCGAGCGCGCCGTTGACCGTCGAGACCAGAGCGACCAGCGCCGCGAAGAGCACGCTCTTGCCGAGGCCGTGCGCCAGGTCGTTCACCGAGAGCGTGGCCGCGACGTCGGCGAAGTAGGCGGCCATGCTGAGGTCCAGCGCGGCGGTCACGAAGAATCCGGCGGCGGTGAGCGCGACGATGTCGGCCCACAGGGTGAGGCAGGGCACCATGACCATCATGGCGATCAGCGCCGGCGCGACGAGGAAGCGGACCGGCGAGATGCCGATCACCCGCAGGGCGTCGACCTCCTGATTGATCATCATGGTGCTGAAGCGCGCTGCCAGGGCGGAGCCGGAGCGGCCAGCGATGAGGATGCCGATGATCAGCGGCGCGAATTCGCGGACGACCGACAGCGCGATGCCGATCGCCGCGAAGGATTCCGCGCCGAACAGACCGAGACTGTAGAGGCTCTGGATTGCCAGCATCATGCCGATGGTCGCCGACAGCACCGTCGCGATGGGCAGCGCCTCGATGCCGATCTGCATCATCTGCCGGATGACCGCCGGCAGGCGCACGGGCTGGCGGCGGACCGGGCCAATGGCCGTCCAGAGCACAGACTCGAGGAAGAGCGCACCGGCGAACCCGACCTCCTCCACGCCGCGCACGACGCTCCGCCCCAATCCTTCGGCGACCCTCAACATCGCGCTTCTCCTAGCCGGCGGCCGCCAGGGCGGCGTCGATGGTCGGATGGATGGAGAAGACCTTGTCGAGGCGGGCCAGCTCGAAGACCCTGAGGGCCTGGGGGCTCACCGCCACGAGGCGCAGGTCGCTGCCGCGCCGCTTTGCCCACTGCAGCGCCTCGACCAGGCTGGCAATGCCGGAGCTGTCGATATAGGTGACCGCGGAAAGATCGACGAGAACGTCTTGCTGGCGTTTCACACAGTCGAGCAATTGCCGGCGGACCGCCGGGGCGCGGTCGAGATCGATCTCGCCGGTGAGCGTGACCACTAGGTTGCCATTCACTTCACGGATCGCTTCGGTCATTTCGCCGGCTCCTTCTTCTTGGTCATCTGCAGGACGTTGCCGACCCCAGTGGGCGATCGCGTGAAGTCGGCAGTGTCCATCAGCTTGTGAATGAAGTGAGTGCCGAGACCGCCGGGCCGGAGGTCGTGCAGGGCACGCGGCTGAACCACGGTGGGCGCCACCGCCGGGCCGAAGTCGGTGACCCGCAGGATCATCCGGTCCGCGCTGTCCATGATGTCGAGCAGAATAGGTCCGTCGCCGCGGCCTTCGTAGGCGTGCAGAATGACATTCTGACAGGCCTCGCCGACCGCGAGGACGATGTCTTGCGTGGCCGGCTCGTCGAAACCGCAGAAGCGCGCGGCGCTGCGCACGATGTCGCGCACCAAGACCATGCGGTTGGCCTGCGCCGGGAAGCGCAGCTCCAGCAGGTATTCGGGGGCCGGCGCGTTCATGGCGTCTCCCGCCGCCACGCCGTGGCGGAAAGCTCGACGCCGGCGTCAGCCGCCACCCAGGCATCGTCGATCGCCAGCACCGTGAGGTCGTCTCGCGCCTCCCAACCGCCGTCCTGGTCCAAGGTCGCCAGCAGCGCCTCCAGGCGGCGGGCCAGCGGCGCCTCGGCAAGCGCCTCGATGAGCTGGACCAGCCCCTCGACGCCGAGCCGCTCGCCGCTGACGTAGCGGTATTCCGTGAGGCCATCGCTGAAGACGTAGAGCTCGCCGTTGTCGAGATCGATCTGCTTGTTCGTCGCGTTGTCCGCGGCGAGAATGCCAAGCGGTGCCGCTGTCGCCGGGAAGGACTCGTAGCTGCGGTCGCGGCGGCGCAGCAGCGGCGGCTGGTGGCCGGCATTGGCGAGGCAGACCCGGCCGTCACTGCTGCAATAGTGGCCGGCGACCATGGTGACGAACATGCCGCGCGTGGCGGTTTCGCAGAGCTCGGCGTTGATCGCTTCGAGCAGCAGCGCTGGCGAGTCGATGCGCTTGCCGAGACAGCGGAACAGGCTAATGGTCTTGGCCATCAGCAGGGCTGCGTTCATACCCTTGCCGGAGACGTCCCCCAGCGCGAAGGCGATACGCTCTCCGTCCAGCGGGTAGAAGTCGAAGAAATCACCCGACAGCTTTCGCGCCGGCCGGTTGACGCCCCAGATCGGCAGCTGGCCCGGCGCGCATTGCGGCTGCAGGCTGCGCTGTAGGTCGGCCGCCATCTCCAGGCTGTCGCCGACGCGCAGTTGCTCGGCCAGGCGCAGGCGAAGCGCGGCGTTCGCGAAGGTCAGATCCAGCAGGCCGGTCACGGCTCGTAGAAAGCCCGTGCTCCCCGCTTGCTGATGCGCCTGCATCTCGCGGTACGCCGCATCGAGCAGGGGCGAGGGGTCATCGGTCGCGGCCAAGCGGGAGCCCAGGTCCGCGAGGAAGTCCAGCTGACTGGAGAGGCTGCCGCCGGTCTTCCCGGCCGCCCTGAGGTATTGCTGATCCGACATCGCCCTGGCGCGTTACGCTCATCTGCGGCCTACCCCGGACATCCTAGGTCTCAGAGGTTAACCGTCCCTTTGGGCAGCGCTTCGGAACAGCAGAATCTCTAGGGTTTGCAACTCAGAGTCTGTCTTAGGCGGCGTAGTTCGTGCCGGCTCGGCCACCGGTGTTCATGGCGCCCGGTTCGCGACGTCCTCCGCCGCGTCGAAGCGGGTGGCGACCCCCTCGCAAAGGCGGAAGAGGGCATCCTGCGGCTCCGCCATGGCAAAGATCTCCTCCGGCCCCGCCCGCAGGTAGAGGCCGCGCAGGATGCGTCCGGCCAGGCCGTGGCCCACCACGAGCACCTCCGCCCCGTCGGGCTGCTCGGCGAACCAGTCGGTGAGGCGCCGGGCGACCAGGGCATAGCTCTCGCCGCCGGGCACCTGGTAGCCCCATTTGTCGGCCTCGCGCGCCTGCCAGATTTCCAGAAATTTATGGGACAGCTCGGCCTGCAGCTCGCCCTCCCAGACCCCGAAGCCGTGCTCCATGAGGCGCGGATCCTCGGCGATTCCGACCGGATCGAGGCCCAGAACCTCTGCCACGGCGCGCGCGGTCTGCCGGGTACGGCCAAGCGGGCTGCTGACCATCCGCAGCGTCGGCCGTGCCCCTACGATCTGGCGCAGCGTCCGCCCCATGGCGACGGCCTGCGCACGCCCGCGCGGCGTCAGTGGCGAATCCCGGTGACCCTGGAGCCGGCCCGCCCGGTTCCATTCGGTTTCGCCGTGGCGCAGAAGATAGATGGTCTTCAATCGCTTCCCCCAGAACTGCCGGCGGCGGCGCCATGACCGCACCGTCATTAGCAATACAACCGTCATGCAATACAATATCTTGAGGGCCTTGACCGCTTTCCGTTAGGATCGCCGCTCCCCTTTCCCGGCGCCGCCGCTTCCGCCTGCCCAGGCCGGCCGCCCCATGACGAAGCTCTGATGTCCCTGCTGACGGTCACCCACACCACGGTCTATCGCTACCAGAGGCCGGTGCGCTTCGGCGAGCACCGCCTCATGTTCCGGCCGCGCGACAGCCACGACCTCAGGCTGATCGACGCCTCGCTCACCATCTCGCCGCCGGCCGAGGTGCGCTGGCTGCACGACGTGTTCTCCAACTCCATCGCCATCGCCGCCTTCCAGGACGCCGCCGAGGAGCTGCGCTTGGAGAGCCACATCATGCTCGACCACTTCGGGCTGAAGGACCCTGACTTCGCGATCGAGCCCTACGCGCAGATCTATCCCTTCAGCTACCCGGCCGACGAAATCCCCGACCTCGGCCGCTCGGTCGAGCGCGACTACCCGGACCCCGACCGCAAGATCGATGCCTGGGTGAAGGCCTTCCTCGACGGCGGCGGCCAAGTGCGCACCCAGGACCTGCTGGTGAATATCACCCGCGCGATCCACGAGCAGTTCTCCTACTCCAAGCGTTACGCCCTGGGCACCCAGACCCCGGTCGAGACGCTGGATCTCGCGGGCGGCACCTGCCGCGACCTCGCCGCCTTCATGATGGGCGCGGTGCGCGCCCTCGGCCTCGCCGCGCGCTTCGTCTCCGGCTACCTCTACGACCCGGCGCTCGACACCACCCTGCGCGGCGGCGGCGCGACGGGCGGCGACGACCTGCGCGGCGCCGGCGACACCCACGCCTGGGTGCAGGTCTACCTGCCGGGCGCCGGCTGGGTCGAGTTCGACCCCACCAACGGGCTGGTCGGCGGCGCCAACCTGATCCGCGTCGCGGTGGCGCGCGAGCCGTTCCAGGCGGTGCCCTTGCAGGGCACCTACTTCGGTGCGGCCGACGACTTCCAGGAGATGGCGGTCGAGGTGCGCGTGACGCGCGGATAAGGCGCCTGCCGGCGATCACTCCTGCGTTACCACGGCGTCACCCGAACGTGACTGGCCCGTGAAGTTGGATGCTTCTACCTTGCCGGGCCATGAGCCGTAAGATTTCCTCCCTCGACGCAGTCGGCGCCCTCGCCCTCACCATGGCCCTGGCGGCCTGGCTCGCCGCCGCCGGAACGCAGGCGCAGAGTGCGTGGGCCGGCGAGAGCCGCCCGGTTGTGGTCGAGTTATTCACCTCGCAGGGCTGCAGCTCCTGCCCGCCGGCCGATGAGCTGCTCGGCGAACTGGCCAAGCAGCCGGGCGTGCTGGCGTTGTCGTTCCACGTCGACTACTGGGACTACATCGGCTGGAAGGATCCCTTTGCCGCCGCGCAGTACACCGAGCGCCAGCGCGACTACACGGCCAAGCTCGGCCTGCGCTACGTCTACACGCCGCAGATGGTGATCGACGGCCGCCACGACGTCGTCGGCAGCAAGCGTGGCGAGGTCATGCGCATCATTGCGGAAGCGGCCATGACAGAGCCGGCCGTGGCGGTGACGTTGGATGATGTCGGGGGCGGGCGCGTGCTGCTGTCGGCCGGCCAGGCGCCGACGGAAGGGGCGACGGTCTGGCTGGTCAATTTCGATGACGGACACGACACCGACGTGGCGCGCGGCGAGAACCGCGGCCACTCCCTGCACAACAGTAACGTGGTGCGCGAGCTCATCGCGCTCGGCACCTGGTCCGGCGAGGCCAGGAGCTTCGACCTGGACTTCGCCGGGACCAAGGCAGCCGGGCGCGGCGGCTGCGCCGTCATCGTGCAGCAGGGCCGCGGCGGGCCGATCCTCGGTGCCGCCGTCTACGATCTCGACGCCTACACCGGCTGAGCCGGTCCCGGCTGGACGGGAGCGTCAGCCGGCCAGCAGGCCCCGTTCCACCAGTGCCGAGAGCCGGCGCGAGAAGGCCGGCGCATCGGGCAGCGGCTCGCCCTCGATGATGCGTGCCTGATCGAGCAGCAGCCAGGCAGCGTCTTCCACCACGCTCCCCGATCCATCTTTGCCGACCTGCCCGGCCAACGCCTTCACCAGGGCGTGGCCCGGATTGATCTCGAGGATGCGCTGGGAGCTGCGGTCGAGCTGGTGCTGCTGCTTCAAGAGACGTTCCAGGTGCATGTCGAGGTCGCCTTCGTCGGCCACCAGGCAGACCGGGCTCGTGGTGAGCCGCGCCGAGATGCGGACATCCTTCACCTGGTCCTTCAGGGTCAGCTTCACGAAGGCGATGAGCGCATCGATGCCGGGCGTCTCGTCTGTCGTCTTCGCGTCCGCGTCCTCGGCCTGCTTGTCGTCGTCGCCGATCTTGTCGAGGTCCGCGCCGCCGCGGGTCACCGAACGGAAGCGCTTGCCCTGGTAGTCCGGCACCATGGAGAGCCAGAAGTCGTCGACCGGATCGCTCATCAGCAGTACTTCGACGCCCTTGGCGGCGAAGCCCTCAAGCTGCGGGCTCTGCGCCAGCGCCTTGGGATCGTCGCCGCTGATGGTGTAGATGGCGTCCTGGCCCGGCCGCATGTCCTTCACGTAGTCGGCGAGGCTGATCCAGCCCGGCCGCGTGGTCGAGCGGAAGCGCGCCAGCTCCAGCAGCGCCGCGCGCTGCTGGCCGTCCTCGTAGAGGCCTTCCTTCAGCACCGGGCCGAAGGTCTCCCAGAACGTGGCATATTCCTCCGGTGCGTGCTCGGCCTTCTGCTTCAGCTCGCCGAGCACCTTCTTGCAGAGCGCGGTGCGGATCTTGGCGAGGCGCGGGTTGTTCTGCAGCAGCTCGCGGCTGACGTTGAGGGGCAGGTCCTCGGTGTCGACGATGCCGCGCAGGAAGCGCAGGTAGGGCGGCAGCAGCTCGGCGCAGTCCTCGGCGATGAAGACGCGCTTCACGTAGAGCCGCACGCCCGGCTTGCGGTCGGGATGGAAGAGGTCGAAGGGTTTCTGCGAGGGGATGAAGAGGAGGCAGGTGTATTCCATCACCCCTTCCGCCTTGAAGTGCAGACGCAGCCAGGGATCGTCGAAGGCGTGGCCGACGTGGTGGTAGAATTCCTTGTACTGCTCCTCGGTGATCTCGCTCTTGGGCCGCGTCCAGAGGGCGGAGGCGGCGTTCAGCGTCTCGTTCGGCTCGTCCTCCTTCTTCGATTCCAGGACAACCGGTACGGCAATGTGGTCGGAGTAGGTGGCGACGATGCGGCGCAGGCGCGCGGGATCGAGATACTCCTCCTCGCCCTGGCGCAGGTGCAGCACGATGCGGGTGCCGCGCGCCGGCGCGCCGCTGTCCTCGGCGACGGTGAAGGCGCCCTTGCCGTCCGATGTCCAGCGCCAGCCCTCGGCCTCGCCGGCGCGGCGCGTCTGCACCTCGACGCGCTCTGCGACCATGAAGGCGGAGTAGAAGCCGACGCCGAATTGGCCGATGAGGTTGGCGCCCTCCTGCTTGTTCTCCAGCTGCTGCACGAAGGCGGCGGTGCCGGAGCGGGCGATGGTGCCGAGGTTGTCGATGAGTTCCTGGCGGTTCATGCCGATGCCGTTGTCGGCCACGGTCAAGGTTCGGGCGGCCGGATCGGTCTTCAGGCGAATGCGGAAGCTGCTGTCGTCGCCGAGCAGGCAGGACTGGGTGAGCGCCGCGTGGCGCAGTCGGTCGCAGGCGTCGGCGGCATTGGAGATCAGCTCGCGCAGGAAGATCTCCTTCTCGGAGTAAAGCGAGTGCGCGACGATGTCGAGGAGCCGGCTGACCTCAGCCTGGAAATTCATCTGTTCTTCCGCCATGGCCTTTCATCCGTCTTTCTGCGGTCCCTGCGGCGCGGGGGTGAAGTCGTGGCCGGGCGCCCCAGCTCACGACCGCGTGACATATGTGGGCATTCGGGGTTCACTGCAAGGCTTCTTGGCCGGCGGAGACCCCGCCGGTGCGGCCGAGCGAGGGGAATGCGATGGCGCGCAACGACGCGGGCAAGGGCGCCGGCGACCCGCGCGGGGGCGACCCGCATGAGGGCGCGCGCCGCCAGCTGCTGCGGCAGATCGAGGAGGAGGTCGCCGAGACCGCCCACTGGCTGGGCAAGGACAGGCTGGCCCCCGAGGTACTGGCGGCCATCGGGCGGGTGCCGCGCCACGCCTTCGTGCCGCGCATGGAAGAGGTCTTCGCCTACCGCAACGAGCCGCTGCCGATCGGTCTCGGCCAGACCATCTCGCAGCCCTACATCGTGGCGGTGATGAGCGACCAGGCGCTGGGCGGTACTGGGGTTGGCCCCGGCGCCCGCGTGCTGGAGGTCGGCACCGGCTCCGGCTACCAGGCTGCCGTGCTGGCGGAGCTCGGCGCCGAAGTGTGGTCGATCGAGGCGCTGCCCGAGCTGGCCGCGGAGGCGGCCGCGCGCCTGAAGGCGTTGGGCTACGACAGGGTGCACTGCCGCCAGGGCGATGGCGCGGCCGGCTGGCCCGAAGCGGCGCCCTTCGACGCCATCCTGGTGACCGCCGCGGCGACGGCCATCCCGCCCGCCCTGGTCGACCAGCTGAAGCGCGGCGGCCGCCTGATCATCCCGCTGGGGCCGCCGGACGGGGCCCGGCGCCACAGCTCGAGCCAGCGCCTGCTGCGCCTCGAGAAAGGCAGCAACGGCAGCCTGAAGGAAACCGTCATCCTGCCGGTCGCCTTCGTGCCGCTGATCACCCCGCGGGCCGACGCGGGCTGAGCTGCCGGCGACCGTTGCGGAATCGTCGCAGCCCGGCCACGGGAATCCCTTGCAATGGGACGGGGCAGCCCCGATTCTCTAGGGCGACATGTCGCTCTTCGCGAACAGCCGGGTGACGGCCGTCCTCGGCCCCACAAACACCGGCAAGACCTATCTGGCGATCGACCGCATGCTTGGTCATTCGAGCGGGATGATCGGCTTTCCGCTGCGCCTTCTGGCACGCGAAAACTACGACCGCATCGTGCGCATCAAGGGGCCGGCCCAGGTCGCCCTGGTCACCGGCGAGGAAAAAATTCTGCCGCCAGGAGCGCGCTATTTCTGCTGCACGGTGGAGTCCATGCCGGTCGATCGGCCGGTCTCCTTCCTCGCCGTCGACGAGATCCAGCTCTGCGCCGACGCCGAGCGCGGCCACGTCTTCACCGACCGCCTGTTGCACGCCCGCGGCCTTACCGAAACCATGTTCCTCGGCGCCGAGACGATCCGCCCGGTGCTGCAGAAGCTGGTGCCGGAGGCCGAGTTCGTGACCCGGCCGCGGTTCTCCACTCTCGCCTACACCGGCCCGCAGAAGCTGACCCGGTTGCCGCCGCGCTCGGCCGTGGTCGCCTTCTCCGCCGCCGAGGTCTACGCGACGGCCGAGCTGATCCGCCGCCAGCGCGGCGGCACCGCCGTGGTGCTGGGGGCGCTCTCGCCGCGAACCCGCAACGCGCAGGTCGCCCTCTTCGAGGCCGGCGAGGTCGACTACCTGGTCGCCACCGACGCCATCGGCATGGGCCTCAACCTCGACCTCGACCACGTCGCCTTTGCCAAGCTCAGGAAGTTCGACGGCCGCGGCCAGCGCTACCTGACGGCGCCGGAGATCGGCCAGATCGCCGGGCGTGCCGGGCGCCACATGAGCGACGGCACCTTCGGCACCACCAGCCAAGCCGGTCCCTTGAGCGACGAGCTGGTCGATGCGGTGGAGAACCACCGCTTCGACCCCATCGCCTTCGTGCACTGGCGCAACGTCGCGCTCGACTTCCGTGACCCGGCGCGGCTTCTGAAGAGCCTCGACGCCCGCCCGCCGCGTCCTGAGCTGCTGCTGGTGCGCAATGCCGAGGACCAGCTGGCGCTGGCCACCCTGGCGCGCGATCCGGAGATCGCCCAGCTCGCCACCTCGGCCGACTCGGTGGCGCTGCTGTGGGAAGTCTGCCAGGTGCCGGACTTCCGCAAGATCCTCTCTGACCACCACGCCCAGCTGCTTTCGCAGTTGTACCTGCACCTCATGCGCAACGACCGGCGTTTGCCGGAGGACTGGGTCGGCGGCCAGCTGGAGCGCCTCGACCGCGTCGACGGCGACATCGACCACCTGATCCAGCGCATCGCGCACATCCGCACCTGGACCTACATCACCCACCGCGGCGGCTGGCTGGCCGACAACGCCCACTGGCAAGGCCGCGCCCGCGCCATCGAGGACGCGCTCTCCGACGCGCTGCACGAGCGTCTGACGCAGCGCTTCGTCGACCGCCGCACGGCGGTGCTGGTGCGCCGCCTGCGCGGCGAGGGCGCGCTGATCGGCGCCGTGCGCAAGAACGGCGAGGTGCTGGTGGAGGGCGAGTTCGTCGGCCGCCTGGAAGGGTTCGAATTCCGCCCCGACGAGGAGGTGAGCGGCGAGGACGCGCGGCCGCTGCTGACCGCTGCGCGACGCGCGCTAGGTGGTGAGATGCCGCGCCGCGTGAAGCGCCTGGAGCAGGACGACGACGGTGCCTTCACCCTGGTCGATGATCGCATTGCCTGGCGCGGCACGCCCTTCGCGCGGCTGGCCGCCGGCGACACCGTGCTGACCCCGCGCATCGAGGTGCTGCACAGCGACTTCCTCGACGGGTCGGGCCGGGAAAGGCTGCGCAAGCGTGCCGCCCTCTGGCTGACGCGCCACATCCGCGCCCAGCTGAAGCCGCTGTTCAAGGCGCAGGAGGCCGAGCTGACGCCGCCGGGTCGCGGGCTGCTGTTCCAGCTGGTCGAGGCGCTTGGCACCCTGCCGCGGCGGCCCTTGGCGGCCCAGCTTGCTGCGCTCACCAAGGCCGACCGCAAGACGCTGGCCGAGCTCGGCGTGCGGCTCGGCGCGGCGAGCCTCTTCATGCCGAAGCTGCAGCACCCGCGCATGCTGGCCTTGCGCGCGCGGCTGTGGGCGGTGCGCCGCGGCTGTCCGCAGCCGCAGCTGCCGGCCGCGGGCGCCAAGACCTTCGACTTGGCGGCCCACGGCGCGGGGCCGGCGGCGGAAGACTTCTGCCACGCCATCGGCTATCGCTGGATCACCCGCAAGGATCACTCTGGCCTGGCCGTGCGCGCCGACGTGTTGGAGCGCCTGGCGCGCGAGGCCTATAAGCGCGCTGCCGCCGCGCCGGAAGCCGGCTTCGCCGCCGACCCGGTGCTCTGTCAGCTGGCCGACTGCAGCGCTGCCGACCTCGAGGCGGCGCTCTTTGCGCTCGGCTATCGCCGCCACGGCACCGTCGACGGCGAGCCGCGGTTCCTGCGCAAGGGCGCGCGGCGGAAACCACCCGCAGCGGCGCCAGCAGCCGGCGCGGTCGAGGCCGTTGCGGCCGCCGTCGCAGGCGAACCCGCCGCCGCGAAGGGCCGGCGCGGCAGGCGCAAGAGCGACCCGGCAGAGGTCGCGCGCAAGGCCGAGCTGCGACGCCTGGAAGAAAAGCGCATGGCGGACTCGCCCTTCGCCATCCTGCGCCAGCTGGCCCTCGGCAGCGAATGACTGACGGCGCCGGCCAGCCGGAAGGCCCGGGAGGACTGCGCGCCGACAAGTGGCTGTGGCATGCGCGCTTCTTCAAGAGCCGCAGCCTCGCCACCCAGCTCTGCCAGGCCGGCAAGCTGCGCCTCTCCGGCCTCGGCGTCGTCAAGCCGCACCACAAGGTGAAGCCCGGCGACGTGCTGACCTTCCCGCAGGCGCGCCACATCCGCGTCGTGAAGGTGCTGGCGCTGGGCCTGCGCCGCGGCCCGGCCAGCGAGGCGCAGGCGCTCTACGAGGACCTGAAGCCGCCAGCACTCGA
>Ga0214471_10003270_pt1 | contig 12602 bp, 12 predicted proteins | sample RVTome_5_FD_207665 | JGI IMG/M metagenome (GOLD analysis project Ga0214471, IMG submission 207665) | Soil microbial communities from uranium-contaminated site in the Upper Colorado River Basin, Wyoming, United States - RVT142D155 | ecosystem: Environmental > Terrestrial > Soil > Contaminated >...
GGTCACGCATCGCTGGGAACATAACGGTGAAGTCATGGCGGAAGTTCCGTTCGAAATCGGCGGGCAGCGATGGCGCGTGTTTTCCAGCAAGAACCTGGCACCGAGCTTGACCGGTGAGTGGAAGGTCTCGGTACTCGACGCCAGCGGCAGCGCGTTGAGCTCGAACACTTTCGCTTACAGCCAGGCACCTGAGCCAAGCGCGACGTCAGACACGATGCCGAAGGAGATGTCTGCCTCCCCCACCGAAGCGCAGCAGGCCCCGGCACCGAAGACCGAATAACTCGGTTCCGGCCCTAACGCGTCCAAGCCAACACCCGCAAGGGTGTTGGCTTTTTTGTTCGTGCGGTCATCGGTGCGATCGAGAACGCCGCCCTCACCCTAGCCCTCCTGATCGCTCCGTGCGTGTCGCTCCGCGCGCTTCATGCGCGCCCGCGACATTAACGCGTCCCTGTGTGGCACCTGCACTCCCGCGATCTTACTGCATCCCTGCACGTCACCGGAGGGAGAGGGAACGAATCGGTGCTTTCCTTAGGTAAACTATCCGGTGTTTGTTGGGAAACTTCCTGATGCCAAACGACGGCCACCCCACACGCGCAATGCAGCTCGATCGACCGGGCAAGCCGCTTCGGCTCGTGTCGCGACCTCCGGGAAAGCCCGACGCCGGGCAGCTGCTGCTCCGCGTCCACGCCTGCGGCGTTTGCCGCACGGACTTGCACATTGTCGACGGCGAACTCGCGCCGCTCGATCACCCGATCGTTCCCGGCCATGAAGTCGTCGGCACCGTTGTCGAACTCGGCGCTAACGTCCACGCGTTTCGCGTCGGCGAGCGCGTGGGTGTGCCGTGGCTCGGGTGGACATGCGGTCGCTGCCGCTATTGCAAGAGCGGTCGGGAAAATCTGTGCGACGGCGCGCGTTTCACCGGCTATCACCTCGCCGGCGGCTACGCCGACTATGTCGTCGCCGATGCGCGCTACTGCTTCGCGCTTCCGGAAGGCTACAGCGACGCCGAAGCCGCACCGCTGCTCTGCGCGGGATTGATCGGCTATCGAACCTTGCGCATGGCCGGCGACGCCGAGCGCATCGGCATCTACGGCTTCGGCGCCGCCGCCCATATCGTCGCGCAAATCGCGCGCCACGAAGGCCGAAAGATCTTTGCCTTCGTTCGTCCCGGCGACACCGATGCCCGGGAGTTTGCGCTCAAGATGGGCGCCGACTGGGCCGGCGACTCGACCGCCGCGCCTCCCGAACCCATCGACGCGGCGCTCCTGTTCGCCCCCGTCGGCACGCTCGTTCCCGTTGCGCTGCGCGCGGTCGTAAAAGGAGGAACCGTCGTATGCGGCGGGATTCACATGAGCGATATTCCGTCATTCCCTTACGAGATCTTATGGGGCGAACGCCGCGTCACGTCAGTGGCGAATCTCACGCGCCGGGACGGCATCGAGCTGCTCGCGCTCGCACCGAAGGTGCCGATAAGGACGACGGTGGAAACCTTTCCGCTCGAAGCGGCGAACCAGGCACTCGCGCGCCTGCGCCAGGGAAAACTCAGCGGTGCGGCGGTGCTGCAGGTGACGGATAAGCGACGCGGATAGCGCGCCGCAGGCCGCAAGAAATTCAGACCAGGTCTCGCTTTTTCTGCGTCGCCCCATTGCCGAGCTAATCCGTAAACAACGCGGAACTTGATCCACGTCAAAGCCTTGGTCGCCGCCGGTAGTTGAGAGTATGAGCCGGCGTATCGAGAGGAGAACCAAACTATGAGCCCCACTTTCCTGGACATCGGCGCAGCCGTAGTCCTATTGGCCGTCGTCGGCGCGCTGTTCGCATGGTTTGCACGAAACTTCGGAGTTACCTCGGACAGGCGCATGATGCGCATGCTGGTGCGCGCCGGCGTCGATCCCGCGATCGTAGCGCAAGGCGAAAAGCAGGCGATCATCGAAGATATCCGTCGCCGCTGCCGCAAGTGTCAGGCGGAGGACTTATGCGAACGATGGCTCGCCGAAAAAGTCGCGGGCGACAACGGCTTCTGCCCCAATGCGCGGATACTGAACGCGCTAACGACCGGACATCCGGCGGTGGCGTGAGGCATTGCGCCCCAGCCGCGCGTGAGCGGCGGGGCCGCGGATAAGTTGTGCAGCGCGGCGAGGTTCGCTGACGTCGGATCGGAGGACAGCCCCGCGACCTACATCAGCCCGTGGAAGGGTTGCACGTCGACCATTGCGCCGGGCTCGGTGTCGCCCGACTCCGGCGGCAGCACGATGAAACAGTCGCCGACGCTCATGGAGCTCAGGATGCCCGACCCCTGGCTGCCGGTGCTGCGTACCGTCAACTCGCCGTTCTCGTCGCGTCCGAGCACGCCCCGAATGAATTCAGTCCGTCCGACGCGCGTTCGAAGCGGACTCAAGCTGCGCGCCCGAAACGTCGGAAGCAGCGGCGGCGACGGCTCGCCCATGATGCAGCGCAGCGCCGGCCGCACCAACTGATAGAACGTCACCATCACCGCCACCGGATTGCCGGGCAACCCGAAAAACGCGGCGTTACCGAGTTTCCCGAAAACGAAAGGTCGGCCGGGACGCATGGCGACTTGCCAGAAACGGATGGTGCCGAGCGCCTCGACGGTTTCCTTTACGTAATCCGCATCCCCAACCGATACGCCGCCGGTGGTGATGACAGCGTCCGTGTTCGCGGCGGCATCGGCCAATGCCGCGCGAACGCTGTCGGGTCTGTCGGCCACGACGCCGAGATCGCGCAGTTCAACGCCGGCGCGTGTCAGCAACCCGAAAAGCGTGTAGCGGTTGCTTTCGTAGATCTGTCCCGGTTTCAGCGCTTCACCCACGGGGCGCAGCTCATCGCCGGTGCTAAAGTACGCGACGCGAGCCCGCCGATACGCCGGTACCTCCGCGAGTCCGAGCGACGCCAGCATGCCAAGTTCGGCGGCCGCGATTTCCTTGCCGGCCGCCAGCGCCGCCTGGCCTTTCGCGATGTCCTCACCCGCCATGCGGACGTTGCGCGCGCGGTCCGCCTCGTATTCGATGGTAACGCGATCTCCACGAACGGCCGCTTGCTCGCGTATCACCACGGCATCGGTACCGGTCGGCATCGGCGCGCCGGTCATGATTTGCACGCAATCGCCGCGCGCCACCGTTCCGGTGTAGGGTCGCCCGGCCAGCGCGCTGCCGACGACCCGAAATTCCCGGCTGCCTTCTTTCGGCAGTTCGTCGCGCGCAAGCGCGTAGCCGTCCACCGCCGAGTTGGTGTGGGCCGGCACGTCGATCGGCGACACGATGTCGCGCGCGAGCACGCGGCCGAGCGCTGTTCGCACCGGCACGTTTTCAATCTCGCGAACGACGGCGACATCGGCGAGAATGCGGGCGCGCGCATCGGCGACACTCAAGCGCTTGGAATCGCCGCGCGGTGCCGGGATGAACGACTTGGTGGTCGCCGTCATCGAGCGTTAGCGCGCGCCATGAGCGTGTGTCGACGCGGACGGCAAGTGCAACACGTCGTTCAGGATGAAGGCCACGATCGCATCGGGCCGATTCAAATCCAGAACCGGAATACCGACGGCATGACCGAGCGGCGCGTCGGTGGCGATAGCGATAATCGAACGATCGAGCGTGCAGAGCAGCGGCTGACCCTGGCTCGGGCGATGCAACTCGATCTTCGGAAACGACTCGGCCTTGAAACCCTCGACCAGGATCACATCGAGGTTGTCGTGATCGAGATGCGCCAGCAGCTCGTCGAGGCGCGGTTCGGCGGCGTCGCCGGTTTCGGTCACCAGCGCCCAGCGATGGCGCGAGGCGACGAGCATTTGCGTCGCGCCGGCGCGCCGCAGCTCGTAACTGTCCTTCCCGGGAATGTCCGTGTCGAATGAGTGATGCGCGTGCTTTACCATGGCGACCCGCAAGCCGCGCGCGCGCAGCTGCGGCAGCATCTTGCGCAGCAGCGTGGTCTTTCCCGTGCCGCTGTAGGCGGCGATACCCAGGACCGGCACCTTGCCTTTCGTCACAGTAAGCTCCCCTCGCGCAGCTGGGCTTCGAGCGCGCGGTGCTCTTCCGGATCGTTCACGTTCACGAACGACTCCGGACAATCGTGAAAGTCGGCGGTCGCTATTCGATGGCGCACGAACCAGCGATCGATCTTACGCTCGCCGGCGTCCAGAAATTCGAGCAGGCTGAACAACAGCGACCGCTTCAACAGGAGAAACACCGGATGCGTGCGAGCGCCGTCGTGCGCCACGCTGATATCGGCCTGCTCGACTGCCAGCGCGCGCGCCAACCGGGCCACCACGTCGGTCGCCATCAGCGGCGAATCGCACGGCACGGTCACGACAAAAGGCGTGGTCGCGGCTTTCAGCGCCGCCGCCATGCCGGCGAGCGGCCCCTGATAGTCCGCCAGCAGATCCGATACCACGCGATGGCCGAACGCCGCGTAGCGCTCTTGATTTCGATTCGCGCTGATCAGAAGCGGGCCCACCTGCGGTTGCAGGCGCGCCAATACGTGTTCGACCATCGCACGCCCATTCAGAATTACCAACCCCTTGTCGTCGCCCCCCATCCGGCTGCCGCGGCCGCCGGCAAGCACCACGCCGGTTATCGCTTTCCGGTCGATTCCCTCGGATACATTCGGTTTTCCTATGGGGCCCATGGTCTTCGCCTCGAACGTTCAGCGCGCTGCGCTCGCTCAAACGCCTGAGACTATATCGGCGTCCGTCGGACTCGACCAGTCGCCTGAGGATTCGGTCGAAACCGCCGCGGCGTAAGCCAGAGGGTGGCGGTATGGCTCGTTTTCCCGGAAGTTTTATATAACTATTTCTTCGTGCCCGCTCACGTGAACCACAAACCATCGTCTCCAGATACCCGCCGGGTGGAAAATACAACGATCCGTAAATTGACAGTGGTATCAATTTGACGCATGGTTACGCCGCCTTGTATCGAATTGTCGCGCACGTTAGATAGGGAAGTCGCCCAAATTCCGACGCTCGGAATGCGGTCGCGCCGCCGAACCGCGATGGGTTACCGAGAAAAAACAGTCAAGGCCGCTAACCACAGGTGACAAATGACCGACATCACCAGCGCCACACCTACTGCCCAGACACCGCCGCTACCGGTCGACGCGTTTACCCGCCGTGAGATATCGATACTGGTCGTCGACGACGAACCTGGCATCCGCAATTTCCTGCAGCGCGCGCTGAGCAAACAATATGGGCTGGTCGAGGCCGTCGACTGCGTCGAAGCGGCCGAGGCGCTGCGAATTCGATGCCGGTTCGACCTGCTCATCGTCGACGTCAGCCTCCCGGGTCAATCCGGACTCGACTGGGTGGCGAGGTTGCACCAGGCCGGCGAACGTTGCGATGTTATTTTCATCACCGCCTACGCGGACCTGAACGCCACCATCGGCGCGATCCGCGCCGGCGCGACCGATTTCATCCTCAAGCCGTTCCGGGTGGAGCAACTTCTCGCGGCAGTCAAGCGCTGCGTCGCCAACCGCGCCCGCGAGCGCGAAATGGCTGCGTTCGCGCGCACCGACCCGGCATCGACCGATCCCGGCGCGGGCGACATGATCGGCACGAGCCCGGCTATCGAGGAGGTTCGCCGCGTTATCGCCCGAATAGCGCCGACGCCGGCGTCGGTTTTGATCGAAGGCGAAACCGGCAGCGGCAAGGAACTCGTGGCGTCCGCCATCCACCGAGCCAGCGGCCGACGCGGACCCCTGGTGGCCATCAACTGCATCGCGATCGCGCCCGAGCTCTTCGAAAGCGAATTGTTCGGCCACACGAAGGGGGCGTTTACCGGCGCCCATCAAGCGCGCGAGGGACTGTTTATCGCGGCGAAGGGCGGCACGCTGTTCTTGGACGAAATTTCCGAAATGCCGGTGACGATGCAGGCGAAGTTACTGCGGGCGCTGGAAACGCGGCGCGTGCGTCCGGTGGGCGCGGACCAGGAAGTGCCGGTCGACGTGCGCCTGTTAATCGCCTCCAATCGCAATCTCGGCGAAGCGGTCCGCAAGGGAACGTTCCGCGAGGATTTGTACTTTCGCTTGAACGTGGTGAGCGTAAAGGTGCCGGCCTTGCGCGAGCGGACCGTCGATATACCGGATTTGTTGGATCATTTCTCGCGCAAACTCGCGCAAGAGCTCGGTTTGTCGCCGCACGAATTCCGGCCGGACGAAATTGAACGCCTGCAAGCCCATGCTTGGCCCGGTAACGTGCGCGAATTGCGTAACGTAGTAGAGCGCACGTTGCTGCTCGGCCGTCTACCGCTCGACAGTATCGGCGCCGCGGCACCGGTTGCGGACGCCGAGCAAGCGGTCATCGGATTTCCCGCGGCGTGGCCGCTCGATGAAGTCGAGAAGCACCACACGCTGCGCGTGCTGCGCGGCACGCAAGGCAACAAGTCCGAAGCCGCGCGGCGGCTTGGTATTTCGCGAAAGACGCTGGAGCGGAAGCTTTCCACGTGGCCGGAGGCGCGTCGGCCGTTGAATCACTGAAGCGCGCACGCCGCCGACGCCGCGTACATGTGGCAGTCTCTACAACAGCGTTACCGATCGGCGTTGCGGTTTCGCCTGCTGGCACTTGTCCTGCTGCCGCTCGCGGCGGCGATGGCGGCGTCACTCGGCTACACGCTCTACTGGTTTCACGGGTACACCCAGGATTCGCTCAACGTCGCCCTGCGCGACCACATGGCGGCGACGCGTCAGGGGTTGCGCCAGTTTCAAATCGACCGCCAGACCGAGCTACTACAGCTCGCTGAATCGACCCAGTTGCGCACGCTGATCCGGAATCACGACGGCGCCGCCATTCAACGCACTTTGCAGCGTCTGCGCGACGCGAAGGGCTATGCCTTTCTGCACCTCACGGGCGTTGCCGGCGAGTGGCTGTACGAAAGCACCGACAAGCAGCGCACCAGCAAGCCCAGCCCCCTGACGGACCGCGCCGGCCGCGGCTATGCCGGGGCCGCCTTTGAAGTCTTCCGCGAAGAGGACCTTTTGCGAGAATCACGGGCGTTGGTCGACCGGGCCCGTATTTTATTGCGCGCGAGCGGTGGCGCCGAAGATCGCGGACTCGTGCTGCGCCTGGTGCAGCCGATCGTCGACGACCTCGGACGCGTCGTGATGACGCTCGACGGCGGCGTTCTCATGAATCGCAATCATGTGGAACTCTTCTCGATCAGTGAGCGGGTCTTCGCGACCGCGTCGCTGCCGGCGCGCGCCGATCCGCTGGTGATTTTATTGCTCGACAATGTTCGCATCGCCGCGTCCGGCACCAACTGGAACAGCCTGCTCGGCACCCGGCTCGCGGAGCGCGAACCGCGCGCCGGCGCCAAGGGCGATATCTCGATCGGTCGAGAACAGGTATTGGGCGACACCTATGTTTGCGCGTATGGCACGCTCTACGACATCGAAGGGCAGCCGATCGGCCTGCTGCAACTCGGCGTGCGCGAGACGGCTTTTCGCGCCGACTACTACCGCTACGCCGGCCTTCTACTCGGATTATTCATGCTGGCCACCGTCGTCGCGGCCTGGATTGCGGTGCGGGGCATGCGCACGGTATTCAAGCCGGTCGAGAAGATGGCCGCGGTGGTACGCGCGACCCAGGCCGGTGAAAATCGGCGCATCGGACCGATCGGCCGCCACGATGAAATCGGCGAACTGGCGCGCCAGTTCGACGCCATGCTCGATCTGCTGGCGGCGCGCAATCGCGAGATTCAACGGGCCGCGGCGGCGCTCGAAATGAAGGTCACCGAGCGCACCCAAGAACTGGCCGACAAGAACGCGCAGCTGCAGCAAACCATCGTGCTGTTGGAAAGGACTCAGGAACAACTGTTGCTGGCGGACAAACTTTCCGCGCTCGGCAAGATGGCGGCCGGTATCGCGCACGAGATCAACAACCCGGCGGCCGTCATTCTCGGAAACCTCGACGTTCTTGCCGTCGAACTCGGGCCGGCCGCCAAGCCCGTCGCCACCGAGCTCGAGCTGATCGCCCAGCAAGTCGGGCGGATTCAGCACATTGTGGCGAGCCTGCTGCAGTTCGCCCGGGCGCGGCCCGGCGTCGGACCAATCGCCGATATCACCGTGAATCGGCTGGTCGAAGACGTCCTGCCGCTGGTCGCCCATGTGCTCAAGGACAAAACGATTGCGCTGCATACCGAGTTCAGCACCGACGGCGTCGTCGCGGTCAACGCCTACGACTTGGAGCAGGTCCTGATCAATCTCATCGCGAACGCCGCGAACGCCTGCGAGGCCGGCGGTGTTATCCGCGTCACGACCTCCGACGACGGCGGCAACGGCAGCATCATCAGCGTGTGCGACACCGGCCGCGGCATTCCGCACGACGACATTAAGCGCATTTTCGATCCGTTCTTTTCGAGCGATCCGCGACGCGGCGCCGGCCTCGGTCTGTCGGTAAGTTACGGTTTGGTGCAGCGTTACGGCGGCCGGATTACCGTGGAGTCGACCGTGGGCATCGGCAGCGTCTTTCACGTTTGGCTGCCACGCCACACACGCTTACCGACACGCGCCGAACAACTCGATCGCGATCAATTCAACGAGGCACACTATGGCTGACAGCAAGTTCAATCAGGAAACCTTCAATCTCGAGGTACGTAAGTTCTTGAAGAAGGTCGGCGTCAACTCGCAGCGCGAGATCGAGCGCGCCGTCGGCGAGGCGCTCAAGGCGGGCACGCTGATGGGCGACGAACGCCTGCGCGCTGAAGTCACGCTGTCGATACCGGGCGTGAAGCTGACATACCGCGTCAACGACGATATCGCGTTAAGCTGAAACCGGCGACGCGCGCGCGGCGTACCGGGTGAGCAAGACCGATCGTCAGCGCTGGGAGGCGAAATACGCCGCCGGCAATCCCAACCCCGGCTTCGTTCCGGATCCGCTGCTGGTCCGGCATAGCGCGCTGCTCGATGGTAAAGGATGGGCGCTCGACGTCGCCTGCGGCGTCGGCCAAAACGCCCTGTACCTGGCGAAACGCGGCTACCGGGTCGTTGCCGTCGACGGAAGTCTTACCGGACTGCGCTACTGCCGCGCGGCGGCCGCCGACGCCGGCTTGCCCGTGCATCCGGTAGCCGCCGATCTCGATCGCTTCGTCTTTCCCCGCGATAAATCTGCGGTCGTGATCGTTTTTCGCTTTCTCGACCGCGACTTGTTTTCGGAGCTGAAGAAGACCGTCATCCCGGGCGGTCTCATCGTCTATGAAACCTTCAACGTCAACCGCCTTCGATCCTCTCCCCAGATGACGCGAAGTTACCTGCTCGAACCGGGCGAGCTTGCCGGCATGTTTACCGATTTCGAAACAATCGACACCAACGACACGCCGGACAATCGCTCGGAACTAAGTCACTGGATCGGCCGGCGACCCAGGAGCGGCTCCTAAGGGCGCCGCACCTTGCGTTCTCAGAACATCGTGTTCGGCAGGAACAGCGAGATCTGCGGAAACGCAATCAGCAGCGCCATGATGACGACCTCGCACGCCAGGAACCAGCCGCAGCCGCGAAAGATGGTTTCGAGCGGAATCGAATCGCCGACGACGCTTTTCACGACGTAGACATTGAAACCGACCGGCGGCGTCAGCAGCCCGATCTCGACGTATTTGACCACCAGCACGCCGAGCCAGATCAAATCCAGATCGAGCCCGGCGAACATCGGCACCAGTATCGGGACGGTGATGAGAATAATTCCGAGCGGATCGAGAAACATGCCGAGGATCACATAAATGATCGTCGCCGCGATGACGAGCAGCACCGGGTCGATCGCCCACGAGCCGATCAGATCGGCGAACAGCGGCCCGATGCCCGCGAGCGCGAGGAACTTCGTGTACAGCACCGCGCCCAGGCCGATGAAGAAAATCAGCGCGGTAGTGACCATCGACTCGCGCAGGCTGTTTACAACGCCGCGCAGCGTAAGCCGCCCCTGGGCGAATCCCGTCACAAGCGCGAGCGCGGCGCCGCCCGCGCCCGCTTCGGTCGGCGTGATAATCCCGGCGTACAGACCGCCGACAATGCCGACGGTCAGCACGAGCAACGGCCAGATCGCGCGCAACGCGCCCCAGCGCTCGCGCCAGAGCTGGCTCCGATCCACGACTTCGCCTCGCGGCGCGAGCCTCGGGTTCAGCTTGCAGCGCAGCACGATCATCGCGATGTAGATCGCCCCCGTCAGCAATCCCGGCAGAACACCGGCGATCAAGAGCTTGGCGATCGACACCTCGGCGAAGATTCCGTAGAGAACGAACAGAATGCTCGGCGGAATCAGCGCGGCCAGCGTCCCCGCGCTCGCGACCACGCCGGCGGCGAGGCCCTTGTCGTAGCCGTGTCGCAGCATTTCCGGAATCGCGATACGCCCCATCGCGGCGGTGGCGGCGAGACTCGATCCGCACGCCGCGGCGAAACCGGCCGACGCCACGTTAGTCGCGACGGCGAGCCCGCCGGGGAAGCTGTTGAACCAGACGCGCGCCGCGCGAAAGATGTCGGCGCTCAGACCCGAATGGTTAACGATCGCGCCCATCAGTAGGAACATCGGGATCGCCGTCAGATCCCAATTGGCGGCGAACACGAACGGCGTGTCCTGCATGACGCCGAGCGCCACGTCGAATCCGTGCAGATACCAAAAACCCGCGAACGCCACGACGCCGAGCGCCACGCCCATCGGCACGCGCACGGCGATCAAGAGCAGGATGGCGACGATGCTGAGCAGGGCGAGCGCGAGCGCACTCATGCGGCGCTTTCCTTAGGAACGGCGGGATAAGCGCGCGAAATCGGCGATCACGCGCAGAATCAAATAGACAACCATTAGCGCACCCGCCAGCGGCAGCGTCCAACGGCTCGGCCAGACGAACAGCAGCCCGTTCGGCGCTTCCCACGCTTCACCGGCGTGCGTGGCCTGCAGCGCGCGCACAAAAGTCTGCCACGTGAAAATAGATACGTACGCGGCGGTTAGCAGCGTCACGAAGGCGTCCAACCATTCGGTCTTGCGCGCCGAGAGGTTGCGCGTGAAAAGCTCGACGCGGATATGGCCGTCGGTCGCCGCGACCCACGTCCAAGGCAAAAAAGCGACGGCGATCATGTAGTACCCGGAAACGAACTCGGTCGTGCCGGCGATCGGGCGGTTGAAAATCGCGCGTCCGAGCACGTCGGCCGTGACGTGCAACATCATGAGCGCGCCGGCGAGCATCGCCGCCCACAGGAAAACCTTCATGGGCAACCGCAGCCAAGCGAGCAGTCGATCGATCACGTGGTTTCGGTACGCCGGCGCTGCGATTCTTGACTTGAACTATCCGATCGCGGGCGGCGACGCCGACGGATGTCGACCGCCGCCCGCGACCGCGATGCTTAGAGTTTGTTCGGGTCGACCTTGGAGTAGATCTCCCGCATTATCGCGGCCTCGAATTTCTTCGGATCGCGGCCGATCTGCTTGGACAGCGGCTTCCACTTTTCGTATGCCTTGAAATACGCATCCACGAGCGCGCTCGGGTTCTTCACGCCGAGGTCCTGACCCTGTTTGACGATATACTCGCGCTGCGTCTTCTGATAGTTCGCGACCAGATTTTCCAGATCCTTGCCGGCCTTCACCACCTTCACGCCCTTTTTCTCGATCGCGCCTTTGAGCGACGTCTCGTTGCTCACGATGAAGCTGCCGATCGCGGTCTCGGCGGTGATGCGCGCGGCCGCGCGCAGGTGCACCTGCTTCTGTTCCGGCGTGAACTTGTTCCACGTCTCGCGGTTCATCAAGAAACCGACCGCCGGCCCGATCATCCCGAGCGACTCATCGGTGACGAACTTGGTGAAGTCGGCGTAGCCGAAGGTGCGCAGCCAGTCGGTGTTGCCGAGCACGCAATCGAGGCCGCCGCGCTGCAGCAGGCTCACCGCTTCCACGAGCGACCCGGCGATAACTACGCCGCCGACGGACTTGAGCAGTTCGGCGGTGCCGCCGGTCGCGCGTATGCGCTTGCCTTTGATCTCGGCGACGGTTTGCACCGGCTGGCGGCACAACAGCTGATATGGCGCCGCGACCCAACCCGCGACCAGCACCGAATTAATCTTCTTCGACTCCTCGATGCACGACGGACAATTCAGCGTCATTGTTTCGAGCACGGCGCCGCTCGCCGCGACCACGTCCTCGCCCGGTATGACCGTGCTGTAGAGCACGTACACCGACGGAATCGCGCTCGGCACGTAGGTCGCGATACCGATGCCGGCCTGCATCACGTTGTTTTGGATCGCATTGAACGTACCTCTGCCGTCCGCGATCTGGCCGCCGGGGATGAGCTTCCATTTGATTTGCCCGTTCGTTTCCTTTTCGATCTGCTGAATCACGCCGGGCATGACGTTGGCGTTTTGATATTCCCGCGCCGGGAGCCATGAACCGTAGACGAGCTCCGCGGCAACCGCAGCCGACGTAGCAACGACCGTGGCGACGGTGGCGACCGCGATCACGAACGAGAGGGAACGCTGAATAGCCATGATTCCTCCTGTGGATTGTCGATTTCTTTGGGTTGCAGCTTGTTTGCACCCGCAATGGGAAACTATCTCGAACAAATAGTCAAAAGCCCGCCGGCATCCGCCCTTGCGGCCCGCGCGGCAAGCAGGAGTTTACCCGAGCGGCC
>Ga0214471_10003271_pt1 | contig 12602 bp, 15 predicted proteins | sample RVTome_5_FD_207665 | JGI IMG/M metagenome (GOLD analysis project Ga0214471, IMG submission 207665) | Soil microbial communities from uranium-contaminated site in the Upper Colorado River Basin, Wyoming, United States - RVT142D155 | ecosystem: Environmental > Terrestrial > Soil > Contaminated >...
CGGCGGGCACGGGTCCGCCGCCTCCACAAGGGCGACGTCGGTGCCGCATGGGTTGAGATCGTCGATCGCATCACCGATCTGGGTGACCGACCTCCTCGCACCGCGACGCCGACCGAGATCGCCAGAGGAGTCGCGCCGGCCCTGTTGACCCTGGCCAACATCTACTCGCGTACCGAGTACGGGCCACTGGGGCACGCCTCGAACGACGATCTGGCGCGCGCCTACGAGTCATTGCGGGACACGGAACTCCGGCTGATCACGAGCTACTCCCTGGCGCGGCGCGTCGCCTCAAAGTACAGCTTGCGATCCCTCATCCGGCGGCGTGATACCGGTGAGCCGGGCCTCAGCCTTCTGCGGTCTCGGACTGGACGTCCTCTTCGACGCGGCGCAGCATGAGCAAGAACTCGTCTCGGTCGAGTTGGAAGCGGGTCACGTCCTCCTCCACCTCGCGCGCGATCTCGTCGATGGCCACGAAGAAGGCCAGCTGACCTTCGCGGAGTGCGTCGACCAGCTCACCGTCGTCGGCGGCTACCCGAAAGATCGACTGACCGTCGGTGACGAGTTGGACCTCGGCCAGATGCCGATCCATGTCTCCGGTACTGCGCAAGTAGTCCCAGGCCCGGCGCACCCGCTGTACCGACATGCCGTTGTCGAGCAGACTCTTGACCACCCGCAGCGCCACGAGGTCGCGAAACGCGTACAGGCGGCGCTTCCCCGGTCTGCCACCTGTGCTCTGGACGGAGGGGGCTACCAGCTCGACACGATCCCAGTAGCGCAGCTGATGTGGCGTGCAGCCGGTCAACCGACAAGCCTGCTGTGCCGTAAAGCCTTCCAACGAAACCTCTCTCCCTCAAGATGACGCCGCCGCGGCCAGCGGCCGCCTCTCCCGATCTCCCCCAGGCAAACGACTCTAGCGCCCGCGCCACCTGCGGCGCATCCGGCCGGCCATCGAGTCGGGCGACGACGACGCGACGTTCCTCCGAACCCTGACGGCGGACGAGAGTACGACCGCCGAGGCGACCATGATGCCGAACCCCACGAGCGCCACCCAGGTGGTCCGGGTGAAGAACCCGACCATCAGCGCCAGCCCGGCGATAAAACCGAACCCGGCGAGTCGAACCCGCGCCGATGAGCGCGAGGCGAGCCGGGCGGTACGCACGGTTTCGGCGAGCTCGGGATCCTCGGCGTAGAACTGACGCTCGATCTCCTCGAGGATTCGCTGCTCTCTGTCATCGAGGGGCATCGGGTGATCTCCGGTCGTCATTCGAGTATACCGAGGGGTCCGACTTCGGGATCGGGGGGTGCACCTCGCTGGCCCGCGACACCGCGTCCGATCCGAACCGGTCCCTTACCCGCACGATCGCATCGTCGACCGAGCCCCGGTCGTCGTCACCCAGCGCCAACTGTCGCGGCGCATCGGCGGGGACCAAGGCGCTGCCCGCGATCCCGAGCAGCCTGACCCCCCGGCCCTGCCGGTCGACCGCAGCGAGCAACCGACGCCCCTCGCCGAGGACCTCGGTGGTGGTGACCACCGGTCGCGTCGGCGTGTGCGAGCGCGACACCGTCATGAAGTCTCCGAACCGAACCTTCACCGTGATGGTGCCCCCGGCGACACCCGCCTCCCGCAGCCTCCGGGTCAGCTCGACGGCATGGGCGACCAGGGCCCGGTCCACGGCGTCGTCGCCGAGCAGGTCGGTCGGGTACGTCTCCTCGACCGAGATCGACCGCATCCGCATGTCGGCTTCCACGGCACTCTCATCGACGGCGTGGGCCCGATCCCAAAGCACCCCGCCGAGTCCCTCGCCGAGACGGCGAACCAGCGTCGCCCTGGGGAACCCCGCCAGGTCCCCGATCGTTCGTATCCCGAGCTCCTCGAGTCGTGCCAGGGTTGCCTCTCCCACCCCCCAGAGAGCACGCACCGGCTTCGGATGCATGAACTCGGCCTCGGTGCCCGCCCGAACCAGCAAGAGGCCGCCGGGTTTGGCATCACGTGACGCCATCTTGGCTACCAGCTTGGTGGCCGCGATGCCGACCGAGACCGTGACCCCCACCCGCTCCTGCACCAACCGACGGAGCCACTCGGCGATGGCGACGGCTCCGCCCGACCTGTCGACGCCGGTGAGATCGAGAAAAGCCTCGTCGATCGAGATCGGTTCGATGCGTGAGGTGACCCCGGCGAGCACTTCCATGAGCTCCTCCGACACCCGCCGGTACTCCCCGTGATCGGGGGCCACGACGACGGCCGCCGGGCACAGGCGCTTCGCCATGACCATGGGCATGGCCGATCTCGCGCCATGGCGGCGGGCTTCGTACGACGCCGCAGCCACCACGCTCCGCGGGCCATTCCCCCCGACGAGAACCGGGCGATCACGCAGCTCAGGCCGGCGCAGCCGCTCCACGGCGACGAAGAACGAGTCGGCGTCGACGTGCAGGATCGGCTCGGGGAACGAAGCCACGGGCGGAGGATAAGAGGGACGAGGCACGAGGAGTAGCGAATAGCGAGTCCCTGCCACGCTTGACTCTTGACTCTTGACTCTTGACTCTCCCTACCCTCCCCTCGTGCTGGAACGCCTTCACCTGGTGCGTCACGGCGAGGTCCTCAACCCCGGGGACCTCGTCTACGCCGACCTACCCGGATTTCCCCTCTCACCTCGGGGCCGCGATCAGGCCCGGGGCGCAGCGCGGCACCTGGTCGACTCGGGGACGACCACCGTGGTGTCGAGCCCTCTGGACCGGGCGGTCGAGACCGCCGGCATCATCGCCGACGCCCTCGACCTCACGATCACCATCGACCCCCGGCTTACCGAGTGGGATCTCGCCCGACGCTGGGCGGGCGTCGCGTGGGACGACTTGCCGACGGTGTTTCCCGGCGAGCTGGAGCGTTATCTCGAGCATCCGTACGACCTCCCCTTCTCTTCCGAGTCCATCGTCGCCGTCGCCGAGAGGATGTCAGCGGTCGTGCACGACCTGGGAAGAGCCCACCCCGGCGGGATCGCCGTGGCCGTCTCTCACCAGGATCCCGTCCAAGCACTCCGACTCCACCTATGCGGCCTCGCGCTCGAACGCCTGCCCGACGACCCCCCTCCGCTGGGTTCGGTCACCAGCCTGGAGCCCGGTGCCCCCTCGTGGACCGAGGTGTCCCGGTGGGGCCCCCCATGACACCGCTCACCATGGGTTGGCACTGACCAACCGAGAGGGAATCGATGATCGCCGATCCCGAAGCGCGGGATAATGCCCCCATGCCGCGCAGCCCGTTTGCCATCGCCGCCCTGACGACCGCCACCGTCGTGCTCGCCGGTGCCCGACTGGTCCTCGGGGAGACCGTGTACCACCCCTCTTCGGGAGCCCTGGTGGCGTGCGGGCTGCTCCTGGTCACCGTCGTCTCGCTCGCCGCCTTCCTCGTCGGCCGTACCCGGTGGTCGAGGTATGCCCTGTACGGCTGCGTCGGCGCCGCGCTGGCGGCCGGTTCGGCTGGTGATGGCACCCCGATGTGGTGGTTCCTCGCCGCGACCAGCGTCGCTGCCCTCGTCGGACTCATCGGACCGTGGCCCGACCGCTGGCTGCGACGGCTCCCGTCGGCGGACGGTCCCCCACCGGCGGCGACCGCCCTCCTCGTGGCCCTGGTCGCCACCCCGGCCTTCTCCGGGCTCGCCGCTCCGCTCGGCACCCATCGAGCCGTCTGGGCATGGGCGGCGTGGTGCGTGGTACTGGCTCTCGCCCTCGGCCGCGCCGTGCCCGGAAGCCTCACCGCGGCGAGATGGCTTCATCCCGCGCTCGGGGTGGTCGTGGCCCTCCTAGCCGGCGCTCCCCAGGGGTTCACCGTGGCCGCAGCAGCGCTGGCGGCGTCGACGCTCGCCTGGACCAGAGAGGTTCACCTCGCCGTGGCACCTCCGGCTCGCGATCCGTCGGTCGTGCCCTTTCCACCCGAACTGGTCGCACCCGAGATCCTGGCGGCTGCGGGTCTCGACGACCGCGGCCGGCGACAAGGGAACCCGCCATGAGGCTCCCCAACCCGTGGGTCGGCATCCCGGCGCTGGTCGCCGGCATCGGCGGCGGCGTAGCGGGGTATGCGGTCACCGCTGCGTCGTGTGCCCCTTCCTCCTGTACGGCGTCGGCCATCGCGGTCGCCGCGGTCGTGGCCGTGGTGACTGCCATCGGAGTAGCAGTGATCGCCGCCCTGGCGCTGCGCTCACTCGCCGAGCACCGCGACGCATTGGACCGAGACATCGTGACCTTCGCCGACGACGATCCCCCGCCTTCGGGGGTGAGCGAATAGGCTCGCCCCGGGATCTGGTTTCGGCTTGTGGCAAGCCGAAACCTGATGAAGCCAGCGACCTATTCGCTCACCCCCGTCGGCAGGCTCCTGAGCAATCTCCCGGCTACTCGTGTCGGGAGAACACGAGCGACACGTTGTGGCCGCCGAAGCCGAACGAATTGGTCATCGCCCGATCGACCCGCACATCGCGCGCTTCGTTGGGCACGTAGTCCAGATCACACTCGGGGTCGGGCGTTTCGTAGTTGATCGTCGGGGGAACCCGGCCATCCCGTATTGCCAGGATGCACACCAGCGACTCGAGGGCACCGGCGCCACCGAGGAGGTGTCCGGTCATCGACTTGGTCGACGACACCGGTATCGAGTAGGCGCCATCCCCGAACACCGTCTTGATGGCGGCGGTCTCGGTCGAGTCGTTGGCCGCAGTCGACGTCCCGTGAGCGTTGATGTAGTCGACCTGGTCTGCTCCGAGCCCGGCGTCGTCGAGAGCGTTTTGCATGGCGCGCGCCGCACCGGCTCCGCCCGGCCGGGGCAGCGTTATGTGGTAGCCGTCTGCCGACATGCCATAACCGACGATCTCGGCGTGGATCTTCGCACCGCGGGCAAGGGCGTGTTCCCGCTCCTCGAGGACCACGGTGGCCGCACCCTCACCCATGACGAAGCCGTCGCGATTGGCATCGAACGGTCGGCTCGCCCCGGCCGGATCGTCGTTGTTGGTCGACAGCGCCCGGGACTGGGCAAAGGCGGCGACGGTGAACTCGATGATCGGTGCTTCGGCACCGCCCGCCACCATGACGTCGGCGGCGCCACGCTTGATGATCTCGGCGGCATCGCCAATGGCGTTGGCCGAGGCGGCGCAGGCAGTCACGGTGCACGAGTTCGGCCCGAACAGGTTGTATCGGATGGACACCAGGCCGGCGGCCATGTTCGAGATGATCTGCGTGATCACCAACGGGCTCACCCGTTCCGGCCCGCGCTGACGCAGCGTGTCCATCCCGTTTTGGAAGGCCATGATCCCGCCGATACCGGATCCGACGACCACACCGGCCCTATAGGCCGCCGGATCGTCCTCCTCGTAGGAGAGGCCGGCATCGGCGATCGCCTGTGCCGACGACGCCCAGAACAGCTGGTCGTAGCGGTCGAGGCGGCGAGCCTCCTGGCGTTCGATATACAGCTCGGGATCGAAGTCGTGGATCTCGGCGGCGATCCGCGCCTTGAAACCACTGGCGTCGAACGCGGTGATCGGACCGACACCGGGAGTGCCGGCCAGTGCCGCAGCCCAGAATTCGTCGACGGTGTGGCCCAGCGGGTTGACCGTCCCGAGGCCGGTGACGACGACGCGTCTCGTCACGGTCAGCCCTGCAGCTTCTCCAGGACGAGGTCGACCGCCTGACCGACGGTGCCGATCGACTCGGCCTCCTCGTCGGGGATGCTCACGCCGAAGGTGTCCTCCAGCGCCATGAGCAACTCGACCACCCCCAGTGAGTCGACTTCGAGGTCCGCCTCGAACGAGGCCCCCATCGCAATCTTGTCCTTCGAAATGCCGAGCTCGTTGACGAGGAGATCGGTCATCTTCTCCTCTACCTGCGCCCTGTCCATGCTGGTCTCCCTGTCTGCGTCGTCGATAGGTGCTCGTCTAGAACGACAGACCGCCGTCCACCACGAGGACGTGGCCTGTCACATATGCGGCATCTTCCGAGGCAAGATAGCCCACGGCGGCCGCGATCTCGCCTGGGTCTGCGAACCGGCCCAGAGCTATCGCCGGAAGCGCCGCCTCCTTCACCGAGTCGTCGAGCGCTCCGGTCATGTCGGTGTCGACGAAGCCCGGGGCGACGGCGTTGACCGTGATCCCTCGAGATCCCACTTCCTTGGCGACGCTCCGGGTGAACCCGATCAACCCCGCCTTGGCAGCGGCGTAGTTCGCCTGGCCGGGGTTGCCGGTGATACCGGCCACCGAGGTGACGCTCACGATGCGGCCCCACCGCGCCTTGAGCATTCCCCTGAGCGCCGCTCGCGTGCACAGGTAGGCCGAGGTCAGGTTGGTCCGGATGACCCGGTCCCACGCCTCCGGGGTCATCCGCAGCAGCAGGTCGTCGGCAGTGACACCGGCGTTGTTCACCAGAACCTCGACCGGACCGAACCGCTCGACCACCGCGTCGAACATGGCCGTCACCGCCTCGCCGTCACCGACGTCGGCCCCGATCGACATGGCTTCTCCCCCGGCCGCCGTGATCGCCGCCACGACCTCCTCCGCCGCCTCGCTACCGGTGTGATAATTGACCGCGACCCGGTGCCCGTCCGAAGCCAGTCGCTCGGCCACGGCGCGACCGATGCCCCGCGAGGCACCGGTGACCAGGGCGACGCGGCTCACAGGCCCGTCCCGTGGAGCTCGAGATTCGGGGCGAGAAGTTCGAGCGCCGACGCCGACGACGGCGGCAACTCGGCATCGGATACCCCGAGCGGCTCGACCCGTGAACCCCAGCGATACACCATGGCAGCCCAGGTGAACCCGCCTCCGAAGGCGGCGAAGACGAGCACCGAGCCCGGTTGGATCCGACCCTCCTCCACCGCCTCCGACAGGGCGATCGGGATCGTCGCTGCCGACGTGTTCCCGTACGAGGCAATGTTGACGAACACCTTCCCGGGATCGAGGGAGAGGCGACGGGCCGTGGCATCGATGATCCGGACGTTCGCCTGATGTGGGATGAGCAGGTCGACATCCTCGACGCTGAGCCCAGCCTGATCGAGGACGCGCGCCGAGGCATCACCCATGGCGGTCACCGCCCGCCGGAACACTTCGGGTCCCTCCATCAGGATCGTCGGGTGCATGTCCCGTAGCGGGTTACCCTCGGTGCCACTGGCGGGCACGCACAGCAGGTCGCCGGCGGTCCCGTCGGATCCCAACTCGAAAGCGAGCACTCCTGCGTCCTCGTCGGATGCTTCGACGATCACCGCGCCGGCGCCGTCGCCAAAGAGCACGCAGGTGCTGCGATTGCTGAAGTCGAGCCAGAACGACAACTTCTCCGCGCCGACGACAAGGATTCGTCGCATCGCCCCGGTCTTGATCATCTGATCGGCGGTCGCCAGGGCGAACAGGAAGCCGGAGCATGCCCCGTTGAGGTCCATCGCCACCGCGTTGACCGCGCCGATCTTCGCCTGCACCATCGCCCCGGCACCGGGGATCGCCCGGTCGGGGCTGCATGTCGCCATGAGGATCATGTCCAGGTCGGTGGCCCCCAAACCGGCGGCAGCGAGGGCGCGCCGGGCCGCAACCGCTGACATGTCGGACACCTCGACGTGACTGATCCGACGCTCCTTGATACCGGTCCTCGTCGTGATCCAGTCGTCACTCGTTGCGGTGACCGTCTCCAGGTCGGCGTTGGTGAGCACCGCGGGCGGCAGGCACCGCCCCCAACCGGTTATCACGCTGTTGTGCACGGGCCATTCACCTCCGAGGAGCCATCATGCTACGAGGCGAGAGCGGCGGCCACGCCGGCCACGTCTTCCAGGCTGGACACCGCCAGCGTCGTCGCACCCTCTACCGACCTCCGGGCGAGACCTGCGGTTACGTCGCCAGGCCCGACATGCACGAAGGTATCGACCCCGGCGGCGGCCATCGCCCTCAGACTGTCTCCGAATCGAACCGGCGCGGTCAATTGGGCTAGCAGGGTCTCCCCGATCGAATCCCCGTGTGGGGCGGCCGTGGCGTTGGCCCACACCGGGAACGCCGGAGGAGCGAAGACCACCTCCCCCATCACCTCGGCGAGGGCCGCAGCGGCCGGCTCCATGAATGGCGAGTGGAACGCTCCAGCCACCTTGAGGGGCATGACGCGTCGAATTTCGTGCTCGGATGCCGCGTCCACCGCCCAGGCGATGTCCCCGGTGCCACCGGCGACGACGACCTGCCCCGGCGCGTTCAGGTTGGCCACCCACAGCCGACCGCCCAGGGCACGTCGCGTCGCGGCCAGTGCCTCGGCGGCGGCATCGTCGCCACCGATCAGCGCTGCCATCCCCGACGGCTCCAGACTCGCCGCTGCCGCCATGACCCGGCCCCGGGCGGCGACGAGGGCCAGCCCTGCGGGGTACGAGAGTGCGTCGGCGGCGACGAGCGCCGTGTACTCGCCGAGGGAATGCCCGGCCGCCGCCTGCGGAGGCCTATCGAGGCTGTCGGCTAAGGCTCGCCACAGGGCATGGGCCACCGCGTACAACGCCGGCTGAGCCCGGTCGGTGCCGGTCAGGGCCTCCTCGGGACCGTCGAGGCACAGGCGCCGCAGCGACCACCCGAGGATCTCGTCGGCGGCTTCGCCGAGCAGGTCGGGTCGGGCATCGAACAGATCGCCACCCATACCGACGTGTTGGCTCCCCTGCCCGGGGAACAGTACGGCGAACGACATTCCGACTCCTCAGCCGACGGCGACGAGGAGTCTACGGGGGTGCGCGAATCGGTCGCTGGCTTCATCAGGTTTCGGCTTGTGGCAAGCGAAACCTGATCCCGGGGCGAGCCTATTCGCGCACCCCCGACGGTGGTGCGCGAAAAGATCGCTGGCCTCGATGCGCCAGCAGGGCGGCTCCCACCAGCCCGGCCGACGCGCCGAAGTGCGCCGGGACGACCGGCGTGGGCGACCGCGCCGCCGACCCGGTCACCGTCGCCGCCATCGCCTCGACCGCCGGACCCAGAAACGCCTGCCCTATCCCGGCGACACCGCCCCCGACGACGATCACGTCCGGGTCGAAGACGTTGACCAGCGCGGCCAGTCCGACGCCAAACCATCGGGCGACGCCCGTCAGCGCATCCCGGGCCCCCTCATCCATTTCGGCGACCGCCACCAGGTCCTCTCCGGTGGTGTCCCCGCCGAGGAGGGCCACCGCGGCGCGGTCGAGCGCCGTACCCGAGGCGACGGCCTCCCAACACCCGAGCAGCCCGCAGTGGCACGGCGTGTCGGCATCGTCGAGGGGTAGATGTCCGATCTCACCCAGGAAGCCCCGCCCACGCTCGACGCGGCCGTCGATCACCAGGCCACCCCCGATGCCGGTGCCCACCGTGACCATGAGCACCATCCGATGACCACGGCCCGCACCTTTGGTGGCCTCGGCAAGGGCGGCGGCGTTGGCGTCGTTGTCCACCATGACCGGAACCCCGAGGGCCGAGCCGAGCTCTCGCCCCAGCGGCAATGCTCCCGAAAAGTGCGGCGACCACACCAGCGTCCCGGTGTCGTGGTCTACCAGAGCGGCGATCCCCACGCCCGCAGCAGTGAATGGGGCCTCGAGAGCACGGGCAGCGTGGATGATCTCGTCGACGAGCGCGCCGGCGTCGGGAGGGGTGGCCCATTCGACGACGGGACCGGGCGTGTCAGCACCCACGGCGAACCGGGCGATCCGAACCGACGTGCCGCCGACGTCGACCGCGAGGACGCCCTCGGACACCGTCAACCGGTGGAGTCGCCCTGCATCGCCTCGGCACGGCGACGCAGGTTGCGGATGGCCGCTTGGACGATCTGACGCTCCGCCTGCCTGCGCAGGAAGCCGGGCACGGTGAACGCCGGATCGACGCGGAGGGCGTACACGATCTCGGTCATGCCGTCGGCCTTGGCGGTGAACTCGTACGAACCCTCCATGTCGCGGATGTCGTCACCGGGAATCGCCGTCCAGGTGATCCGGTGAGGCGGGTCATAGTGGTACTCCAGCTCGTAGGAGATCTGGCGGACGAACCCGTCTACCTCGAATCGTGCCCGCCTGGGGAGACCCGACTCGTCGCGCTCGAGCACCTCGACGCGAGTTACCCCGTCGGCCCACTCGGGATACGACTCGAGATCGGTGGCGACCGCGAAGACGGCCTCGGGAGGGGCCGCCGCTTCGCTGGTTCGCATGGTCCCTTCCATGCTCGCGACACTAGCCCCGGCTATTCGCGTGCAGACCCACGTAGGGCAGGTCGTACTCGATGATCTCGGCAGGATCGGGGTGCTGGCTCCCGAATGCGGTCAGACCGGCCTCGATCTCATCGGGCGAAATCAGGTGGAGCGTGCTGACGAAACCGGCGCGGACCGCAGCCATCCAGGCACCGGCGGGGCGACTGACCCGATCGTGATGGACCACCGTCGGGGCGACGACCAGCCCGAGATCGGCGAGCAGGGTGCGCAGCCCGTCTACCGGCGGGAAGCGGACTGCATCGATGGTGGCCACCGAAGGAAACCAGCGGGCCAGGTACGAGTCCTCGTGATATTCATCGGGGAAGGTCCACACCCAGATCCGGCCGCCGGCTCCGGCCACCCGAGCGGCCTCGGTGAGCATTTCCTGCCACGCGCCGTGATGGATGGACAGGTGAAAGTACACGAGATCCGCCGCCCCGTCCCCGATGGGGAGCGATTCGCCCCGGGCGACCACGCCGGCGAGGCCCCGACGGTGTGAGGCGAGGACCATCGCCGTCGACGGATCGACGACTGCGGCGCGGGCCCCGCGCTCGGTGAACACGCTGGCGTGGGCCCCCCTGCCACCTCCCACGTCGACCACGATCGACCCGGGGCCGAGCCCCGTCGCATCGGCGGCGATGTCCGCTCGCCGAACGGCGCTGGCCTCGAGGCGGTGGTCGTATGCCGCGGCGAGCCGTTCGAGATCGATCTCAGAGCGCTCGCCAATAGGTCGCGGGGCCGATGAGGTTTCTGGTTGAGCCAAGCAGAAACCTTAGGGGGTGCGCGAATAGGTCGCTGGCTACATCAGGTTTCGGCTTGTGGCAAGCCGAAACCTGATCCCGGGGCGAGCCTATTCGCGCACCCCCTTATTCCGGGAGCGAGCCTATTGGCGCGCGCTCTCAGCCATGACGCACGGCCCGCCCGGTCGCCCGGAAGTAGCCGACGTTGCGACACGCGGTGCTCCCCACCCGCCAGCTCACCGCCTGGGGCTGGTGGATGTCGCCGAAGTAGTGCCATCCGGGGCTGAATCGGACGAGATAGTCGAGCACGGCTTGGGAGTGCTTGGGACGCCCCCCGATCACGTCCAGGCTCAGCTGCGGCACCGCTGGCGCCACATGGGTGCACAGGATGTCGACCTCGCCGAGACCGAACAGTCGCTCCCGCATCACCTCGTGAGCCACCTCACCGGGAGTGCCTAAGGAAGGAACTCCCCCGCCGACGATCCCGACGGAGCGGCCTTCGACCTCGACGACACCCACCTCGACGAAGCGGACCCCGTCGGGCAGCGACGCCTCGAGCAGGTCGGGGCGGTCGACGTTGCCGTAGGTGACGATGCTGTCCGATCCGGCGAGTGCGGACGCCGCGTTCTCGTAGGCGGTGATGGTGAGTTCGTGAAACCGGCGGCGCACCGCCTCCTCGGACCCGGCCACCGCGTCCCGCCAGACGTGGCGCGCCCCGTCGTGATCGCCCCTGGATCGCCGCTCCACGACTTCGGCGACCACGGCGTGACCCAAGACGTCGACGAGCATGCCGTCCATGGTCCGGTAGTCGATGACGTTGAGGAGGTCGCCCAGGACCAGGAGGGGCTCGCCAAGGCCCGCCACCCGCGCCAGCGGCTCGAAGGCGCCATGGATGTCGGAGACGATCAGCATGCCCCGGCGACCCGCTCGTCTATGCGATCGAGGGCCCAACGAGCGTGCTCGCTGAGCATGGGGTCGTTTGACGCGACGAAGCCGGCGACCAGAGCCCGATGCGATCCGTCGCCGACGTTGCCCAGGACGACGAGGGCGTTCCGGCGCAGAAACGCCGGATCTCGTTCCGGGATGTAGAAGCGCCCGTATCGATCGAGCAGCTCCTCGTCGGAGCTCTCCAGAACCGCCGCCATGTCGGGAATCTCGGCTGTTTCCGGAGATCTCCGCACCAGCAGAGCGCCTGGAGGGCAGGCGTCAAGGCAGTCGTCACACCCGTAAAACCGATCCCCCACGGCCTCCCGGATCGCTTCGGGGATGCTCCCGGGCGACTGCAGCAGGTAGGCGATGCACCGCCGGGCGTCGAGGATGCCGGGTTCGATGAGTGCCCCGGTAGGGCAGGCAGGAAGGCAGGCCTCACAGGTGCCACAGGTGCGGCGCATCGGCTCGTCGGAGTCGATGATGGCATCGGTCACCACGCTGCCCAGGAGCACCCACGGGCCATACCCGGGCATCAGCGCCATGGTGTTCTTCCCCCACCAGGCGACCCCGGCCCTGACGGCAGCGGCGCGATCGACGAGACGGCTGTCGTCGGCGAGCACCTGCGCCTCATGACCCCGAGCCCGTAACAGGTCGGCGATCGTGGTCAAGGCCTCACGCAGCGGTGCGTACTGGTCGGCCACTGCGAAACGGGCGATTCTCCCCTCACCGGCGTCTGCGATCGGGTTACCCGCT